>Ga0156180_1124_pt2 | contig 89794 bp, 85 predicted proteins | sample RifCSPlowO2_12_FD_107833 | JGI IMG/M metagenome (GOLD analysis project Ga0156180, IMG submission 107833) | Burkholderiales bacterium RIFCSPLOWO2_12_FULL_61_40
ATGGAACTTGCGGATGTAAGGCAAGGCCTGGGCCAGAATCTGGGCCTGGTCACGGGGGGCAATGGGGGAAGAAGCTACGTTGCTGGGTTCGGACATGGTCGACTCGTTTTGTGAAGTAAATCGGTAAAACTGGTGGCAAATTGTGCCGCAATACGCTTGCCCGACAGTAAGCGCGCCTCGATCAACTGGGCTGATAGCCCTGCACATGGCGAAGCAAAAAAGTTTTGATGGTTGTCACATTATTTTGGGCTGCTGCCGACTCCAGCGCTGCCAATTCTTGCTGCAACTGCGACCACGGCAAAAAGGGTTCCCGTGCCTTCATGATGCGGGGATGTTCCGTAGGCTCTGGGTTGTCACCAATCAGCAACTCCTCATACAGCTTTTCTCCGGTGCGTAAGCCAGTCACCACAATTTCAATATCACCTGTGGGATGGGCGCTATCTCGCAACGCCAGACCAGAAAGCTGCACCATGCGGCGTGCCAAATCCATGATTTTGACCGGCTCACCCATGTCCAACACAAACACGTCCCCACCCCGCCCCATGGCTCCCGCTTGCAGGACGAGTTGGGCGGCCTCGGGAATGGTCATGAAATAACGCGTGACTTCGGCGTGGGTCACCGTAAGCGGGCCACCCGCAGCGAGTTGCCTGCGAAATAGGGGAACGACACTGCCGCTGGATCCGAGCACGTTGCCAAAACGCACCATGGAAAAGCTGGTTTGGGATGGTTCTGCGGACAGCGCCTGCAATACCAGTTCGGCCACGCGTTTGGTGGCGCCCATGACGTTGGTCGGGCGCACTGCCTTATCGGTGCTGACCAGGACAAAGCGGTGCACCCCGGCTTCCATGGCGGCATGCGCCATATTCAAGGTGCCCATCACGTTATTCAGCACACCAATACCAGCGTTGCCTTCCACCAAAGGCACATGTTTGTAGGCTGCGGCATGGTAAATAGTGGCGGGCCGGTAGGCAGCACACAAGGCATGCATGCGTGGAGCGTCCACCACGCTGCCCAGTAGCGGCACCAGTTGCACCGCCAATGCCTGGGCGTTGCAGATGGCTTCGAGCTCCTGGTGGATGGTGTACAGGCCAAACTCATTGTGGTCCAGCAACAATAGTTGACGGGGCCGCTGCAGCACGATCTGCCGCGTCAGCTCGCCACCAATGCTCCCCCCCGCCCCGGTGACCAGCACCACCTGGTCCGCAAGGTCGCGCGCCAGCAAATCGTTTCTGGGCGCGACCGGCTCACGCCCCAAAAGGTCCTCGATATCCAGCTCTTTGAAATCCTGCACCGAAACCCGACCACTGGCCAAATCGGCCATGCTGGGCAAGGTACGCACATGGACCGGCAGGTTGTTCAGCGATTCAATAATGCGGTTGCGGCGGTCACGGGACGCACCTGGCATGGCAAGCAGGATGTCGGTGATGCGTTCAGAAACCACCAGATCGGGCATGTTGGCTGCGGACAATACCGGCGCCCCATTGATACTGCGCCCGACTTTTGCCGGGTCATCGTCCACAAAACCCACCAGTTCGAACTGCCGCGAAACACCCAACGCGGTCGCTGTTTGGACCCCCGCAGTCCCCGCTCCAAAAATCAACAGCCGCCCAAGCTCCGGACCGCCCGACAAGCCTGCGAGCCAAAACCGGGCAAATGCACGGCTAGCCCCCACCAGGAGCAGATAGATCAGTGGTTGCAATACGCCCAGACTGCGAGGCACCATGGGCCACTGGCGCCACAACAAGACTGCTGATAACAAGACTGCATACACCGCAACGGCTTGTGCCGTCGCGATCAGAGCGGCCTGGCCGGTGTAGCGAAAAATAGCGCGGTAAAGACCGAATCTGGTGAAAACGGGAACGGCCAGCATCGGTGCCAGACCATAGACCCACCACTGCGCATCAACCGGCTGGTGCAAAGCATCCAGACGCAAGGTAAAGGCAATCCACGTGGCCAGCAACGCCAGCACCACATCCAGTGCAATCACCACCAAGCGCTTGGCCGTGCGCGACCAAGCGAGGACGTCCCTATGCATTGACCGCGAATGCTTCCTTGCTTTGTCCTTGGGCAATTAAGGTGGTCAACCAGCGCGGCGTCAGCCCACGGCCGGACCAGGACTCACCGTTGGGACCGCGGTATTTGGCAGCGACCGGGTTGGTGGACTTTTTGGAGACTCTGGGTATCTTGGGAGCAATGATCTTTGCTTTTCCTCGTCCGCCTTTGCCCGCTTTTGCGGTTTTTCCGCCCTGCAAATCCTTGACGGTAATACCGAAGGCTTGCATCTTGGCCTGAATCTCCTGAACGGTGCTTTGAAACTCTTTCGCCTTGATTTCGTTCGCCTGCTTTTGCAGTTTTTCGATCTGGCTTTGAATATCAATCAAATTGGTCACGGGTTTCTCCAAAAAAAATAGGGGCCAAGCAGGAGTTTAAATCAGTGTGATACGCCATCACGCCTGATGACCTTGAATACAGTCAAAAATAATATCTTGATATCGGTCCAAAACGAGCGCATGCGCAGGTATTCCACATCCAGCGCCACTTTTTGAGGAATTGGCAATTCGTCACGCCCATTAATCTGCGCCCAACCGGTCAATCCGGGCGCCAGTTGATGCACTCCATACTTGGTCCGCAGGGCAATCAGGTCTGCTTGGTTATAGAGCGCAGGGCGTGGACCGACAAAACTCATGTCGCCTTTGAGAATGCTCCACAACTGCGGCAGTTCATCCAGACTGCTTTTGCGCAAAAAGCTTCCAACAGGTGTAAGAAAATCATCCGGATTACCCAGCAAATGGGTGGCAACCACCGGGGTATCCACTTTCATGCTGCGAAATTTCGGCATTTTAAATACTTTATTGTCGCGCCCTACCCTATCCGACCAGTACAGGGCCGGGCCTTGGGATGTGATGCGAACCAGTAGAAACACCAATACAAATGGCACCATCAAACAAAGGCTGGCCAACATGGCAAACATCAGGTCGCATATTCTTTTCATGATTTTTTCATCCCGTCCACCGCCCTGCGCAAACCTTCTTCCACGGAAATGGGCGGTGTCCAGCCCAATACATTGCGCGCTTTGGAAATATCCACCTGCAAATTGCCGCAAAGCCGCTCTACGGCATCCGCTTTTCCAAAAATTCTGGAGCCCATTTTCAGCGCCCAGACAGGCACCGGAAGAAGCCGTGCAGGCACGCCGGCAGCTTGCGCCAAACCCCGGACCAATTCGGTCGTCGACAAGTCGCAGCCGTCGCTCACCAGGAAGGTTTGATTGGCTGCCTGCGGGTGCGAAATACAGGTAATAATGAAATCCACCAAATTATCCAGCGCTACCAAACTGCGCTGGTTATGCACAGAACCCAGAGGCAGGGGCCAGCCGTACTGGACAGCCCGCATGAGGGATGCAAAATTGGCTTTGACGCCGGGACCGTATACCAACGGCGGGCGGATGATGACTATTTCCATGCCAGTATTTGCGGCGATTTCTTTCAGCCCTTGCTCTGCTTCGTATTTGCTTTGCCCGTAGGCGTCTTGTGGTTGGGACTCATCAGCTTCAGTAAAAGCAAAACCGGGTCGCGTGTGCTCGCCATTGACTTTGACTGAGCTTACAAACAAAAAACGTTTTACTCCGGCTGCTGCGGCTTGGCGGGCGAGGTTTAAGGTGCCATCGACATTAGCTTTTCGGTATTCGGCAAGAGGGCTCGCAGATTTTTCATGCATGACATGGGCGCGAGCGGCGAGGTGAACCAGAATATCAACGCCTGGCAATGCAGACGCGAAATCAGTTGCGGGGCCTAAATCACCAATTCTCACGACGCCTATATGATTCTGCTGACCAACGTGCATCGCAGTACCACGGATACATGCGCGGGTTTCCAGCCCTAGAGATGCGAGTCTTACGGCCAATGCATTCCCAACAAAACCATTTGCACCTGTGAGTAATATCATAACTAGACCGGAGACACTGATGGCAGCTTGGTATTGGTGCTTAGATCTATAAGCCACTGCTCTAATCGACTTATCAACACATCCCGCGAAAAATCTCTGGTAGCTACATTCAACCCATTTTGCCCCAACGTAGCCCGTTCCGTATTAGTCATTTTCATAAGTTTTATCACTGCAGATGCCAACCCATCTGGATCACCTGCGGAACAAACAACACCCGCGCCAGAACTCTCCACTACGTCTGCACCTTCACCGTTGAGCATAGCGATCACAGGAATGCCAGCCGCCAAATATGACTGCAGTTTGCCTGGAATCGTCATGGAAAAAACGGATTCATCTTTCAAACTCACAAGCAATGCATCCGCATGTTTGAAAAATGAAGGCATCCTCTCCACCGGAAAGCGCCCCAGCATATGAACGCACTCCTGTAATTTACGCTGCTTAATTTCATTTCTTACCCATTCCGCCATCCGCCCATCACCAACGATAAGCCATCGAATGCCCTGAAATGGTTTTAACTTTTCCGCTGCTGCCAGAATCGCCGGAAAATCCTGGGCGTCACCGATATTCCCTGCAAAAACCACTGTAAAACCTTCTGACTGCAATGAAACCTCAGTTGCCGACTCAGCATTTTGCACATCAAAAACGGATTCGGCCCAACTTGGAAAATAATATACACAGCGATTTCTTCCCGCATATTTGTAAATTTCCGGCATGAAACTTCTGGATTGCGCAAGAATTAAATCGCAGCGTTTATAGATAAATGCAACTAGTTTACCCACTATTCTCAATGCAGTTTTTGAACGTATAACACCAATGGCGTGAAGTGTCTCAGGCCAAAGATCCAATACCCAAAAAACCAGCGGTGCATGCTTAACGGCGCGGAGCAGTGCGGCGGGCAGCCCAACCGTAATAGGAGATGGTTCATATGCAAAAATTACATCAAACTTTTCCCCCCGTAATTTCCACAATCCCCAAAAAGACGCGCTGACAGCAAAAGTAAAATAATTCAAGATCAAACGCAATCCACCTTGACCTCTAGGCATCATGGGCACGCGCACGATTCTGGCGCCTTCATACTCTTGAAACTTGGCGGAATTACCTTGAAACTCCGGAAATACCTTGCCATCAGGATAGTTTGGAAGTCCCGTCAGCACCGTGACCTGATGACCACGCTTAACAAACTCAGCTACCAGATCGTTAATTCTGAAATTTTCTGGCCAAAAATATTGCGAAACAACAAGCAGTCGCATCTAACGGCCATTCAATATTTTTTCCAAACCACGCGGTTTACGTAGTCTGTATAACTATGAAGGATGCGTAACACCTTGTCAGACACATTCGGCATGCTGTAGTCCGCCACTTGGCGGATACCATGTGGGTCAGCGCGGTCATCACCGCGTGACTGCGTCGCCAGAATGGCAAGCCCCTGGCGCACACGCGCCACATCCAGTCCCACCATCATCACGGCAGCTTCCTCCATACCCTCGGGACGCTCGTGCGCCTCACGCAAATTCAGTGCTGGAAAATTCAGAATCGACGATTCTTCATTGATGGTGCCGCTGTCTGATAACACCGCTTTGGCTGAGAGTTGCAGCTTCACGTAGTCATGAAAACCCAGCGGCTTGAGCAAACGCACTTGCGGGTGAAAGACGGCACCGGTGGCATCAATGCGCTTCTGCGTGCGCGGGTGGGTTGACACAATCACCGGCAGGTTGTGGTCTTCCGCCACGGCATTGAGCACCGCCACCAGCTTGGTGAACGACTGTTCTGACTCAATGTTTTCCTCACGATGGGCGCTAACCACAAAGTAGCCATCGATCTCCAACCCCAGGCGAGTCAGCACGTCAGACGCTTCAATACGAGGGCGGTAATGTGCCAGCACCTCAAACATCGGGCTGCCGGTCTTGATGACCAAATCCGGCGGCAAACCCTCACGCAACAGGTAGTCGCGTGCAATCGTGCTGTAGGTCAGATTCACATCCGCCGTGTGATCCACGATACGACGGTTGGTTTCTTCTGGCACACGCTGGTCAAAACAACGGTTTCCCGCTTCCATGTGAAAGATTGGGATTTTTCGCCGTTTGGCTGGAATGACTGCCAAACAGCTATTGGTATCGCCCAACACCAGCATGGCCTCAGGTTGAACGTTAGCTAGCACTTCGTCCACGGCAATGATCAGGTTACCAATGGTATGAGCCGCACTGCTGCTATTGGCTGCACTGCTCAGAAAATAATCCGGCTTGCGCACGCCCAGATCATCAAAAAACACTTGATTTAATTCGTAGTCGTAGTTTTGTCCAGTGTGCACCAGCACATGCTCGCAATGTTCGTCCAATTGAGCCAACACGCGCGAGAGACGAATGATCTCGGGCCGTGTACCGACCACTGTCAATACTTTGAGTTTTTTCATGGAAAAGGCAAATGTTGACTAAAGTGATTACAACGGGCAAGCAAAGGTATCGGGGCGGGTACGGTCAAACACCTCGTTGGCCCAGAGCATGACGATCATCTCGTCACTGCCGATGTTGGTGATGTCATGCGTCCAGCCAGGCACGGTTTCCACAATTTCCGGCTGGTCTCCCGTGGTGATCAGTTCATGCTCCTGGCCGGTTTGCATATGCCGGAACTTGAAACGCGCCTGCCCCTTGATGACCAAAAACTTCTCGGTCTTGCTGTGGTGGTAATGACCACCCCGGGTAATGCCAGGGTGCGCGGTGAAATAAGAAAACTGCCCCGCGTCTGGCGTCTTGAGCATTTCCACAAACACGCCACGCGGGTCACCATGTTGCGGCACGGTGTAGGCAAACGACTCCACCGGCAGGTAGCTCACGTAAGTGGCATACAGCGCCCGCATTAGCCCTGTGCCCACGCGCTCGGTCATGAGGGTAGTGCGGCTATCTTTAAAAACTTGCACCAGACGCGCCAGCTCACCCACAGTGGTGGTGTACTGTGGCGCCACGGCAGCAAAGCCGTCAGAGTCCACGCAGGCATCGGCACCATCCATCAGTTGCACAAAGCGTACTATCACATCGTCCACGTAGACCAGCGTAACAGGAGAGGCCGGGTCGTTGACCTGAATAGGCAGCCCCCGCGCAGTGTTGTGGCAGAACGTGGCCACGGCCGAGTTGTAGTTGGGTTTACACCATTTGCCAAACACATTGGGTAGCCGCAATATGTGCACCGGTACCTGGTGGCTGCGCGAAGTGGCCAGCAATGCAGCTTCCGCCCCTAGTTTGCTCTGGCCATAGAGATTGTCGTGCCCCGCCTGAGTAGATGAAGTGTAAACAATGGGTATCTTTTTGCCGGCTGCCTCAGCCACAGCACAAACGGCCTCACACAAGGCCTGCGTCAATTCCACATTGCCTATGGTGAACTCCCGCGGGTCTAGCGGGCGGTTGATGCCAGCCAAGTGAAAAACAAAGTCTACCTCCTGCAGCAAGGCGGGTAATTGGGCCACATCATCGCCGCGGGTAAAGCACACCACCTGCACGTCCTTGCGTTCGGCCAAGTGCAATTGCAAGTTTTTGCCAACAAAGCCATTGGCTCCGGTTATCAGCACCTTCATGGGTTATTCCTCAGCCAAAGCGTGTTCGCCACGTGCGATGCGCTGCATAAAGTCCAGTTTGAGCAACAGCGTCTTCATACCTTCTACACCCAGCCGGGTGGTGTTGTGCGAGTTGTAGTCTTCACCGTGTGTGCTTTGGGTGATGCGTTGCTCACCCTGCTCCATAAATTTTGCGTAATTCAAATCGCGCCCATCCGGTGGCACGCAGAAATAGTCGCCCTTGTCTTCCGCACAGGCCATCTCTTCTCTGCTAAGCAGCGCTTCATACAGCTTTTCACCATGGCGGGTGCCAATCTGGCGCACCTCGTGCGCAGGCTTGCCCATCAACTCCAGAATAGCCTGCGTAAGTACCTGCACTGTGGCAGCAGGGGACTTCTGCACAAAAATGTCACCGTTACTGCCATGCTCAAACGCGTAAAGCACCAGCTCCACCGCATCGTCCAGCGTCATCATGAAGCGCGTCATGGTCGGATCTGTGACCGTGATTGGCTTACCCGCCAGCACCTGCTCCACAAACAGCGGGATCACCGAACCTCTAGATGCCATCACGTTGCCATAACGCGTTCCACAAATGACCGTATTGGCGCCCTCCAGGTTGCGGCTGGCGGCCACCATTACCTTTTCCATCATGGCCTTGCTGATACCCATGGCATTGATGGGATATACCGCTTTGTCCGTACTCAGACACACTACACGTTTGACGCCTGCGGCAATGGCGGCCTCCAGAACGTTTTCCGTGCCCAGCACATTGGTACGCACTGCTTCCATGGGATGGAATTCGCATGAAGGCACTTGCTTGAGCGCGGCGGCGTGAAACACGTAGTCCACCCCACGCATGACTTGCGATACGCTGCGGCAATCGCGCACATCACCAATGTAGAACTTGAGTTTCGGACTACTGTAGCGCTTGCGCATGTCGTCCTGCTTTTTTTCATCACGGCTGAAGATACGGATCTCGCGCAAATCGGAATTTAAAAACCGGCGCAACACGGCATTGCCAAAGGAGCCCGTGCCACCTGTTATCAAAAGAGTCTTATCGGTAAACATGCAAGCTCATTAAAATAAGGTTAAATAATAGATGGTAGATTTTTGCTGCATCGCGTTGACGCCCTGTGCAATCACTGACTACCCCGGCGCTGTTGCGCCACCTGAGCGATAAATGCAAATGTGTCACTCGCGCAGCGCTCCCATGAGTAGGCTTGTGCTCTGCACCACGCCAACTCCGCCAATTTCACCCGCAGCGACACATCCAACGCGAGTTTGCGCAAGGCATCGGCCATTGAGGTCGATACCTCTGGATTAAAATAAATGCCGGCCTCAGCCAGCACCTCTGGCATTGGCCCCCGGTCCGAACTGGCTATCGGCAAACCTGCTGCCATGGCTTCGATCAAAATATTAGGCAAATTCTCACAACTCGACGCAAACGCGAATACATCGGCGCGTTGGTAGAAGGCATGCAACGATTCAAAAGGCTCAGCCCCTGACCAGAGTAAAAACTCACGCTTCGGGTCCAACCTGTCCAACAAGGTCCTGAAATCGCGACCATAGTCCCCCCAGGGAGCACCAATAAATCTCATTTCAATCGGGAATCCCTCGGCGCGAAGCTGACTTGCTGCATACGCCACCTCCATCTGGTGCTTATAAGGCATCAAAATCGATACATACAACACCCGAAAAGGATTCCCTACGGAACAAGCTGCAAGTTGCCGTTGAGGGCGTGGCGACTGCAGAAAGCGTGGCTCAATTCCATGGGGAATCAAGGCTGTGGGGTTGAAAATGCCACCCAATGCATTCGAAACGACCGTCTCCGCGTATCGCGTCAAAAAGATCATGCCGTCCGCACGCCGAAACGAACGACTCTGCGTGTGCCGCAGCAGCATCATCTTCAAACGCATGAGGCTAAACCTTCCAAACAGCGCCGCCTCCAATGGTTCAAAGGGCAACATGTTCTGCGACATGGTGACTGCTGGCACTGAGCACCATGACGGCAAGGTTCCGCCAGGAGAAAACAGCACATCGCAACCGGCATCAACCAAGTCCTGAGGCAACTGTAACTGTTGCCCGACCATGCGCCGTGGTAGTGCAGCCTCCACCCACGGCGTACTACGTTTAACCAGCCAGGAGCGTTCCGGCAGCGTTTCGGCGGTGGATTGACAGGTCCACACCGTCACTCTATTGAACCCCGCAGCAACAGGGTCGCCCGCCTGCAACAACTGCGACAGATGCGTCACGCCTCCACCTTGCCGAATATTGGTGGCGTCGATGCCCAGATGCAAACCTGACTGGCCGAGCATGTCAGTTCGTTCCTTTTTGACCTTCGTTCATCGCCACAACGCCTCTACGAACCGGGAACCGCATTCCACAACCCACACAGTGAAGGGTTTGGGGCTCGCGATACAGATCAGTCGCGTGACAGGCAGTGCATCGCAGCAAAGGCAAAAGATCAATAGATGCATTACGACGGCGCTGCGACAACAGGCCACGTAAAAAGTCACGCGTTATTTGGCGTGCACCAGCACCTGCCGTCACCGGCGGAGCAGTACGCTCAACAACAGGCGCCAACCATCCGGCATCGACATCTGGATTCACGATCTCATAAGCAATTCGATTTTTCCAGTAATAGCGCACATGAAACTCAAAGGGGTGCTTGGGAATGAGATCACCTGTGAGGACCGGTTTGACTCTATCCTCGTAGAGTTCAATTACCTCAGGGTCATGCTGCCATGCTTTCTTTTTGCGAATAACTAATTTTTGACCGCGGCAGGTAATCTCCAAGCGGTGATCCATATACGGATTGATACGCTCCATAAATGCATCCGGTACCTCGATATAGCCCGCTTTAGCGACTCGCTGCAACTCCGCCAAAAAGCGCACCGGGTCAGCAGAATGTTCAAGGACATGCGCGGCAATCACAAAATCGAATGCACTGTCCTTGAATGGCAAATTTTCAACAAAACCGAGTACGGTTGGACGATCTGTAGCCAGTGGCACCCAATGGCGTTCGCGGGTTGTCTCATATGCATCTAGCAACACGTTAGCGCGGGGATACGGGTTGCCCCCTGCACCAACCTCGAGGACCAATGCCCGCGAGTCAACAGGCGTATGAAACCGTCGAAGTGCCCACGCTATGGGCTCAAAACCAAGGCGTCGCATGAATGACATAGACGGTGATTCGGGAGAAAGCCTCATGTAGACACCTGCGACTTCTTGATTTCGGCAATCCAGCCAAGCATAGTCCTCATCCTTGAATCCACATCATGGCCGGCGTTCACAACCTTCTGATAACCCCTGTCGGCAACATGCTGACGAGCGCGTTCATCACCGACATAGAACTTTATTTTGTCAATCATTTCATTCTGATTTCTGAAAAAATCCGCCTCAACGCCTTCGCCGTAGAGTGAAGCCACATCGTCCGAGTATTCGGACAACATCAAAGTCTTGGTAGCGGGGATTTCGAAGCACCGGCGCGTGTAGGTGTCTCGATTCAGCTTGGAAAAAAAACACAAGGCAATCTTGGCTCCGCAGAGCGCACGGTTGTAGTCTGCGCCCCAGACCATCTGAGCGGGCGCCAACTGCCGTAGCAGTAAAGACTGAGCCAGCGGCTTGGTCCAATACTTAGTTGGCCCGAACAAGCGAAGACTGAATCCCTGGCGAACAATCTCCTCCAGGTAAGCCAGACGCTGATCGGGCTCGTAGTGACCAATGAATACGACGTCAGCGGCAAACCTCAACTTCTCGTCGTTCGACAATTCAACCGGGTGATTGCGATCAGCCACATACCAAGATCGCATCAACTCGACACGCTTGGCCCCGGCGGATTGCAAGGCATCCACATTCGCGTGCCGGTAGGCTAGCATCAAGTCATAGTGCGGAATCGCAGCCATAAAGTGCCGCCAAAGGTACTTGGGCTGGCTAGGCGCAAACGGATCATCGTTGTTGTAACCAACCAGGAAACAACCCGGGACAGCGGCGCGGACTGCCTGTAAAGCATTTGCATCAATATGAGTGCCACGGTAGACGAACACGACATCGGGCCGAAACGCATGTGCTTTTGCTACAAAATCGCGGTTAATACGAGCGATTTCCGGACCAGCAACATACTTATTTTGCGCACGTTTCAGCAGGCCACCCAAACCGGCGCCAGTATGCGGCTCATATGCAAAATATGTGTGCCATTTGAACTTGTCAATTTCATGTCCCAGTCTGGACAATGCTCGCAAAACTTCTTGTTCATGCAAATCCGAGTGCCAATCCCCAGCAATCAGCACTTTCATCTTTGCCCCTCACGGGCGGCACCAAACCGCGGTGTATACCCCAGCCGTCGTTTGATCATGTTGATGATGCGGTCGGACCGGTCCGGGCCAATCAACAGCAACGTGACGAAATACACATGAAACAAGGGAGAGCGCCAAAGCCCTAGCCTGACGAGGCCCAGTCCATATTTCACAAACACATGCAGCGGACGTTTAGCCTGAATCGACAAAATGGGATAGGCATAGTTGCCGATGTCAGCACGGATGGTTGAATACACATCAAGTTGCGTCGCAGCCCCAACATACTGTGCAATCGCCAGCATGCCCTGCATGAAGTGAATGGAAGATTCTGGCGTTTGGTCATGTGGAACAAACTTGCCCCGCTCTGAGGCACTGTTGCCAAAATCAGGCGGCGTGCCATCACGTCTAAGGGCAATGATCTGCGGCACAAAAACCACGCTACGCTGGGCCAAAACCATCCCAACCAGGTAAAGCTGGTAAAGCAAGGATCCATCAAAGCGGTCGGTCGCGACCGCAATCGCTGCATCTCGATGAATCACCATGCCAGATATCACAACCGAGCGCCGATAGGCCGTAAACACCGCTTGCGCGCCCGCCGGAAATACGTGCTCTTGCGGAAAATAGCGAAACACTTGCTTGAATTGATCGGGACGGCCCTCAAACGAGGCGTAGGTACGCACCACCACACCGCAGTCAGGCTGACGCTGAATCGATGCGGCGATGGATGCCAAAGCACCAACACATAGCAAGTCATCGTTTCCCATGAACACACAGTACTGGCCATTGGCCCGTTCCACTAGACGGCGTATATTGCCGTCGTAGCCAAGATTGATGGTATTTTCTTCGTAATGAATACACCCGGGATGTGTCAGCTGGAACCGCTGTACCACGTCGGCAATGGCAACACGCTCAGGTGAGCCATCTTCACAGATCAGCACATTAAAGTCTTCGAAGTCTTGACTAAGTATGGATTCGAGCAACGGAGCAAGCAAGCCAGCACGGTTGTATGCCGGAATACAGACGGTTAATAGCGGTCGTTGATTCATGGATAAATATTGCGCATAGCAATGGCTAACATAATGAGTGCGAAGAGGCGCCCTCCATTTGCTCGACCCGAAATATGACCGAGTACCAAGCGATGAACTTCATCAAGGTTAATTACATCAGGCAAGCCCTCCATACGTGCCATGAGGCCTTGTTCCCCGTCGTTGCGGAGCCACTCATTGATGGGAATTGAAAAGCCCTGCTTGCGATTGATATCCAAATCTGGTGGCAGCCATTGCCTGGCGAGCAAGCGCTGCAAACGACGGGATTCGTTGCCCTGAACTTTCCAATCTGAGGGAACTTGACCAAAAGCGAACTCGATCAGTCGATGGTCCAGAAATGGCGCGCGCACTTCCAGACTGTGTGCCATGCTGGCGCGATCCACCTTCACTAGAAAATCATCCGGAAGAATGCTGCCAAAGTGGGTGCGCGTCATGCTGTCCAGTGGATCAGAGCCCTGATGAAACAGGTCGCGGAGAAAGTGCTCGGGGGCTTCCAGACCGGCACCCAACTCAGCAGTTGCGTCTGTCTTCAAAAGACGACGCCGCAACCGACTGTCAAAGTATGGACGCCCCCAAATAAGTTGTTGAAATGGCCCACCCCGCAAGGACGCTATCCGGTTTCGTCCACGAACACCTGCTGGCAAATTGGCTGCCGCTGCAGCGGCAGCTTGAAACAGGTGCTGCGGTACCCAACCCCAGCGGCGCGCATCTGCCAAGCTGGTCGTGTAGTCGGAATAGCCTCCGAACAGTTCGTCACCACCGTCACCGCCGAGTGCAACCGTCACATGTTTGCGCGCCAAGCCGAACACCAACCACGCCGGAAGTATGGACGAGTCAGCAATCGGCTCATCTATGAACGGCGCCAACCCATCCAGCAAATCCAAACTCGGCTTGCCTAGCGGCAACACATGATGCCGGGTGCCGAAGTAGCTTGCAACCTTCTGTGCGTGATGTGCTTCATCAAGAGATGACCCAGGCAACGCTATTGTGAATGTCTCGACAGGTGCGCTGCTCACGCGCGCGGCAGCGGCAGTCACCAAACTTGAATCGAGTCCACCAGAGAGCAGGACACCCACCGGAACATCCGCAACCAAACGCAGGCGCACGGAATCTTCAATCAACTCACCGGCCTTCAGGGTCAATTGGACTCCATCAAACTCGGAGCCAAGACGATTCTTCGGTAACTCCCAATACCGAAGAATTTTCAACTCACCTGTTTGGAGATTGAGTCTTCCACAGTGAGCAGCTGGCAGCTTTTGAACACCCTCGAACAAGCACATATTCGCAGGGATGTAGCCTAAAGAAAGATAGTGATTTAGGGACTGCAGGTTGATCTGTTTAGAGTGGTCTAGTGCTTTTAGTTCGGAGGCGAATTGAAATGTTGAATTTGTGTGTACGTAATACAAAGGTTTTTCACCAGCACGATCTCGGGCAAAAAACAATGAAGGTGGTGAAACATCACTCCCTTGATCGTAAATGACGAAAGCGAACATACCATTGAAGCGGCTGAGGCAAGACTCACCCCACGCCCGATAGGCAACTAGCATGACTTCTGTATCACTATCGGTACTAAAGTGATACCCCTGCTGCTGTAATTCGCGCTTAAGCTCGCAGAAATTGTAGATTTCACCGTTAAAAGCAACCACATGGCGACCATCTTCGCTCACCATTGGCTGATGCCCTGCTGGAGATAGGTCGATGACCGCAAGACGGCGATGCCCCAATGCAACTTGACCATCGGGGCTCATCCACAAACCAGCATCATCAGGGCCACGATGCTTGAGCACATCACCCCGGCGGATTAGCGAATATTTGTCAACTCCCGCATCGCGATTGGCAATGCCGTATATACCGCACATTAAACACCCCTCGCCGTTAAGAATGACGAGTAGCCCATTTTGCGCTGCATAACGATTGAGCACTTATGAGTCGACGCATCGTCAATCGAATATATATAGTATTTAATACACATTACCTATTTTTGTCATGCCCATTTAGTAGGATCTTAGACATCTGCCTTCCACCACCTGCAATAGTACGACAATCGTAAATAAAAACCTGTTGAATAACGTCACACTACATCTCGCCCAGGTTACTTAATGTTGGTAGCTTCTGCGCACGCACCATATATCCGTAACACAACAACTCACTGCTGCCGCGATCCTTTTTACTTAACAAGGACAGCATCATTCGCAAAGGAATCGAGGCAGCAAGCATCAGCCAACCCAAAAAGGCGGAAGAATAAGTTTTGCTGACGAAACGGGTACGACTCAGTTCTTGCCCGATGAATTCAAACCAATTTCCATTGGCGGTGATCTGATTAATCTTGATCCCCACGGCTGGTAAATGCTCCTCGTACCAGTAACGATTCAGTCCGGAGGCAAAATGATATGGCGCAAAGTGTGTGAGGGAGCAAAATGGGGCTGTTACCAGCAGGATACCCCCAGGCTTCAGAATGCGCGAAAATTCTTTAATGGCAGCAACAGGATTCGGGATGTGCTCCAGGACCTCGGAACACAAAACCACATCGAACGATTCATCGGAAACGGGGATCGAAACGATATTTGAGACAATGTCAATTCGAGTAGTGTCCCAGGCCCCAGTCTGCAGCGCATTACCATCACCTTTACCTTCGTATTGGCAGAAATCCTGGGAAACGTAATCCAAATGAGCACAATAGGGTTTGAGTCTTAACTCCCCAGCACCGGCATCCAGTATTCGATACCCATTGGGAATGAACTTTAGCGCATTCGCCACCCAATCGATTCGAGCTTTATCGCTGTTTGTTCCGGCTAGTTTCATGATGCTCCTAGTTGTTTATCTTGTCCTAAAGCGTCAGTTGATGAAGCAGTAACGTGTGCAGAGGCATCTATTAAACCGAGGCGAGAAAAGGTTTCCTCCAGTCTACCAGCCCATGTATCTCGCGAAAGCGCTTTTGCATGCCCCGCTGCCGCAACTCGCAACAGGTCTATCGGATGAGCCAAATAGTGATGAATCTTGTGTGCGGCCTCTTCAGGCGTCGCATAGCACTCGATTTCACATCCCTCTTGATAGAGTTGGATAAGATCGGCACAACGATGTGTCAAATAAAGAGCCCCCGACATAGGGGCGTCAAAGTCACGCAATTTCATTGTAAATACATCTTTACAGTGCCCAACTGTGCCAACCCCCAAAATAATTCGTGCGCGCTTGAACAGTGCAGCGGACTGTTCAGCAGTAGCGGGGCCATTAGTCCATCCTGCACCGTAACATTCAACATTGACCCCCCGCTTACTTAGCTCCCGAATAATTCCTTCACGGACCCCGTATTTATTGCCAACAAAAAGCACATCAATATTTCGCTCAGAATTTTCAGATGGACAGAACACAGCCGGATCACTAGCAAGTGGCCAGAAAATTGCCGGACAATCCTCAGCGCCATACCAAGCGCAGGTCTCTGACGAGGTCGTTAGCACTAGATCCGTCACTGAGGCCAAACCGATTGCGCCGAGACGAACCCCACCTTGCGCCCTTCCCCAGTTATCTGGCAAGCGGTCATCCATTGAAATGTTTAGGACAGGAATTCCACGCCCACGCACCCAGGCAAGCGCCTCTTTTGAAATGTAGTTTGCCCACATTTGCCCCATTAGCAAATCGACCGATCCATTCTTCAGCGCGGTTTCAAGTTGTGATTTCAGGGCGCGATCATTCAAGGCGATGATTGTCGGATCGTAGACTTGAACACGCCCCAGCGAATCCCAATACCACTGGCCGTAACTGCCTTTCCAGTTATGAAATTCAATTACCGTCGCGATACGCCTCAAAGCCTGAAGAAAACCGGACTCATCCTGATCTCTATTCGCGCCAACCCAAAAAATCCTAAGATCGCCAGGTTCTTTTGGGTGTTGATCAAGGTTTAGTTGTCGGCGTCGAAATTCATCGATAACCACCTGCTCTTGATATCGAAACGAGCTTTTTTCTGCTTGCTTCTTATAGTGCGTTGCCAATTTCTGCAGGCCAGCACGAAGCTGGCGCGCCTTCAATGCACCATTGACCGCAGCAGGAAAGGGAATGCCGCGCAATTTCGCCTTGATGCGATACAAATAGTTTTTCAAAACTAAAATTTGCATTGTCCCGAGCACCTTAAACCATAGTAAGTTGAAACACCACCATCCTTAAATTTGATATTTTCTACAATATATTTATCATTGAGGCCTACAGAATAAAAAATCGTCACCATTAAATTCAACCTCACCCCAATAAACTTTTTAAATATCTTCTGAAATTATTGACTGCATATTTATCTCAAATAATATATTTGAGATAAATATTATCTATTCGAACAAAACATTATTTATTTGCTTCTTTTACCAGCACAACGATGCATAAAAAATACAAAATTGAAAACAAAACGCCCGCACCGACTATTCCTACAATGCCATACCAATATGAACCTGCGAAGTTCAGCATCACGCCGAACAGAGCCGTAACGATAGTCACAGTCATCATCTCACGTGTTTTCATTTGAGCCAGCAGACTAGATGCCAAGGATTGCCCGGAAGCAAACACGCCGCCGGCAAGAATCATCCACGGCAATAGATAAGAAAAAGAATTGTATTCTTCAGCCACTAGAATTCTAAATATCAACGCATGGAATAAAAGAGTTGCCATAAAAATAAAACAAGTCAAACCAAGAGTCGTCCACGTTAAATACCAACTCAGTTTGTTAACGCCATTATTGCGAGTGCGATCACTGGCATCACCTGCGCGTTGATATAAGATCGGCACTAAGAACTGCATCACCATTCCTGTGATCATTGAAATGGGATAGAAGCCCAATTGATAGAGCACCGCATAGCTGCCCACCTCGTGCATTGTGGAAAATATTTGTAACGACCAACGATCGGACGTCAGTTGCATCCACGTAAAAATACCCCAAATTCCAGATGGCCACGAAAAACCCCATATTTCGCTTTTCCAATTCTTTTCTATATTTGTATTTACTGTAATACTGACAATAATATTCCGAAAGAAAAAGACTTGGGAGCCAAGTACCAGTATGGTTGCAAAGGCATAGCCAATCATAGCCACTGTGCTGGTTGCACCCAGCCAAAGCAGTAAACCTGCGCCGACTAGTGATCTCAGCCAAGAGTCACTTCCCTGATGAAGTGCAACAATCGCTCGTTGACGCGCTGCACTTTGAATACTACTGAGAATCGCGTTACAGCCGCCAAGGGCTGCGAACAACAAAGCGATTATCGTAATGGATACCCATTTTATTTTTCCTGAGAGGGCCATGCCTACTGTGGAAAAAATAGCTATTAATCCAATTACTCCAATTGCATATAACACCAATTTTCTGGCGGCATTCAAATATCCAGAAAGATCGCCATACTCAATAGCTGGAGCATAAAACCTGGTTATCCCTCCACACAATGGGCCCAATATGGTTTGGTTGACCAAGGTGGCAATGGTCATCCCCAATGCAAGCTCCCCATAAGAACTTGGGGAAAGAAGCTCCGTTAACAAACGCACTCCCACCAACGACCCCGTCACCATCATTACCTGGCCAAGGACAATCCAAAAACCCTCCTTAAAAAGTCGTCCGAGCCCCTTGATATTTAACATCACTAGCAGAATCCACGCTGACGGTGGTGGAGGGCTAGAGACCAATCAGTATGAGTATGCGCGCCCACTCCTCGCTGCAACAATAGAGACGGCGCGAACCGCCGGACCATGTTCAGGCGGCTCACGTCGCCCATTCGCTTCAGTTGAAAATTCGCACACGAGGTTAACCGTTCCAGTCCGATGTGTTTGGATTCCGGATCATGATGGTCGTCGAGGTTATCAATGCCAACAACCAAATCAAAACGTAGCAACATTTTTTTTCTGCATGCATGCCGAAGAAACGTGCCTAGCCTGTGACCACACCCTTTAGACATGCTCCCCGCCTTGCAGGCGACCCACAGGGTAGTACTCAAACCCGTATTGATGCATCTGCTCAGGTTCGTAGAGGTTTCGGCCATCGAAAATAACTGGCATCTTGAGCTTTGCCTTGATTTCTTCGAAGTTTGGGCTGCGGAACACCTTCCACTCGGTAACGATCAACAAGGCGTCAGCGGGTTGAACACTGTCTAGTGCGGCCACAGGACTGTCTGCCAGCGTGATGCGTGGCTCGTTGGCATAAAGGTGCTGTGTCTCTTGCATGGCCACTGGGTCATAGGCAGTGACAGTCGCTCCAGCACCCAGCAAATCATCAATAACCTCTACGCTCGGAGCTTCACGCATATCGTCAGTGTTGGGTTTGAAAGCCAAGCCCCAAATAGCAAAATGTCTGCCAGCCAAATCGTTACCAAATCGAGCTTTCACTTTTTGGGAGAGGATATGTTTTTGTAAAGCGTTGGCATTTTCAACCGCGCTTAGCACTTTGAGTTCATGGCCATGGTCGGCTGCGGTCTTGATCAGGGCTTTTACATCCTTGGGAAAACATGAGCCACCGTACCCACAGCCCGGGTAGAGAAAATGGTACCCAATACGCGGATCAGACCCAATGCCCTGACGGACAGACTCAATATCCGCCCCAAGGGTTTCGGCCAAATTGGCCAATTCATTCATAAAGCTAATACGGGTTGCCAACATGGCATTGGCCGCGTACTTGGTGAGTTCAGCAGAGCGCGCATCCATTACGACGAGACGCTCATGGTTGCGTTGAAAGGGCGCATAAAGGGCTCGCATGACAGCAATAGCATGCTTATCATCTGTGCCAACGATGATGCGATCAGGACGCATGAAATCTTCTACTGCTGCGCCCTCCTTTAAAAATTCAGGGTTAGAGACAACGCTAAATGAAATTTTTTCATTTCGCAGTTTCAACTCTTGCGCAATGGTAGCCTGCACTTTGTCGGCCGTGCCCACAGGCACTGTAGATTTGTCTACAACGATTTTATGTTCGGTCATGGTTTGACCAATGGATCGGGCTGCCGCTATGACATATTGCAGATCAGCGGAGCCATCTTCCCCGGGTGGTGTGCCTACGGCGATGAACTGAATGGCGCCGTGGGCTACGGCTTTTTTTACATTCGTGGTGAAGTGAAGACGACCTGCTTCAACATTACGCCGAATCATCTCTAGCAGGCCTGGCTCGAAAATCGGAATACCGCCCTCCACCAACGTGCGAATTTTTTCGAGATCAAGATCCAAACACAAAACATGATTGCCGACCTCGGCCAAGCACGCGCCACTGACCAATCCAACGTATCCAGTTCCAATAATTGTGATTTTCATAGGTAGTATCCACGATACCATTCAACAAATTTTGCGACGCCATCCTTAATAGGTGTATTGGGCTTAAATCCGACCCAGGCGCTCAGTTCATCCGTATTAGCTGCTGTTGCAGGCACATCTCCCGGTTGCAACGGCAAGTAGTTTTTCACAGCCTTCTTTCCAAGCGCAAGCTCCATTGCTTCGATATATTCCATAAGGGGCGTTGGCTGGTTATTTCCAATATTAAATATCCTATATGGCACATTGCTTGTGGACGGATCTGGATTAGCGGTATTAAACATCAAATCTGGTGCTGCAAGTTTATCAACAACCCGGACCAAACCCTCGACGATATCATTTACAAAAGTAAAGTCGCGTGCCATATTTCCATAATTAAACACATCAATGGATTTACCCTCCGTGATGGCTTTGGCAAATAGAAACGGCGCCATGTCCGGTCTGCCCCAGGGTCCGTAGACTGTAAAAAAGCGCAACCCAGTAGTTGGTAATTGAAACAAGTGGCTGTACGTATGTGCCATCAACTCATTGGCTTTTTTTGTGGCTGCGTATAAACTAACTGGGTGATCAACATTGTCATGCTCATTGAACGGTAGCTTGGTGTTACCACCGTACACACTGGAGCTGCTGGCATAAACCAAATGCTCCACACCGTTGTTGCGGCACCCCTCCAGCACATTGGTGAACCCAACCAGATTGGAGTCAATATATGCATGCGGATTAACCAACGAATAGCGTACGCCTGCTTGCGCAGCCAAATGAATAACACGTTGCGGTTTTTCTTGGGAAAACAGAGTACTTATACCGGATTGATCAGCCACATCTAACTTGTGAAACTTGAAGTTGGAATATCCAGCTAGCTGTTCCAGTCGATCCAGTTTTAGGCGAGTATCGTAATACTCATTGATATTGTCGATCCCGAGTACATCATCACCACGAGCCAGCAGACGCTGGCTTACGTGCATACCGATAAACCCGGCACAACCAGTAACAAGAATTTTCATAGAGATGATGGCGCCTTCGTCAGGCAATGTGCTTGGCTCATGGGATTTATGGATAGCTAGCCAAAAAACCCGCATAAGCATTGACCAGCCCCTCATTCAGTCCAACGATTGGCTTCCAACCCAGTGTGTTGAGATTGCGGCTATCCATCCATTTTCTAAGCGTCCCGTCGGGTTTGGTGGCATCAAAACTGATGTGCCCCGCATAACCGACAGCTTGCCTTACCGCGTCGGCCAATTCAAGAATCGTGATATCACTGCCAAACCCCACATTGATATGGCTTTGCATGGGCAGGGTATGCGCCTGGTAGGTCACAACAGGGAGTTGCATGACAAACACACTGGCGGTCGCCATGTCATCCACATACAAAAACTCCCGTCTTGGAGTCCCCGTGCCCCAAATAACAACTTCCGGCGCCCCATTAAGCTTAGCCTCATGAAACCGACGAATCAGCGCAGGGATGACATGGCTATTTTCCGGATGGTAATTGTCCCCCGGACCGTACAGATTGGTGGGCATGACGCTGCGGTAATCGCGCCCGTGCTGGCGGTTATAACTTTCGCAGAGCTTTATCCCCGCGATCTTGGCGACCGCGTAGGGTTCGTTGGTGGGTTCCAGTGGGCCTGTTAGCAAGGCGTCCTCGGCCATGGGCTGTGGCGCCAGGCGGGGGTAAATGCAACTGGAGCCCAAAAACAGCAGTTTTTGCACACCATGGGTGTGGGCGGCGTGGATGACGTTGGCCTGCATCATCAGGTTGTCATAGATAAAGTCCGCCGGATAGGTGTTATTGGCATGGATGCCGCCTACGCGGGCTGCGGCCAAATACACCTGCGTAGGCCGCTCCTGGGCAAAAAACGCATTCACTGCAGCCTGATTGCACAAATCCAGTTCAGCGTGGGTACGGGTGATGAAACTGGCCTGCGACACACCCTGAGCCAACAGCGTGCGCACAATCGCACTGCCGACCATGCCACGGTGTCCGGCAATGTAGATTTTTTCAGGACTCATGGCTGACATTCACGTTATACCCATGGCTTTTGAGCAGCGCATGCTGTTTGGCGTGGGCCAAGTCGTTCGCCACCATTTCTTTGCACATATCTTGTGCGGCAATCTCAGGCACCCAGCCGAGTTCGCATTTGGCCTTGGCGGGGTCTCCCAAAAGAGTTTCGACTTCGGTGGGTCGGAAGTAGCGCGGATCGACCCGCACCACAACATCCCCCACCTTCAGCGCCGGGGCATCGCTCCCCGCAATAGCCAGCACCACGGCGCGCTCCTCTACGCCCTTCCCTTCGAAACCTACGGTGATACCCAGGGCTTGCGCAGACCACAGAATGAATTCCCGCACGCTGTACTGCACTCCCGTGGCAATCACGAAGTCTTGCGGCTGATCTTGCTGCAACATCATCCACTGCATACGCACATAATCTTTGGCGTGGCCCCAGTCGCGCAGGGCGTCCATATTGCCCATGTAGAGGCATTTTTCCAGGCCCTGGGCCATGTTGGCCAAACCACGGGTAATTTTGCGGGTGACAAAGGTTTCACCACGGCGCGGACTCTCGTGGTTAAACAAGATGCCGTTGCAGGCATACATGCCGTAGGCCTCACGGTAATTGACCGTGATCCAGTAGGCATAAAGCTTGGCTACCGCATAAGGGCTGCGAGGATAAAAGGGGGTTGTTTCTCGCTGCGGCGTTTCCTGGACCAAGCCATAGAGTTCGCTGGTGGATGCCTGATAAAAGCGTGTCTTTTTCTCCAAGCCAAGAATACGGATGGCTTCCAACAAGCGCAAAGTACCCATGCCATCTACGTCGGCCGTGTACTCTGGGCTTTCAAAACTGACCGCCACATGGCTCTGCGCCCCCAGGTTGTAGACCTCGTCAGGCTGCACTTGCTGGATGATGCGGGTGAGATTGCTGGTGTCCGTCAAATCGCCATAGTGGAGCGTGAAGCGGGCATTGTCGATATGCGGATCTTGATAAATGTGATCGATACGGTCCGTATTGAACGAACTGGCCCGGCGCTTGATACCGTGAACCTCGTAACCTTTGTCCAGCAAGAGCTCCGCAAGATAAGAACCATCCTGGCCGGTGATGCCGGTAATCAGTGCAACTTTAGGAGAGGAGCTTGGTGAATTTGATGGGGTCATACGCGTAAATTGGAAAGGGCGCCGCAGCACTTCCGATTATCACAGCTAATCCTATTCGGCCAAAAGGCAAGGCAAAGCCGCAAAGCCCCCCGCTCGTAAACTCAACGGCTATGACAGTCAAATAAAGATCAGAAACCACGAAGTTAGAAAGCACCACCTACATCCCAACCGGGTCCGCGCGTACAGTCGAGATTAAGCGCTACATTTCCCTGTGCATCAGGAAACCAGTTTCGCAAATATTACCCCCCTCTTTTCAGGAGTACCCCATGGTCAAAAAGCTGCAGAAATCCAAAACACAAAAAACCGCTGGCGTTCCGTTGCCAGGCTCCGTCAAAGACTCGGCGCAGCAAATCTGGCAAGCGGGTTTGGGTGCCTTCACCAAGGCCCAGGCAGAAGGCGCCAAGGCGCTTGAAACCTTGGTGAAGGACAGCGTCAGCATCCAGCGCAAAACGAAAGCGGCTGCAGAAGAAAAAATTTCCGAAGCTACCAACAAAATGTCCACCATGGCCACCGACATCTCGTCCAAGGCGTCGGGCCAATGGGACAAGCTGGAGAATATTTTTGAAGAGCGCGTGGCCAAGGCCTTGAACAAGCTGGGCGTTCCTTCGGCCAAAGATATTGCTGCGCTGATTGCCCGCATTGACGAGCTGAACAAGGCGGTTCAAAAAATGTCAGCCAAAGCACCAGCGACCAAGGCTGCCCCCGCTAGCGCAGCCGCGCCCAAGACTGCAACGACCAAGGCCAAAGCTGCTGCGCCCAAAGCAGCTCCCAAAACCACAGCCAAGCGCACCGCCCCTGCACGCAAGGCAGCACCGGCGGCAGCCACCCCAGCAACACCCGCCCAAACGGAATAGTCCGCGCAGGCGGCTCAGGACCAATCCTCCAAGGGCGCCAAGGCGCCCTTTTTTTTGCTGCACGTTTTGTCCCGCCACAGAGACCCTTCTTCACTTGTTGCAATGCAACAAAAACAAGCCCGTCGGCGCTCTACACTTTGCACATATGAATGAAAAAATAAATAGGCCACCAAAGATCGCCTTGGCGCTGTCTGGGGGGGGGCCGCTGGGTGCAATTTACGAAATTGGGGCCATGTGCGCCCTGGAGGAATCACTGGACGGTTTGGACTTCACCCAGCTGCACCATTACGTCGGCGTCTCAGCGGGTGGTTTCATCGTGGCGTCATTGGCCAACGGCATCACGCCGCGCGAGCTGTGTGCGTCATTTATTGAAAATGACAGCTCGCCCTCCGAAACCTTTGATCCATCGTGGCTGCTGGAGCCTGCCTACGGTGAATTTGCCCGACGCGGCATCAGGCTGCCCGGATTGATTCTGTCCGCCCTGTGGCATATGACGCTGGGACGCAAGTCCATCGTGCATGCACTGGAACGGCTGGGCCCTGCTCTACCGACCGGCGTATTCTCCAATCGGCAGGTTGATACGCAATTGGCCCGCCTGTTCAGCCGTGAAGGCAGAACAAACGACTTTCGCAAGCTCAAAACCAAACTCACTTTGGTCGCCACCAATTTGGACAGCGGAGAGCCCGCTCCCTTTGGTCGTCCGGGCTGGGACCACATCCCCATATCACAGGCAGTACAGGCCAGCTCAGCCCTGCCAGGCCTGTTTCCCCCGGTGGAAATCGACGACCAGTATTTCGTTGACGGGGCGCTGAAAAAAACCATGCACGCCTCCGTGGCGCTGGAAGAGGGCGTGGACCTCATGATTTGCCTGAACCCATTGGTGCCATTTGACGCCACCGCACCGCGCGTCGCCAAAGTGATGCAACAAGGGCTGCCATCCGAGAAGCGGAGGATTCCGCGCATTGTGGATGGTGGTCTGCCAGCGGTGCTCAGCCAAACGTTCCGCTCCCTGATTCATTCCCGCATGGAATTGGGCATGAAGCAGTATGAGCACGCCTACCCCCATACAGACATCATTCTGATTGAACCAGACCACCGGGACCCGGAGTTGTACCTGGCCAACACGTTCAGCTACGCCCAGCGGCGCCATTTGGCCGAACACGCCTACCAACAAACACGGCAAATGCTGCGCTCCCGCAAGACGGGCTTGTCCGCCAAGCTCGGACGCCATGGCATCCGCTTGAACCACAGTGTGCTGGATGACCCCAAACGGCATCTGTCAGCGCCCGCCAAAGCCAACACCCGACTGGGACGGGCCATTGCAACACTGCAAGAAGTCATGGACGACATCGCCGACGCAGTGGCAGCAGCTGCACGTATCCCGTCCCATTAAGAAGAAATTATGGTCAAAAAAGCCCCCCGCCGCACTGCAGAACGCATCCTTGAAGTCACGCTGGAGTTGTTCAACCGCTTTGGCGAACCCAACGTGTCTACCACCTTGATTTCGGCCGAGTTGGGGATCAGCCCGGGAAATCTGTACTACCACTATCCAGCCAAAGACGAGCTGATCAACTCTCTGTTTGATCGCTACGAAAAATCACTCAACGACCTGCTCAACGCCAGCGACGATGTGCGCGATGTCGAAGATGCCTGGTTCTTCATGCACACGCTCTTTGAGCTGATTTGGGAACACCGGTTTCTGTACCGCGACCTGAATGACCTGCTGAGCAAGAACCGACGGCTTGAGACCCATTTCCAATCGGTACTGAAAAACAAGACACGGTCTGTCAAGGCTTTGCTGGACAGCATGAGCCGTGCGGGCGCGGTACGGATTGACTCCCGCGAAGTGGAGGCCACGGCCACCAGCATGGTCGTGGTACTGACCTACTGGTTGAGCTTCGAGTATGTTCGGGACCCGCGCAATGCGCTGGAGCCCGGAAGTGCCCAGGCCGCCCTGATGCGCGGGGCGCACCATGTACTGAACCTGTTGGTGCCTTACCTGGAGGCCGAGCAACGCACCCATTTGCAAAGACTGGCTGGCGCTTACACCGCGTCTTAGGCGCACCGAGGAGACCGCTACGATGGCCATTTGGACCACATTCATCCACGCCGACGACTATCCGTTTGATCCCGCTGGCGTCAAGAAAAACTGGAAGCGTCTTCACGCAGGCGACCAGGAGCCTTTGCCCAAAGACAAGAATGTGCTGGCCGCATGGGCACTGTTCCACAGTGGCCAGTTTCAGGAAGCCGTAGAGACAGGGCTGAAAGCCGGTGCCGCTGGCACCACTGTGGCCAACAAGGCCGCCTGTATCTATGCGAATTATCTGGAGCCCAACGAAAAAACCAAGCTGACCCTTTTCATGCAGGTGGCCGAGCGTGCTGCAAGCCAAGCCAGCGCCGAGCCCGACAACGCCAACGCGTATTACTGGCAAGGCTACGCCCTGAGCCGCTACAGCCAAGGCATCAGCGTGGCCAAGGCACTGGCGCAAGGGATTGGCCGCAAGGTCAAATCTGCCATGGAAACCTCCATTCGCCTGCAGCCGCGCCACGCCGACGCCCACATCGGCCTGGGTGCATTTCACGCCGAAGTGATTGACAAAGTGGGTGCCTTGATAGGCAACATGACGTATGGCGCCAAAAAAGAAACCAGCCTGAAGCTGTTTCAGCAAGGACTGAATCTCACGCCAGCATCCACCGTCGCGTTGATTGAATACGCCAATGCGCTGGTCATGCTGGAGGGCGACAAGGGCCTGGACGAAGCCACACGCCTGTACGAGCAAGTCGCTCGCGCGCAAGCCATGGACGCCATGGAGCGCTTGGATATTGAAATGGCGCAGGCCGAGCTGGCCAACTAAGCCAGCACACTGGCCTGGGCGGGATCGCTGAGCCCTACTCCCCCCACGGCAACATCAAGGTGAGCAAGGCCAGTTTGGCAAACTCGGGCTCAAACTGGTCGATGATTTCTTGGGGGTTCGGGCACAGGGTGGCGTCGGACACCACACCAAACTGCACGCCGCCTCCGTAGCTCAGAATGGAGATTCCCAGGCCGACCGTACCGCTCTGCGGCACCCAAAACAAGGTTTCTTCCAGCGTTGCGCCACAAATTTTCAGTTTGGCACCCGGCCCCGGAACATTGGTCAGGACCGCCGTGGTCTTCCTGGAAAACAAGCCCAGCATGGCATCTTGCGTGGACTTGTTAAGCAAGCCCGCCACCGCCAGCAAGCCAAAGGCCAGCAAGGGTTGCAGACTGCCCTTGAGCTCGCGCATCCGCTTACGCACTTCATAGAGGCGCTCCACCGGGTTATCCAGCCCAATGGGCAGTACCACAGGCGCCAGTCCAAACTGGTTCCCCAGCTTGTATGCCTGGTCCAATGGCCGCAGGTTCACCGGCACCATGGCGCGGACCTCCTTGTCCAGAACGGCCTCGCCGTGTTCCCGCAGGTAATTGCCAAGGGCTCCGGCCACACAACTCATCAGCACATCGTTGACAGAGCAATTCAGGGCCTTGCCGACCGCCTTCACTTCGACCAGGGGTATCGGTGCGCACCAGGCCACGCGTTTGGCTTGGCCGGGGGTGCCTTTGAGCTGGGTCGGCGAATCGTCGGGCATCAGCGCCAACGCCGCCAGATCACTGGCGGCATGGAATGCCAGCCTGGCCAAATCTATCGACTCATGCACCCCCTTTTCCATTCCCTTTTGGGGGTCCATCAGCAAGTCCAAGGACCGTACGACCCCCTCGCCAGCCGCCCCCAGGGCGCGCACCGCCATATGGGTCAGGGGCTTGAGCAAAGCGTCGGCAATCCAATCTTCGGCCCCTTCAAGCCCCGTGCGCCGGGCATCGCAATGGGGTGCCTCGGGAGGTGGCGAGCCGCCGTCCACCAGGGACTGCATCACCGAAACCAGGGCAATGCCGTCGGCAATGCAATGGTGGATACGTACCAACAAGGCCGCCCCACCCTTGTACTGTTCCACCAGATGGAACTGCCACAGCGGGTGTTGCTTGTTCAGCGGCTCCATGGTCAGCTGGGCCAGGCGGTTTTGCAAGGCTTCTTGCTCTCGTCCGGCGGGTTTCCTGGGCAACTTCTCGACCACCAGGTGGTTAGCCATATCAAACCTGGGGTCGTTCACCCAGGTGGCACCGCCCGGGTCCTCCACTGCACACTGCACAAAGCGTGGGTACTTGAGCAAGCGCTCCTCAATCCGGCAACGCAAATCTTCATACCGGATGCCGGGCTGGATCACCCATACTCCGACGATCATCATGAGGTTGGACGGTGAATCCATGCGCAACCAAGCCGTATCGACCTTGCTCATGCGTTCGCCATGCAGCCCCAAAGCCCCCACTACGGCATCGGTCACATGGTGTTGCACCCCCTTTGCCGTTTTGCGCGCAGCCCGGGATACCTTGGGGGCGATTTTTTGGGCAATCACTCGGGTCACCATGCAAACTCCAGAACAAAGGGAAATCGGTAGAAAGGGCAGGCATTTCACAAACGCTTGGCCTGCCGCACTATTTTGCAGGCAAAACGCACCGTAAGATATGGGCCGGACACCCAGACTCGTCGGGTGTTGACCCTTGATCACTCTCTCAATCAAACCCAACGGAGAAACCCATGGCAGATCTGAAAAAGAAATTCGAAGCCGCAGTTGCAGGCTCCAAAAGCCTGACAGAGCGTCCCGACAACGGCACCTTGCTCAAAATCTATGCGCTGTACAAGCAAGCGACTGCCGGTGACAACACCGAAAAGAAACCCGGATTCACCGACATGGTGGGGCGCGCCAAATGGGATGCCTGGAATGGCTTCAAAGGCACCTCGGACAAAGACGCCATGCAACAATACATCGACCTGATCGAATCTTTGAGCTAATCAGGCCGAAGCCCGCATGGATACTGCGCAAGCTGCTATTTAATTTATAGCAACTGCGCAGTCTCATTTTTTCTTGGAGCTCGGCTTTTTTACAGCCTTGGCCGCCAGCAAACCATCCAGATTTTTGACGATCTCGGCTTCAATGCGGTTCTTGAAAGCGCCCAGCAAAAAACCCAGTTTGGCGTCCAGTTCAAAGTGGTCGGCCAGCACTTTCAAAGTGCCGTTGACCCCCGACCGGGTGAAGGTCACCACATCCGACGTGTCACCTTCTTCATAGGTGCATTCCATGTCAAACTCCTCCTCCACCTGCTCGGCCCATTTGAATGCGACCTTGCGCGCGGCCAACAGCCCCAGGGTGTGTTCACGCCGTATGTGAAGATTTGCCACCACCGTTCTCCTTCAGTTTTATGTATAAATTTAAATCCAAGGTCACTGGCGACCTCATCATGCTGGAACCCAACGGTCGGCAAATACTGAACATCATTGGCAAGGACGAATCCGCAGCGACCCAAGGCATTTTATTGCCCGAACACATGCAGGCCGCTATTGTGGCGTTGGAAAACGCAATCGCACAAGACGAAGCGGCCCGGCAGGCACGCGCCAAGCAGGCCCAGGACCAAGGGGAAACGCCTCAGCGCCCCGAAGGGATCTCGCTGCGCCTGCGTGCAACCCCCTTCATCGCCATGCTCAAACGCTGCCAGCAAGCGGACAAAGAAATCGTCTGGGGGGTGTAGGCCACCCCGTGGCGGCACCGCCGGGCCTATTTGTAGCTGCGCGCGTCTTCGATCACCCGGCCATCGTTGGGCAAGGTACCCGGCAACAGCATCTCGACATGGCCACGCAATTTGGTGACATCGCGAATGGCCTCGCCAATTTTGGCCGCCAGGTCATCCGGCCCGCTGCAGGCGGTTTCCACCTGCAAGGTCATGACGTCATTGGCCATCTCACCGCTGACCACCAGGCGCGCCCGCGCCACCTCGGGAAAGCGTTTGACAATGTCATCCACCTGCTTGGGGTGCACAAACATGCCGCGAATCTTCGTCGTCTGGTCGGCGCGGCCCATCCAGCCTTTGATGCGGACATTGGTGCGCCCCGTGGGGCAAGGCCCCGGTAGCACCGCCGACAGATCACCGGTTCCAAAACGGATCAAAGGGTAGCCTGGGTTGAGGGTGGTCACCACTACCTCCCCGACCTCCCCCGGCACCACCGGGTCACCGGTGCCAGGACGCACAATTTCCACAATAACGCCCTCGTCCAGCACCAGGCCTTCGCGCGCCACGGTTTCATAGGCAATCAGCCCCAGGTCCGCCGTGGCATAACACTGGTAGCCCGCAATGCCGTGTGCCATAAACCAGTCCCGCAGGCTCGGAGGATAGGCCTCGCCACCGAACATGGCCTTTTTGACACTGGGCAGTGCCACGCCCATGGCCATGGCCTTTTCCACAATGATTTTCAGAAAACTGGGGGTGCCGATATAGCCCGACGGCTGCAGCTCGCGCATGGCTTGCACCTGTTGTTCAGTTTGCCCGGTGCCACCGGGAAACACGGTACAGCCCATGGCATGGGCGCCGGTTTCCATCATGGAGCCGGCCGGCACAAAGTGGTAGCTGAAACTGTTGTGGATCAGCTCCCCCGAGCGAAAACCCGCTGCGTGCATGGAGCGCGCCATACGCCAGTAGTCCCGTGCAGTCCCTTCCGGTTCGTAAATCGGACCCGGGCTGGCGAACACGCGGGGCATGGCGGCGCCAAAACCCAGGGTGCTGAAACCACCAAACACGTCGCCGCTGGCCACCGCACCCGGCTGCCGGGCCCGTGCGGCCTGTTGCAGCGCTTGCAACTCGTGCTTGCGAACCACCGGCAACCGGGCCAGCGCTGCGCGGTCCATCACCGCCAGGGGATTGACATGCGCCAGCAGGGCGGCAAAGGCCGCAGAAGACTTTTGGGCGTGCCCCACCTGCGCAGGCAGCGCCGCCATCAAAGCGGCTTCACGCAGCGCCGGGTCACGCGCTTCCAGCGCGTCAAAATGAGAATTCGCCATGGAACAAAGCCTCCTCTAAGCCAACCACCGTTTGCGGCGCTTGTAGCTCTTCACATCCTTGAAACTCTTGCGCTCGCCCCCACCCATGCCCAGGTAGAACTCCTTGACGTCTTCATTGGTGCGCAAATCCTGTGCCGCGCCGTCCATCACCACGCGGCCAGACTCCATGATGTAGCCATAGTCGGCGTACTTCAGGGCCATATTGGTGTTCTGCTCGGCCAGCAAGAAGGTGACTTTTTCCTTGGCATTGAGGTCTTTCACAATCTCGAACACCTCTTCCACAATTTGCGGCGCCAGACCCATGGACGGCTCGTCCAGCAACACCATGCTGGGGTTGGCCATGAGGGCACGGCCGATGGCGCACATCTGCTGCTCGCCGCCCGAGGTGTAGGCGGCCTGGCTGGTGCGGCGCGTTTTCAGGCGGGGAAAGTAGTTGTACACCTTCTCCAGGTTGGCGGCCACTTCGGCGCTGCTATTGCGGGTGTAGGCGCCGGTCATCAGGTTCTCTTCAATCGTCAGGTGGGCAAAGCAGTGCCGCCCTTCCATGACCTGCACCACGCCACGGCGCACCAGATCGGCGGGCGACAGGTTTTCAATGCGCTCACCGCGCAGCTCGATCGACCCCTTGGTCACCGCGCCACGCTCACCGGCGAGCAGGTTGGAGATGGCCCGCAGCGTGGTGGTCTTGCCCGCCCCATTGCCCCCCAATATGGCCACGATGCCGCCTTCGGGCACCTGCAGGGACACGCCCTTGAGCACCAGAATCACGTGGTTGTAAATGACCTCAATCCCGTTGACGTTAAGAACGATTTTTTTCGTATCACTCATAGTGGTAGTTCCATTCAAACCAAATGAAAGACCCGCACCGCGGCCCTTTCATTTGGCGGCTCCCAAAAGCCGCAGCCAACGCCCCCCAACCCCAAGGGCGAGCGCAGCAAGCCCCTTTCCAGAAACACCGCGGGACCGGCTTCGCCGGACCGCTGGTGTTGCCCCCTGCAAGGGGGAAAGCGGCCACACGCAGTGGGCAAGCCGGGGGGTGTGCCCTACTAACTCTGGCAATCCGCAGGGGTGCGGGGTGTCAGCTTCTTGTCGGTTGCGTACTTGGCAGCCGTGGTTTTGACCAGGGGTTTGAGAACCTGTTCATCGGCCTGCAGCCAATCCGACGAGAAATTCCACTTCTTGCCGTCCCAGGTGTGCACCCGTGCCCAGTTGGAACCCATATGGTCAGCACAGGAGGTGCTGATCGGGCGCATCACGCCCGCAAAGCCCAGGGCATCCAGCTTCTTCTGGTCGAGTGCCAGGTTTTCATAGCCCCAGCGCGCTTGTTCGCCACTGACCCACTTGCCTTTGCCAAAGCGCTCCTGCGCGCGGCGCACCCCCTCCACGGCCAGCATCGCGCTCATGGCGCCGCGCATATACAGCACCTGCCCCACATCTTCCTTGGGCCCGGCACCCTCGCCTTTGGCATGGACCTTTTCGAGGATTTCTTTCACCACAGCGGATTGCGGCTCAGCACCGTGCTGCATGGTGACCGCGTTGTAGCCTTTGGCCCCATCGCCCACGTCCTTCACATCGGGCTCGGCACCGGACCACCACACACCGTACATCTTTTCACGGGGATATCCGGTGGCCTGCGCTTCTTTAAGGGCGGTGGAATTCATCACACCCCAGCCCCACAGCAACACGTAGTCAGGCCGGGCCTGACGCACCTGCAGCCAGGTGGCCTTCTGGTCCACGCCAGGCGCGGTCACCGGCAGCAATTGCAGGTTGAAGCCGTGCATGGCTGCGCGCTCCTGCAGCAAAGGAATAGGCTCTTTGCCATAAGGTGAATCGTGGTAAACCAGGGTGACCTTCTTGCCCTTGAGCTTGTCCAGTCCGCCTTCCTTCTTGGCAATGGTCTGGACCAGTGCGTCAGCCGCCAGCCAATAGGTGCCAGCCAGAGGGAAGTTCCATTTGAAGACGGTTCCGTCCTGGCTCTCGCTGCGGCCATAACCGGCGGTGATCAAGGGGATCTTGTCGCCAGGGGCTTTTTCGGTCAGTGCAAAGGTGATTCCGGTGGACAGGGGCTGAAACACCGTAGCTCCGCCATTTTTGCCCTTGAGCCGCTCGTAGCACTCCACACCGCGCGCGGTGTCGTAGCCTGTTTCACACTCCTCATAAATGACCTTCACCCCGTTGATACCGCCACGCGCGTTGGTGAGCTTGAGGTAATCGGAGTATCCATTGGCCCATGGCACGCCGTTGGGCGCATAGGGGCCGGTGCGGTAAGGCAGCCCCGGAAAGAACTGCTCCTTGGCCTGGGCAAACGCGCCAGCGCCGGCGGCGGCCAGCACACTGGCCAGAACGATGTTGCGAAGTTTCATGAAAGTCTCCTAAAGTTCGGCATTGGTATGCCTGTGGTTAATGAACGAACAACGCGGCAAAAAACTCAGTGCGGGAAGGGCCACAGGCGCAGCTTCTGCTTGGACAAGGCCCACAGTTTGGCCAAACCATGCGGCTCCACGATCAGGAACCACACAATCAAGGCGCCAAAAATGATCAACTCGGCGTGCGAAATACCGGCGGTGGAAATCTCCACCCCCACCAGGCGCCCCAGCAAGGGCAAAAACTGGTTCAGAAAAATCGGCAGCACCACAATGAAGCCCGCACCAAAGAAGCTGCCCATGATGGAACCCATGCCGCCAATGATGACCATGAACAGCATCTTGAAGGACAGGTCCACCGAGAAGGCGGCCGGCTCCCAGGCCCCCAGGTAAACAAAGCCCCACAACGCACCGGCGATGCCCACGATGAAGGAGCTGACCGCAAAGGCGCTGAGCTTGGCGTACATGGGGCGAATACCGATCACCGCAGCGGCCACGTCCATGTCGCGGATGGCCATCCATTCCCGGCCTACTGCGCCACGCACCAGGTTTTTCGCCACCAGAGCCAATACCACCAGGATGGACAGGCACAAAAGGTACTTGGAGATGGGGCTTTCAATGGGCATGCCAAACACCTGCAGTCCCGACACCGAAACCGATCCCGAGGGCGCGTCATTGGTAAACCACTTGATGCGCAAGAACATCCAGTCGCTGAAAAACTGTGCTGCCAGGGTCGCCACCGCCAAATACAGCCCCTTCACGCGCAGGCTGGGCAGCCCGAACAAAATACCGAAAACGCTGGAGCACAAGCCGCCCAACACCAAGGCCAGCAACAAAGGCATGCCCGGAATGCGCACAAAGAAATTGAAGGCGGCATAGGCCCCCACCGCCATGAAAGCCCCCGAACCCAGGGAAATCTGTCCGCAGTAGCCCACCAGAATGTTCACCCCCAGCGCGGCCAGGGACATGATCAGGAACGGAATAAAAATGGCGCGGAACATGTAGTCGCTGCCCACCAGGGGCACCACCACGAACGCTGCGGCGATCAGCAGCAACACCGCCCAGCGGTCCTGCGCAATGGGGAAGATCTGCTGGTCTGCGCCGTAGCTGGTCTTGTACTGGCCGTTTTCTCTATAGAACATATTGCTTACTCTCAATCAGTTGAGGACAGTGCTTGCTCAGCGAACGCCTGGCTACGCGGCTGTCCCACAAATTCTTACGATGGTCAAACACGGTCAATGATTTTTTCGCCAAACAAGCCCTGGGGCCTAAACAGCAGAAACACCAGGGCCAGCACATAGGCAAACCAGATCTCGATACCACCGCCCACATAGGGGCCAAGGAACACCTCGGACAATTTTTCGCCGACGCCAATGATCAGCCCGCCCACAATGGCGCCCGGCACGGAGGTCAAGCCACCCAAAATCACGACCGGCAGTGCACGCAGCGCCACCGTGGTCAGCGAAAACTGCACCCCCAGTTTGCTGCCCCAGATCATGCCGGCCACCAGTGCCACCACGCCCGCCACACACCACACAATGACCCAGATGCGGTTCAGGGGAATACCGATACTTTGTGCCGCCTGGTGGTCGTCCGCCACCGCCCGCAGGGCGCGGCCGGTGGCCGTTTTCTGGAAAAAGACGCTGAGCAGGGCCACCAGCACGGCGGCGATGACGGCCGCATACAGGTCTTCCTTGTTGATCAGGACACCGCCTTCAAACATATTTTCAAAGGCGAAGATGGGGTCTTTGGGCATGCCAATGTCGATCTTGTAGATGTCACTGCCAAAAATAGTCTGGCCAATGCCGTCCAGAAAATAGCTGATGCCCAGGGTGGCCATCAGCAAGGTCGTGCCTTCCTGGTTCACCAAATGGCGTAGCACCAGGCGTTCAATCACCCAGGCCACCACAAACATCAGGGCACCGGCCCCGACAAACGCCAAGGTATTGGCGGCAATGGGATGGGTGATACCCGTCATGGCCGGAATCCACTCCGCCAGGCGCGCCATGGACAAGGCGGCAAACAGCACCATGGCCCCTTGCGCAAAGTTGAACACGCCCGATGCCTTGTAGATCAGTACAAAGCCCAGTGCCACCAGGGAATACAACATGCCGGCCATCAGGCCACCCAGCAATGTTTCAAGAAAAAATGCCATGCTAAATGCTCCCCCCCGTTGCTTGCTCACTGCGTGTAGCCGCATCCCCCCCCAAGGGGGCGATGCCAGAGGCCCGGCAAAGCCGGTTCCACGGCATCCCTGAAAGACGCCCCTGCGGCGCGGTCTGTGTTTGTATGTACATGGTTATTGCTCGTTCAGTGTGAAGTGCCTAAGTAGGCGCTGATCACTTCTTCGTTGTTGCGTACTTCGTCGGGGGTTCCATCCCCGATCTTCTTGCCGTAGTCCAGCACCACCACGCGGTCGGAGATGTCCATCACCACGCCCATGTCGTGTTCGATCAAGACCACGGTGGTGCCGAATTCGTCGTTGACATCCAGCACAAAGCGGCACATGTCCTGCTTCTCTTCCACATTCATGCCCGCCATCGGTTCATCCAACAGCAGCACCTGCGGCTCCATGGCCAGCGCGCGACCCAGGTCCACCCGCTTTTGCAGGCCGTAGGGCAACTGGCCCACCGGGGTTTTGCGGTAGGCCTGGATTTCCAGGAAGTCGATGATGCGTTCCACCGCCTCGCGGTGCTGGAACTCCTCGCGCTGGGCGGGGCCGATGCGCAGGGCCTGCATCAGCAGGTTGCTTTTGATCTTGAGGTTGCGCCCGGACATGATGTTGTCCAGCACACTCATGCCCTTGAACAGCGCCAGGTTCTGAAAGGTGCGGCCAATGCCCATGGTCGCCACCTGGTGGCTGTCCATGTGTTTGAACTCCTTGCCACGGAAAGTGATGGAGCCCTGCTGGGGCGTATAGACACCGTTGATGCAGTTGAGCATGGAGCTCTTGCCTGCACCGTTGGGTCCGATGATGGAGCGGATCTCGTGTTCGCGCACATCAAAGGAAATGTCGGTCAGCGCCTTGACGCCGCCGAAGCTCAGGGAGATGTTGTGGACGGCAAGAATGACGTCGCCGATTTTTTTAGTTGCCATGGTGCTTAAGTGTTGCTTTGCGGGACAGACCGCGGCTACGCGGCGCGAGCAAGCCCTGTCCTCAACTGATCAGAGGCCTTGACCGGGGTGAATGTCCTGGCGTCGTCCAGCCGTAGCGTGGCACTGACTCTGCCGGTGCGCCCGTCTTCGAACTTGACCACGGTTTCGATGAACTGCGATGTTTTTCCGCCGTACAGGGCATCGATCAGCACGTCGTACTTCTCGGCAATAAAGCCCCGGCGGACCTTGTTGGTGCGGGTCAACTCGCCGTCGTCGGCGTCCAGCTCTTTGTGCAGCACCAGAAAACGGCTGACCTGCGATCCCGCCAACATGGTGTCCGCGCTGAGGTCGGCGTTGACTTTCTCGACACACTCCTTGATCAACTGGTACACCTCGCTTTTTTGCGCCAGATCGGTGTAACCGGCATAGGGCAGGTTGCGCCGTTCGGCCCAATTGCCCACGGCGTCGAAGTCGATGTTGATCATGACGCAGACCTTTTCACGGCCATCCCCATAGGCCACGACCTCTTTGATGTGCGAGAAGAACTTGAGTTTGTTCTCCACATACTTGGGGGCGAACATGGCGCCATCGTTGGCACCGCCCTTGATGCGGCCCACGTCTTTCACACGGTCAATGATCTTAAGGTGGCCGTGCGCGTCAATAAAGCCGGCATCGCTGGTGTGGTACCAGCCGTCTGCGCTGAGCACCTCGGCGGTGGCTTCCGGGTTTTTGAAATATTCCTTGAGCAAGCCCGGGGATTTGACCAAAATTTCACCGTTGTCAGCCACCTTGATCTCCACCCCGACGCAGGGCACGCCCACGGTGTCGGCACGTGCTTCGTGGTCGGGCTGCAGGCACACGAACACAGCGGTTTCGGTGGAGCCGTACAACTGCTTCAGGTTGATGCCGATGGAGCGGTAGAAGGTAAACAAATCGGGGCCGATCGCCTCGCCTGCGGTGTAGGCCACCCGCACCCGGCTGAACCCCAGGTTGTTGCGCAGGGGGCCGTAGACCAATCCATTGCCCAGGGAGTACAACATGCGGTCCATCAGGCCGACATCCTTGCCATCCATCAGCGCGGGGCCGACCCGCTTCGCTACGTCCATGAAGTAATGGAACATGCCGCGCTTGAGGGTACCCGCGTCTTCCATGCGGATCATCACGCTGGTGAGCAGACCTTCAAACACCCGCGGCGGGGCAAAGTAGTAGGTGGGGCCGATTTCCTTGAGGTCGATGGTGACCGTAGCGGCTGATTCGGGGCAATTCACCACGTAGCCGCTGACCAGCCACTGCGCATACGAAAAAATGTTTTGCCCAATCCAGGCCGGAGGCAGGTAGGCCAGCACTTCATCCGCGCCGGTCAACTTGTCAAAGTCGGCACCGGCCTTGGCGCGGTTGAGCAAGCTGTTGTGGGTGTGCACCACCCCTTTGGGGTTGCCGGTGGTGCCCGAGGTGAAGAACATGGCCGCCACGTCATCGGGCTTGGCCTTGGCTGCCTCGGTGCTCAGAAAGTCCGGGTGCATGACGGAAAACGCTTTGCCCGAGGCCAGCAGCTCATCCACCGAGGCCAGCCCCGGCTCGTCGTAGTTGCGCATGCCACGGGGGTCATCAAAAAAGAGGTGCGCCAGTTGCGGGCATTGCTCGCGAATTTCGAGCAGCTTGTCGACCTGCTCCTGGTCTTCCGCAAAAGCAAAACGCACATCGGCGTTGTTGATCGGGAAGATGCACTCCAGCGCCGCCGCATCCTGGTACAGGGGAATGGGAATGGCCCCCAGCGCTTGCACGGCCAGCATGGTGGCATACAGGCGCGGGCGGTTGGCCCCCACCACCACCATGTGCTCCCCGCGACACAACCCCGCCTGGTGCAGGCCCGCGGCCAGGTGCTGCACCATAGTGGCCATATCGGCCCAGGAGAGCGATTGCCAAATACCGTATTCCTTTTCGCGCATGGCGGCAGCCGTAGGGCGGCTGCTTGCATGCTGCAGTAAAAGTTGAGGAAAAGTCGTTTGCATCCCGAATCCTTGTCACCGTGTCTCGCCCGTCATAAGCCCTGTTGCATGCAAAAGGGCGCTGGTATGGCCGCAATTATTAGCCACGAGTTTGACGTCAAGTTGTCATTTGAACGACAATTCACGCAAAACTCAGTAGGTGTTTTCCCTTCACTTATCGCCAACTTACAGCGCTTCGCCATCACTTGCCCATGCACCCCGACAATCCGCTCTACCAACGCCGCCGCAGCCCTACAGCGACCGAACTTGACGCCATTCCGTGGATTCAATTGCTCGCAGCACCTGAGCGCGAGCGCGCGGTGGACGACCTGAAAATCGCCGATGCCTGCCCCGGCGACTACATCTGCCGCATGGGCCGCCCCGTCACCTACTGGTTTGGCGTGGTGGATGGCCTGCTCAAGATGAGCAGCGACACAGCAGAAGGCCAGACCATGACCTTCACCGGCGTCCCGCCGGGCGGCTGGTTTGGCGAAGGCACCGCCATGAAACGGGAAACCTACCGCTACAACATCCAGGCCCTGCGCAAAAGCCTGGTTGCGGGTTTGCATGTGGACACCTTCCACTGGCTGCTGGACCACTCGATTGGCTTCAACCGCTTTGTCATGAACCAGCTCAACGAGCGCCTGGGCCAGTTCATCGCGGCGCGCGAAATCGACCGCATGACCAATCCCAATATCCGCGTGGCGCGCAGCCTGGCCACCCTGTTCAATCCGGTGCTCTACCCCGGCGTGGGGGCGGTGCTACGCATCACCCAGCAGGAACTGGCCTACCTGGTGGGCCTGTCGCGCCAGCGCGTGAACGAGGCGCTGACCGTGCTGGCCGAGCAGGGCTCCATCCGCGTGGAATACGGCGGTTTGCGGGTGCTGGACCTGCAGGCCTTGCGCTCCCAGGTTTTTCAAGGAAAATAGGCCCAAAGCCCCCGTAAAATATGCGCAAGCAGCTACGAAATTTATAGCAAATGACCGATTCAACCGATTCCAACCGCCCTCCCGTATTCCGCCGCGCAGCCCCCCCACCAGGGCGCGCGCCCAGCCCCCGCGCGGGCCTGCCCGCAGGACAATCCAACACGGCGGCCCTCGGTCCCAACGGCACACTGCGGCTGAACAAACGCATGGCCGAACTGGGCCTGGCGTCCCGGCGCGAGGCCGACGAGTGGATTGCCAAGGGCTGGGTCAAGGTCAACGGCGAAGTGGCCACCATGGGCATGCAAGTCAACCCCAATGTGCGCATCGAGATCCACAAGCAGGCCCAGGGCCAGCAGGCCAACCAGGTCACGGTGCTGATCAACAAACCCCTGGGCCTGGTCAGCGGCCAGGCCGAAGACGGCCACCTGCCCGCCATCACCCTGGTGCAGCCGCACAACCGCTGGGACGAGGACAACGCCCGCTTCTTCTTCCACCCCAAACAACTGCAAAGCCTGGTGCCCGCCGGGCGGCTGGACATCGACTCCACCGGCCTGCTGGTGCTCACGCAAGACGGCCGCGTGGCCCGTCAGCTGATTGGTGAAGAGGCAGTGATGGAGAAGGAATATCTGGTGCGGGTGGTCTACACCGGCACCGAAAACGCGGCCGCCGCCAATTCCGCCGCGGCCACCTACGGCGGCAAACCCACGCAGCTCAGCCGCATTGACGACGACGACCCGGTGAGCACCGATGTGCAGTCGGTTTTTCCGGCCGACAAGCTGCGCCTGCTGCGCCACGGACTGAGCCTGGACGGCCAGGCCCTGAAGCCCGCCAAGGTCACCTGGCAAAACCCCGAGCAATTGCGCGTGGTGCTGACCGAAGGCAAAAAACGCCAGATCCGCCGCATGTGTGAACTGGTGGGCCTGAAGGTGGTGGGCCTCAAGCGGGTGCGTATCGGCAATGTGATGCTGGGCAACCTGCCCCTGGGCCAATGGCGCTACCTGGCGCCACACGAGCGGTTTTAACGCCCTGGGCCGTTACAAGCCCGTGGGCACCGTGTCTTCAAAATCCGGGCCTTGGGGTTCATCGTCTTTGCAGGCATCCTCGGCCCTGACCAGATCTTCCCAGCGGCTCCAGGCCGTGTCTGTATTGCTCTCCACCACCTCGGGCTGTGGCAAGGGGTCCAGGAGCGGATCGTAGGTTTTGACCGTTGTTGCAGATGGAGCCGCGGGGTTCGAATCAGTCGGGTTCATGGTGGTAACTCCTCAACGTCCTGCGATGGGCCAAAATGTAGACGATCCCGAACGCCACCGGGGTCTCGCATGGTATTACCCCTGCGCCGGACTCCAATTTGAATCCGCCAGGGGGCTCTTGAATCCCGCCCCTATCGCCCATAATTGCGGGTTGACCGCGGCACAGTCTTTGCGCGCGGAATCCGTTTTTTTGAGACCTTTCTTTACCCATGACCAAACAAACCCATTCCTTCCAGGCCGAAGTTGCACAGTTGCTGCACCTCGTCACCCACTCCCTGTACTCCAACAAGGAAATTTTTCTGCGCGAGCTGATCTCCAACGCGTCGGACGCCTGCGACAAACTGCGGTTTGAAGCCATCAACGACGGCGGCCTGTACGAGAACGACTCCGAACTGAAGGTCAAAGTCACCTTCGACAAAGACGCCAAAACGCTCACCATCACCGACAACGGCATCGGCATGAGCGCGCAGGAGGCCATCGACCACCTGGGCACCATCGCCAAGAGCGGCACCAAGGATTTCGTCAGCAAACTGAGCGGCGACCAGAAGGCCGACTCCCAGCTCATCGGCCAGTTCGGCGTGGGCTTTTACTCCGGCTTTATCGTGGCCGACAAGATCACCGTCGAGTCCCGCCGCGCGGGCATGCAAGAGTCTGAGGGCGTGCGCTGGATCAGCGGTGGCGCGGGCGACTTCGAGGTGGAAACTATTCACCGCCCGGCCCGTGGCACCAGCGTTATCCTGCACCTGCGCGACGACGCCATGGACTACGCCAGTGCCTGGAAGCTCAAAAGCATCATCGGCAAATACTCCGACCACATCAGCCTGCCCATCCTCATGGAAAAGGAAGAGTGGAAAGACGGCGAACTGATCAACCCCAGCGACGAGCAAGGCGGCCGCCAACCCGGTGGCATGGTCAAGACCGGCGAGTGGGAAACCGCCAACAAGGGCAACGCCATCTGGGCGCGCGCCAAGAAAGACATCACGCAAGAGCAGTACACCGAGTTCTACAAACAGATCAGCCACGACTTTGAAGCGCCGCTGGCCCACACCCACAACCGCGTGGAAGGCAGCACCGAGTACACGCAGCTGCTGTACATCCCCAGCAAAGCGCCCATGGACCTGTTCAACCGCGAGAAATCGGCCGGCATCAAGCTCTACGTCAAACGCGTCTTCATCATGGACGACGCCGAAGCGCTCTTGCCTACCTACCTGCGCTTTGTCAAAGGCGTGGTCGACTCGGCCGACCTGCCCCTGAACGTGTCACGCGAGTTGCTGCAGGAAAGCCGCGACGTCAAAGCCATCCGCGAAGGCTGCACCAAGCGGGTCCTGGGCATGCTGGAAGATTTGGCCAAACACGACAAGCTGCCCGAGGCCGCTACCGAAGGGGCATCCGCATCCGCCGATGGCGTGACCGACGTGCTGAGCGCCGAGGAAAAAGCCGAGGCCGAAGCCAACGCTGGCAAGTACACCAAGTTCTATGCCGAATTTGGCGCGGTGCTCAAGGAAGGCCTGGGCGAAGACTTCGCCAACAAGGAACGCCTGTCCAAGCTCTTGCGCTTTGCCTCCAGCACCACCGACACCGCCACCGTGGGCCTGGCCGACTACAAGGCGCGCATGAAAGAAGGCCAGGAAGCCATCTACTACATCACCGCCGACACGGCGGCTGCCGCCAAAAACAGCCCACAGCTCGAAGTGTTCAAGAAAAAGGGCATCGAAGTGCTCCTGATGACGGACCGCGTGGACGAGTGGGCGCTGAACTACCTGCACGACTTCGACGGCACGCCGCTGCAAAGCGTGGCCAAGGGCGCGGTCGATCTGGGCAAGCTGCAAGACGAAGCCGAGAAGAAAGCAGCCGAAGAAGCGGCTGAAACCTTCAAGCCCCTGCTCGCCAAGCTGAAAGAAGCGCTGAAAGACAAGGCCGAAGACGTGCGCGTGACCACCCGCCTGGTGGACAGCGCCGCCTGCCTGGTGGTGCAAGACGACGGCATGAGCACCCAGCTCGCCCGCATGCTCAAGCAGGCCGGCCAGGCCGCGCCCGATGTCAAGCCGGTGCTGGAAGTGAACGCCGAACACCCCCTGGTGAAAAAGCTGGACGGCTCGGTGCACTTCCACGACCTGGCCCACATCCTGTTCGACCAGGCGCTGCTGGCCGAAGGCGGCCTGCCGGCCGACCCGGCGGCGTATGTGAAGCGGGTGAATGCGCTGCTGGTGTGATTTTTTGGCGGTCAAATCGACCGCTAGCTAGCGCCTGCATTGCGCAGGCAGCTACTTAATTGGTAGCAAGTGATGCAAGAGAAGCCCCGCCAGTGGTGACACCGGCGGGGCTTTTGTTTGGACCTCATACTGAGCATGAGTCCACACAGACTAGGATATCTCAATGATTTCAACAAACGTACGCAGGGAAGTTCTGCATCGCCTGCGAGTGGCTGAATCCGAGCACCACACCAAGGTATTACTTGCCATTGAGTCAGGTAGCCGGGCATGGGGCTTTGCCTCACCGAATAGCGATTACGACGCCCGCTTCATTTATGTTCATCCGCCGGAGTGGTACTTGTCGGTGGGTTTGGAGGAAAAGCGCGATGTGATCGAGTACCCCATCGTGGACGACATGGATATCAATGGATGGGACTTGCGTAAAGCACTGCGCCTGTTTTCCAAGTCGAATCCTGGCTTTGTGGAGTGGATCCAGTCTCCCATCCTCTATGAGCGGGCAGGCGCGTTTCACGCAAAAGCGTTGGAGCTACTTCCAGAGGTCTATTCCGTTGAAAGTGGCATCTACCACTACCGCAGCATGGCCAAGACCAATTACAGGGGCTACCTGCAAACGGATCAGGTGCCGCTCAAGAAGTACTTTTACGTGCTGCGGCCCTTGCTCTCGGTACGTTGGCTGGAGCACAACCAAACACCTGCGCCCATTGAGTTTCAGCGCCTATTGGAATTCGTTGAAGGCGAAGAGGGATTGGACACGGCAATCCATGATTTGCTCGCATTGAAACGGGAATCACCAGAGCTCGGACTTTCGCCCCAAGTAGCGCCCATTCAAAAATTCATCGAGCGCGAGCTGGAGCGGCTTGAACGGTTCTCTCCTGTTCGCCATGACCGATCAGACGTGGAGCCCTTGTTGTCGGATCTGTTTCGCAAGGTGCTGAAAGAAACTTGGGGGTAAAGCCATGCTGTTTGGACACAAAGAGGACTTTGCCATTGAGGCGATGGTTGAGCCGGATTTGATTCCGCCGTCTTCTGTTTGGGGGCGTACGCGCATTTGGTGCGAGGGAACACCATTGGGCGACTACTCGAAGGAACACTGTGGACTTCCGTCCGAACATCTTGAAGAACTTTACAGGGATCTGCCAACCCTGTGGCACAAAGGCTTTGAAGGCATGAGTGACGCAGACATATTCCGCTATCTGGATGCCTCACTGTATGGCTACAGAGATGGGGGCGAAATTGACGACGACCGCAATTTAATGCAGAGCGTGCAAGATGGCCCCAAATTGGGCTCATTCATTTTCCTCACCAATTGGGAAGAGATGTTTGACCGAGAAGGCAAAGCTTTCATCCTGTGCCCTGATGGGAAAATGGTAAGAATCATTGTTCAGTCCTTGGACCAGTTGACTTATCGTTCACTAACCACCTCGGTTGTTGCCGTCCAAATGGCCTGCGAAAGCTTTTCAAGCTGGCTCAAAGAAGAGTCAGTGAGACTCAGCACGAATAACCGCGCACCCACTCATACATAGAACCGCCCCGCGATTGCATGCCTCCAGGGCGCCGCTTCCGTTGCCAATATGCATCACTTGTGCAATTGACGTTTGCCATACACCGTCCTTGCCCGTTAAAGTCCCCACTCGCAGTTTTCGCCGTGACGCATTGCAGCCGCGCAAATCCTGCACCCCCCCACCCTTCCATCCACCCACCAGGAGAACACCATGCAAAAAAACACGACCTCCCTGTGGGCTGGGTCAGCGGTGGCGGGGCTTTTCCAATAAGCCTCTCCCGCCTTTTCTAGCGCCCCATGGCGCGCCGCACAACGCTTGATGCGGTTGCGGCGTAGCGTTGGCGCGCGCGCGTCTGCCCCGGTCCGGTTTCAACGATTTTTGAATCTGGATTTTTCTTATGGGCAATTTTGTCAAACACGTGTCGGACCGCGCCTGCGTGATCGCGTCTGACGCTACGTGGATGGAAGATGCTGCCATTGCGCAGCTCGTCACCACATCGCAACTGGAGGGCATGCGGCGCGTCGCGGGCATGCCCGACTTGCACCCTGGGCGCGGCTATCCGGTAGGGGCCGCATTTTTTTCAACAGATATGTTTTACCCCGCCTTGGTGGGCAACGACATTGGCTGCGGCATGGCGCTGTGGCAAACCGACTTGCGCGTAAGCGCAGTCAAGCTCGACAAGCTGGAAAAGCGCGTGGGCAATATCGACGGGCCGATGGACGACTCAGATGCCGTGGCGCAAGCCATCGCCGATGCCGATGTGCAGCCCAGCGGCTTTGAGGCCTCGCTGGGCACCCTGGGCGGCGGCAACCACTTTGCCGAGTTTCAGCAGGTGGACACGGTGCACGCACCCGAAGCGCTGGTCGCACTGGGCATAGACAAGCAGCACCTGCTGCTCTTGGTGCACAGTGGCTCGCGCGGACTGGGAGAGCGCATCTTGCGCCAGCATGTGGACGCCTTTGGCCACCGTGGCTTGCAGGCGGGTACGCCAGAGGCCGCGGACTACCTGGCGCGGCACGATGCGGCCTTGCGCTTTGCGCGCTGCAACCGCCAGCTGGTGGCGCAGCGGCTGTTGGTCAACGTGCGGTCTGAGGGCCGCTGCGTGCTGGACGTGCACCACAACTTTGTGGCCAGCGCCAGCATCCACGGCCAGGCGGGCTGGCTGCACCGCAAGGGGGCCACGCCATCGGACCAGGGGCCGGTGCTGATCCCTGGCTCGCGCGGGGACTACAGCTACCTGGTACGTCCCACGCGCCTGTGCCACGACACGCTGCTGTCGCTTGCGCATGGTGCGGGACGCAAGTGGATTCGCTCGGCCTGCAAAGACCGCCTGTTCAAGCTGATGACGCCCACGCAGATGGGCCGCACCGCACTGGGCAGCCGCGTGATCTGCAACGACCGCCAACTCATCTACGAGGAGGCGCCGCAGGCCTACAAGGGCATAGCCAGCGTGGTGCAGGCGCTGGTGGGCGCCGGGCTGGTGGAGCTGCTGGCACGGACCAAGCCGGTGCTGACCTACAAAACCCGTGGGGAGTGCTGCGAATGATCTTGCTGCAACTCACCGCCAATACGGGGCCAGAAGAATGCTGCCTGGCCGTGCGCAAGGCTTTGCAGGTCTTGCTGCGCGAATGCGCGGACGCGGGGGTGGCCACCGAGCCACTGGAGCAGGTGGCAGGAGACAGGCCGGGCAACCTGCGTTCGGTGCTGCTGGCGCTGGAAGGCGCTGCCGCTCCCACGGTGGCGCAGCGCTGGCGCGGCAGCGTGCAATGGAGCTGCCCCAGTCCCTACCGGCCAGGGCACAAGCGCAAAAACTGGTTCATCGGTGCGGAGGTGTTTGAACCCGACGCGCCGTGCACTACCGACAAGCTGCAAGACCAAGACCTGCGCTTTGAAACCCTGCGCGCCAGCGGCCCCGGTGGCCAGCACGTCAACAAGACCGACTCTGCCGTGCGCGCCACGCATGTGCCCACCGGCCTGAGCGTGAAGGTGCAATCCGAACGCAGCCAGCACGCCAACAAGCGCCTGGCCCGAGCCCTGCTGGCACACCAACTGGCAGGCATGGCGCAGGAGCGTGCCACCACCGCACGCACCGAACGCTGGTTACAGCATTACGGTGTGGAGCGGGGCCATGCGGCACGGGTGTTCAAGGGAGAAGGATTTGTCGAAGTGCGATGCCCGACCGCGTAAACAAGTAAGTGGGTGCAGAACTACCCGAACAGGCGCCGTTGGCCGAAGGCGGTCTGCCAGCGGACCCGGCGGCGTAGGTGAAGCGGGTGAATGCCCCGCTGGTGTGACTTTATCGATCAAACAAGGCTTTATGGCACGTATTCATTGCGTGAGCAGCTACTAAAACAATAGCAAATTCGCTACCTCCAAGCCCCGCAGCCGCCCCGGCTGGCGGGGCTTTTTTGGTGTGCGCCCCTGCCCGCCCCGGTTCGTCCAGCCCTCCGCAAGTACAACTTGTCTATACCACATTCCACCACCCTTCCGTACCGGCACGGCCTAGGGGTTTAACCGCTGACAGCGGGGGGCGAAGCCCGCCTAGCATTACTTCTTTACAAATTTCCTTGTCACAGGAGTAATTAACCCATGCATCCCACCTTCACCCCACGCGCCCTGGCCGCCGCCCTGGCACTCGGTTTTGCCGGACTCGCCCAGGCCGCCACCATTCCCGCCGGCGTGCAATTGCACGACAAGCAGGAGCTGGTGCGCAACAACGGCTCGGAGCCCGAGACGCTGGACCCGGCGCTGGCCGAAGGTGTGCCGGCCAATAACATCATCCGCGACATGTTCGAAGGCCTGACCGCCGCCGACGGCTCGGGCGCCATCGTCCCCGGTGTGGCCGAGAGCTGGAAGCAAACCACCCCCACCACCTGGGTATTCAAGCTGCGCCGCAACGCCAAGTGGTCCAACGGGGACATGGTCACCGCCGACGACTTTGTCTACGGCATGCGCCGTTTTGTGGACCCGGCCACCGCCTCCCAGTACGCCTCCACCTACGGCGTTTTCATCCAGAACGGCAAGGAGATTGTGGAGGGAAAGATGGCCCCGAGCGAACTGGGCGTGAAGGCCACCGACAAGTACACCCTGGAAATCAGGACCCCCTACCCGGTGAGCTTCATGCCCGACGTGGTGTCCAACCTGCAGCTCGGCCCGGTGCACAAAGCCACCATCGAGAAACACGGCAAAGCCTGGACCAAACCCGGCAACATCGTCAGCAACGGCGCCTTCGCCCTGGCCGACTGGCAGGTCAACAGCAAAGTGGTGCTGGCCAAGAACGCCCAGTACTGGGATGCCAAGAACGTGCAACTCACCAGGTTCACCTACCTGCCCATCGAGGACGGCAATGCCGATGTGAAGCTGTTCGAGTCCGGCGAGAACGACTGGGTCTACCAGTTGCCCCCCGGCACCTACGAGAAATACAAGGCGCAATACCCCAAGGACATCCGCAACGCCCCCATGCTGGGCCTGCGCTACTACTCCTACCAGAACGCCGAGCCCTTGCTCAAGGATGTGCGTGTGCGCAAGGCCTTGTCCATGGTGGTGGACCGCACCATCCTGTCTGAAAAAGTCACCGCCGACGGCCAGTTGCCCGCCTACGGCGTGATCGTCAATGGCACCAAGGGCGCCGATGTCACCGCCTACGAATGGGCCGCCTGGCCCATGGACAAACGCGTGGCCGAGGCCAGGAAGCTGCTGGCGCAGGCGGGCGTACAGCCCGGCGCCAAAGTCAAGTTTGCCTACAACACCAGCGACTACCACAAGAAAATGGCCATCTTTGCGGCTTCGGAATTCAAAACCAAGCTGGGCATCGAGATGGAAATGGAGGCCATGGAGTTCAAGGTGCTGATCAAGAAGCGCAACGATGGCGAATACCAGATGGCCCGCAACGGCTGGGTGGCCGACTACAACGACGCCAGCACCTTCCTGACCCTGGTGCAGTGCGACTCCGACCAGAACAGCCACAAGAACTGCAACCGCAAGGCCGAAGCGCTGATCGACCAGGGTAACCAGAGCGCGGACCCGGCCAAACGCCAGGCCCTGCTCACCCAGGCCGCCAAGATGATCATGGACGACTACCCCATGCTGCCGCTGTTGCAGTACACCGTGCCGCGCCTGGTGAAGTCCTATGTGGGCGGCTACACCAGCACCAACAGCATGGACCGCTACCGCGGCAAGGACCTGTACATCATCAAGCACTGAGCGCACCTTGGCACCCCATCTGAACCCCAGAGGTGCCAACCACGCTGATCCGTCAGCCACCAGGCCCACCCGGCCCGGTGGCTATTTGTGTGTTTTTCTGGAGAAACCACCATGTGGTCTTATGCACTGCGCCGGGTGCTGGCAACCCTGCCCACCCTGCTGGCCGTGATTACCGTGTGCTACCTCTTGCTGCACCTCACGCCGGGCGGCCCTTTTGATGCGGAGCACCGGGTGTCGGCGGCGGTTCTGGCCAACCTGGAGGCCAAGTACCACCTCAACGAGCCGCTGTGGAAGCAGTACCTGCTGTACCTCAACAGCCTTTTGCACGGTGACCTGGGCGCCTCCTTTCGCTACGAAGACTGGAGCGTGAACGAGTTGGTGGCCAATGCCCTGCCGATCTCGGCGGCCATTGGCGGTGGCTCGCTGCTGGTGTCCCTGGTGGTGGGCGTGGCCCTGGGCACCGTGGCCGCGCTGCGGCAAAACAGCGCTGTGGACTACGGGGTGATGCTGCTGGGCAGCATCGGCAGCGCCTTTCCCTCCTTTGTGATCGGGCCGGTGCTGATCCTGGTGTTTGCCATCTGGCTCAAGGTTGCCCCGGCGGGCGGCTGGAACGACTTTGCGCCACGCTACATGCTGCTGCCCATGGCGCTGCTGGTGTTCATCAACGTGGCCACCATTGGCCGGGTGATGCGCGCCAGCATGATCGAGGTGCTGCACAGCAACTACATCCGCACCGCCCGCGCCAAGGGGCTGCCCCTGCGCACCGTGGTCCTGCGCCACGCCATGAAACCGGCCTTGCTGCCGGTGGTGTCCCTGGTCGGGCCGCTGGCGATTTCGGTGATCACCGCGGCGGTGGTGACCGAATCGGTGTTCTCCATCCCCGGCCTGGGCAAGCTGATCGTCAATGGCGCCAGCAACCGCGACTACACGCTGGTGCTGGGCCTGGTGGTGCTGGTTACCGTGCTGGCCGTCACCTTCAACCTGCTGGTGGACCTGGCCTACGCACTGCTCGATCCCAAAATCCGTTATTGAAACCCCAAGCGCCATGATCCTGAACAACAAAAACGACGCCCTGGTCGCCACACTGGGACAGGCCCTGGAGCCCGCCCTGCCCGGGCGCAGCCCCTGGACGGCCGCCCGCCAGCGCTTTCTGCGCAACAAGGCCGCCGTGCTGAGCCTGGCCCTGCTGTGCGGCATCACGCTGGCCTGCATCGTCGGCCCCTGGCTGCTGCCCCACGCCTTTGACGCCGCCGACTGGGACGCCATGAGCCAGGCCCCCACCTGGAAAAACCTGCACTGGTTTGGCACCGACGAGTCGGGGCGCGACCTGCTGGTGCGCAGCCTCATCGGCGGGCGCATCTCGCTCATGGTGGGCCTGCTGGCCACGCTGGCCTCGGTCAGCCTGGGTATTGCCTGGGGCGCCACCGCCGGCTTCATGGGCGGCAAGGTGGACGCGGTGATGATGCGGGTGGTGGACATGATGTATGCCGTGCCCTACCTGCTGATCGCCATTTTGATGGTGACCCTGCTGGGCCGCGCCTTCTACCTGGTGGTGATCACCATCACCGTGTTTTCCTGGATGGACATGGCCCGCGTGGTGCGCGGACAAACCCTGTCCCTGCGCTCGCGCGAGTTTGTGGAGGCGGCCCGCGCCATCGGCGTACCCACGCGGCGCATCATCTTTCAGCACATCGTGCCCAATCTGATGGGCATCGTGGTGATCTACACCACGGTCACCGTGCCCGGGGTGATCCTGACCGAATCGGTGCTGTCCTTCTTGGGCCTGGGCATCCAGGAACCCATGACCAGTTGGGGCGTGCTGATCCACGACGGCACCACGGTCATGGAAATCTCACCCTGGATGCTGCTGTTCCCCTCGGCCCTGCTGTCGGTCACGCTCTACTGTTTCAACTACATCGGGGACGGCCTGCGCGATGCGCTCGACCCCAAGGACCGCTAAGGAGCACGGCATGCGAGTACTCGAAGTCAAGCAACTGGGCGTGCAGTTTTCCACGCAAGACGGCACGGTGTACGCCGTCAACGGCCTGAGTTTTGCGCTGGACCGGGGGCAGACGCTGGGCATCGTGGGCGAAAGCGGATCGGGCAAAAGCCAGAGCGTGCTGGCCATGATGGGCCTGTTGGCCCGCAACGGCCGCGCCAGCGGCGAAGTGCTGTTCCACGGCGACAACCTGCTGGGCATGCCGCCCGCGCAGCTCAACCAGATCCGCGGCAACCGCATGGCCATGATTTTTCAGGACCCCATGACCTCGCTCAACCCCTACCTCACGGTGGAGCGGCAAATGACCGAGGTGCTGCAGTTCCACAAGGGCCAGGACCGCGCCACGGCCCGGCTGCGCTCGGTGCAAATGCTCGATGCCGTGAAGATTCCCGAGGCGGCGCGGCGCATCGGCATGTACCCGCACGAGTTTTCAGGCGGCATGCGCCAGCGCGTCATGATCGCCATGGCGCTGCTGTGTGAACCCGAGGTGCTGGTGGCCGACGAGCCCACCACCGCGCTGGACGTGACGGTGCAGGCCCAAATCCTCACGCTCCTGCGCGAGCTGCAGCGCGACTTTGGCACCGCCATTGTCATGATCACCCACGACCTGGGCGTGGTGGCCGGCCTGTGCGACCAGGTCATGGTGCTGTACGGCGGGCGGGTGATGGAGCAAGGGCCTGCCCGGCATATTTTCCACACACCCTCGCACCCCTACACCCAGGGCCTGCTGCGCGCCGTGCCCCGCATGGACCGCGACGACGCCTGCCTGCTGGCCATTCCCGGCACACCGCCCAACATGGCACGCCCGCCCCAGGGCTGCCCGTTCCACGAGCGCTGCGCCCACGCCAGCGCACGCTGCGCCAGCACCCTGCCTGCGCTACTCCCGGTGGGCGGCGGCGCACAGGCCCTGCGCGCCTGCCACCGCGACCCGGCGGCGGCGCCGCCAGCCCCACACCAGGAGATGGCCCATGTCTGAAGCACGCCAAGCCCTTTTGTCGGTGCGTGACCTGCAGGTGCACTTTGCCATCCAGGGCGACAAAGCCTGGCCCTGGACCCCCAAGCACACGCTCAAGGCCGTCAACGGCATCTCCTTTGACCTCTACCCCGGTGAAACCCTGGGCATCGTGGGGGAGTCGGGCTGCGGCAAGTCCACCTTGGCCCGCGCCCTGCTCCACCTCAACCCGGCCACCTCGGGCAGCCTGCGGTGGAAGGGGCAGGAAATGTCCAGCGCGTCCGACGCAGCCTGGATGGCCGTGCGTAAGGACATCCAGATGGTGTTCCAGGACCCCCTGGCCAGCCTGAACCCCCGCATGACGGTGGCGCAAATTATTGGCGAACCGCTGCGCACCCACCACCCGGAGTTGTCCGCGGCCGATGTGATGCGCAAGGTGCGCGCCATCATGCAGCGCGTGGGCCTGAGCGCACACCAGATCAACCGCTACCCGCACGAATTCTCAGGCGGCCAGTGCCAGCGCATCGGCATTGCGCGGGCGCTGATTCTGGAGCCCCGGCTCATCGTCTGCGACGAACCGGTGTCGGCGCTGGACGTGTCCATCCAGGCCCAGATCGTCAACCTGCTCCAGGAACTGCAACAGGAACTGGGCCTGGCCTTGATCTTCATCGCCCACGACCTGGCCGTGGTGCGCCACATCAGCCACCGTGTGATGGTCATGTACCTGGGCCGCGCCATGGAACTGGCGCACAAGACCGCCCTGTACACCGACCCGCGCCACCCCTACACCCAGGCCCTGCTCTCGGCCATTCCCATCCCCGACCCCGACCTGGAGCGCAACAAGGTGGTGCAACTGCTGCAAGGCGAGCTGCCCTCCCCCCTGAACCCGCCCTCGGGCTGCGTCTTTCGCACCCGCTGCCCCAAGGCGCAGGCCGTGTGTGCGCAACAGGTACCGGTTTTGCGCGCGTCCGGGGGTGGTAGCTTGTCGGCATGTGGACTGGCCTGAGGGGGCCGCCAGAACCTTATGAAAGCACCTTGCCGCCACTGCCATTTGGGAATTGCCAGGAGAGCAGCTCTTGGTCACTGAGGTGCCGACCTTGCCAGACCGTCACTTTATACGCGCCCGCTCCGAGCGCCATTTCATAAAACGCACGGACTTCGACTTGCGTGAAGCCACCATCAGGATCCCCCAGCAGATGCATCACGACCGCGGGAGAGGGAGCAAGAAAGGAGCTGACTTTCACGCGTTGAATGAATGCTTTTAGCGTTTGCTCGCCAGCCGTAAAGTCAGACACCATAGAACGCGGATGCGCGAATGGGTTAACAATGCGCACCGACGGCGTTGATTTGTGTGTTCGGGCATCCTGACCCAAGCCCACGATGCAGGGCTTCGGTTTGTTGGCTATCGCCACTTCCGGAATCTCTGAAAAGGATTCGCCGGTTTTGGTATTGCGTACCGTCAGGCGATCGGGCGACACCTGAACGTAAATTACTTGTTTGAAATAGCTGCGCATCATGTCCTATCGAGGTGGCTAACACCGCGCCTCTTGTACGGATGTTCTTCCAAGAAGATAGCACGGCCACACCATGAATGGCCACTAGCACTAAAACCAGGATAGAAGCAACGATATCCAAGGACACATAGTAGTCAGCAAATGCAGACGGTCGCCCTTGCAGTTTTGCATTTTCAGGAACATGAATTGCACCTCCAAAACGGCAGGAAATGCCCCCCAAAACCACTATACCTCTCCCCTTCCCCCTTAGCGCGCCCAGACAACAATCTCCGATACCACAGCGCAGGGAGAAACCCATGGAAAACTACTTGAACACACCGCTTACACCCCACGATCTCGCCCGGCGCTGGAACAAGTCCGAGATGGCGATCCGACTGGCAAGCGCCGTCGGTCTTGGGCCGCGGTATGTCAAGGTGGATGGCGAACTTCGGTATGCCTTGGAGGAGGTTCAGCGGTACGAACGGACACGTCAGGCGGGGCTTTTGCCGGTGCACCCCAGCAGCCAGCGACAATCCCCTTTTCTTTCGTTCATTCAACCCCAAACCTTCCCATGAAAACTGTTTTTCGCATCGCCGCCCTCAGCGCCGCCCTGCTGACACCGTCCTTGTCCAGCACCAGCCTGTGGGCCCAGGACGTGGTGGCCGCAGCCTCCGCCAAAGAAGCTGGCGCGGTAGTCACCTCCACCGGTCTGGTATTTCGCTCCCTCAAGGACGGCACGGGTGCCAGCCCCTCGGCCCGCGACAAGGTCAAGGTGCACTACCGTGGTACCTTCCCCGATGGCAAGGAGTTCGACAGCTCCTACAAACGCGGTGAACCCATTGAATTCCCCTTGAGCGGTGTCATTGCCTGCTGGACCGAAGGCGTGCAGCGCATCAAGGTCGGCGGCAAAGCCAAGCTCACCTGCCCGGCCTCCATCGCCTACGGTGCGCGCGGCGCCGGTGGTGTGATTCCGCCCCATGCCACGCTCTTGTTTGAAGTGGAACTGCTGGGCATCAACGGCAAATAGGCCGCTGGACGCGCAAGGGCAGACCCACCTCCACCACACAGCCAACGCAGTTTGGCTGTGCACTGGTGTTTACCCACATTGACAAATACCGGGAGGTAACCACACTGCCTCCAGGGAGTTGTGGGTCTACTCAATTGGGAGAAATTTCATGCGAAATATTCTGTTTGTCGGTTTGGCCATTGCGGTGTTGGCGGGTCAGGCAGCTGCTGGCGAAAAAGTGGTTTTGGAAGCGGACGATGACTATGCGCCGTATTCCTACGTCGAAAAAGGACAGCACAAAGGCATCTATGTGGACTTTCTGAAGAAGGTCGCGGAAAAGCTGGCGCCCGCCTACGAGGTGAGCCTGCAGCCCGTGCCCTGGAAGCGTGGCCTGCAGAACCTGGAAAAAGGCGATTCACTGGCCTTGTTCCCGCCCTATTTCAACAAAGAGCGCAAGTTCATCCAGCCCTACTCCACGCCGCTGTTCCGGGAAACCGTGGTGCTGTTCTGCACCGACGAGGTCATGAAAACGCCGCGCAAAAATTTCCCGGATGACTTTGCCGGACTCACCATCGGCATCAATCTGGGATTTGCTTTGGGTGAAAAAATGGTGTCCGCCGCCAAGTCCGGCAAGATCAAGACCGAAGAGGTCAAGGGCAACGAAGCCAATATCAAAAAGCTCAACGCCGGGCGTATTGGCTGCTATGCCAATGACCGCATGTCCGTGATCCACAGCGCCAAGGGGCTGCGGGGGAACTCCGAGTTCAAAAACTTCAAGCTGAATGAAGCTGTTGAATTGTCGGGTGAGGACGCCTTCATTGGCTACAGCATGGCCAACAATGCGAGCTACAAGGCGGACTTCATCGCCAAAATGAACACGGCCATTGAAGAGGCGAAGAAAGCCGGTGTCCTGACCAAGTTGCTTGCGGATTACTCCAAATAGGCAGCTTCCCGTAACTGGCGGCGCAAAATCTTGCCCAGGCTGGACTTGGGCAGGGGTTCGCTGCGAAACTCCACGATCTTGGGCACCTTGTAGGCGGCCAGGTGTTTGCGGCAGTGCGCGAGCAGGTCCTGTTCGGTCAGGGTGGGATCGTTTCTGACCACCACAATTTTCACAACTTCGCCCGAGCGCTCGTCGGGCACCCCGATGGCGGCCACTTCCGCCACATCGGGGTGCAGGGCCACGGCGTCTTCCACCTGGTTGGGAAACACCTTGAAGCCGGAAGCCACGATCATGTCCTTCTTGCGGCCCGTGATTTTGAAGTAACCGCGCTCGTCCATAAACCCCATGTCGCCGGTGCGCAGCCACCCGTCCGGCGTGAACACCTTGGCCGTTTCGTCGGGCCGGTTCCAGTAACCGGCCATGACCTGGGGGCCACGCACGGCGATCTCCCCGACTTCGCCCAAAGACAGCTCCTTGCCCCGCTCGTCCAGCACCGTCACCTGCGTGGACGGAAAAGGCATGCCGATGGTGCCGGTCCATTCCACGATGTTGAGCGGGTTGCAAGTCACCCCTGGCGAGGTTTCGGTCAAGCCATACGACTCAATGAGGGGATGGCCGGTGGCTTTTTTCCAGCGCTCGGCCACCACGCGCTGCACCGGCATGCCACCGGCGTTGGCCACCTTCAGCGTGCGCCAGTCCACATCGGAAAACTCGGGGGCGTCCAGCAGGTCGCGGTACAGGGTGCTGACACCAATGAGAACGGTCACCGGGTATTTTTTGAGGTCGTGGATGAAGCCATGCATGTCACTCGGGTTGGTGACCAGGAGGGTGTGCGCGCCGATCATCATGAACACCAGACAGGCGTTCAGCGCGTAAATGTGGGACAGTGGCAAGGGGCAGAGAAACACCTCTTGGCCGTCTTGCAGGTCATGCGTGATCCAGGCCCCCACCTGCTGCAGATTGGCCACCATATTGCCGTGGGTCAGCACCGCACCCTTGGCCACCCCCGTGGTACCGCCGGTGTATTGCAAAAAGGCAATGTCACGGTGGCTCAAGGGAACGTGGTGCAGGGTCTGCTCGGCGCCGGTGCGCAAGGCGGCGTTGAATTCCGAGGTATGGGCGATCTCCCAGGGAGGCACCTTTTTCTGGATGTACTTGACCATCAGGTTGGTGAGCAACTCCTTCACCACGGGGAACAGGTCGCCCACCTCGGTGGTGATGACATGCGGCTTCAGTGCCGGATTCCTTTTCAACACCTCCTGCAGGGTATGGGCAAAGTTTTCCAGCACCACGATGGCCGAGGCACCAGAGTCCTGCAGCAGGAATTCCAGTTCGGGCACGGTGTACTGCGGATTGACATTGACCACCACCAGCCCCGCCCGCAGCACGCCAAACAGGGCCACCGGGTACTGCAACAGATTGGGCAGCATGAGCGCCACCCGGTCTCCCTTGTGCAGCCCCAGGCCGTTTTGCAGGTAGGCGGCAAAGTCGCGGCTGGCCTTGTCCACTTCGCTGTAGGTGAGGGACGCGCCCATATTGCTGTAGGCGGGCAAGTCGCCAAAGAGTTCACCACTGCTGCGCAGCAAATCACGCAGCGAAGCAAACTCGTCCATGTTGATTTCGGCGGGAATGCCTGGAGGGTAGTTCTTGAGCCAGATCTGTTCCATGGTGCGCTCCTCTTGGGTGTCGGCACACACCCGCCACGGCCAAGACCGAACGGCATGCGCTGCCAAATTCACTCTAGGAAAACAAGGAAGAAATGGGTATGCGTATTCGCAAAATAGCGTCTTTACCTTGCTGGCTCCATCCAGGAACTACACCACCAATGGGTCTTCCTGCATGGCTTCCATCTGCTCTTCCAGCATCTGCACCTGCCCTTGCCAGTAGTCGCTGGAGCCAAACCACGGAAAGTTGATGGGAAAAGTAGGGTCGTGCCAGCGCCGGGCCAGCCAGGCGCTGTAGTGGACCAGGCGCAGGGTGCGCAAGGGCTCGATCAACGCCAGTTCCCGCCGGTCGAACTCCCGGAACTGCTCGTAGCCATCGACCAGCGCGCCCAGTTGGCGGGTGCGCTGCTGGCGGTCACCGCTGAGCAGCATCCACAGGTCTTGCACGGCAGGGCCGCTGCGGGCGTCGTCCAGGTCCACAAAGTGCGGGCCGGGCCCGGCACTGGCGGGCACATCCAGCGGCGTCCACAAAATATTGCCGGGGTGGCAGTCGCCGTGCAGGCGAAGTACCTTGATCGGCTCGGATTCAAGGCCATTTTTGCCTCCGGCCCCCGTAAAACATGCGTGAGCAGCTATTAATTCAATAGCAGTAGCAGAGGCCTTGGCCCAGGCTGACTGCACATCCAGCGGCACTTTGTCATGCTCCAACAGCCAGGCGCGCGGCTCGGTGCCAAAGGATTGCAGGTCCAGCGCGGGCCGGTGCACAAAGGGCTTGGCGGCACCCACGGTGTGGATGCGGGCCAGGAAGCGGCCGATCCACTCCAGCACATCAGGGTCGTCCAGCTCAGGCGGACGTCCTCCCCGGCGGGGACTGACGCTGAAGGCAAAGCCGCCAAAGTGGTTCAGCGTGCTGCCGTTCAGGGTGAGCGGTCCCACCACGGGAATTTCGGCGGCCATCAGTTCGGCGGCAAAGGCGTGCTCTTCCAGAATCTGCGCCTCACTCCAGCGCCCGGGCCGGTAGAACTTGGCCACCACCGCGGGGCCGTCTTCCAGGTGCAACTGGTAGACCCGGTTTTCGTAGGAACTCAGGGCCAGCTGGCGGCCATCGCCATACAGCCCCACGCTGGCCAGCGCGTCCATGACCAGGTCGGGGGTGAGCGCCTCGAATGCGTGAACGGGCGCGTGGGGGGAGGAGGTGGAATGCATGGTGCCATTGTCGGCGATGGCGCCATGCAGGAAGGCAGCATGGACATCCCCTGCGCCAGGCACCGTGCTTGGCCGGGCACACCAAGCTGCGATACTTGGCCGGATGCTGCTGAACTCACTCCCCCCAACGCCATGCCCACGCCACTGAACTGCGCACTGTGCCAACCCTCCGAACTGGAGCGGCTGATCCGCAGCGAGCCGGCCGTCGCGGCGCAATGGCGCGCCTTGCCACGCAAGCGTTTTGCCCCGGGTGAGGACCTGCAGGCGGCGGGCCAGCCCTGCACCCGCAGCTGGCTGATCGAGCAGGGGCTGGTGCGTTGTTATTACCTGAATGAGCAAGGCACGCAGCGCAACCGCTCTTTCCATGCCGAAGGCGCCTGGGTCGGCGGAAGCATGCCGCCCGCGGCCACCCCCAGCCCTTACGGCATCGAAGCCCTGGAAGAGACCCACACCGTGGAACTGGGGTATGCCACGCTGATGGCCTGGCATCAGCAGTTTGCGCACATCCAGGCCCTGCTCAACGAAGCCATGGCTTACCTGTTTGCCAAGCAGTCGCAACGCGAGGCGGCGCTGTTGACCCTGTCTCCCCAAGCGCGCTACCAGGCGTTTTTGGTGGAGCAAAGCACGCTGGTGGAGCGCCTGCCGATTCACCATGTGGCCAGCTACCTGGGCATCTCCCATGTTTCCTTATCGCGCATCCGGGCGCGGCTGGGCATGGCCAACCAGGGCCGGGCCTCTTAGCGTCAAAAAAGCAAGCCCCCCTCGGGTGGCTCACTGCGCCGTGGGCGGCCAGGCCGAGACGGTTCTGGCCAGGCCCGGCATGGTCACACGCACCAGCGCTTCGCGGTTCATCACGGCGGTGGACGGCACCAGGCCGTTGAGGTGCAACAGGTGCGCCGTGAGGGCGTACACCTCGTCGTCGCTCAGGCTCTTGGGCGCGGGGTGCGGCATGGCGCGGCGCACATAGTCAAACAGCGTGGTGGCATAGGGCCAGCGCGCCCCCACCGACAGCACCAGCAGCGGGTATTTGCGGATACGCAGCACACGCAAGGGGTCGCTCCAGCCAAAAAAGCCGTCCGAACCCGCCAGGCGCGCCGCCGGACCTTCTATGCCGGTGTCGCCATGGCAAGCGGCGCACTGCGCCTGGTACAGGCGGGCGCCCTGGGCCACACTGCCCTGTCCGGTCGGCAGGTTGCGCCCATCGGGGAAGATGGTGATGGAAAAGCGGTCGATTTGCGCCTGCGGCAGCGGCAGGCCCAGGCCGATGCCGGGCGGCGTGGTCGGCGCCATGGCAGGCTGCGTGATGGGCTGTAGGGGCTGTGCTTGCGCGGCAGCCGCCAGGAGCCAGACGCCCACCAGCCCCAGCGCCGCCCCAGGCCTACGCATACACGTTCTCCACGCGGCCGTCCGTCCCCACGCGCCAGGCCTGCACCGCGTTGTAGTGGTGAAAAGACTGCATGGCGTACTTGCGCTTCCATTCGCTGCGCGCGGGTTGGCTGCGGCCCTGTTCGTCGGTGGCGCGGCTCATCAAGGTGGCCTTTTTCCCATCCCACTGCCAAGGCACCGTGAAGCGGGTGAAGGCCCGGTCCAGCACCGGCGCATGCAGTTGCGCCAGCGCCCAGGACTTGCCACCGTCCACCGAGACTTCCACCTTTGCAATGCGCCCATGGCCGGACCAGGCCAGCCCCCCGATTTCGTAGAAACCCCGGGCCTCGGGCAGGGTCTGCAAACCCGAAGGGTGGGTGATGACCGACTTGACGTCCATGTGAAAGGCAAAACGTTCGATCTGCCCGTTGTCCAGGACCTGCGCGTACAGGCCGGATTCATCCTTGGTATAGGCTGGCTGGTCGGTCACCTCCAGGCGGTGCAACCACTTCACGTTGACATTGCCCTCCCAGCCCGGCATGAACAGGCGCATGGGGTAGCCTTGCGAAGGGCGCAGGCGCTCGCCATTTTGGTAAAGCGCCACAAAGCCGTCTTTGAGCAAGGCCGACAAGGGCAGGCTGCGGGCGTGCGAGCCGCCGTCCGCACCTTCGGCCACCACCCAGGTGGCACCCTCCTTCAGGCCGGCTTCGTTGAGCAAATACGACAGCGGCACCCCGGTCCACTCCGCACACGACACCTCGCCTGCCAAATCGCCCAGGGTCTGGTTCATGGCCGTGGGCGACAGGGCGTTGGTCGCCGAATTGCCCGCGCACTCCAGAAAGTGGATGCGGCTGACCATGGGGTAGCGCAGCAGACGCTCCAGATCAAAGCGCAGGGGACGCTTCACCAGGCCATGGACCATCAGCGCATGGCGATCCGGCGCGATGTCGGGCAGGCCGTTGTGGTGCACCGAAAAATGCAGTCCGCTGGGCGTGATGATGCCGCGCTGGTGTTGCAAAGGCGTGCGCCAGATGGCAAAACCCGCCGTCTGCGCGGTGCTGGGGTGGGCCAGCCGTTGCACCGCCTGCTCATGGACGGAGGGTTGGCCGTAGGCCAGGTCCGCGCCCCCCAGCGTTTTCATCGAATCCGGCATGCGGGCCGCCAGGGGTGGCGACGCGGGCGCGGCGGCGGTGGCATCGCCACCCAGGGCCGCCATGCCCATGGCCAGGCCACCGCCCAGAAAGGCGCGCCGGTGGGTCGGGAGGCCTTTACGGCCCGGTTTAAAAGTCATGCACTCGCTCCGGTGAAGCGGCCGGTTCAGCCGCGGCGCCAGTGTGGACGTTTCAGGGCGCGCATGCATTAACCCTTGTTAATGCGGCCAGTACAGGAAGGCCGGGGGGTACGTCCATGCGCCTACCCCAGCCCCAGCCCGAAGTCAGGGCCGACGGAATGCAACGCGCTGGGACGACCAGTAGGGGGAGCGCAAATCGTCCAGCCGAACCACCCCACCGGTGGAGGGTGCATGGACAAACCGGCCGTCTCCCACATAGATCCCCGCGTGCACAGCCGTGCCACTTTGCATAAACAGCACCAGATCCGCCGTGCGCACGGCCTCACCCGGCACGGATTGCCCCCAGGTTTGCAGCTTTGCAACGGTTCGGGGGGAGGCAACGCCACCCCGTGTTCGCAAGACATGGCCAATCAGGCCGCTGCAATCGAAGCCTGTTTCAGGCGTATTGCCACCATAACGGTAGGGCGTACCCACCAAACCAATGGCATAAACCGTCACTTCGTTGGCTTGCGCTGGCGACAGCCGTGTGGGCACATCCGCAGCACTGGCAGATGCAGGGTATTGGGGCGACACCGTGCCGCACCCCGCAAGCGCAAACAACAGCACCATTGCCACAGATGCCAACCCCCAGCGCTTATCAACATTCATAACAACCTTTTGGACCATGGCCACGCCCTGCCTTGCGTTTGAACCACGCACTGTACCAAGGTTTATGAATGTAACGGCTACAGCGCTGGGTCAGGCGCATCCCCCGGGGGATGCGCCTGACCCAGCGCGCTGTCGATGGCGGCGTTCAGCTCGTCAATGTTGATCGGTTTGGTGATGTAACGAAAGAAGCCGCTGTGCAGCCCGGCGCTGACATCGCGGGGCATCGCATTGGCGGTCACGGCAATGACCGGTATATGCGCGGTCTCGGGAACCGAGCGCAAGATTTTCAGGGCATCCACGCCGCTCAGGCCTGGCAGGTTGATGTCCATCAGAATCACTTCCGGCTGGTGCGCCCTGGCCAGTTCGATGCCCAGGTGGGCGTCGGGCGCCGACAGCATGCGCAAGTCGGAACGGAAGCGGATGATTTCCTCCACCAGTTGCAAATTTGCCGGGTTGTCTTCCACGTACAGCAGGGTGTGCTTCGATGCGTCGTGCTGGAGAACCGGCGCCTGGATCGGCACCAGCTCCAGGTCTTTGGCCGGCATGGCAGGGATGGGGCCCGCCGCACGCAACTCAATCCAGAACACGCTGCCGATCCCAAAGGTGCTGCTCACCCCGATGGCGCCCCCCATCAACTCCACCAGCCGCTTGGTCACCACCAGCCCGATTCCGGTGCCCTCCTCCTTCCCCGCTTCCTGACCGAGACGGTTGAAGGGTTGAAACAAGGCCTGCACTTGCGCGGGATTCAGGCCCATGCCGGTGTCCCGCACGGAAATGCGAATCCGCCCGGCCGTGCCCGCTTCCCAATCGACGGCCAGGGCCCCGGACGCCCGGTTGTATTTGACGGCGTTGGACAGCAGATTGAGCAGCGCCTGTTTCAACCGCGTGCGATCGGCCAGCACGCACAAACCCGCATCCTTGGGAAACAGGGTCTGAAGATTGCGCTGGTGGGCCAGCGGTTCGATCAGGGTCTGGCATTCCTGCATGACTTCGGCGAGAAAAACGGGCTCCAGAGACAGCGCCATGGCACCCGACTCCACCTTGGCCAGGTCCAGAATTTCGTTGATCAGCGTCAGCAGGTGGTTGCCCGCCTTGAGGATGTGGCGGGCGTACTCTTTCTTCTGCTCCTGCGTGGTGGGCATGCTGTCGGTGACCATGATCTTGGAGAAACCCAAAATGGCGTTGAGCGGGGTGCGCAGTTCATGGCTCATGCTGGACAAAAACTCCGACTTGGCCCGGTTGGCATTTTCCGCAGCGGCGGTGGCCAGCGCCAGCTCGCGGTTTGAACGCTCCAGTTCGGCCGTGCGTTCACCCACCCGTTTTTCCAGGTCCGCATTCAGGTGCATCACCTCCTGCTGGGCGCGTTGGCGCTCCTCGGCCTCGCGGGCGATCTCCCGGCTGGACGCCTCCAGGTCGGCCGTGCGCCGCTCGATCTCGGCCAGCATGCCATTGAACGATTCGACCAGCAGGCCCACTTCGTCATTGCTTATTTTTTCGGCACGGCGCGAGTAGTCGCGCTGTTCCACCACCTCGCGGGCCACGCTGGCGATGGCAAAAATCGGGCGCGTGACCACTTGCTCCAAACGGGCGATCATGAAGAACGCAATCGCCATGGCAATGGCGGACACAACCACCGCAATGCTGACATCGTCCAGGATGTTGCCCCACAGGTCATAGTCAACACGCAGGTAGACGGTGCCCAAAATAGCGCCGTCCTTGACGATGCGTTTGAATACCACCAAATTCCGCCCATCGACCCGCACGCCATCGGCCTCTGGAAACGTCGGCAAGCGGCTGATTTCACCAGGCACAGCGTAGGTCGCAAACAGGCTGCCGCGCTCGTTGTAGATGGCGCCCGCCCGTATCTGCGAGCGGAACTGGAGCAGCCGCAGGTTGTCCGAGGCCAGCCGCGGATCGTCGAAAACCAGCGCGGGTGCGGTCATGCTGCCCAGCAATTCGGACTGGGTGCGCATGTCCGCCATCAGATTGCGCTGAAACACCCACAGGTGGATGGCGACCGACCCCAGGAAGGCGATCAGCAGCGCTGCAAAGGTTGTCATCAGCACGATCCCCAGCAGTTTTTGCCGGATCGAACGGAAAGGAAGCGTCACGATGGCTCTTTCACCACCCTGTACGCAGCCGCCAGCATCAGTGCACTGATCTTGATGCGGCTGACCTCGGTCGTCGCCAGGGCGACCTCAAAACGCAAGCGCTCGCCGGTGACCACAAAATTGATCATGCTGCCCAGCGTCAGGGCGTCGTCGGCATCGGTCACCGTCAGAATGGGGCGGCCTTTCAGGGTGGAGAGCATTTCGGCCAAACGGCTCTTGTCTGCCCGCCCCACAAACAGCATGTGCACACCGGCCAGCGACACCTCGCCACGCCGGAACTTGCGCACCGCGAGTGGCCGACCGTTGACGGTACGGCCAACAACCACTTGCTCCAGTTCCTCGGCCAAGGTGTCGTCCCCCATGACACCAATGACGATCGGACTTCCGGGATCGGCAAAGGCCCCGCGGGGCCACTCCGTATAGCTGGTGAATTTGTAGAGGTAGGCGGCCTTGACCTGGCGGCTGATTTCCGTGGTCTGGGGCGCCGCTTGTGCCCCCACTCCTCGTGCCATGCTCAGGGCCACCAGCAAAACACATGCCACCCCCAACCCAAGGAGTTTCCAACAAACCGACCGGGCGGTGGGGCGGTTCAGGGCGGCATGCATAGTCAGGACGGCACCCGTCAAAAGCGGGCCAACAACTTGAAAAACAGGCTGGGCATCAGTTCACTGCGCGTGCGCACATCGGTGAATTCCCCATGGCCCGTGCCGCCCAGGTTTTGTACTCCCACCGCGACCGCCAGGCCCGGACGCGGACGCCAGCCGTAACGGATGTCCAGCGCGGTATACGCAGGCACCTCCGGGTTCGACAAGGCAGCGACGTGGCGAATGCCGACATCCAGTTCGCTCTGCCCGGAAAGATCAAGCGAGGAGCGCAGCTGCCACATGTGGGCCGGGTCCTTGCCGACATTCAGAGGGGCCGCCAGGTTGTTGCTGTCAGGCTTGAGTGTCAGGCTCGCCCTGTGTGTGGCCCATCCACCGCGCAAACGCCATGCGGGCGTGGCCTGGTAGGTCCCCCACATTTCAAGGCCGTTGGTGCTGCCCTCCATCCGATTGGAAAAAAACACGGAAAGCGGGCTCCGAATCACCTCTTGCGTGCGCAGATGGTCGTAGTCCGCGTGGTAGAGCGCCGCTGAATAGGACAGCCGCTCGCTCGGCTGCCCCCGGTAACCAATCTCAAACACATGCGCGATTTCGGAGCGGACATCGGGTCCGCCGACCAGCAAAAATGGCGCAACACCGGGCACAAAGACGTCACGGTCCAGGCGCGACGGTGCACGCACGGTACGCGATGCCGCACCCCACAGCAGGTGGTCCGGCGCCACCTTCCAGGCCAGCCGCGCGTTGGGCAGAAATTCGTTGCCGGTGTAGTCGTTGCGCTCGATACGCGCACCCAGGGTCAGCCGCAGGTCGTCGCGCAAGGCCATTTCGTCCTGCGCAAACACATTGGCCCACTTCTGGTCAAGCTGCGCTGGCAGAAAGGCGATGAAGGGGCTGTTGTCCACCCGGTCCATGCCATAGCGGTACCCCAGCCCCCACACCGGCGCGTGCATGCCCATCGGGGACAAGGCGTGCTGCAGCTGTACATCGACGATGTCGAGCGATTCGCTGAAGGTCGGGGGCACCGTGCGCCGGGTGCCATCGTAGTAGGCCTGCACACTCACGCGACCACCCTGGTCGAGGGTGCGCTCCCAACGGGTTAACAGATTGGCACCCGACAGCGCAATGGGGCCAAGCGTAAACCGCGCACCCGTGACGATGGAGCCCGGTGCCGGCTGCCCTTCCCCGCCGTCGTAGGCATTACCTTGCACGGTCCATTGGTCGTCGGCCCGGCCCCAGTCCATGCGAAACCCCGTCTGTGCCATGTGGGATGCGTCATCCACCGCCGTGCCTGCAGCGGTCTCGGTGGGCCTGCGGTCCGCATACTTGCCATAGACGCGGTAACTGCCTCCCTCCCTCCAGGAGCCGCCATAACGCAGCACAGCGTCGGCCCCGCGGCCTCCGGCGCCCACGGCCGCCAGGGTGCCTTGTGTGTCTTTAGCGGAACGGGTGATCACATTGATCACGCCATTGACCGCATTGGTGCCCCACAAGGTTCCGCCCGGGCCGCTGATGACTTCGATGCGCTCCACATCCTCCAGCACCACGTTTTGCACATCCCAAAATACGCCGGAAAACAAGGGTGTGTAGACAGAACGCCCGTCAATCAGCACCAGCAGCTTGTTGGCCGCACTGTTGTTGAATCCACGGGCGCTGATCGCGTAGCCGTTGGCACTGGCTTGCGCCACGTGCAGATTGGGTGCCAGGCGCAGGGCTTCGGGCAGGCTGATGGCGCCCGAGCGCCGGATGTCATCCTGGGTAATGACAAAGACCGAGGCGGCCGCGTCGCCCAGCCGTTCGTCCTTTTTGGAAACCGAGGTGATGCGGATATTCGCCAGTTCGTCAAAGGACAGGTTGGCGAGTTCGCGCGTGGACACGGCGGCGTGCCCATCGAGCGCGCCCAAGCCCAGCACCACCCCCACCGCAGGGACGCAGAGCGCGGAAAAACCGTGGCGATGGGCCTTGAACGGGAGCCAGGACATACCGATTCCTCTTCAAAAGGATCTGTCTTAAATTGCTTGCCATCCCAAGGATGTCAAGATTTTTTGCCTGGGTTTTGATTTTTGTCCCGCGCGCCAGCACGGGCAATTCCGTTTTCAGATCAATGGGAGATTAGGCGCACCGACGCAGGCTGTGCTTTAGCACGACAAGGAGGGGCAACGACATATCGCATTGATATGGAAATGGAATAAGGCATGTGCCTTCGGTCTACAGTACTGCCAGCAGCGGCTGCAACACACTGGCGCCCAGTTTTTTGGAGCGCTCGCCGTTCCAGCCCACGGCGGGGTCGGGCAGGTAGGCGTTGTCCTTGAAGGGCATCTCGATGGTGAAGGCCAGGCAGCCAAACTGCTGCGCAATCCAGTTGGTGGCCAGGGTGGGGTTGGCCTGCCCCGGCGCACAGATGCCGTAGTTGTATTCGTCCTGGAAATCCGGGCAGGTGGCCAGCCAGTGGCGCTTGAAACTGTTTTCCAGGTCGGCGATGCGCGGGCTGTAGCCCTGCGTGCCTTCCGAGCCCGCCACAAAGTTGTAGGGCAAACCTTCGTCGCCGTGGGCGTCCAGGCACAGGTCCACGCCGGTCTGCAGCATTTTCTGGCGCACCCAAAACACCTCGGGCGAGCGCTCCAGGCTGGGCTCGGCCCATTCGCGGTTGAGGTTGGCCCCGGCGGCATTGGTGCGCAGATTGCCCCGCACGGCGCCGTCCGGGTTCATGTGGGGCACGACATAAAACATGCAGCGGTCCAGCAGCACCCGGCTGACCGCGTCGTGCGGGTCCAGCAAACGCTCCAAAAATCCTTCGGCAAACCATTCGGCCATGGTCTCACCGGGGTGCTGGCGGGCGATCAGCCACACCTTTTTCTTCTGCGCCAGCGGGGTTGCGCTGTGGGCATCGGTCACCCGCATCAGGGTCATGTCGCGCCCCTCCACCGTGCTGCCCAGACGCTCCAGGGTCACCAGGGGGGACATACCGGCCGAACTGAGCAAGTCCAGGTGCTGCTCGTAGCTGTAGGGTTCAAAGTAGGCGAAGTACACGCATGGGCTGTCCGGGGTCATGCGCGCCGTCATCACCTGGCCGTCAAACTGGGTGTCGATGCGAAACCAGTGCTGCCGGTCCACGCTGGCCGCCACCTGGTAACCCTCCCAGCCCTTGGGATAGGCGCAATCACCGGCGTTCAAAAACTTCAGGGTCACGGGCAAACCCGCCGCACCGTGCAGGCAGAAGTGAAACCACTGCGCATAGTCGGCGGCATTGTCCTTGCGGATGTTCAGCTGGATATTGCGGTGGTCGTCCAGGCTCAGGACTTCAATGGCGCCGGAGTCAAACTGGGTCGAAATGTGGAGTGGGGTCATAGCGCCTCCACCACTTTGACCCGTTGCCCCGGTTTGGGTTCGCCGCCGCTGTAGTAGCCGTTGATCAGGCGCAGCTGCTGCTCGGGGTTGGCAATCGGGGATGTTTTGGCCAGCTCGGCAAAGCCGCCTTTGGGGTAGGCCACGTTTCGGATCACCCAGGGTTTGGCGGCCAGACGGTCCTGTGCGGTCATGGCGCGAAAACTCCCCTCGGCTTCGCGCAGCGATGCCCGCGCGCGCTGCAGCGCTGGCGCATCTTTGGCGCTGGACTGCAGCAGGTAGACCGTGTCCTTCGGTCCGCTGACCACCGTGGCGTCCAGAGGCTGCGCCTGGCCCTGGGCGTTTTGGCGCGTGCCGGTGAAGCGGGTGGCCTGTAGGCCGTTGATGGTCACGGACTCGGTGCGTCCTTGGGTGGGCTTGAGCGCGCTGCGCAGCACCTCGGCGTGGGTCTTGCCCGCCTGCCCCGGCACCAGCCGCACCACCAGGGCGGCGTCGCCAGCGGCGTTGACCAGGCTCAAGCTGTCCTGCGCATTCTGGATACGCCAGCCCTGCGGCGCGGTCAGCGCAACATCCAGAGGTGTGTGGTAAAAATTGCGCCCCCGGCTCAGGCCCTGGCTGGCGCTGTCGCCAAAAGCCATGCCCTGGATGATTTTGAGGTAGCGGGCACGCCCCTCATCGCTGTAATCGCCCTGGTTTTTGTACTGGCTGGCCAACTGGGTGATGATTTGCAGACGCTGGTCGTTGGACGGGTGCGAGGACAGCCAATCGCCCTGCGCGGGTGCGGGGCGCCCTTCGGCCTGGGCCTGGTCCGCCGCAAAACGCTCCTGGTTCTTCAGAACGGTAATCACATCCACCATGTTGCGCGGGTCGTAATGGCTGCGCGACAGGTACTCGGCCCCGAGTCCGTCGGCCTGCAGCTCCTGGTCCCGCCCGTAGGAGGCGACGTAACCCGCCGCCACGGTTTGCGACACCTGGCCCGCCATGCGCCCGGCGCCGCTCACGCCCTGGCTCTCCAGCACCGCACCCAGCACGCTGGCGGCAAAAACACCCAGCCCCGCGTTTTGCTGGCGGGTGGCGCGCTGGGCGCCATGGCGGGCGGTGACGTGGCCAATTTCGTGGCCCATGACGCCCGCCAGATCGGCCTCGCTGTCCATGTAGGCCATGATGCCGCGGGTCACGTACACATAGCCGCCCGGCAACGCAAAGGCGTTGAGCTCGGAGCTGTCGAGCACGGTGAAGTGCCACTCCAGTTGTGTGCGGTGCGAGTGCGCCGCCAGCCGCTGACCGAGGTCGTTGACATAGGCTTGCACAGCCGGGTTGGCGTAGGCCCCGTATTCCTGCAAGACTTGCTGATGCGCTTTTCGGCCTTCGGCAAGCTCGGCGCTTTCGTCCATGACCGTGCGCTCCTCCTCGCCGGTCACGGGGTTGACCACCGTGCTGCCGCAACCGGCCAGCAAGGCAGTGCACAACAATGACATTGTAAAAATGGAACGCATACCAACTCTCCAGTGATCAAACAGGCAACGCCTTTGCCCAATTTTAAATTGCCGCCAATACCCGCCATGCCATTGGGGCGCGCGCCTCAGTGCCAATGCTTGCGCCACGCATGGTATTCACCGGGGCGCAGGCGATACCTGGCGATGTTGCCCTCGTGCAGGCTCATCAACTGGGTTTCCGTAACCTCCACAAACCGCGCCTGGTCCTCTTGGGCCATCTTGGACTGGGCTGTTTGGCGCACCAGCGCCACCGCCTGTACTTTGGTCAACCCGGTGCGCACCACTTCGGAAACCGTCTCAAAAATCAGCGCACGGTGCTGCATTCGAAAGGCATCGGGCTCCCCTAGCGACTGCCGCACCGCCGAATAACGTGCGCACGAACGCTTATAGGCCCACACAAACACGTCCCGCAACAAGTCCACCCGGTTGAGTTCGTAAACGCCCAACATGGCGCTGATATAGGTCTGTTGTGCGACATCCACAAACGACAGCGGGCACAGATTGCGCTGAATGAGCGGAATGTTCGCTGCCAACCGGGACACGCGCTTGTTCACATCCTCAAACGGTTGCAGGTAGGGCAAGTGCACCATGGCAAAGAACGCCTGCTCAAACGGGTCCGTAATGGCGGCTGCAGTGTCCAACACCTGTTCAAAACACTCCTCGATGCGCTGGGGGCCTTCCAATGGATGAAACACGGTCTGCCCTATGCCTACGGCAATGGTGCGCAGTCGGCCACTGGCGTTGGGGTCTTCCAGCAGGTTATCGGACAGCAGCGCATGCAGGTTCAGCACGGTGTAGCGGTTAAACCCGATCTCCTGGGCAGAGGCAATCAGGAATTCAATCGCCTCTTTGTGGTTCAGGATCATCTGTGCCTCCAGCGCGTCCTTGCCCACCGCCGTCTGGCCCGCCGATATCAGCCGTTCCGTCTCCAGTAGCGAGTAGGTGTTGCCCTCCAGTCGGCTGGAGTTCCACGACAGGTCAATGAGCAAGCGGCTGGCAATTTGCCGGGCATAGGTGCCAGCAGGCGCATTGGCGTGGGCGGCCTGACCGTGGGCCAGCAGTTCTGCGCACGTCGCGCTGGGCAAGTAGAAGCTGACGTTGGGCCGGTAATTGTCCAGAAACGCCCGGTCGTACCCCACCGGCGTGCGCTTTTGCACGGGCTGGCGAATGTACGCATCAATGGCACGGGACTCGGAACTGAGCGCAATAGGCGTTCGTACATGCTCCACTTCATCTTCACGCACTTGAAGTGGTGGAGTTTTAAGTGGTGGAGCTTTCACAGGGGCTTTTGCGCCAAGCCCGACCCGGTTTACAGGCGTATAGCGGGTTGCCCGACCCTGCCCCGTTTTGCGCAGCCGCTGCTGGAGCAGCAAATCTCTAAGCCAGCGCTGCAGGGTTCTGCGCGTGGGAGGGCTGGGCAGTTGGGCTTCAATTTGCTCCAGGCAGGCACCACCTGCAGACCGCGCCACTGCATCTACCACCAGCTGGTACTGCTTCGTCGGAATCGGTTTGGCCATGTTTTCCTGTCGCGCAATGGTTAATTGCGACATTAATCAAAATTAATGTCGCAAAACGCATTATTGCGACATTTTCAATGTCGCACAAGCGGCCTCCCACGAAGGTCGATGGTGCATGCATCGGGTGACCTACACCACCGCAACCGATAATCCAGGCATGACTTCTTTTGCCACCCTGAACCTTTCCCCCGCCGTACTGGGCAATCTGCAACAACTGGGCTACCTGGAAATGACCCCCATCCAGGCGGCCAGCTTGCCCGCCGCGCTGGCGGGCAAGGACCTGATCGCCCAGGCCAAAACCGGCAGCGGCAAAACCGCCGCCTTTGCCCTGGCGCTGCTGGCCAAGCTCAACCCGCGCTGGTTTGCGGTGCAGGCCCTGGTGCTGTGCCCCACACGCGAACTGGCCGACCAGGTGACCACCGAAATCCGCCGCCTCGCGCGCGCCGAGGAAAACATCAAGGTCGTGACCCTGTGCGGCGGCATCGCCCTGCGCGGCCAGCGCGCCTCTCTGGAGCACGGCGCGCACATCGTGGTGGGCACACCCGGGCGCATCATGGACCACCTGGCGCGCGGCTACCTGACGCTCGAAGGGCTCAACACCCTGGTGCTGGACGAGGCCGACCGCATGCTGGACATGGGCTTCTTTGACGACATCGCCACCGTGGCCAAACAGTGCCCCAAGGAGCGCCAGACCCTGCTGTTCTCCGCCACTTACCCCGAAGGCATTGAAAAACTGGCCAAGCAGTTTATGCGTGAACCGATGCAGATCCAAATCGAAGCACCGGCCGCCGAGAACCTGATTGCGCAGCGCTTTTACGAGGTCACGCGGGCCAACCGGCTGGAGTCCGTGGCGCTGTTGCTCAACCACTTCCGCCCCATCAGCACCCTGGCGTTTTGCAACACCAAGCAGCAATGCAAAGACCTGGTGACCTACCTGCAGGAGCAAGGCTTCAACGCCCTGGCCCTGTACGGTGAGCTGGAGCAGCGCGAGCGCGACCAGGTGCTGGCCCAGTTTGCCAACCGCAGCTGCTCGGTGCTGGTGGCCACCGATGTGGCCTCCAGAGGCCTGGACATCAGCCAGCTGGAAGCAGTGATCAACGTGGACATCACGCCCGACCCCGAGGTGCATGTGCACCGCATCGGCCGCACCGGGCGCGCCGGGGAGTCCGGCCTGGCGCTGAGCCTGGCCAGCATGCACGAGATGGGTTTTGTGGGCAAGATCGAGCAGTACCAAAACCAGCCCTCCACCTGGCACAAACTCGACGAACTCACCCCTACCGGCAACGGCCCGCTGCAGCCGCCCATGACCACGCTGCAGATTCTGGGCGGCCGCAAGGAAAAAGTGCGCGCTGGCGACGTGCTGGGCGCGCTGACTGGCGCCGAAGGCGGCCCAGCCTACACCCGCGAGCAGATCGGCAAGATCCAGGTCACCGAGTTCTGCACCTTCGTGGCAGTGCAGCGCAGCCTGGCGAATGCAGCCTGCGCCAAGCTCAACGCCGGAAAAATCAAGGGCAAAAGCGTCAAGGTGCGCGTCATGTAATGGGGCGGAAATAGGGGCTGGGCAGGGTTTCTCTGTAGGGCAATTTCCTACACGTTTTCTAGAGACTTCCTGACTCCAGTTTCAACGCGGTGTGGCTACAGTTGTCCTAAGCGCCAAAGTAATTCAAGGCGCTTGAAACCACCGGAGAACCACCATGAAAACCATTGCCCTTGAACTCAATCCCTTCAGCCTGATGATGGAACCTGAACTGGTATTGCAGACCATGGAACGTTCGCAACAGTTGCGTGGTTTGCGCCGCCACAAACTGCGCCCGCTGGACAAACCGCTGATCCCCTACACCGCGGAAGCCCTGGCCAGCCGCGCTGCGTATGACGCGGCCATTGACGCGGAAGACCTGGAAGCCCTGGCCGGCTCCGACTTCCTGAACTGAGCAAGCACAGCCTCATGTCGGGCCCGGTGGGGGCTCGACCGGAGGTGGCGTAGCCCGATAATGGGGCCACACCATTCTCTGCACAACCACCATGCATTTTTTGTACCGTGACTTTGTCTCCCAGGCGCAGATCGACGCACAGTACAACCCCTCCTTGGCCCTGGCGCCAACGGCAGACCCCATGCTGCACTACGCAGCGCAAGCGCAACAGGCCAGAACCCAATTGCCCTGTGTGCTGGACGTGCCCTACGGCCCCACCGTAGCAGAAACGCTGGACATCTTCCCCGCAGCCCAGCCCAACGCACCGGTCTTTCTCTTCATCCACGGCGGTTATTGGCGCGCACTCTCCAGCAAGGATTTCAGCGGCGTCGCTTTGGGCCTGCAGCCGCTGGGCATCACCACCGTGGTGATCAACTACGCCTTGTGTCCCCAGGTCACCATCGACGAAATCACACGCCAGGCCCGCGCCGCCGTGGCCTGGACGCTGCGCAATATGGGCCAGTACGGCGGCGACCCCACACGCATGGCCATTGGCGGCCATTCCGCGGGGGCGCATCTGGCAGCCATGTGTTTGCAAACGCCCTGGGCCGAAGACTACGGACTGCCGCACGACCCGCTGAAAGCGGCGGTGCTGGTCAGTGGCCTGTACGACCTGGAACCGCTGCGCTACAGCTACCTGCAGCCGCAAATCCAACTGGACGAGGGCAGCATCCGGCGCAACTCGCCCGCCTTTGCTGTGCGGCCCTGCCCCACACCCGTGTGGGTTACCTGGGGCGCCGCAGAATCCGGTGAGTTTGCCCGCCAAAGCAAGGTATTTCACACGGCATGGCGGGCGCAGGGCAACGTTGCCAAGTTGAGCCCGCAAGCCAAGGCCAACCATTTCACGGCCATCCATGGCTTTGAAGCCCCCGACAGTGCACTGTGCCAATGGCTGGCGCACGCCCTGCACGCCCAAACCTGCGACTAGACCGCAGCGATCCCAGCCTACCCCTCTTTTTTTCCAAAAATAGTGCCCATGTCCAGCCCTCCCCTCTCACGCCTTGCCCGCTTTCCCGTGGGTTTGTTTGCCATGCCGGTGGGCTTGTTCGCCTTGGCGGGCACCTGGCGCCGTGCCCTGGGCTTTGGCTGGGAGCTGGCCCAACCAGTGAGCGACGCCATCGCCAGTGGCGCGCTGCTCATCCTCGTCTTTTTGCTGATTGCGTACGCCGCCAAGGCAATCCGGCACCCCCAGGTGATCCGGGGGGAGTTCACCCACCCGCTGGTGGGCTCGCTGCTGGCACTCATCCCTTTGTCCCTGATGATGTGCACCGTGTACTTTGGCCAGCCCCACCATCTGGGCTGGCTGCTGTTTTCCCTGGGCGCACTGGCGGTGCAAGGGGTGGTGGCGCTGCGCATTGTCGGGCTGTTGGCCACCGGCAACCTGCTGGCCGTGGCGGTGACCCCCGCCCTGTATTTGCCGCCGGTGGCCGGCGGCCTGGTGGGCGCCATGGCGTTCAATACCCTGGGTTACCCCGGCTGGGCCGCCTTGCTGTTTGGCATGGGCCTGGCCAGTTGGGCCTTGCTGGAGGCGCGTGTGCTGAACCGCCTGTTTGAAGGCGCCATGCCCGAGCCTCTGCGCCCGACCATCGGCATTGAACTGGCGCCGCCCTCGGTGGCCACCCTGGTGGCCGGCGCCATCTGGCCCAGCTTGCCGGGCGAGGTGCTGATCGTGGGGCTGGGCATTGCCGCCGGCCCGGTGGTGGCGGTGATGGCGCGCTGGCACTGGTGGAGCCGTGTGCCCTTTTCCATTGGGTTTTGGTCTTTTTCCTTTCCCGTGGCGGCGCTGGCCGGTGCGGTGATCGAAGTGGTGCGCCGGGGCAACTGGCCGCATCTGGTGGGAGGCATTGCCTTGCTGCTGGCCAGCGGCATCATCCTTTTTCTGGCGGCCAAGACACTGCAGCTGATCGGCCGGGGCAAACTGATCCCACCGGCACCCACCGCGCAGGCCACGCCATAGAACATACATGTTTTAAGCCTCCAGCCCTCGTAGATACTGCGCAAGCAGCTATCAAAATAGTAGCAAAAGATTCAAAACCTCACGCCCGCTGCGAGCGCAGGCGCAGTGCATTGCCGATCACGAGAACCGAGCCGAAACTCATGGTCAGGGCGATTCTCCTAAGAATCCCGGTCCAGAATGACTTTGCGTTTTTCGTACTCTTCCGGGCTGATTTCGCCATTGGCCAGGCGACGGCGCAGCAACTCAAGGGGCGTTTCGCGTGGACGCTCCCGGCGCACCCAGGAATCTCCACGCCCCCAAAAGACGATGGCAACCACCACGACCACCCAGAAAAACCACCAAAAAATGTGCATGCCCACCATATACCCGTAATCATGAAACATGTGATGCGCTCCTAGGGACAATGCGCGCTGGATCCAGACTGCGCCGCAATCACACTGCGTACCCTCTCCAACCGTTGCCGCGCTTCCCGTGCAATGACGGCCACCTCGGGCTGCTGGGTGAGTTGCAGCACCGCCACCGGATCCATGAGGCTGACGGTAACGCCCCCATCCTCATCTTCACGCACCACCACATTGCAAGGCAACAGAAGCCCAATGTCAGGTTCAGCCGTGAGCGCCCGGTATGCCAGCGCTGGGTTACAGGCACCCAGGATGCGGTAGGGAAGAACATCCATGTCCAGCTTGGCCTTCATCGTCGCCTGAACATCAATATCAGTTAGTACACCGAAGCCTTCGGTCTGGAGTGCATCGATGGTTTGATTGACAACGGCTGCAAAGTCAACCTGTTGCAAGTGCAGATGCAGACCATAGGCGGCGTCACCAGCCCGTTGCGGTTGAGATGGGTCAGATATCATAGATTGCTCCTCATAGGGTGTGATTGCGTGGCCGTCACGCAGCGCGTGGCAGACGGGAAAAACGGGGAATGAAGCGCGGTGTACGTCGGGCATAACTGTCAAATGCATCGCCGAATTGCGCACGCATTTCAGCCTCTTCCGCCACCGCCAGGCGGGCGTACATGAGTAATAACACCGGAAACATCAGCAGGGTCAGCAAGGTGGGCCATTGCAGCAGAAAACCAAACATGATCAACACAAAGGCCACGTACTGGGGATGGCGAATCCGGGCGTAAGGTCCGGCGGTGGCCAGCGCATGCCGACGCTGGGCGTGGTACAGCACATTCCACGCACTGGACAGCAGGAAAAAGCCCCAGCCCAGGAAGATGTAGCTGGCAATATGCAAGACGCCAAAGTGGGGGTTGCCTTTGGCCCCCAGCAAGGTAGACCACAGGTGCCCGGCGTCGTGGCTCAGGATGTCCAGACCGGGATAGCGGGTTTGCAGCCATCCCGACAGCAGGTAAATGGTGAGCGGAAAACCGTACATCTCCACAAACAAGGCCACCACGAAGGCGCCAAATGCACCAAAGGTTCGCCAATCCCGGGCGCTGGCGGGTTTGAAGAAGCTGTAGGCGAACATGATGAAAATGGCCGAATTGAAAATCACCAGGGGCCACAAGCCATAGGCAGTTTGCTCATGGCTCATGGGGAACCTCCCGGCTGGGATGGCTTGGGCTTTTGCGGCTCGGCAGCCGCCCCGTCCCCACCGGGGCTGTGACCAGGGTGGTGACCATGGCCCCCATGGCCGTGGTGCATGAAAACATGCATCAGCGGGCAGGCCAGCAGCAACAGCAGAGGCAAAGCGCCGACGACATGCGCCAAGTGCTCGGTCAGCAGGAAATAAGCGGCAATCGCTCCGACCAGAGCCAAGCCGATGGCGTAGCGAGAGCCCCAAAAGCCAGGTGGAGCCTCATGCCCAACAGGATCATGCCCCATGGTGTGAGCGCCTTTACTGGGCCGCCGGAGCGGGCATGCGGTCCATCATCATCTGCATCATGGACTGCATCATGTCCATGCGTTTCTCCATCAGCTGGTAGCGGCTTTCCATGTCGGTCGGCATGCCCCCCCTCATGCCATCGGCGCCCATGTCGCCTTTGGCCCCCATGCCCATACCCATACCCATTCCACCCATCATGCCCATGCCCTCTTGCATGACCTTCATGTGGTCCGCCATGAGCGCATTGCGTTCTTCGGGCGTTTTGGCGTTCATCATTTTTTCATGCATCTCGCGCATGGTTTTCATCTGGCTGTCCATGGCCGCCATGGTCTGTTTGGCCTTGTTTTTTGCAGCGGTCGCCTTGGCCGCCTTACTCACTTTGCTGCTCGCTTCAGCGGAAGGTTTCTGGGGAAGTTCGGCATTGGTTTGTGCCCATGCACCCAGGGAACAGGCGACGATGGCAAGGGAAATGGCGGTGCGGTGAAGGTAGGACATTGGAAACTCCATTCAAAAAAATAACAGAAAAGAAAAACAATTCAGCAGAGCTCCTTGGGGTCTCCCAAAGTAGATACAGGTCTATCGTCCAAGCCACGGTGCGCCGGGCCACAGGCCTGCGGGGGACAAGTCAAATCGTGCGTCGCAAGAATCGGATGGCCACGGAAAGCTCAGGCCAGTTCGGAACGCCAGCCATCCTCAGCGGGGCATCAGCCAGGCGTGTATGTCCGTGCATGCCTTCGTCGGCCGAGGTGGCGGTCGGGGCAGCGTGTCTGTGTTGCAGCTCCGTCTGCGTGAGCAGGCACGCATTCGCCATCCCCATGGCCAAGGCCAAGGCCATGCTCCAGACGAACAGCATCACCACGGCGGTAAACCGGGTGCGGCGCGCGTTGAAGAAAGGCTTCATTTCAGATTGGGCAGAGTCAAGTTATCCCACGAACACTCGACAAATTCTAGAAAGCCAACCACCGCATGTCTTGCGATCGATCAACACTTGCCTTAAGCGCCACCTTTGCAGCCCTGGTGGACGGAGAAGCGTCGGTCAGCGATCTGGCCATGCATTTGGGCATGAGCGCCTCCCGCCCATAGGGCTGGATGAGTACACCCAGGGCTGACAGGCCCTCCTGCGGTGATAAAGCTCCTGCCATGCACGGGACAAAGCTCTCGTCACCCACCGCGCACCCTCCCTCGAATCCAAGCCCCTGGCCTCCTAACATGAATGCTATGGATTGGCCACGCAAGGAAACCACAACTTGTCAGAGCCAATCCATGGGTATTGAACTGCACGCGAGCGGCTGAATCAGGGAGGAATTTCATGCGAACAACCATGGCAATTTTGTCGGTTTTACTGTCGGCAGTCCTGGTGGGATGCGGCGGCGGGGAAGGTGGCGCATCTACCGGCTGCACGCCTACGATGGCAAACCCGACCCCCTGCCCCCAGGTAGCTGCGAACACATTGGCTACAGGCCCATCGCACAATGCAGCCGCATCTATCAAATTCGATTCCGCAGACACAACCAACATTGCGCTGAAGGGAACTGGGGGCTTCGGACGCCAGGAGTACTCAACCCTTAAGTTCACGGTGTATGACAATGCAGGGAAGGAGGTTGAAGGTGCGCAGGTCGATTTCGTGTTCTCTGACTCCAACACCGCTCTGACCGTGGGCGGGCTCGCGATCCTGCCGCCTTCCACGAAATCCAGTTCCGATGGCACCGTGACAACCGTGGTTTCAGCGGGAACCATTCCCACGTCGGTGCGTGTTGTCGCCAAGATTGGCACGGGGACCTCATTGATTACAACCCTCTCAAATATATTGGTGATTTCAACCGGCGTGCCTGATCAAAAACATTTCTCACTCTCAACATCAACGGGAAACTGCGAAGGAATGGACATTGATCAGGATTGCGCCTACGTCACAGCGACTTTAGGAGATCATTTTGGCAACCCTGCGCCAGATGGCACAGCGGTGAACTTCACCACTGAAGGTGGTGTCATGGGTGCCTCTTGTGTCACTGGCTCTTTGCCGCCTGGCGGAGCTACTCCAATTGGCCAGACGACCAACTCCAAGGTTGGTCCAGGTTCGGGGGCCTGCACTGTGTTGCTGAGAGCAAGCAATCCACGGCCGGCAAATGGTCTCGTGACGATTCTTGCCTATGCTTTGGGTGAAGAAGATTTGCTCGATAACACTGGAGCGAGCTTCACCGACAAGAGTCCTGATATTTTCCGAGACGATAACGAGGATGGGGTCTGGAACCCAGGAGAGCCATGCATTGGGCCAAATACAAACGGTGCCTGTAGCACTCCCGGAGATGGGCTGTACAACGGTGTGCTCAACGCTGTACTGCGTACCCCGCAAGTAGATAACCCTCAAACTCTATATGTCTGGGGTCAGCTCGTACACACATTTTCCGGGAGTCGCGCGCTTGTTAGTTTTAATCCTCAGACGCTGGTGTGCCCGGCTGGCAACATAGTGGACGTTGACGTGACAGTCACAGACCTGAATGGAAATAGTATGCCAGCTGGAACGACCATCGAATTCGGCACGGTGTTTGGCGGGGGTGCCGTGGGTACTGTGAAACCCGCCAGCGTCAAGGTTCCAAACGTTGTGCTCGCTGTGGGCCAACCGCTGACAATCCCGATCACTACGGTGACTGTAGGCTGCCCCAACCCGGCCGCTAGCGGGCAGTTAATTGTGACAGTTACGTCGCCAACCACTGCGACCACCTCGCGTGCCAGCCTCCAAATCAACTAGACATCCTCTGCTGGCCGAAGGGCGCCGATATTGCCAAGTGCCACTGTTTATATGGTGGCGCGTGTAGCGCCCCAGTCAGACGCCGGGAGGTTTGTGAATGCTGATGAACCAAGACACATTGCTCAATGCGTCTTGGGTTGCAACATCCGGTTCACCCCACTCCGAACCGTGCACTCTACATATTGCGCCGGTACTGCCCGCCCACCTCAAACAGCGCATTGGTGATCTGCCCCAGCGAGCAGCAGCGCACCGCGTCCATCAGCACCTCAAACACATTCTGGTTATCGATCACCGCCTGCTGCAGGCGCTTCAACATCGCGGGGGATTCGGCGACGTGCTGGGCATGGAAATCGGCCAGACGTTTCAGCTGGCTTTGCTTTTCCTCGTCGGTCGAACGGGCCAGTTCCAGCTTGTCCATGACCTGGTCGCCGTGCGGGTTGCGGAAGGTGTTGACGCCGATGATGGGCAGCTCGCCGGTGTGTTTGAGCATCTCGTAGTGCATGGACTCGTCCTGGATCTTGCCGCGCTGGTAGCCGGTTTCCATGGCGCCCAGCACGCCGCCGCGCTCGGCAATGCGCTCAAACTCCGAAAGCACGGCTTCTTCCAGCAGCTCGGTCAGCTCTTCAATGATGAAAGCGCCCTGCCCCGGGTTTTCGTTCTTGGCCAGCCCCCACTCGCGGTTGATGATGAGCTGGATCGCCATGGCGCGGCGCACCGACTCTTCGGTGGGCGTGGTGATGGCTTCGTCAAAGGCGTTGGTGTGCAGGCTGTTGCAGTTGTCGTAAATCGCAATCAACGCTTGCAGCGTGGTGCGGATGTCGTTGAACTGAATCTCTTGCGCGTGCAGGCTGCGCCCGCTGGTCTGGATGTGGTATTTGAGCTTTTGGCTGCGTTCGTTGGCGCCGTACTTTTCTTTCATGGCCACCGCCCAGATGCGCCGCGCCACGCGGCCCATGACGGTGTATTCGGGGTCCATGCCGTTGCTGAAGAAGAAGCTCAGGTTGGGCGCAAAGTCGTCGATGTGCATGCCGCGCGCCAGATAGGCCTCCACCAGCGTGAAGCCATTGGACAGCGTGAACGCCAGCTGGCTGATGGGGTTGGCCCCGGCTTCGGCAATGTGGTAGCCAGAGATAGACACTGAGTAGAAGTTGCGCACGTCGTGGTGCACAAAGTACTCGGCAATGTCGCCCATCACCTTCAAGCTGAATTCGGTGGAGAAGATGCAGGTGTTCTGGCCCTGGTCTTCTTTCAGAATGTCGGCCTGCACCGTGCCGCGCACATTGGCCAGCACCCATTCCTTGATCTTCTGGCTTTCGGTGTCGGTGGGTTCGCGGCCGTTGTCCGCCTGGAATTTCTCCAGGTTCTGGTCAATGGCGGCGTTCATGAACATAGCCAGAATGCTGGGCGCCGGGCCGTTGATGGTCATGGACACGCTGGTGGCCGGGTTGCACAGATCAAAGCCGCCGTACAGCACCTTCAAGTCGTCCAGCGTGGCGATGGAAACACCCGAGTTACCCACCTTGCCGTAGATATCGGGGCGCGGATCGGGGTCGTTGCCATAGAGCGTGACCGAATCAAACGCGGTGGACAGGCGCTTGGCGGCCATGCCTTCGCTGAGCAGCTTGAAACGGCGGTTGGTTCGGAAGGCGTCGCCCTCGCCCGCGAACATGCGGGTCGGGTCCTCGCCTTCGCGCTTGAAGGCGAAGGTGCCGGCGGTGTAGGGGTAGCTGCCTGGCACGTTGTCCAGCATCAGCCATTTCAGGATTTCACCGTGGTCCTCGTAGGTGGGCAGGGCCACCTTGCGGATGGTGGTGCCGGAGAGCGACTTGGTGGTGAGCGCCGTGCGCAGCTCCTTGTCACGGATTTTGACGACGTATTCATCGCCGGCGTAGGCCTTTTGCATTTCCGGCCACTGGGTCAGGAGCTTGCGCTCGGAGGCGCCCATTTGCTCCTCCCGCAGCACGGCCAGATCCAGCACGGCCCCCACGGCATTGGTCTTGTCCGGATTGGCCTCTTGCAGCATGCGGCCCGAGGCGCGCAACTGCTGCACTTCACGGGCCAAGCGGGCTTGCGCGCGGGCGCGGGTTTTGTAGCCGCGCACGGTGTCGCTGATTTCCGCCAGGTAACGCGTGCGCGCGGCGGGCACCACCGGCGTCTGGTTGGAGCTGTGGCGCACGTTCACGCGGGGCAAGCTGCCCGCTTCCAGCAGCGGTACGCCCAGCGCCTTCAGGCGGGGCAACAGGCCCTGGTACAGCGCGGTCACGCCGTCGTCGTTGAAGCGGGCGGCCATGGTGCCAAACACCGGCATCTGCTCGGGCGGCGTGGTCCAGGCCTCTTTGTTGCGCTGCACCTGCTTGGCCACATCGCGCAGGGCGTCGCTGGCGCCCTTGCGGTCGAACTTGTTGATGGCGACAAACTCGGCAAAGTCCAGCATGTCGATTTTTTCCAACTGGCTGGCCGCGCCAAACTCGGGCGTCATCACGTACAAGGGCACATCCACCAGCGGCACGATGGCCGCGTCGCCCTGGCCAATGCCGGAGGTCTCGACCACGACCAGATCAAAGCCGGCCACCTTGCAGGCGGCGATCACGTCGGGCAGCGCCGCGCTGATCTCCGAGCCGAAGTCGCGCGTGGCCAGGCTGCGCATAAAGACTCGCGCCCCCACGCTTCCCACTGCATGTGGTGCGCTGCCCCCCGAGGGGGCCTTCGCGCCTTGGGACGGCCCGGCGGCGCTCACCGCGTCTTTCTGCCAGGGCGATATAGCGTTCATGCGAATGCGGTCACCCAGCAAGGCCCCCCCGCTTTTGCGCCGACTGGGGTCGATAGAAATGACCGCCACCCGCAAGCTGTCGTTCTGGTCCAGCCGCAGGCGGCGGATCAGCTCGTCGGTGAGGGACGATTTGCCCGCACCGCCAGTGCCGGTAATGCCCACAACCGCTATCTTTTTAGTAGCTGCTTGCGCCCGTATTTCAAGGGCTAGAGCCTCATTTACCTTGGAAGTTTCGATGACGGTGAGCAACTGGGCCAGCGCCCGCCAGCTGGCTTCGGTGTGGCCCTGGATGGCGGACAGGTCCGTGGGCGCATAGGGGCTCAGGTCCTGGTCGCAGCGCATCACCATCTCGCCGATCATGCCGGCCAGGCCCATGCGCTGGCCGTCTTCGGGGCTGAAGATGCGGGTCACGCCGTAGGCCTGCAGCTCGGCAATCTCGCTGGGCACAATCACGCCACCGCCGCCGCCAAACACCTTGATGTGCGCGCCGCCCCGGCTTTTGAGCAGGTCCACCATGTATTTGAAGTATTCGACATGCCCGCCTTGGTAGGAGCTGATGGCAATGCCCTGCACGTCTTCCTGCAAGGCAGCCGTCACCACCTCGTCCACGCTGCGGTTGTGGCCCAGGTGGATCACCTCGGCGCCCATGCCCTGCAGGATGCGGCGCATGATATTGATAGCCGCGTCGTGCCCGTCAAACAGGCTGGCCGCCGTGACAAAACGGACTTTGTGGGTGGGCTTGTAGTTGGCCAGGGCCTTGAATTCAGCGGACAAATCGGTCATGGTAATGGGCAGAGTTGACGTTTACGTAAACGTCAACTGTAAACCATTTAGCCCAACCGCGGCTCACGGCCAACTGGGTCGCCGGAAAATTCTGTTTCAGCGGGGCTGATTCTCAGCGCTTTGGGCGTGTCACAGCAGGCTGCTGGAGCGTTTGGCAGAGGCCATCCATTGCTGCGCTATTTCCATGGGGCTGCTCTGGGCCAAACCCGTATTCGGTGCTGGCGCGCTGTCTGGAATAAAGGTGGTCCCCACATAAAAACCCGGTATGTGCTGTACCGGCGTGGTGGTTTTTTCTGTCCTGGCGTTGGATTGAACCGTGCTGGGCTGCTCCGCCACCGTGATATCGATCGTGCTCATTATTTCTTCCTTCACTACACCCTGGTCGCCGCAGGCGCTGAAACCAACGGCTGGCCCTGGGGTGATTACATCCCGATTGCGACCGAAAATGAGATGCACCGCCCCTTGAGCGCCAACTAAACCGGTGGTTCGTGAATTTGTCCCGTTTTTTTTCGGGGTTGCAATGGGGTTGTGGTACTGCACCCCAGTGGTCCAGCGCACGGTCTGCCCCGCAAGACAGCCACCCATCCGAAATCCTTTAAAGTTGCAACCCAAGCCATCAGCATTTTGTTGAACCCTTTTCGCCGAAAACACCATGCATACACCCCATCTTCCCCAGCCCCAATGCAGCGATGGCGCAGTGCCGCCCCCGGATAGGCACAGCGCCGACGGCACCGCGCCCCACGCGGTGCGCGCTGGCGCCGGTTATGCCGGCGATGTATCCGCGCAGCTGGCCTGTGCGTGGTGGCAGGCGGGGGACGCGGTCCTCATCGACGTGCGTACCGATGCCGAGCGCGAGTGGGTGGGCTTTATCCCCGGTGCCGTGGCCGTGGCCTGGAAGCAGTGGCCCGGCATGGCCATGAACGCCGACTTTGACGACGCCATCCGGGCCGCCGTACCGACCGGGAAAAAAGCCGTGCTGCTGTGCCGCAGCGGCGTGCGCTCTGTCGCCGCCGCCAAGCGCGCCACCGAGCTGGGCCTGGAGGCCTACAACATCCTGGAAGGCTTTGAGGGCGACCTGGACCCCCAGGCCCAGCGGGGGCACCAAGGCGGCTGGCGCCTGCATGGCCTTCCCTGGCGGCAATGCTGAGCGCCGCATGACATTTCTCGCACTGGACATTGGAAACACCCGCTTGAAATGGGCCCTGTACGCAGCGCCCCACGCGGGTGCGCAACTCTTGGCAGAGGGGGCCGAGTTTCTGGAAAACATCGACCGGCTGGCCGAGGGTGCATGGTCTGGCCTCCAGGCGCCCAAGCACATCCTGGGCTGTGTGGTGGCCGGTGACGCCGTCAAACGGCGGGTGCAGGACCAGATGGAGCTGTGGGAGGTCGCCCCGCAGTGGGTGGTGGCCAGCGAGTCAGAGGCCGGTTTGCGCAACGGCTACGACCACCCGACCCGCCTGGGGGCCGACCGCTGGGTTGCCATGGTAGGTGGCTACCACCATATGCTCTCCCAGGGTGATCCTCGCCCCATGGTGGTGGTGATGGTGGGCACCGCAGTCACCGTGGAGGCGGTGGACATCCACGGCAAATTCCTGGGCGGCCTGATTTTGCCGGGCCACGGCATCATGCTGCGCGCCCTGGAGTCTGGCACCGCCGGCCTGCATGTCCCTACGGGCGAGGTACGCGAGTTCCCCACCAACACCAGCGACGCCCTGACCAGCGGCGGCACCTACGCCATTGCGGGCGCCGTGCAGTGCATGGTGCAGCACCTGCGTGCGCATTGCGGCGTGGAGCCCAAATGCATCATGACCGGCGGGGCGGGCTGGAAGATGGCCCCCAGCATGTCGGTGCCTTTTGAGCTGGTGGACAACCTGATTTTCGAAGGTCTGCTGCAAATGGCGCAGCGCCGGTTCGCCACCTGACGGTGCCACCCCAGGCCCGGCGGCTCAGATATCGAGCAACTGGGAAAAATCGGTATCGGTCGAGCGGCGCTGTTCGTCGGACATCACTGCACTCAACTCAAAACCATGGTGAACCACCGCCACGTCGGTCTGGCCTGCGGGCGGTCCGGCCAGAATGGCCTGGTCCACCATGCGCATCAGGATGGTGCGGGCCACCTCGGGCGACTCGCCGTGTAAATCAAATGTCACGTTAACCGTAAGTCGCACTGTCGCCAGGTCAGGCACACGTTGCGGCTGCCGCAAATCCGTGCCACTGTCTTGCAGCAAGGCCCCATCCGGCGCAACGAACAAAATACGCGCCGACAATTTGGGCGACAACACATGCGATTGGCCATCGGCATTGACCACCAGCATGGTCCCGTTGCCAAAGTCACGGGCCCATGCGGTTTTACCGTCTTTGAACCCCCGAATGGCAAAACCATATTCGCGTGGCGACACAAAAAACTCCCCAGTGGCATCCACCGAGGGGTCGATCACCTCCAGGCCGTCATGCACAAAGGTGTAACGAAAATTTCCTGGGGACGTTTGCCGCTGGGCGGCCAAAGGCAAGCCGACCGGTTTTGCGCGGGAGTTCAACTCATTCCAGTCAGTCATGGCGACTCCCATTACTTTGAAGGACTTGGATCATACTAATTCCCCGCGTCTGGCGAAAGCCAGGCTTCCGCCAAACGCACCCAATAGGTCGCCCCCAAGGGGATGAGCCGGTCATTGAAATCGTAGCTGGGGTTGTGCAACATGCAGGGACCGCCGCCATGGCCCAGGGCGCGGTGGTCGCCATCCCCATTGGCAATGAAGCTGTAGCAGCCCGGCTTGGCCATGAGCATGTAGGAAAAGTCTTCAGCGCCCATGGTGGGCTCTTGCTGCTCCACATTCTCCTCCCCCACGATGCCAGCCATCACGCGGCGTGCGAATTCGGTCTCTCTGCCTGAGTTGACCGTGGGCGGGTAGTTGCGCGCAAACTCGAATTCACACTGCGCGCCAAAGGCGGCAGCGGTGTGGGTGGCAATGTCCCGCATGCGCTGCTCGACCATGTCCAGCACCTCCAGCGAGAAGGTCCGCACCGTGCCCTGCAGTTCACAGGCATCGGGAATGACATTGGTGGCCTCGCCCGCATGGATCATGGTGACCGAAATCACCCCGGCGTCGATGGGTTTCTTGTTGCGGCTGATGATGGTCTGGAAAGACTGCACCATCTGGCAGGCCACCGGCACCGGGTCGAGTGCGTTGTGCGGCAAGGCGGCGTGCCCGCCTTTGCCCCGGACCACTATCTTGAATTCATTGCTGGACGCCATCACCGGCCCGCTGCTGGCCGCAAACTTGCCCACCTGCGAACCCGGCCAGTTGTGCATGCCAAACACGGCCTCGACCGGAAAGCGCTCAAACAGCCCGTCCTTGATCATTTCCCGCGCACCTCCGCCGCCCTCTTCGGCAGGCTGAAAGACCAGGACCACCGTGCCATCAAAAGGGCGCTCCGTTGCCAGATACTGCGCCGCTGCCAGCAGCATGGCGGTATGGCCGTCATGCCCACAGGCGTGCATTTTTCCCGGATGCTGGCTGGCATGGGCAAAGGTATTGAACTCCTGCATCGGCAAGGCATCCATGTCGGCCCGCAGGGCAATGGCACGCGGCGAACTGCCGGCCTTGACAATACCCACCACGCCGGTGCCTCCCAGCCCGCGGTATACCGGGATGCCCCATTGGCTCAATTGGGTGGCCACCACCTCAGAGGTGCGGACTTCCTGAAAACACAGTTCAGGGTGGGCGTGCAGGTCGCGGCGCAAGGCGGCGATCTCTGCGGCGTTGTTGACAATGGATTGAATCAGGTTCATGTGCCATTATTGCGCTGCAGGCTTTACCATGCAGGGCATGAATGCATCCACCTCCACCCCCACAGGAAATGACCCTTCTTACGTGGTCGGCGCCTGCCCGCACGACTGCCCCGACACCTGCTCCATGGTCACCACCGTACACAATGGTGTGGCTATCAAGGTGCAAGGCAATGCCGCCCATCCCCACACCAATGGCGCCTTGTGCACCAAGGTTTCGCGCTACCCCGAACGCACCTACCACCCCGAGCGGGTTTTGCAACCCCTGCGCCGCACAGGCCCCAAGGGTTCCGGGCAATTTGAGACCGTGGGCTGGGACAGTGCGCTGCAGGACATTGCCCAGCGCCTGCAGCACATCGCCCAGCGTGCCCCGGATTCCGCCCAGGCCATCCTGCCCTACAGCTACGCGGGCACCATGGGCCTGGTGCAGAGTGAAAGCATGGCGGCCCGTTTTTTCAACAAATTGGGCGCATCTCAACTGGAGCGCACCATCTGTGCCACCGCAGGGGGTGAGGGCCTGGTGCACACCCTGGGTGGCAAGGTGGGCATGCGGGTAGAGTTTTTTGCCGAGTCTCAACTGATCTTGATCTGGGGCAGCAACTCCATTGGCAGCAATCTGCACTTCTGGCGCCATGTACAGACCGCCAAGCGCAATGGCGCAAAAGTGATTTGCATCGACCCGCGCCGTACCGAGACGGCCGACAAATGCCATGAACACCTGGCGCTGTTGCCGGGTACCGATGCCGCATTGGCGCTGACGATGATGCATGAATTGATTCAGAACGACTGGCTGGACCACGACTACATCCAGCGCTACACGGTGGGCTGGGAGGCCTTGCGCGCCCGCGCACTGGAGTGGCCACCCGAGCGGGCAGCCCAGGTATGCGGCCTGCCGGTGGAGCAAATCAAGGCCCTGGCACGGGACTATGGACAGGCCTATGCACAGGGCAAGGCGGCGGCCATCCGCATGAACTACGGTTTGCAACGGGTACATGGCGGCGGCAATGCCGTTCGGGCTATCGCCTGCCTGCCCGCACTGACCGGGGCCTGGCGCCACCGCGCGGGTGGCGTGCTGCTGTCCAGCTCGGGGGCCTTCCCTGTTGATCGCGCCGCCTTGCAACGCCCGGACTTGCTGGCCGGAAAAACACCGCGCACCATCAACATGGTCACCATCGGGGACGACCTGCTACGCCCCGCCAGCCCCGAATTTGGTCCGGCCATCGAAGCCGTCATCGTGTACGACAGCAACCCGGTGGCCGTCGCCCCGGAATCCGGCAAGGTGGTGCAGGGGTTTGCACGCGAAGACCTTTTTACCGTGGTGCTGGAACACTTCCAGACCGACACCGCCGATTACGCGGACTACATCCTCCCCGCCACCACCCAGTTGGAGCACTGGGATGTGCACCTGAGCTACGGCCACACCGATGTGCTGTTGAACCGACCGTCGGTTGCGCCCCTGGGCCAAGCCAAAACCAATACGCAGATTTTCCGGGACCTGGCACGGCACATGGGCTTGGACGACCCCTGTTTTGCCGACGATGACCTTACCCTGTGCCGCGCGGCCTACGGTCAGGCAGTGGATTTTGAGCTGCTGCTGAACCAGGGCTTTGCATCCCTGCCGATGCCGGAAGCCCCCTTTGCGCAGGGCGGGTTCCCCACCCCCTCCGGTAAGTGCGAATTCTTCTGTGATCGCCTGGCAATCCGGGGCCTGGATGGCCTGCCAGGCCATGTTCCCAATTACGAGTTGGGCGGCGTACATGCCGACTACCCTTTGGCCATGATTTCACCTCCGGCGCGCAATTTCCTGAACTCCACCTTTGTCAATGTCAAAAGCCTGCGCGATATCGAGGGCGAACCATTGCTGGAAATCAGTGCGCAGGACGCTCTGGCACGCGGCATCCAATCGGGCGATAGGGTGCGGGTGTTCAACGACCGGGGGGAATACCACTGCGCTGCGGAAATCAGCCCCCGCGCACGCGACGGTGTGGTCAACGGCCTGGGCATCTGGTGGCGCAAACTGGGGTTGAATGGCACCAACGTGAACCAACTCACCAGCCAAAAACTGACCGACCTGGGCCGCGGCCCCACGTTTTATGATTGCGTCGTTCAAGTGGCCCGTTTAACCAACAGTGCCCAGAGCGCTACCGGCGAGGGCGGCCGAAGTTGAGCAGGCGGGTGGCAATCCAGGTTTCCACCATAAAACACAGCAGCGCTAACAGGAAACACACCACCCCTGCCAGGAAGCTGATCATGGAGATGCGCAACATCTGAAAGTCGATGGTTTCGCCCAGGAACAAAACGACGATAGTGACACCAATCAGAAAGGCGCACAAGGTCAGCAAACCAATGCTGCCGTTGGCCAGCAGTCCGCGGGTACGCAATTGGCCCAATTCCAGGTAAGCGGCGTCCGCCTCCATGGAACTGGCGGCACCCCCAATGCGGTCCTCCAGCAGACGGGCCCGGTCAATAATGCGGGCCAGTCGATTCGCCACCACGCCGAGCAAACCCGACACGGCGGTCAGCAGGAAAACGGGAGCGACCGCCAGCTGAATGCCGTGGGAAACCGTGTCTGGATCGAGTGGAAAACTCATGGCGCAAATCCTTTTGGGCAAAAAAAAACCAACCTTTGAGGGGTTGGTTTTTTAAATTTGGTGGCCTGGGGCGGAATCGAACCACCGACACAAGGATTTTCAATCTGAACGAAAAACCAATCGTCCCAGGTAGTTGGCGGATTCTACTTCTACAAATCAGGATATTTTTGCGACCAGTCCCGCGCCGTGTATCCTTGAAGCAAATCACTTTTGTAGATGCCAAGTGTGAATGCAAACACCCCCCCTTCTGACACGGATGAAAGTGTTAAACGCGACCCAGCGAATGACACGGACTCTATTTCTTTTCAGCTCCAGCGAGCAAGAGTGGACGCTGGTCTTTCTATCGTAGAACTCAGCAAACAAACTGGTATTTCAAAGACTGTCTTGCACGGATATGAGCGGGGCCGAACTAAGCCAGGCGCACGAGAAATACGATTGCTGTGCATTGCATTAAATGTGTCGCCAAACCGGCTGATATTGGGCGGCGAGGTTTTTGAAGGCACTCCATCTACGTTCATTTCTTTCTATAGGAAAGTGAGAGCGCGACCAGAACTCGCGGGGACTTTCTACGTAATGTGTATGCCACTGATGGCGTCTTTATTGGATGAAGAAGAGGTCCAAAGCCTTCTATTTCTAGTTGCCAGTTTGATAAAAGCGAGAAGCCCGGAGGTTTCCGATCAATTGATGCTCGCAGCACAAGAGGCAATGATCGCATTGGACAGGATTACCGTTGCAGACGGTGCAGTCAAGGTATCAGAAGCCGAGTTGTTGGCGCTGATAGCGGAAACGCAAAAGCGCTTCGAGGACAAGCTGGGGAAATGAAAGTAGTCGGATTCAGGCGTCGTCAAAAAATAAACAAAACAGTTCTATTGCACTGATTTGAAAACTACCTTATGATTTAAACAAATCAGGCGTTTTGACCTGATTTGTTTAAATTGGAGTTTTCATGATCGACTTTTCAGAGCTGGCACTTTCCCCCAACGAGTCACGCGCCGCTCGTAACTTCCTCGGGCTGAGCCAAGCCCAGGCCGCCGAGCAATCCAACCTCCCCGCCCACAAGCTCAAACGCTTTGAAACCGGCAACTACGTCCCCGAGTTGCGGTAGGAACAAAGGTTACCCTCTGCCCCCCGCGCAGATCCGTACGTGCGGAATTCCCGCATACGGCTCCTGCCTCAGGTATGTGACG
>Ga0156180_1017_pt1 | contig 86107 bp, 84 predicted proteins | sample RifCSPlowO2_12_FD_107833 | JGI IMG/M metagenome (GOLD analysis project Ga0156180, IMG submission 107833) | Burkholderiales bacterium RIFCSPLOWO2_12_FULL_61_40
CTGTGCTGAGCCGTTGACTACGACCCCGTGCGAAAAGCCCAGGTACTGCAAAGCCGTGGGCAACACTTCGCCAGTAATTGCGTAGTCGGCGCACAGCCACCAAATCGGCTGTTGAGCTCCCCTCTCGCCCGGCGGGGCGAGAGGGGTTGGGGGAGAGTGGGGGCCGGAAGTCGGAAGTCCCGGCAGTTCGGAAGTTAGAAATTGGGGCAAAAGGTGCGCCAAATGCCCGAGGCAGCTCCGCATCAGTTTGAATCGCACCCGGAGAGGGCCGGGGCGTTGACAAATATTTTCAGGTATGACGCATTTCCGCATGCAGATTCACACCCAGTGCCCGCACCACTTTCATGACCGTTTCAAAGCGCGGTTTTGCACCGGGTGAGAGCGCCTTGTAAAGGCTTTCGCGCCCCAAACCGGAGTCCTTTGCCAACTGAGCCATGCCGCGCGCACGCGCCACGGTTTTCACCGCGACAAGAAAAGCATCAGGGTCGGCGTCTTCCAGTGCGGCAGTCAGATAGGCGGCAATCATTTCTTCGTTGTCGAGATAATCCGCCACGTCAAATGGGGTGAAATTGCTCATGGTGTTAGTCCTTGGGTAATGTGCTCGCCATGGCTATGGCGCGCTTGATATCACGCTTCTGGGTTGATTTGTCACCGCCCAGCAGCAGCAAATAAATCACTGCACCGCGCCGGGTGAAATACACCCGGTAACCGGGGCCGTAGTGAATCCGCATCTCGGATACCCCTTCGCCCACCGGTTCGCAATCGCCAAAATTGCCGTTGGCAGCCCGATCAAGACGCAAAGCAATTTGGGCTTTTCCAACCTGATCTTTCAGGCTGATCAGCCAAGCATCGAATTCATCGGATTTCTGAAAGATGTTCATGAACCAAGTGTATTCGTTTGGATACTCAAAGCAAGAATTCTCAGGCAAGGACTTCCAGTCCATGCATCTGAATCATCGCAAACGGTATGACGAAAGCAGCACCGTGCTTGTTACGTATCAGACAAAACGCCAAAAGCAGGGTAAATTCGGACTATTCTGGTCTGAATTTGGAGGGGCTTATGCAAACATGGCAAATGCAAACGGCGAAAGCGCGGTTTTCTGATGTGGTCAGGAGCGCAAAACAAGAGGGTCCACAAGACATCACGGTGCATGGCAAATCGGTGGCCGTAGTGGTGTCGCGCGAGATGTTTGACCGGCTCAGCGGCAATACCGAGTCTCTGCTTGAATTCATGCAAAAGTCACCGCTGTACGACCGCGATGACATTGAGTTTGAGCGCGACCCAAGCCTGGCGCGCGAAATCGCGTTATGAGTTACCTGATTGACACCAATGTGTTGTCTGAATTGCGCCGCAAGCAGCCCGATGCCAACGTCGTGGCGTGGTTGCATCAGCGTCCGCGCCAATCACTGTATTTGAGCGTGCTGACTCTGGGCGAAATTCGCAAAGGCATTGCGCGTTTGGATAGTGCGCAGGACGTTGCGCGGCGCACCCTTCTTCTCGATTGGCTCGAACAAGAACTCCCCACCTATTTTCTGGGGCGCGTGGTGCCCATTGATGCACAGGTCGCCGATTGTTGGGGCCGTTTGCAAAGCGATGCGGGCAGGCCTTTGCCAGCCATTGATGGTTTGCTCGCCGCTACAGCGCTTCAGCACAATCTGACCCTGGTCACCCGCAATGTCAAGAATTTTGTTGGCTTCAACCTTGACATCATCAACCCTTGGGAGGGCTGAAAAAGCGTTGTCAACGCAAGCGGCAATGAACGGAATTGCAGCCGGGCTGCGTAACATTGGGGTGCTTTAGGCGAAAACGTTCAGCCTGGCGGTCAGCTGCTGCAGGCTCCTGAAGCGGCCCAGCATGGCGTTGGAGGATTTGTCGTTGGCATCCGACGTGTGTTGTTTCAGGGACGCGATGCCTTCCTCAAAATCCTTGATGGTGGCGGCGGCAGAAGCGGCAAAGCCAGCGGATTTGGCGTTGAATCCGCCATGGGGTTTGGACACCAGCACGCCGTCTTTGCTGAGGGTGATTTTGGTGAAGACCCCTTTGTTGCGGCCAAACTCCAATTGGTTTTCCAAAGACATGTTGTCCAGGTCGGGGTAGTCAACGTCTGCGCCCAGGTCTGGCATCCCCGTGTTGCCGGAGCCGACGTAAATGACGCCAGGGCTCTGCGCAGGGGGGGCTACCGTGGCGGTCAGGATTGGCGGTGGGGCAGTCGGCGCGCCCGGAGCCACCGTCGGCTGCGCGGTGTCGGGCTGGTCGGCGTTGGTCTGGGGGAGGGTGGCCGGGAAAGCCAGGTTCAGGTTGTGGTTGCGGATGATTTGCATGGAAATCCCCCAGAAGTGGATGCACCAAGTATGGCTTTGCGCCAAATCGGCCAGGCCAAAAATAAAGGTGGATTAAGGGGGTATTTCCGGCGAATTGTGGAAGCAAACCACATTGCGGCCAGCCTGCTTGGCCTGGTACATGGCCTGGTCGGCCCACTGGAGCACGTCTTCCTGGCGGTTGTCGTGGTTGTTAAACAAAGTGACGCCGATGCTGGCGGAGGCATGGTGTTCCAGCGTCCTGTCCGCCTGGCCCTCCCGTTGAACGGACAACACATACGGCGCAGACAGGGCCAGGCGGATTTTTTCAGCGCTGGCGCTGGCTTGCTCCATGGATTTGGCGTGGGTGGCATCCAGTTCGCCAAGCACCACCACAAACTCGTCCCCCCCGATGCGCGCCACGGTGTCCACCTCGCGCACGCAGCTTTTCAGCCGACGGGCCACTTCCACCAGCAACAAATCCCCGACCGCGTGGCCATAGCTGTCATTGAGCGGTTTGAAATTGTCCAGGTCCAGAAACATCAGCGCGCCGTAGCAAGCACAGCGCCTGCTGGTCGCCATGGCATGGCCCAAACGGTCGTTGAGCAGCCGACGGTTGGGCAGCTGGGTCAGGGTGTCGTAAAACGCCATCTGGCGCACCTGCTCCTCCCTGCGGTGGCGTTCGGTAATGTCGGTCAACGTGCCTACGTAATGGGAAATGCGGGCATTGTTCCCTCGGATGGCTGAAATGGTGAGCCAGTAGGGATGTACTTCTCCACTTTTGATGCGGTTCCATATTTGCCCGTGCCAGGCGCCATCGATCTTGATTTTGAGCCACATTTCAGCGTAAAAATCGTCGTCGTGGCGACCGGAGCGCAGAAACTTCATGTCGCGGCCCACCACCTCCTGGGCCGGGTAGCCGGTGATTTCGGAGAAGGCCCGGTTGCAGCGCAGGACCACGCCCTGGGCGTCGGTGACCACCATGCCGTCATGCGACTCAAAGGCCGCAGCCGCAATGCGAAGCTGTGCGTCAGTGCTTTGCAAGGCTTTGATCATGGTGTTGAACTCCGTGGCCACCTCGGCCAGTTCGCGCGGTCCTGTCAGGGGTGCACGCACGCCCAGGTCACCTCCGCGCACGGCACGCGCGGCTTTTTCCAAATCCGCCACGGGGCGGGCGATGCGCCGGGCGATGGTGGCGGCAATCAGCACCAAAAGTACCAGGGCCGCCAGTGCTATGGCGGTGGCGGTGATGGCCCGCTGTTTGGCCGGGGCGTAGACGGTGGCGGCCGGCACCCCCACAAAGGCAGTCCACCCGGTCTGCGGCATGGGAACCACCGAAAAAAAACGCACCACCCCGTCCACGGCCAGGCTTTCCAACTCGCCATCCCGCAATTCGACAATGCGCCGCGCCGCATCCGCATTGGGGCGGGTGCCGATCACGCCTTCCGGGTCCGCGTTGCGCCAGACCATGGTCCCGTCTTCCGCAAAAAAACCGTAACGGCTTTGATCGGGCAGGAATTGGGTGGGAATATTGGGGTCAAACTCCTTCAGGGCGAACCCCAGCAAGACCGCGCCCACCATTTCACGGTTGGCATTCCAGATAGGCGTGCTGAGGATGGAAATCCATTTGCCGGAAACGGGGCCGGTCACCGGATTGCCCACCGTGAAACGCTTTTCCTGGATGAGTTTGGCGAACCAGGGTGCATTCGCAAAGTCGACCGGGTGCTTGCTGTCCGGCTGTGGCAGCGCGGAGCAGACCAACTGGCCCTGCATATTCATGGTCGCCACATTGGAATAGCCCAGTTGGAGGCGCTGCATGTCCTGCAGGATCTTGTCGCAATGGCGGGGGTCCATCTGCTGGATTCCGGGTCGGGCAGCCAGGTGTTCCATCAGCGCCCGCGCGTTGGCAATCTTGCCACCGGTGTTGCTCACCATGGTGCTGGCCAGCGTGCGCAGGGAGTCTTTGGAGTGGGCGACACTTTGCTGCATGTCGTTGTAAATGCCATAGCCCACCACTGCGCCCAGCGGCGCGGACCCTGCCACGACCAGCAGCAGAAGGTGGGTTCGGATAGACCACGCACCCATGTTTACGCCCAAAGACCCATGTTTGACATTGGTTTCTTCTTTTTGGAATGGACTTGCTTTTCAAGCATATACCCAATTTCCGGCGCAATCCACAGGGATAGCCCTGCATTCCACCCCCACTTGGGCTATTTGAGGGGGCCTTTGTCCTTGCTTTTGTGCTTGAATTTGCCCTGTTGGCTCCCAGCTAAGACCCTTGTCTCGATTGGTTTATGGACGCCCAAACACTCTCCTTCCTCCTGCTTTGCAGTGCCGCACTGCTGTTCGTTTTGGCCATGCTGGGTCTGCCGTGGTGGGTGGCACGCCAGCGTGCACGGGTGCGCCAGCAGGCCTTTCCGGCGCAGTGGCGCAAGATTTTGCAGCGCCGGGTTCCCCTGGTGCGGCGCCTGCCCGCGGACCTGCAGCTGCAGCTCAAAAAGCACATCCAGGTCTTCATTGCCGAAAAGGCCTTTATTGGCTGCGCGGGCCTGCGCATCACCGACGAGATGCGGGTGGTGATCGCCGCCCAGGCCTGCCTGCTGCTGCTGAACCGCCCCACCGATTTCTATCCCGGTTTGCGGCAGATTCTGGTGTACCCGGCCGCCTTTGTGGTGGACCGTACCCACACCGATGGCGCGGGGGTGCTGCAAGAGCAGCGCCAGGCGCTGGCCGGGGAGTCCTGGTCGCAGGGCCAGGTCATCCTGTCCTGGCAAGACAGCCTGGAAGGCGCCGCCGTGGCCGACGATGGCCGCAATGTGGTGATCCACGAATTTGCCCACCAGCTGGACCAGGAAAACGGACCGGCCAACGGCGCGCCGCCGCCCGCGCCGGGCGTGCCAGACCACAACCCGCAACGCTGGTCGCAGGTGTTCCACGCCGCGTTTGCCCAACTGCAGCGGCAGGCGCGTACCGGGCACGCGGGCCTGCTGGACCCCTATGGCGCCCAGGACCCGGCCGAGTTTTTTGCGGTGGCGTCGGAGGTGTTTTTTGAGCAACCCGAAGCGCTGCGCCTGGAGCACCCGGATTTGTACCGCGAGTTGGCCGGTTTTTACCGGGTGGACCCGGCCAGCTGGTAGTCAGTGCGTCGCGTAGCCCATCGTTTGTGGTAGCCACAGCACGGTCTGTGGAAACACCGTCATGGCCAGCAGCAAGATCAGCATACCCGCCACCAATACGCACACCAGTTGCAGTAGTGCAGTGTTCAAAGCCGCAGCTTGCGCCTATCGCTCAATCTGCGGTTGGGCAAGTTGCAGCAATGCATCGTGAAACAACTTTGCACTTGGGCAAGCAGGGTGTAATGCGGCTTGAGTCAGATCAAAACCGTACAGCTTGCACATATTTCTGGCAAATATTGGTTTGCTATTGCCTGGACCGCGAACCTTCAGTTCAGCCGCCAAGGCTTTGAGCCTATCCCATGGCATTCCAGGCGTTGCTTCAGGAGCAATCTCAAAGGCATCATCCATCTTCAGCCACCGCCGCAGTGCACCGGTGTCCGCCAGAAACCAAGCTTCGATAGCCTTTACAGCAACAAAAATTAAATTTGTATGTTCCAAGCCAATTCGGGCTTTGACGGTTTCTACATCGGGTGCAGTCTCCAAGTCCGTCAAGATCACGATGTGGTCTACATTGGCCATTCTCAACCGCGCGACCGACGGGAGTATGTTCTGGGGCAACAAGTTGCCACCACCCCTGGCATCAATAACAGGAGAGCACACCTCGACACCGTTGTTCTTGGCGAATGCCTTAAACCGATCCGACTCAATGAGTATTTTTTCGGTATCCCCCTCCACGATGAAGCCAACCTTCACCATGGCAACCCACCGTCAAACAGGTTCATCAACCATGCCGTGTCAAGGTTCAACTGTCCAATACCAGCGCTGTGCGTGGCGGCATTTTTCGCCACAGTCTTGCCGTCCAATTTATTGACCAACCAGAGTTCGTCGATGCGAGAGGCACGCACCAGTGACTCGCTGTGCGTTGTGACAAAGACGGGGTGCTCTGGCGAGGCTTTGTCACGCATCAAGTCAGCCAGTGCTTCAATCCCTTTGGGATGGATGCCCCGCTCAGGCTCCTCAATCAGCGTGATGCCGTAGCCGGAGGATCGGCTCAACACTGCCGTCATGATGCAAAGCGCATAGATGGTTCCGTCAGAAATCAGATTCGCCGGAAAGTGCGGCTTGATGCCAAGTTCTTTGAACTTGATGACCGTGCCACCGCTCAATCTTTCAGGCGCTGTGTGTACCTGCTCCATTCCCGGTACCAACAGCGTCATCCAGTCCGTGACCTGCGCACGAAATTCAGCTTCCTTTTCTAGCGACGCTAGCATGGTGGCGACGTTATGTCCGTGGGAATCCAATTCGGTAGCGTCCGCACTCGATCCATCGGGTTCTTTTGCCCCCATCGGATCAAACCGAAAAACCTGGACATTGGTCAAATAGTGATATAGCGGCACAAGTCCTTGTGTGAACATCAAGGCTGAAACGTCAGACGGAAATCCTTCAACTAACGACTGAGTTCCATCTTCCTTGATGAGCGTTGGAACTTCGCCTTTCTTGCGAATAAGAACCGGCTTCCCCGCCACGGTTAACTTTTCCTCCAGCAGCGGGCTGGTGTCCATCTCATGAATTTTCAAGCCGTAGGTGAGCTTTTGACCATTCATGGTCGCATGAATGTCAAATTCAAAGGTGCGCGTGTTGTTCTTGCGCAGCTTGTAACAGTGAATTTGTGAAAAACCTCGGAACTTGCGAATGGCCTTCACCGCGCCCAGTTCAATCACTGTGCTCACAAATGCCAAAGCATCCATCAAATTGCTTTTGCCTGAGCCATTGGGGCCAGCGAATACGCTGTAAGGCTTGAGCTGTTCCAGCTTCAAGCGCGCCAGGCTCTTAAAACCCGCTATTTCAATATGATCGATGTTCATTCTTCTTCCTTGCCACCCGCCACCGCCGTCGCTCTCACCAGCAAATCGCCAAACCTAGCATAGTTCACTTTAGTCCCTTTCCCTTCAGCCCCTGCCAGAGGGGCCAGGCGCAGCGCAAAACCTTGCCGGCCAGCAGCACAAAGAGGAGGTACGCCCACCCACATTTTGGCGTGCCAGTCGTCGGGCACCGCAGGGGTAGAGATGTGCAGCATGGTTTGGGCCTGCGCCACCATGAACTTTGTCTCCATCCATGAATTGGGCGACTTTGCGCGATGCGCAGCGCGCGCCGCAGGCAGGCGGGGGATAATACCCAGTTCCATTGAACCCCTGCCAGAAGAACCCCTGACATGACCCAGCCCGTAATGAGTGTTGCCGACATTCGCAAAATCTTCCTCGACTTCTTCGCCTCCAAGGGCCACACGGTGGTGGCGAGCAGCCCGCTGGTGCCCGGCAACGACCCCACGCTGATGTTCACCAACTCCGGCATGGTCCAGTTCAAGGACGTGTTCCTGGGCACCGACAAGCGCTCTTACGTGCGCGCCGCCTCGGTCCAGGCCTGCCTGCGCGCCGGTGGCAAGCACAACGACCTGGAAAACGTGGGCTACACCGCGCGCCACCACACCTTCTTCGAAATGCTGGGCAACTGGAGTTTTGGCGACTATTTCAAGCGCGACTCGCTCAAATGGGGCTGGGAGCTGCTGACCCAGGTCTACGGCCTGCCCGCCGACAAGCTGCTGGCCACGGTCTACATCGACGACCAGGAAGCCTACGACATCTGGACCCAAGAGATTGGCCTGCCGCCCGAGCGTGTGATCCGGATTGGCGACAACAAGGGCAAAAAATACGCGTCCGACAACTTCTGGATGATGGCCGACACCGGCCCCTGCGGCCCGTGCTCGGAAATCTTTTACGACCACGGTGACCACATCCCCGGCGGACCTCCCGGCAGCCCCGGTGAAGACGGCGACCGCTTCATCGAAATCTGGAACCACGTGTTCATGCAGTTCGACATGCAGCCCGATGGCAGCCTGGTCAAGCTGCCCGCGCCCTGCGTGGACACCGGCATGGGCCTGGAGCGCCTGGCCGCCATCCTGCAGCACGTGCACAGCAACTACGAAATCGACATTTTCCAGGGCCTGATTGCCGCCGCCGCCCGCGAAACCGGCACCGCCGACCTGTCGCACCCTTCGCTCAAGGTGATTGCCGACCACATCCGCGCCACCGCCTTCCTGGTGAGCGACGGTGTGATCCCCAGCAACGAAGGCCGGGGTTATGTGCAGCGCCGCATCATCCGCCGCGCCATCCGCCACGGCTACAAGCTGGGCAAAAAGACCCCGTTTTTCCACAAGTTGGTGGGCGATCTGGCCGCGCTGATGGGTGAGGCCTACCCCCACCTGGCGGCGCAGCAGGCGCGTATTACCGAAGTGCTGCGGGTGGAAGAAGAGCGTTTCTTTGAAACGCTGGCTACCGGCATGGAGATTCTGGACGTGGCATTGCAAGGCGGCGTCAAGCTGCTGCCCGGCGACGTGGCCTTCAAGCTGCACGACACCTACGGCTTTCCGCTCGACTTGTCCGCCGATGTGTGCCGCGAAAACAGTGTGGAAGTGGACGAAGCCGGTTTCCATGCCGCCATGGAGAAGCAAAAGGCCGCTGGCCGCGCGGCTGGCAAATTCAAGATGGACCGCGCGCTGGACTACAGCGGCGAGGGCAACGACTTCGTGGGTTACGAACAGCTCACGCAAGCTACAAAAATCGTAGCGCTCTACGCAGACGGTACGCCGGTGAGCAGCCTGAAAGCCGGTCAAAACGGCGTGGTGGTACTGGATGCCACCCCGTTTTACGCCGAGAGCGGCGGCCAGGTGGGCGACGAGGGTGCCATCTTCTGCGACCACGGCCTGTTTGAGGTGGCTGACACCCAAAAGATCAAGGCCGATGTGTTTGGCCAGCATGGCATCCTGGCCACTGGCAGCCTCAGCGTGGGTGATGCGGTCACCGCCCATGTGAACACGGTCATCCGCGCCGCCACCCAGCGCAACCACTCGGTCACCCATTTGATGCACAAAGCCCTGCGCGAAGTGCTGGGCGAGCATGTGCAGCAAAAGGGCTCCCTGGTCAACGCTGACCGTACCCGTTTCGACTTCACCCACAACGCCCCGGTCACCGATGCGCAAATCCGCGAGATCGAAGTGCGTGTGAACGCCGAAATTTTGGCCAACGCCGCCACCCAAGCCCGCCTGATGGACATCGAAGCGGCCAAGCAAACCGGCGCCATGATGCTGTTTGGCGAGAAGTACGGCGAGACCGTGCGTGTGCTCGACATTGGCAGCACCACCGAACTCTGCGGCGGCACCCATGTAGCGCGCACCGGCGACATTGGCCTGTTCAAGGTGGTGGGCGAGGGCGGCGTGGCCGCCGGTGTGCGCCGTATCGAGGCCGTGACCGGCCAAAACGCGCTGGCCTATTTGCAGAACCTGGAAGACACCGTGGGCGTGGCGGCGGCCACCCTCAAGGCCCCGGTGGCCGAGCTGACCAGCCGCCTCGGGCAGGTGGTCGACCATGTGAAAGCACTGGAAAAAGAAGTGGCTGCGCTCAAGGGCAAGCTGGCCTCCGCCCAGGGCGACGAACTGGTAACCCAGGCGCTGGAGATCAACGGCGTCAAGTTGCTGGCTGCCCAACTGGACGGCGCCGACACCAAGACCCTGCGCGAGACCATGGACAAGCTCAAGGACAAGCTCAAAACCGCGGTCATCGTGTTGGCCGCCGTGGACGGCGACAAGGTGCAGCTGGCCGTGGGCGTCACGCTAGATACCACGGGCAAGGTCAAGGCCGGTGAACTGGTCAACTTCCTGGCAGCGCAGGTGGGCGGCAAGGGCGGCGGCAAGGCCGACATGGCCATGGCCGGTGGCACCGAGCCCTCCAAACTGCCCGCAGCCCTGACCAGCGTGCAGGCCTGGGTGGCAGGCAAGCTTTGATTCTTGTTGCATTTGCTACTGATTTAATAGCTGCTTGCGCATATTCCATAAGGGCTGGAGTGCTATTTTGCATATAAACCTGATGGAACACGTCGCCCATCTGCCCATGCCCACCACGGCCTTTCATCCATGATCCGCATTGACCCGCGCACGGTCATTCTGCTGGCCGGCGTCATGGGCGCGTTCATGGCGGGCATCATGTACGCCCTCAAGCGCAGTTATCCGCCAGCGATCAAAGGCCTGGGCGAATGGGCGCTGGCGCTGGCGCTGATCTCGGTGGGCGGGGTGTTGGGTTTTGGGGTCGGGTTTTTGCCCGATGTGGTGAGTATCACCTTGCCCCGGCTGTTGTTTCCCTCCGGGCTTCTTTTGGCGTATGTGGGTACCCAGCGCTTTTTTGGCCTGACGCCCCGGATGTGGCCCTGGGTGGTTGTGATTGCCGCAGTGGTGCTGGCGCAAATGTGGTTTACCTTTGTAGCGCCCAGCTTCCATATGCGCCTGGTGCTGTCGGGCTCGCTGGGGGTGTGCTTGTTGATGGCCTATGTCCACCTTTTGCACCGGCAGGGAGTGTCGACATTTGCCAGGGCGCTGACGGTTGGCGTGTTGCTCACTCTGATGGCAATTGTGCTCATGCGCATCGTGACCACCTTTATTTGGCCTGTAGGGGAGGGTGTTTTGGATACCTCGACCCACCACCTGATCTATGTCACCGGTTTTTCGTTCGGCATAGTGCTGCTCTCGGTCAGCCTGGTGCTGATGGCCACCGAGCGCCTGCATTCGGAAGTGGCGTATCTGGCCAGCCATGACTCGCTGACCAATGCTTTCACAAGGCGGCACATGAACGAAGTCTGTGCGATGGAGATGGAACGCAGCCAGCGCCACGGCCACAGCATGGCCCTGCTGATCATGGACCTGGACCATTTCAAGTCGGTCAACGACACCTACGGGCACCAGCGCGGGGATGGTTTGCTGGTTGATTTTGTCACCAAGGTCCAGGCGCTGCTGCGCCGTCCTGACCAGTTGGGGCGCTTTGGCGGGGAAGAGTTCGTGGCCTTGCTGCCGGAAACTTCGCTGGACGAGGCGATGGGGGTGGCAGAACGCATCCGGGCCGCCTGCGCCGCGTCCGACCAGGAACCTTGCCGCACCGTGAGTATTGGCGTCACCACCAACCACACCGCGGGCGACAGCGTGGGCTCCCTGATCGCCCGGGCTGACGCCGCCATGTACCAGGCCAAGGCCAGGGGCCGCAACCGGGTGGAGACGGCCTGATCGACCGAGTTGCATATTGCAGTCTTGCCTGCTGTTGCTATCTATTTGGTAGCTGCTTGCGCACATTCTATAAGGGCTGGAGCCTGATTTGATACTGAAAACCTTTCATTGGTGTACTGCAGGGCTGGCCTGGGGGCTGTTGGGCTCCCTGGCCGCACTGGCGGCCGAGCCCGAGCCCGCTACGGGGTATGAGGTGCAGGCCTGGGACCCGCGCAAGCCGGTGCCCACCTTGCAGGCGACCGACCTGAACGGCAAAGTCTGGCGCTTGGCCGACTTGCGTGGCAAGGTGGTGCTGGTCAACTTCTGGGCGAGTTGGTGTGAGCCCTGCCGGGCCGAGATGCCTTCGCTGCAACGCCTGGCGGCGATGCATGCGCACGAGTTGGTGGTGCTGGCCGTCAACTTCAAGGAGTCCGCCGCCACGGTGCAGCAGTTTGTGCAGCGCACCGGACTGACGCTGCCGGTGTTGCCCGACCCGCAAGGCAGTGTGGCGCGCGCCTGGGGTGTGGCGATTTTTCCGTCCACCGTGCTGATTGATGCCCGTGGCAAGGTGCGCAGCGTGCTGCGGGGGGAGTTGGATTGGACTGGGGCGGATGCACAGCGCTTGCTCACGCCGATGTTCAAGCGAGCGTCCTTGCCGCTATGAGTGCCTTCTCAATGTCCATGGGGCAATCAGCACAGGCTCAATGCGCATGTGGATTGCCAGGCGCCTGGGGCTCTCCCTGGCTCGTGTATCCGCGCAACGCGGCGTAGCGCTTGTTTTGCGCGGGCGTGAGTATTTGTATTTGTGCAAGGTGTGCTTCCAGGTGTGTCTCGCGCACCTGGGCTTGCAGCGCACCTATGTCCTCCAGCGACCGGCTCAGCAGCTCCGGCGTGATCGCTTGGTTTGCAAATAACTGGTCCAGTTTGCGTTCTGCCTCGACCAATGCTTGGCCCAGCGGCCTGGCCTTGCGCTCCATGGCTGCGAAGAGGGCTTGCGTTTGGGCCAGTTGTTCCGGCGTGAGGGCCAGGGCGGCGCCCAACTCCAGAACGTGCGCGGGGCCGGCATAACCGTTCAGTTCGGCGGCCCGCGCCAGCCCCATGCCCTTGCCCGACAGCAAGCTGCGGACCTCGTCCGCCGAGAGTGCCTTGATCGCGCGTTCTTCCTGTCCCGCGTAGGCCGAAAGAGGAGGGGCTGCCCCCACCAGGGTGGAGCTCAGGGACAGGGCCAGAACCAGGCTGGCAAGGGGGGGGTGGTGCATGGGAGTCTTTCTGCTGAGGTCAACCGATGGGTATCGGTCCGAGGGAAATTGTCCAGGCAAGCCGTGTTTCATAGGTATGATTCTGATCATATGACACCCCCTGCGCTCCCGCTCCCCGCCGCCTTGCACGCGCTGCTGCCTGCCGACCTTCAGGCGGTGGCAACGCCCATGCAATTGAAACGCGGAGAGCGGCTGTTTGTGCAAGGCCACACGCCCGCCCGGATGTTTTACGTGGTGGGTGGTGAAGTGGTGCTGCAGCGCCTGGGTATCCAGGGTGAAAACGTGGTGCTGCAGCGGGTGCGCCAGGGCTTTGTGGCCGAGGCCAGCCTGCAGTCGCCCCGCTACCACTGTGAGGCGGTCATGACATCGGCGGGTGAGTTGATCGCCCTGCCCATTGATGCGGTGCGCCAGGCCCTCTTGGACGACTCTGCATTTGCCACGCGTTGGATTGGCATGCTGAACCAGGAGCTCAAACGCCTGCGGGCCCAGTGCGAACGCCTGTCGCTGGTGGGGGTCAGAGACCGGGTGCTTCACCTCATCGAAACCGAAGGGGCGGACGGGTGTTTGCGGCTCCAGGCCAGTCTCAAGTCGATCGCCGCAGAAATCGGTGTGACCCACGAGGCCCTGTACCGCACCCTGGCGGCGATGGAAAAGCAGGGCCAACTGCAACGCACGGACGGGCAATTGCGGCTTGGCCGCATGGGTGCCGTCGGCGGCGGCGGATCGCCACTCCGGCAGGGAAAAGTCCGGTAGCTTGTTTGTAACCATAGTGCATGGGTGCCGTGGTTAAATGAAGCACCAAAAGCAAGGGAACTGGCAATGAATCACAAACCATGGGCAGAAATCGCGCTCGTTTTTTTAGGGTTTTTGTTGTGCGCGCCATCACACGCGCAAAAAATGTACCGCTGCGGGAACGTGTACCAGGACCGACCTTGCGAGGGGGCGCAGGTCGGCAAGGAAGTTCGCAATTTTGACCCCACCCCTAAGCCTGTCGCCAGCGCCAGTACGGACAGCCAGTGCAGGCAACGCGGCATCGATTCGCAAAAAATTGTCTGGTCGCGCGAGGCTGGAGCATTGGCCGAAAAACTGATGGCCCATGCCTCGGATGACGAGAAAAGCCTGATCAGGGACGTGTACAGCAAACGCGGGACTGCACCGGAGGTGCGTGCCGCCATAGAGGCCGACTGTGTGGCGGCCAAAAAACAGGCCGAGCTGGCTGCGGCCATGCTGGCCGCCAGTGAGAAATTGCAAGGCAAGAACCCAGCGTCCGCTGCCGCCGCTCCTGCGCGGGCTGCGGCCACCGATGCCAAAACAACGCAAGCGCAGCCCAGTGACGATGCATCGCTGCGCAAGGTCGCCGAAATGAAAAAAGCGCTTTGCACCAACATCCATGCAAAGTTGGACGACATTCAGAAAAATCAACGCGCCGGTGGCAGCATTGCCACCATGGAAAGCCTGAATCAACGCCGACGGGACGTTGAAACCGAACGCAGCCGTGCAGGCTGCTAGTTACGCCACCACATGCGGCGAAAGATGCCATCCCGGAGGAAAAAGTGGTGGTAAAAGACCGCACCGACATGTAGCGTAAGCAGGGCAGTCAGGGCAGGCAGGTCCAGAAAATGCGTAAACGACGGAACCAGCTTGCCGCGCTCTTGCTCCAGTTCCGGGGTGAATTGGCCCAACTGCAGGGCCTGGCCTGTCAGGCGCCGAAGCCGCATGAAGTACAAGCGGGTTACCGTATTTCCCTCAATGAATTCCGCCAGAAACAGAATCACCATGCCTGCCAGCCACGGCACGTTCAGGAAGTTCAGTCCACCGTAATACTGGGTGATCATCCAGCCCCAGACGCAAGCAGCAATAATGCCCCCGGCACGACCAAACCGTCATAGCAAACAGCAATGGTGCGGACGGCCCCGGCAAATGTCGGGAGTTCCCGGAGTTGCCGTGAGCGCATATCCGCCAGCCAGACGGCCACCAGACCGGCACCCATGAGGATGGCACCCAGTATGTGGACAAACTTGAGCAGGTTGTAATTCCATTTCCATATCAATGCGATATGTCGTTGCCCCTCCTTGTCGTGCTAAAGCACTGCCTGCGTCGGGGCGCCTAATCTCCCATTGATTTGGAAACGGAATAAGACATGGGGAATCTCTCGTCTTAGGTGCTCACTGAGCTTTTTTGATGGCGGGTGGCGCTACCCTGAGACGCCCGGCCATGCGCAAACCATCGCGAACATTTAAACCCATCAGCGTCAGATTGGTGGCGCCAGCCAGGAGTTCGATGCTTTGCACGATGTAGAAGGTCGTATCAAAGCCGCCTGCCGAGGCCCAGCGGTTCAGCGCAATCGCGCAGGGAACCAACACCAACAGGCCGTTGGCTGCGATCAAGGGCATACGTTTCTTTTTTGCATCCACCAATCGACCACGCCGCGATTTACCCAGGAACATGCCGCTCGCGCCTGCCGCCACCATGGCCGGAATGAGAATCCACAAGCCCGGAGTCACAATCAGCGACTTCAGTTGGGCCACTGCCTCGTGCGAGCCGAATAGCTCGACCATGAGCGTGGATATAAAAAAGGTCGCGATACACAGCGGGGCAAGAATTCCCGCAATCAGATGTGCGCGTTTTGGCATGACAAGTCCTTTTGGTGCAGTGGTTTGAAGCAGCACTCGGGTCAGCCGTTGGATCAACTTGACCTGAGCGTGTGCCTGGTAGGTACTTTAGAAAACCACGTTCAAATGGCATAGCCCGCGCGACTTGATTCACTGTTTGGTAAACGTTGACAATCGGCATCAAACACCCCACAGAAAATGGAGGCTCCGTATGGATCGTTTTGATGCAATGCGCGCGTATGTGCAGGTTGTGGAAAGCGGCAGCTACACCAAAGCAGCGCAGCAGCTGAACATGCACAAGGCCACCGTCAGCCAGCAGATTCAGCAACTGGAAGGAAAAATCAACGCCCGCCTGCTGATCCGTACCACGCGTTCGGTGACTCCAACCGCTGAGGGCCTGACGTATTACCAACACGCGTGCTCCATACTGAAGCAGGTGGACGATGTGGAAGCCCAGATGCGTCAAGGGTCGCACGCCCCAGCCGGGCATTTGCGGGTCAACGTGCCCGTGGCCATGGGGCGACAGATATTCGCACCGGAGATTCGCGGCTTTCTCAAGCGTTACCCCCAGATCACCATCGAACTTGCATGTTCTGACCGGTCTGTGGACCTGATCCAGGAAGGGGTGGATTGCGCGCTGCGCGGAGGGTTGTTGCCTGATTCCAGCTTGTCGGCATACCCAGTTGGCAACTTGCGATTTGCGCTATGTGCCGCGCCGCTCTACATCGAAGAATATGGGCTTGCGCAATCTCCGCAGGAATTAACGCGGCACCAGCAAATCGGGTTTTTGCTGGCTTCAACAGGAAAAATGCGCCCTATCCAACTGACCAAGGCGGGGCAAACTTTGGAAGTGGATGTTCCGGCCCGATTCGTCACCACCGATAGTGCAGCTGCGCTGAGTGCAGGGCTGGACGGTCTGGGTATCGTTCATCTGGCAGAGTTTGTAGCCAGCCACTACCTGGCCAGTGGTGCGTTGGTGCGTGTGCTGCCGCACTGGCAGTGCCCATCCCTGCCACTTCACCTGGTGACACCAACCAACCAACGCCGCGCGGCACGCGTCAAGGCCTTCATGGAGTGGGCGCAATTGCTGCTTCGCCAAAGGCTGGGTACGCAACTTGAACTACGCTAAAACGAAAGTGTGGCCACGGTCTTGAATTGGGCCGTGCAGCTTCTTTCAGCCCAGACTCACCTCAGGTCAAAGCCCGACACCGCCACTACGCATCAATCAAAATCGCCCGAAAATCATTCACATTGGTCAGCGTGGGGCCGGTGATGACCGCGTCGCCCAGTCGACCGAAAAAGCCATGGCCGTCGTTGTTGCTCAAATAGTCGTGGGGCTTCATCGCCAAGGTGTGGGCGCGCTCCAGCGTATCGGGGCCGATGTGGGCACCGGCGATTTCGGCCAAACCATCCACGCCATCGGTGTCACCGGCCAGCGCGTGGATGCGCGGGTGGCCGCCCAGGGTGATGCCCAGGGACAGCAGGCATTCCACATTGCGCCCGCCATTGCCGGTGCCGCGCACGGTGACCGTGGTTTCGCCCCCCGACAGGAGCACGCAAGGGGCTTGCACTGGCTGGCCGCGTTCAGCCACCTGCAGGGCAATGCCCGCCAGCACCTTGCCAACGTCGCGGGCTTCGCCTTCCAGCGCGTCGCTCAGGATGTAGGCGCTGTAACCCGCCTCTTTGGCCACGGCGGCGGCAGCTTCCAGTGCCATTTGGGGTGCGGCGATGGTGCGCACCGTGGACCGCACCAGCCGGGCGTCGCCGGGTTGGATGGATTCGCCCCGGCCGGACTCCAGCACCTCGCGCACGGGCGCGGGCAGGTCAATGCCGTAGCGTTGCACAATCGCCAGCGCGTCTGCACAGGTGGTGGGGTCGGCCACCGTGGGGCCGGAGGCGATGTTGATGGGGTCGTCGCCCGGCACGTCGGAGATCAGCAGCGTCAGCACTTTTGCTGGGTGGCAGGCCGCGGCCAGACGGCCGCCTTTGATGGCCGAGAGGTGGCGGCGCACGCAGTTCATCTCGCTGATGGTGGCGCCAGATTTCAGCAGCGCGCGGTTGACTGCTTGTTTGTGCTCCAGTGTCAGGCCCTCCAGCGGCAGGGGCAGCAGGGACGAGCCTCCACCGGAGATGAGGCACAACACAAAATCCTCCGGGGTCAGGCCTCGCACGATTTGGAGCATGCGCCGGGCGGCGGCCAGGCCTGCGGCGTCGGGCACCGGGTGGGCCGCTTCCACAATCTCGATACGTTCGCAGGGCACTGCATAGCCATAGCGGGTGACCACCAGCCCCGACAGCGGCCCGCTCCAATGGTCTTCCACCGCCCGCGCCATGGCGGCCGACGCTTTGCCTGCGCCAATGACGATGAGCCGCCCCGTGCCTAGCGCCTGCGGGGAGGGCAGGTGTGCGGGGATGCACAGCGCGGGTTGCGCGCTGGCAATGGCCGCGTCAAACATGCGCCGCAGCAATGCGCGCGCCGGTGGGGTGGTTTCAGGGACGGGTGGGGTGGCTGTGGTCATGGACAGAGGCTCGGGGTGGGGCTGGCGGCCAAGTTTGCCATGGTTTCCCGCATCGGCATCAGGGCCACGACGCCGATGCGCAGTGGGTTAGCGCACTGTGCTCAGGAAGTGCCGGACCCAGCCCAGACCCGCTTCGGTGCTGGTGGCGGGCCTGTATTCGCAGCCAATCCAGCCTGTGTAGCCGATGCGGTCCAGATGGGCGAACAAAAAGGGGTAGTTGATCTCACCGCTGCCCGGTTCGTGGCGGCCCGGGTTGTCGGCCAGTTGCATGTGGCCGATGCGGTGCACGTACCGTGCCATGGTGGCGGCCAGCTCACCCTCCATGCGCTGGGCGTGGTAGATGTCGTACTGCACAAAGGCGTTGTCGGCATTCACCTCATCCAGGATGGCGATGGCCTGCGCGGTGTAGTTGAGGTAAAAGCCGGGAATATCGTAGCTGTTGATCGGCTCAATCAGCAAGCGCAGGCCCGCATCCTGGAAGGCGTGGGCGGCATAGACCAGGTTGTCCACGAAGGTCTTGCGCAGTACGGCGTCACCCACACCGGCAGGCGCCTTGCCTGCCAGGCAGTTGAGTTGGCCCACGCCCAGCACCTTGGCGTAGGCGATGCCCAGGGCCACCCCGGCGCGAAACTCCTCCACCCGCGCGGGGTCGCAGGCTATGCCTCGGTCCCCGGCGTCCCAGTCGCCCGCAGGCAGGTTGTGCAGTGCCAGCGTCAGGCCGTTGGCATCGAGCCGCTGGCGCAGGTCTTCGGCGCGGTAGGCATAGGGAAAAAGAAACTCCACTGCCTTGAAGCCTGCCTTGGCGGCAAGCTCAAATCGCTCCAGAAAAGGAACTTCATTGAACAACAGGGTGAGGTTGGCGGCGAAACGGGGCATGTGTGTGCTGTTGTACCGCAAGAAAGGAAATGGAGCGGGAAAAGAGTCTCGAACTCTCGACCTCAACCTTGGCAAGGTTGCGCTCTACCAACTGAGCTATTCCCGCATTTCCGAGCTCAAAATTATAACCCGTGATTTTTTGGTTTTCTCCGTCCAGCGCACGAAATGCGCGAAAAATAATTGAGAGATTCTTTTGCCGCTCAGGCTGCTTGCTGCTTGCGCACCAGTCCTTGGACCAACCCCCGCAAACCACCTGCCTCCGGCAGTGCCCGTGCACCGGGCTCCTGGTGGGTCTGGATGAGGCGGCGCAGGGTGTCGATGTGCGGCGTCACCGTGCCGAAGAAGCGGGGCTCACCATTCGCCGCAATCAGCAGGGTCGGGAAGTTGTCGACTTCGAGCGGGTCCACCAGATCGGCTTCGTCTTCAATATCCACCCACAGCAACTTGGCTTGGGGGAACTCCTGCTGCAACTGTTCGAAAAGCGGCTGGTACTCGCGGCAGGTGCCGCACCAGTCGGCGCACAGGCAGGCGACGATGAGGGTGGCGGGGGGGGAAGTGGGCTGAATCGGCATGGCGTAATGATCGCAGAATAATCACAACTGGTTAGAATCAGCCTCGTGTTCATCCGAACACATTCGCTAGGGGTGTTGCGCTGTTTTTATAGAAAGCGGTGCGACTGAGAAAGTCCCTTTGAACCTGATTGAGGTAATTCTCGCGCAGGGAAGCAGATCCAGCTTTGGCGCCCCCGTATTCTCTGGAGGTGTGTTACCCAAGCCGGATTCAGCCCACCTGCCCACTTTTTTGCTTGGAGCAATGATGAACATCGTCATTCTGGGTGCCGGCCTCATGGGCCGTTTGTTGGCTTGTCAGTTGGCGCGTGCGGGGCATACGCTGGAAGTATTTGATGCCGGTGGGCCGGAGGCGCTGAACACGGCGGCCCGGGCTGCGGCGGCCATGCTGGCGCCGCTGGCCGAGTCGGCCATCACCGAGCACAGCGTGGTGCACATGGGCATGTATGGCCTGCAGCGCTGGCCAGAGTTGATCGCACAACTCGACGAGCCCGTCAATTTTCAGCAGGAGGGGACGCTGGTGCTGTGGCACCGCCAGGATGCGGCCGAGGCGGACCGTTTTGCCCGCCAGATGGATGCCACCTGCAAGGCACTCCCCACCATCCCCGCGGTGTGCAGGTTGGATGCGCAGGGTATCGCCCAACTGGAGCCGTCCCTGGGTTCGCGTTTCTCCCAAGGCTTGCATTTGCCGGGCGAGGGGCAGCTGGACAACCACCAGTTGCTGGCGGCCCTGCTGCACCAGTTGCAGCGCCTGAATGTCAAGCTGCATTGGGACAGCCCGCGCGCGCCAGGTGACTTTTCTCCCGGACAGATGGGGCAGCCTGACTGGGTGTTTGACTGCCGGGGCTTGGGTGCGCGCGCGCAGTGGCCCGCGCTGCGCGGAGTGCGTGGCGAGATCATCACCCTGGTGGCGCCCGACGTTCAATTGACCCGCCCCACACGGCTGATTCACCCGCGTTATCCCATCTACATCGCGCCCAAAGGGGGCGGTTATTTTGTGGTGGGAGCCACCGAAATCGAGTCCGACGATGTGTCGGAAATGAGTGTGCGTTCGACGCTGGAGCTGCTCAGCGCTGCCTATTCGGTGGACAGCGGATTTGCCGAAGCGCGGATTGTGGACATGGTGACGCAGTGCCGCCCCACCTTGCCCAACAATTTGCCTTCCGTGCGGCGACTGGGAGAGCGGGTGGTGCAAATCAACGGCCTGTACCGCCATGGTTACCTGATTGGGCCGGCCATGCTGGATGTGGTGATGGAACTGTTCCACGGCGATGGCACCGCCCTGGCGGACCGGTTTTCTATAACCATTGAGAATGCCGACGCTTAAGCCATGAACGTCTATATCAACCAGGTGCCACATGCGCTTGCCACCGGTGCGACGCTGGCCGACGCGGTGGCGCTGGTGCAGGCGCGGCCGCCCTTTGCTGCTGCGGTCAATCTGCAGTTTGTTCCCAACAGCCAATACGCCCAGACGCCACTCCAGAGCGACGACCGTATTGACATCATCACCCCGGTCACCGGGGGCTAGGACCACCACACCATGTCTGACTCCACCCGCACCGCGCCCGCCGCCGATCCCTTGGTTCTGTATGGGCACACTTTTGCCAGTCGCCTGATGCTGGGTACTTCGCGTTACCCCTCGCCCAGCGTGCTGGAGGCGGCAGTCCGCCTGGCTAAGCCCGCCATGCTGACGGCATCGCTGCGCCGCCAAAACGTCAGTGACCCCAACACCAGCAACCGCTTTTGGGAAATGCTGCGCGCGCTCGACGTGCCGGTGCTGCCCAACACCGCCGGTTGCCACAGCGTGCAGGAGGTCATTACCACCGCCCATATGGCGCGGGAGGTGTTTGCCACGCCGTGGATCAAGCTGGAGCTGATTGGGGACGATTACACCTTGCAGCCCGACACCCTGAACCTGGTGGAGGCCGCCAGCCGTCTGATCAAGGACGGTTTCCTGGTACTGCCCTATTGCACCGAAGACCTGGTTGTGTGCCAGCGCCTGGTGGATGCGGGTTGCCAGGCCATCATGCCCTGGGCGGCGCCCATCGGCACCGGCAAAGGCCCGATCAACCCCTATGCCCTGCAGATGCTGCGCGAGCGCCTGTCGGTGCCCATGATTGTGGATGCGGGCCTGGGCCGGCCCTCGCATGCCTGCCAGGTGATGGAGTGGGGTTTTGACGGTGTACTGCTCAATACCGCCGTGGCGCTGGCACAAGACCCGGTGGCCATGGCGGGGGCCTTTGCCCATGCCACACAGGCCGGGCGCGACGCCTACCGCAGCGGGGCCATGAGCGAACAGCATGCGGCCCAGCCCAGTACCCCGGTGCTGGGCACGCCTTTTTGGCACCAGGCCTGAGCGGGGACGGTGCGAATGACGACACATGACACGGTGCTGGCGCAAGCCATCATCGCCGCCCATCCCGACCTGGCATTGCCAGTCATCACAGGCCATGAGCCCATCCCTTTCAGCAGCGCCAAGCCGGTGTACCGTGCGGCCAAAGTAGCCTGCCTGAGTCTGGGTTTCATCGAAGCCGATGCCGAATGCCTGGCCCACGCATGGCAGGCCATGGTGGAGCGCACGGGCTCCTGCGACCCTGCCTCCTGGCCCGACCAGGCGGGCGATTTTGGGTTGCAGGCCTGGCCGCGCCAGGACGCCTTTGCGCCGTGCCCGCACCAGCTGGGCTTGTACGCCGTGCTGCCGGATGCGGCCTGGGTGGGGCGCATGGCCAGGGCAGGGGTGCCCACGGTGCAACTGCGCTTCAAATCGGATGATGCACTGGCGGTGGAGCGCGAGGTGCGCGCGGCGGTGGCTGCGGTCCAGGGCACGGACAGCCTGCTTTTCATCAACGACCACTGGCAGGCCGCCATCGATGCCGGTGCCTATGGTGTGCACCTGGGACAAGAAGACCTGGGCACGGCCAATCTGCAAACCATCCGTGCGGCCGGTCTGCGCCTGGGCCTGAGCAGCCACGGCTATGCCGAAATGTGCAGGGCCGACCGCCTGAGCCCCAGCTACATCGCCATGGGTGCGGTGTTTGCGACCACGCTCAAACGCATGGTGACGGCACCCCAGGGCACAGGCCGTTTGCACGCCTACGCCCGGCTGATGCGCGACTATCCTTTGGTGGCCATTGGGGGCATTGATGCCAGCACCATGCCACAGGTGCTGTCCAGTGGCGTGGGGTCGGTGGCGGTGGTGCGTGCCCTGGTGGCGGCCGAGCAACCCGAGGCCATGGCTGCCCGTTTGCAGGCCGCCATCAGCCCAAGGCCTTGAGCCGCATGACCACGGGCGCGTAACCGTGGTTGAGTGGCCCGTTGCCTTGTCCGGTGCGCACCACCGAGCCGGCCAGTAGTGCGCCGCGCACATAAGTGCGCGCTTGTTCCACCGCGTCGAGCAGGGTTGCACCCAAAGCCAGATGGGCCGCAATGGCGCTGGAGAGCGTGCAGCCCGTGCCATGGGTGTTGGGGCTGACAATGCGCGGGGCTTCCATCCAGTGGGCTTCGCCATCGGCGCCCACCAGCACATCAATAACAGTGTCGCCCGGCAGGTGCCCACCTTTGAGCACCACGGCATGGGCCCCTTGGGCCAGCAAAGCCCGCGCCGCCTTCTCCATATCCGCTGCCGACTGGATCGCTTGGCCCAGCAGCAGGGCGGCCTCGTCCAGATTGGGCGTGATCACCGCCGCGCGCGGAAACAACTCGCGAACCATCAACTCCACCGCCGGGTTGTCCGTCAACTCCGCGCCACTGGTGGATGCCATGACGGGGTCCAGCACCACATGCTTCATGGCATGGCGGTCGATGGCCTCGGCGACGGTGTGCACCACCTCTGGCGTGTGCAGCATGCCGATCTTCACCGCATCGGCGCCGATGTCGTCCAGCACGGCGTCAATCTGGTCGCGCAGCATTTGGGGCGGCACCGCGTGGATGGAGCGCACGCCGCAGGTGTTTTGCGCCGTGAGTGCGGTGATGGCCGTCATGCCGTAACACCCCAGCGCTGAAAACGTTTTTAAATCGGCCTGAATACCGGCGCCCCCCCCACTGTCGGACCCGGCAATGGTGAGCACCCGAGGGTAGGCAAATTGAAAGGTATGGAGGGTCATGTAGGTTTCCTTGTCCAGGACGCGACATTCAAAGGGTATGTGTCAGGAAGTTGCAGTGTAGTCAAGTCAGAATTTTGTGTGCAGGTCTTACACTACAGGGTTATCCCGCATCCTTTTGTTTGACTTTTTGCAAGGCCCCCATGAGTGCATTTCTGGAAGAAACCGTTTTAAGCGTTCACCACTGGACCGACCGCCTGTTCAGCTTCACCACCACGCGTGACCAGGCATTGCGCTTTTCCAATGGGCATTTCACCATGATCGGTTTGCGCACCGAGGGTGGCAAACCCCTGCTGCGCGCCTACAGCATCGCCAGTGCCAACTACGAAGAACATCTGGAGTTTCTGAGCATCAAGGTGCAAGACGGCCCGCTCACCTCGCGCCTGCAGCACATCAAGGTAGGCGACAAAATTATTGTCGGCCGCAAACCTACGGGCACCTTGTTGATTGATTACCTCTTGCCCGGAAAGACCCTGTATCTGTTGGGTACTGGCACCGGACTGGCGCCTTTCCTGAGCGTGGTGCGGGACCCCGCAACCTACGAACGGTTTGAAAAGGTGGTGCTGGTACATGGTGTGCGTGAGGTGGCTGAGCTGGCCTATATGGACATGCTGACCATCGACCTGCCAGCGCACGAATTTTTGGGCGATATGGTGAAGGAGCAAATGCTGTATTACCCCACCGTGACGCGTGAGACCTTCAAGAACCGCGGGCGGATTCCCGACCTGTTTGAAGCCGGAAAGATTGAGGCCGATCTGGGCCTGCCCAAGCTCAACCCCGAACATGACCGCGTGATGCTGTGCGGCAGCCCGGCCATGTTGAAAGACCTGAAGCACATGCTGGAAAAGCGCGGCTTCATGGAAGGCAACACCACCAAACAGGGCGACTTTGTCATTGAACGCGCGTTTGCCGAGCAATGAGCACCACACGCTACGACCTTTACGCCATTGGCAATGCGCTGGTGGACTCGGAATACGAAGTCACCGATACCCAGCTGCAGGCCATGGGCGTGGAAAAGCGCCACATGACCCTCATTGACGCCGAACGCAAGGCCTATTTGCTCTCGGCCGTGGAAGGCAAGCACTCCCGGCGCACCGGTGGCGGCTCGGCTGGCAATACCGTGGTGGCGATGGCCCAACTGGGCGGACGTGCGTTTTACTCCTGCCGGGTGGGCGACGATGAGTTGGGCGCCTTTTATAGGCAAGACCTGCAGGCCAATGGCGTGGTGTCCAACCTCACACACCGCCCTTCGGCGCCGGGCCAGACTGGCAGCTGCATGGTGATGGTGACACCGGACGCCGAGCGCAGCATGAGCACGTTTTTGGGGGCCACCGCCGACCTGGATCCCACCGCATTGCATGCGCAGGACATTGCCAACTCCAAGGTGTACTACATGGAGGGTTACCTCGCAGCATCGCCCACGGGGCTGGACGCCGCGCTGAAGGGGCGCGCCATTGCAAAAGCGGCTGGCGTGGCGCTGGCGACGACCTTGAGCGACATGAGCATGATCAACTTTTGCCGCGCCGGGCTGGAAGCCATGGTCGGCGAGGATTTGGACTACCTGTTTTGCAATGAAGAAGAAGCCCAGGTCTGGTGCGGCAGCCAAGACCTGGCGCTGGTTTGCCAGCAGCTAGGCCTGCTGGCCCGCACCGTGTGCCTCACACGCAGTGCCAAAGGCTGCATTGTTTTGCACGATGGACAAGCGACCGAAGTGCCCGCCGCCCAGGTCCACGCGGTGGACACCAACGGTGCCGGCGACATGTTTGCGGGTGCCTTTTTGTACGCGGTAACGCACGGCTACAGCCATGCACAAGCGGCCTGGCTGGCCAACCAGTCTGCAGGGGAGGTGGTGGCCCAGTACGGCAACCGCCTTAGCCAGCAGGCCATGGCGGGCCAAAAGGCCCGTTTCGCGCAGCACGTGGCGTGACAAGGGACTGACCCGCCTACGGGTGGGTCAGCACATCAGCTGTTTTCTGGCACGGTGCAAGCGCACAAACAGGCTGGCCTCGCTGATGCACAGGCGCTGGCACACGGCCTCGGAAGACTCTTCCTCCAGCACCCGGAACTGCACCACGTCCCGCAGGCCCGGCGGCAAGGTGGAAATGCGTTGCAGGGTCTGCTGCAGGCGCTGGCGGTGTTCGGCAAGTTCGTCGGGCATGGCGCCTTCACACACGGGCTGGTGCGCCACTTCATCGTCCGCCTCGGTGTCAAAACTCTCAAAACGCACGCTGTGGCGAATGAGGTCGATGATTTTGTTTTTCAAAATGGCGGTCAACCAGCTTCGCAGCGCCGCGCGGCCTGAAAAAGTAGCGCGCCCGGAGATCACCGCTTCAAACACATCGTGCACCACGTCTTCGGCCTGGGTGGGGTCTTGTAATTTGCGCCGGGCAAAACGCACCAGGTAGTCGCGGTGTTCGACCACATCGTCCCAGCACAGGGGGAGCGCCGGGCCGGCGTCAAAGCAGGCCAGGCCTGCGGTGGAGGCCGGGGAGCTGCTGGAGTGGTGGGCGAGGATCATGGTGTTTTGTGTTTCAAGTGGCGGCGATGGGTCCACTGTCGTTCCCTGAGCTCACGCCCATCTCTCGAAATATCACAGCCAGATAACAATTGCGTAAGAAAACCGCGACAGACCTGACTTAGCATCATGGACATGAAAAAAATCCTGGTGGCTGAAGACCAAGCCGATATCCGCAACCTGCTGGTGCTGAACCTGCGCAGTGCAGGTTATGAGGTCACCGATGTGGCCGATGGCTTGGCCGCCCTGGCCGCCGAGACCGCGCGCAACCACGACCTGCTGGTGCTGGATTTGATGATGCCCGGCCTGGACGGCCTGGAGCTGTGCAAGACCCTGCGCGCACGCGGCTGCAGCACGCCCATCCTGATGCTGACCGCCAAGTCCACCGAACTGGACCGGGTGTTGGGGCTGGAACTGGGCGCGGACGATTACCTGACCAAGCCCTTTTCCCTGGCCGAGCTGCTGGCCCGCGTCAAAGCGCTGCTGCGCCGTGCCGACTTGCTGCGCGCAGCCCAGCTCGGAGCGCAGACCCAGGCCAGTGTGTTGCGCAACGGCGATCTGGAGATTCTGCCGGTCAAACGCCAGGCCCATATGCGTGGCCAGGCGCTGGACTTCACGGCGCTGGAGTTTGATCTGCTGCTGCATTTTGCGCAGCACCCGGGCCATGTGTTTTCACGCGGGCAACTGCTCAACGCCGTGTGGGGCTACACCCACGATGGTTATGAACACACCGTCACCACCCACATCAACCGCTTGCGCGCCAAGCTGGAGGCCGACCCGCTGCGCCCAGAGCTGATCCTGACGGTGCGCGGTGCCGGTTACAAAATGCGCGAAGCCCCGCGCGCCTGAATGCATGACGGTTCGCCTCAAAATTGCGCTCACCATTTTTCTGACCGGGTTGTTGACGGCGGTAGGGGTGCTGGCCACCGTGGTATTTGCGTTTCAGCGCTTTGAGCACGAAGCCACCTACTACCGGGCCAGCGCTTTTCTGGAGCGCGTGGTGGCCAAACACAGCGATATGTTCGCCATGCAGGAGCGGTTTCGGGAGGACTTCAATGGCTTCCTGGGCAACCTGGTCCTGTTCGAACCCGACACGCAGCTCTACCTGCTCGACAGCCAGGGCGCTGTCATCGCGTCTTCCAGCGATATGCCCTTGCCTAAAGGCTTCAAGGTCGCACTGAAACCTGTGCTGGAAGCCGCTGGGGCTGAACCCATGCCTTATGTGCTGGGCGACGACCCCGAGCGCATGGACGCCAGCGCCGTGATCGCGGCCCGGGCGCTGCGCCGCACGGTCATCCGCAACGGCCCCGGCGTGGACGGCTACCTGTATGTGGTGAGCCACAAGGCCCGCTTGCCGCAGGGCGGCCTGGCCGCGCTGCAAAGCACCTTTGCCAAACCCGCGCTGGTTTCGATTTTGGCAGTGCTGGCCCTGGGCACGTTGCTGGCGGCCTGGGTGACTGCCGCCGTGACCCGGCCGCTGCAACAACTCACCGCCTCGGTGGCCGCTGTCACGCGCCACGGGCTGGAAGACTTCTCGGCGGCACCGGATGCGGTGGGCGCCGCGCCGTTTGGTCTGGCGCCCACCTCGGCCCAAGACGAATTCGGCCAACTCGGCCAGGGCATACGCAGCATGCTGGCCACCTTGCATGCCCAGTGGAGCATGCTGCGCCGCCTGGACCACTTCCGCCGCGAAGGCGTCAGCAATTTGTCGCACGATTTGCGCTCCCCCCTGACCGCCACCGCCGCCTGCCTGGAAACCCTGGAAGGCCGCTGGGCGGGCCATGCCGAGCGCAACGCCGACCGCCAGTTGCTGGAAGTGGCTTTGCGCAACACCCGCAATGCCGCACGGCTGGTGCAATCCCTGGGCGATCTGGCGCAACTGGACGAACCGGAGTTCAAGCTCAAAACGGAAATGATGGACGTCTCGGAGCTGCTGGACGACGTGGCGCTGCGTTTCACCGAACGCGCGGCGCGCCAGGGGGTGCATATCGAAGCCTGTCCCAGTGCGGCGGATGCGTCTGTGGCCGACAGTGCAGCAGTGCCGCTGGCCGCCGTGGATGTGGAGTTGTTTGAACGCGCCCTGGCCAACCTGGTGGACAACGCGCTCAAGGTCTGCCCCGCAGGCGCCAGCATCTGCCTGGACGCCAGTTGCGTAGGCCACGAAGTGCAGGTCACCGTCAGCGACACCGGCCCCGGCATCGCGCCCGCCGATCTGCCCCACCTGTTCGACCGCTTCTACCAAAGCCGCCACAACGTGGCCCCGGCCACCGGCGAAGGCGGCAAAGGCCTGGGCCTGGCCATCGTCAAACGCATCGTCGAACTGCATGCGGGCCGCGTACAGGTGGACAGCGCGCCGGTGGCGGGGACTCGGGTCACTTTGACGCTGCCGGGTCGGGTGTGAGGGGGGAGGGTATTAACGGTGGTTAGGTATCAAATAGGCCTGCAGCCCTGGTGAAATGTGCGGTAGCCGCTATGAAATATATAGCGAGTCTTTTTAAAGGGGCCAGGCTCGAATTAAAGGTCGGCATCGCACCAGCCGCCCCTGCTCCCACCCCTCCCGCGTTCACCATTCCCATAAAAACCAGTGAACTCAACCGTTGCGTTGGGAATGTCATGTCGAACATCATTCAAGTGTTGCTATTGTTTATGTAGCTGCTTGCGCACATTCTGCAAGGGCTACAGGCCCAAACAATCCCTAAGTCCGGCTGTCCCGCCGCTCCAGCCGGTAGGGCGGCAATCCGGCCAGCATGCGCCGTCCATAGGTCTGCAGCTGCAGGCGTTTGTCGTAGCAAATCACCTGGGCGCGGTCGTCTTCGGTGCGGATGGCGCGGCCGGTCCATTGCAGCAGCTTGATGCCGGTGGCCGGAATCACCAGCTCGTTGAAGGGGTCGCGGCCCACGCTGCGCAGCCATTCGGCGCGCGCCTCGTCCACCGGGTCGGAGGGCGGCGCGAAGGGCAGTTTGGCGATGCACACCGTTTCGCACAGGGCGCCGGGCAGGTCCAGCCCTTCGCCAAAGGACTGCAGGCCAAAGATGACCGAAGGATTGCCGGACTCCACCCGCGCCATGTGGGTGGCCAGCAGGCGCGCGCGCGACAGGGTGCCCTGCACCAGCACGGCGTCTTTCAGTGTGTAGGGCAGGGCCTCGGTGGCGGTGCGCATTTGGGCGCGTGAGGTGAACAGCACCAGCGCACCGCGCTGCACCTGGGCCAGGTCGGCCATCAGCTCGGCCACCATCTCGCGGGTGTAGGCCTCGGCGTTTTTGGGGTCGGTCTGGGTATGGACCACGGTGAGCGTGCCCTGCGCGGTGTAGTCAAAGGGGCTGGCCACTTCCAGCGCGGTCACGTTCGGGTTGTTGATTAGTCCGGCTTCCCGCAAAAAGTAGTCAAAGCTGCCGCAGCTGGTGAGCGAGGCCGAGGTCAGCACCGCGCCGCGCGTCTGGCTCCACAAAAACTGACGCAGCAGGTCGCCGGGGACGATGGGGCAGGCGTGGGCGGTCAGGGTTAGAAAGCTGCTTTCGCTTTCGGCCTGCAGCCACTTGGCCAGAGGCTGCTCGCCATGCTCCAGCATCAGCCCGGCGGTGGACACCAGGGCGCCCAGGCGCGGCGCCAGGCCGCCCAGTTGCGCATAGAGCTGGGCGCAAAGCACGGCCTGCGAGGGGTCCTCCTTGGCCACGGCCTTGACGTCCACACCCAGGGCTTCCAGCACCTTGGACAGGCCCGCGGCCTGCGCGTGGATTTGTGTCACCGGCTCGTGCAGGGCCTCGGGCAAGACGCCGTGGGCAAAACGCAGGGTGCCGTCCTGCCCACCACCGTCTGCATTTTTTCCGGTCTGGGCCCAGACCAGGTCCATGGCCATGCGCGCCAGGGTGGTCAGCACGCCCTTGAGCTGGCTGGTGACGGTTTGCACGTCTTCGCCAATATGCAGGTGCAGTTTGCCGGCCACCTCGTTCAGGGTTTTGGGCAGTTTGTCCAGCCAGCGCAGGTTGGACAGGTCCATGGCGCTGGAAAATTGGTCGAGCGCCACCGCAGGCAGGTGGTGTGCTTCGTCAAACACCACCAGGCAGTTGTCCAGGTCGGGCAGGGTCTTCATGCCCAGCGAGGCCAGCACCAGGTCGTGGTTGGCCACAATGACATTGGCCTCGGCCAGCCGGGTGCGGGCGTTGTAGTAGCTGCATTCCCGAAAACGCGGGCAGTGGCGCGCGGTGCAGGTGTGGCGCTCGGCGGCCACCCCGGCCCAGTCGCGCGGGTCGGGGGTGTCACTCAGGGTGTCGCGGTCGCCATCCCATTGGCCTTTGGCCAGCAGGTGGGCCATGGACTCGTAGAGGTGGATGCGGCGCTCTTCAATCGCCTCTTGCGAGGCGGTGGACGGCAAGGCGGCTGCGGGCAGCTCGTCTTCAAACATGTCGTCGCCGCCGCTACCCGTGCCCACCAGGCGCTCCAGCTTGATCTTGCACACATAGCGCCCGCGCCCCTTGGCCAGGGCGTAGGCAAAGGGGGTGTCCATGCTGGCGGCCAGCGCCGGCAGGTCCTTGGTCATCAGTTGCTCTTGCAGGGCCACTGTGGCGGTGGAGATCAGCACCCGGGTTTTGCGCTCCAGCGCCATGGCAATGGCGGTGCTGGAGTAGGCGGCGGATTTGCCCACGCCGGTGCCGGCCTGGATGACGGTGATGGCCTTGTTGGGGTGGGGGTGTTCGCCCAGATCGGCCCGGGACAGGGTGGTGGCAATGCTTTGCGCCATGTCGTGCTGGCCTGGGCGCGCGCGAAAGCCGGGCGTAGCGCCGACCACGCGTTCAAACGCGTCCAGGGCATGGGCGGCCAGGGCTGCGCTGGCGGGTGTTTCAAAAGTCAAGGCATTCCAGGGAAGAGGACAGGGGAGCTTGAATATAACGGGTGGCTGCGATAATCGGGCTACCGCGCTACCTCGGGGTACTTACCGTTACGCCGTACGCGCTTTTTTTACCATACCGGAGTTCTTTGAATGACCACCGTTCACGCCTTGGCGGGCGCTGTTGCGCGCCGCACTTTTTTGAAAAATTCAGCGCTGGCCGGCATGGCTGCTGCGCTGCCTGCTATCAATTTTGCACAAACGGCGGAGCGCCAGTTCAACCCCCGGCCCGGCCTCTGGCGCACTTTTGAGGTGACCACCCGCGTCGATATTGCCCAACCCCAGGGCGTGACCCGTGTCTGGCTGCCGTTGCCCAGCGTCAATAGCGATTGGCAAAAATCCTTGGAGAGTAGTTTCTCCAGCAACGGCAAAACCGAACTGACAAGCGACGACCGTTATGGTGCACGCATGCTGTACGCGGAGTTTGCGGCCGACGAGGCCCGCCCCTATGTGGAGCTGACCAGCCGCATCCAGACCCAGAATCGGGCGCAGAACTGGGCACAAGCCCCCGTGGCCGCGGAAGACGCCGCCACCCTGAAATACTGGATGCAACCCACCAGCCTGCTGCCCACCGACGGCATTGTGCGCACAACGGCCCAGGAGGCCATTCGCGGCGCCAGCACCGATGCCGAAAAGGCCCAAAAGCTGTTCGACTGGATCGTGGCCAATACCTTTCGCGAGCCCAAGGTGCGCGGCTGTGGCGAAGGCGATATCAAGACCATGCTGGAAACTGGCAACCTGGGTGGCAAATGCGCCGATCTGAACTCTTTGTTTGTGGGCCTGTGCCGCTCGGTGGGCCTGCCAGCCCGCGATGTGTACGGGATACGCTTGGCGCCCAGCGCCTTTGGCTACAAGGAGCTGGGAGGCAACTCCGCCAGCTTGAAGGGCGCGCAGCACTGCCGCGCCGAGGTCTACCTCAAGGGCTACGGCTGGGTCGGTATGGACCCAGCCGACGTGGCCAAAGTGATGCGTATGGAAACACCGGAGTGGATCAAGACCCCCAAAAATACCATCGTGGCGCCGGTGAACAAGGCCCTGTTTGGCGGCTGGGAAGGCAACTGGATGGCCTACAACAGCGCCCACGATGTGGCCTTGCCGCACACTGCGGGTGCGCGTCTGGGTTTTCTCATGTACCCGACGGCGGAAAATGCGGACGGTCGCCTGGACTCCTATGCGCCGGATGACTTCAAGTACCAGATCAGCGCGAAAGAAATCAAGGTCTGACGTTAAAAGTGCGGAGGGAGTTCGTCGCGCAGGTTGCGGGGTGCATCCAGCCCCTGCCCAGCGGACTGCTGGCGCAGGTGCTGGACCTCGCGGATCAACATGTCGATGTGCTGCTGCTGGCGGACAATGACCTTGTCCAGCTGGTCCAGCAGATCTTCCGTGAAGCTGGCCTTGATTTCCAGGTCCGTGAGGCGCTGGTCTGTGGTGTGTGAGGTTTCCATCCCCCTATTGGACCCGAAATGGGCAGCCGGACTCGCATGCCTGACGCGAACCCGTGCCGACCTTGTGTATCTTTACCTGGATTTTGGAACCCGACCCAGCAGGTAGAACTCGGGGTTGGGCTGCATGCCGGACATATTGGCCATGCGGTTGGACAGGCCAAAGAAGGCGGTGATGGCGCCGATGTCCCAGATGTCTTCGTCATTGAAGCCGTGGGCGTGCAAGGCGGTGAAGTCGGCGTCTTCGACCTGGTCGCTGTGCAGGCAGACTTTCATTGCAAAGTCCAGCATGGCACGCTGGCGCGGCGTAATGTCGGCCTTGCGGTAGTTGACGGCCACCTGGTCGGCCACCAGCGGTTTCTTTTCGTAAATGCGCAAAATCGCACCGTGCGCCACCACGCAGTACAGGCAGTGGTTGGCGGCGCTGGTGGTGGTGACAATCATCTCGCGGTCGCCCTTGCTCAGGCTGGAGCCTTCGCGCAGCATCAGGGCATCGTGGTAGGCAAAGAAGGCGCGCCACTCGGCGGGGCGACGGGCCAACGCCAAAAACACATTGGGGATAAACCCCGATTTTTCTTGCACTTCCAGAATCTTGGCCTGGATGTCTGCGGGTAAATCGTTGATATCGGGCATGGGGTAGCGTGCCATAACGGGTCTCCTGTCGTGGTGGTGCAAACCATTATCCTTCTGGTTCTTATTCCTAGGCACGGAGGCCAATATGACAACCCCTTTTGAGCAAGGACTCGCCACACGCAAGCAGGTGATGGGCGAAGACTTTGTGGCGACTGCTCTCGCCAACGCCACACCGTTTACCCAGCCCCTTCAGGAGCACATCACCCGTGCCGCATGGGGTGATGTGTGGCAGCGTCCGGGGCTGGACCTCAAAACCCGCAGCCTGATCACCGTCGCCATGCTCACGGCCCTGGGCAAACAAAATGAACTCAAAGGCCATGTGCGCGGCGCCCTGAACAACGGTGCCACGGTGGCCGAGATCCAGGAGGTGTTGTTGCATGCAACCATCTACTGCGGTGTACCCGCTTCGGTGGAGGCGTTTCGCACGGCCAACGAAGTGGTCAGCGGGACAACTTAGGGGGCGAATGGCCTTGCGGCCTTTGTTATTGCTTGGCGCCCAGCGCCATGGCTGCGTCCCGTGAAGCGCTCAGTGCCTGCATGTCGGGTCCACTTTGTGCAGGCCATCCGGCCAGGTGTTGCTGCGTGATGCCGCACAGCGCGGTGATCCAGGCGGCATCGTCGTTGAGGCAGGCAATGTAATGGAATTCTTTGCCACCCGCCTTCAAAAAGGCACTGCGGCCTTCCATCGCAATTTCTTCCAGGGTTTCCAGGCAGTCGCTGGTGAAGCCGGGGCACACCACATCCACCCGGTTGACGCCGGCTTGTGCCATGGCGATCAAGGTAGGCTCGGTGTAGGGTTCCAGCCATTTGGCACGGCCCAGGCGTGACTGAAACGTCACCTTGAATTGTTCTGGGTTCAGACCCAGAGCGTGGGCCAGCAGGCGCGCCGTCTTGAAGCACTCGCAGTGGTACGGGTCGCCCAGGGCCAGCGTGCGCTCTGGCACGCCATGAAAGCTCATGACCAATTGATCCGGTCGCCCATGGGCTTGCCAATGGCGCTGGATATTGCTGGCCAGTGCCCTGATGTAGCCGGCATCATCGTGGTAACGGTTGACAAACCGGAGTTCGGGAATATTGCGCACCTTGGCAGCCCAGGCATAGACGGCGTCAAATACGCTGGCGGTGGTGGTGGCGGAATATTGGGGGTATGCGGGAACGACCAGCACACGGGTGACGCCTTCGGCTTTGAGAGCATCCAGCTGGGAGCCAATCGATGTCTGTCCATAACGCATGGCGTAACGCACCAGCACCCGCTGTCCGCGTTGGCCCAGCCAACCCTGGAGCAGCTTGGTTTGTTTCTCGGTCCAGACCTTGAGCGGTGAGCCCTCCGGAGTCCAGATGCTGGCGTATTTCGCAGCCGATTTTGCAGGCCGGAAACGCAAAATAATACCGTGCAGGATCAGCATCCACAGCAGCCGTGGAATCTCGACGACACGGGCATCGCTCAAAAATTCGGCCAAAAACCGCCGCACGTCGGGCGTCGTGGGTGAGTCGGGCGTCCCCAGGTTGCAAAACAGTACCGCAGTTTTCGGTGTTTGTCCGTGGACAAAGGGGGGTTCTTTGGCGAAAGCGCCAAGCGTAATTAAAGCCATGCCGTATTCTCCCGCACCTGCGCCGGAGTTTGCCGATTGCCGCGGGCCTGTTGGCTTGTATTTCTGCGAGCCTGACGGTCAATGGCGTTTGAAAATCAGCACGGTTTCCTCGCGCGCGACGGGGTGGTTCAAGCGTGCGGTCAAATCCCACTGAGATAGGTCAATCACTGAGGGGATAGACATGTCCAATGCTGGCTCCGCCAGCAACCAGGGGCACGCGGGGGAGGCTTGCAGTGCCTTCAGCGGGAGCTTGCCGTAAAACCGGAGTGCGGCAATGGTCCCTTCTCCGAGTCCTGTGGTTTCAATACAGGCGGGGGGCGCACCTATAGAGTCGACCGTGCGGTTCACGAGTGAAACATAGCTTTGGGCGTAGTTCAGCAGTGGCATCCACAGGGTCATGAGGAGTAGCCAGCACAGGCCCGCGCCCCCTGCGGGAAGCACCAGGCTCTTCCAGATGGCTGCGCGGTGCCGACCTACGCGCCATTGCACCAACCAGGCCCATGCCAGGGTGGCCGCGACGGCGATGGCAAATGCCAAGGGGGAGAAACGGTCCACGAAGCCGGGGGCCAGGCGTGCCACATTGGCGGCTGGCTGGCTGGGAAACCCGGTTTGCATGGCGATCCACACCACCCAAATGGTAAAGCCGCAGCCTGAGAAAAACAGCAGCGTGAACCAGTCAATCAGCGAGGCCATTTGCCGCTTCAGCGTCGGCAAAGCAAAAGCAGCCAGGCTGGCCAAAGCCGGTAACGCCAGCAACAGGGTCCGATCCGCAGAGCCGGTCGTCAAGGTGGCGACCACACACACCAGGGCAAACCAGGCGGGCAAAGTCAGGTGGCGGCTGATGTGCCGGTTAAAGAGCTGGTGGCGCCAGCGCCAAGTGGTCCACAGGGCCAAAGGCCAGGCGGGCCAGGTAAACCAGATGAGCAATTGCGCGTAGCCATTCCAGTCTGCCCAGGTGGCGTGTGGCAGTTCAATCTTCCACCGCCACAAATTCAGCGCTATGCCCATGGCCGCCACAGCGGCAGTGCACAGCACAATCAGGGTGCTTTCCAGCACTACAGGGGTAAGGGGCCTGGTCTTGGTGGTGTCACTGGCGAGTGACCTATCCTGGTCGAAGCCATGGATGACGGCACTGCCTAGCCCAAATAGCACCGCCATTGTCGGTGCGCCTGACAAAGTCAGGCCGCTCAGTCCCAGCACTGCAGCAAGCGCAGGCCAACCACGGTGGTAGGGCAGTGCGCTCATGGCGTAGTAGAGCAAGGCGGTAAAGCACAGTTGTGCCAAGGCAGGCGTTGTCTCGTGGGAAAGTTGGGCCAGGCCAAGGCAGGCCATTAACGCGAGCAAGCCGCCATCCGCAATGGCGCGGGCATAGTCAGCGGGAAGTGCCTCTCCCCCAAACGCAAACGCAACGGGTTGGGCTTGGCGGCTGCGGGCCAGATAATAGGTGCCGTACCAGGTGGAGATCAGGGCCAAGGCCATCATCAGGCCAAACGGAATGCGGGCTGCAAAATCCAAAGGTATTCCACCCGGAGCCATTTGGATGGCCCAGGCACCCAGCCAATAGGGCAGCAGAGAGGGGTTTTCCAGAGATACGCCCATCAGGCTCGGCTTGAACCAGCTGGCGGATCCCTGTACCAGTTCACCCATGTAGCCCAGAGCCGCCATGTCGGCGCTTCTCCAGGCATCGCGTCCAACAAACCCGGACAAAACGTAAGCGGCACAAAACAGCAGCAATACAGAGCGCGGAAAGCGCCGTGCAGCGGCCTGGGTGACGATGGCGGGAGTAGGGTGGTTCACAATCGGTAGAAGAAAATCGCGGGTCGAAAAAAAAGCAGCACGGAAACCCGAGCTGCTTTTTGGTGACGCTTCAGGCCAAAACCTGAATTTGAATTACTTGGCTGCAGTCTTGCCGAAACGGTTGCGGAAGCGCTCCACACGGCCGCCCATGTTGTCCACGGATTTTTGTGTACCCGTGTAGAAAGGATGCGACTCGCTGGTGGTATCCAGCTTGTACCAAGGCAGCTCACGGCCGTCTTCCATCTTGATCATTTCTTTGGTGTTGGCACAAGAACGGGTCACGAACTTGAATCCGTTGGACATGTCCTGGAAACAAACTTCGCGGTAGTTGGGGTGAATGCCTTCTTTCATATTTTCTCCATCAGTAGCAATAGCCGCGTCAGGCCCTCGTGCAAACCTCTGCACAATTCAAAACCCGGCGTACTTGTCGCGAAAAGCCTTCAATTATAACCCAGCCCAAATTCACCCCCCTTTGGGGCAGTGCGCCACACCGAGCGGGCAAACGTGGGGGCAATAATTTCAGCCGCCCCGTCGCATCATTTCAAAAAACTCGTTGTTGGTCTTGGTGGCCCGCATTTGCTTGAGCACCATTTCCATGGCTTCGATCTCGTCCATGTTGTACATGAACTGGCGCAGGATGCGGGTTTTTTGCAGGATGTCCGGGGCCAGCAGCAATTCTTCGCGGCGGGTGCCGCTGCGGTTGAGCTGGATGGACGGGAACACGCGCTTTTCGTAGAGGCGGCGGTCCAGGTGAATTTCGCTGTTGCCGGTGCCTTTGAATTCTTCAAAGATCACTTCGTCCATGCGGCTGCCGGTGTCGATCAGGGCGGTGGCGATGATGGTCAGCGAGCCGCCTTCCTCCACATTGCGGGCGGCGCCGAGGAAGCGCTTGGGACGTTGCAAGGCGTTGGCATCCACACCGCCGGTCAATACCTTGCCGGAAGAGGGGACCACGTTGTTGTAGGCGCGGGCCAGGCGGGTGATGGAGTCCAGCAAAATCACCACGTCTTTTTTCAGTTCGACCAGGCGCTTGGCGCGTTCAATCACCATCTCGGCCACATGCACATGGCGCGCGGCAGGTTCGTCAAAGGTGGATGCAATCACCTCGCCCTTGACGGTGCGTTGCATTTCGGTCACTTCTTCGGGGCGCTCATCGACCAGCAGCACCATCATGTGGCTGTCGGGGTAATTGGCGGAAATGGCGTGGGCGATGTGCTGCATCATCACCGTTTTACCGCTCTTGGGCGGGGCAACCAGCAAAGCGCGCTGGCCTTTGCCGATGGGCGCAATGATGTCAATGATGCGGCCCGTGATGTTTTCATCGCCCTTGATTTCCTGTTCCAGGCGCATCTGCACCTTGGGAAACAGGGGGGTCAGATTCTCGAACATCACCTTGTGTTTGTTCTCTTCGGGGCCGCCACCGTTGACCCGGTCCAGTTTGTTCAGGGCAAAGTAACGTTCACCGTCCTTGGGGGTGCGCACTTCACCTTCGATCATGTCGCCGGTGTGCAGGTTGAAGCGGCGCACCTGGCTGGGGCTGATGTAGATGTCGTCCGTGCTGGCGGTAAAGCTGGTGTCGGGGCTGCGCAGGAAGCCAAACCCATCGGGCAAAATTTCCAGCACGCCGTCGGCAATGATTTGTTCACCAGCGCGGGCGCGCTTCTTGATGATGGCAAACATGAGCTCTTGCTTACGCATGCGGCCGGTGTTTTCAATTTCAAGCTCTTCGGCTTGCTTGAGGACTTCCGACACGTGCAGTGCCTTGAGTTCGTTTAAGTGCATGGAAATGGTCCCGTAGGGGAGTTGACCGAAATATCGGGTGAATGTTGGGCTATTGCGAAAATTCAGGGGAGAGGGGAGAGGCAAGACCTGTGGCTCGGGCCTCTGCGTTCTAAACCGGGGAAGTGGAACCGGACCCTGGCAGGGCCGGTGAACTTTTTGAATTATGACAGGAAAACGCGACCGTGCGGCAGTGTCACGGTCACTAGCGAAAAATCAGCCCCCGGATCAGGCCAGCTGTTGGTCGATAAACGCGACCAACTGGGCTTTGCTCATGGCGCCCACTTTGGTGGCCGACAGTTGGCCGTCTTTGAACAGCATGAGGGTGGGGATGCCGCGGATACCGAACTTGGCGGGGATGTCGCGGTTTTCGTCCACATTCATCTTGGCAATCTGCAGTTTGCCTGCGTAGCTTGCAGACAGGTCATCCAAAATGGGGGCAATCATTTTGCAAGGGCCGCACCACTCAGCCCAGTAGTCCACCAAGACGGGCTGGGCCGATTGCAGCACATCGGCCTCGAAAGACGCGTCGGTTACATGTTTAATCAGTTCGCTGGCCATTTTTATTCCTTTGGAAGTTTGCTATTACAGCTAAAGTTGCGGCATTGTGACAGAAACCAAGTACCCCGCCGACCCCGTCGGAGCTATGGACGACATAGCCAAAATTGATGCCCTGTGGGGCTTTTCCACCCCCAACGGATGGTTGAAACACCCCGCTGTGGTGGCGTGGACCGATGCCCAAACCGGGATGTTGGCCCGCCTGCGCAGTGAAATGGCTTTGCGCGGCGCGCACCCGGCCCGCACGGTGGTGTTGCTGCCCTATGCCCAGCTGCGGCCCCTGGCGGCACGCCTGTGGACGCTGTGTTTTCCCGACGGCTTTGCACCGCGGTTCGAGACCACCATGAGCTGGAGCACCGAGCGGGGGGGCGACGCCGCGGGTGGGACCGACATTGCGTTTGACGTGGCGCTGGACACGCTGACCGCGCGGGTTCTTTTGGCCAAGGCCGGGCTGGCCGCCCAGCAGGACGCATTGGCCGGTATGCTGGTGCTGGCCACGCACCAATTGGCGCCTTTGGCTGCCGCCTGCAGCCCGGCAGATCGGGCTGAATGGGCACAAAACGCGCGCATTGGCGCCGTCGTGGGCATGGACGGCCCGGCATTGGCGTGGGAGGCCGCCGTGGTGCGCATCGCGGTGGAGTGGGCGGCGGTGTCGGCCTATGTCAGCGATGTGTTATTCACCCCGGCGGTGCGTGACGGATGGGACTGCCTGCTGGTGGTGCAGGGTTTTTCGGTGGACCCCCTGATGTCGGTCCTGCAGCCGGTTTGGGGCGACAAATGGGGGTGCTTGTCCCTGGCGCCGTCCGTGGACGGTATTGCCCCTGCTTTGGAGCCTGTTGACATGGCCTTGCATGCCTGCCGGGATGCCGAGGATGAAGCGCAGCGCAGCGCGGCCTGCGCTTTGCGGCATATCGAGGCCGGGCGCACCCCGGTCGCCCTGGTGTCGTCCGACCGCGCACTGACGCGGCGCGTGCGCGCCATGCTGGACGGCGCGGGTGTACAGATACGTGATGAAAACGGCTGGAAACTCTCCACCAGCCATGCTGCGGCCCAGGTGATGGCGTTTTTGAAGGCCTGCGAGTGGAACGCCTCCACCGATGGGGTGCTGAACTGGCTGAAAAGCGCCACGGCTTTTGCCGAGGTGGTGGACGCGCTGGAAGCCGCCGTGCGCCGCAACCAGGTGCGCGACTGGCGCCAGGTGGCAGGCCTCCCCGCACTGAAGAAAAACGCGGCGCTGCTGGAGGCCCACCAAAAAATTCACCAGCTGCAAGAGTTGTTCAAGGGCAGCCACACGCTGGCGGGCTGGCTGGCGGCGCTGCGCACCGCGTTGCAAACCAGTGGCGTGTGGGCTGGTTTGCAGGCCGATGGCGCCGGTGCCGCCGTGCTGGCGGCGCTGCGCCTGGCAGACACGCCCTTGCCGGCCTGGGATGCCTTGCAGGGGGGGGCGCTGTGGGGGCCGGGGCGCATGGACCTGGCGCAGTTCACCCACTGGGTCAACCTGGCGCTGGAGGGCGCCAGTTTTTCGCCACCCTACCCTGAGCGCGAGGAAGTGGTCATCCTGCCCATGAGCCAGATGCTGGGCCGCCCTTTTGCCGCTGTGGTGCTGGCCGGCTGTGACGAGGTGCGCATGAACCCGTCCCCCGAACCACCGGGGGGCTGGACCGCGCCGCAGCGTGCGGCGCTGGGCCTGCCTTCCCGTGAGACCCTGGATGCACTGGCCCGTGCCGCCTGGTACCAGGCCCTGCAAACGCCCGTGTGTGATGTGTTGTGGCGCACCAGCGACGACGCGGGCGAGACCTTGTTGCCCAGTGCACTGGTGCAGTTGTTGCAACTGGAGGACGGCCACCGCACGGTGGCGGCCGATCCGCGTGTGAACCGCCGGGTGGCATCCACACCGGTGCTCCCGCCCCAGCCCATCGGCGCGCTGGTACCGGTGCAGCAGCTATCGGCCAGCGCCTACGAGGACCTGCGCCAATGTCCGTACCGCTTTTTCGCCCTGCGCCAACTGGGCCTCAAAGCCGTGGACGAACTGGACGCCGAGGTGGACAAGCGTGATTTTGGATTGTGGCTGCACGAGGTGCTCAAACGCTTCCACGAGGCCTTGGCCCCCAGCAGCGGTTTGGACCGCGCGGCGCGGCGGGTGCTGATCGACGCGGCCAGCCTGGCCACCACCCACGCGATGGCTCTGCCGCAAGGCGAGTTTTTGCCATTTGCCGCCGCGTGGCCTGCGGTGCGTGAGGGCTACCTGGACTGGTTGCTCAAACACGAAGCCAGCGGGGCCGTGTTTTTCAGCGCGGAAACCGCGCACACGCAATCGCTAGGAGACCTCACCCTGGTCGGGCGGATTGACCGCATCGATACCCTGCCAGACGGCACGGTGTTGGTGGTGGACTACAAGACCGAGCCTGCCGCCAAAACCAGCTCGCGGGTGAAAGACCCGCTGGAAGACACCCAAATGGCGTTTTATGCCGCCTTGTTGCCCCACGACACCTTGCAAGGCGCCTACGTGAACGTGGGGGAGCGCGATGCCACCCGCACCTACCCCCAGCCAGAACTCGTGGAAGCGCGTGATGCCCTGATCGAAGGCATGCTGATAGACATGCAAAACATCCGGGAGGGCGTTCCGCTACCCGCATTGGGTGAGGGCGTTGCGTGTGACTATTGCAGTGCGCGGGGCCTGTGCCGCAAAGACTTTTGGGCATGAAGGTGGCGCCCACCGTCGCCCACGCTGTGTGGCTCCCAGCCCCCTATGGGGCCGCGTTTTCCCTGCCGGGGCTGACCGCCAAGCGGTTCAGGAGCCTCGGGGCGGCCCGCCGACACTACCTAATGGAGTAAACCTGCATGTCTGACACGGCCGCTTTCGAGCACAACGGCATCACCGTTGCGCGCCAGCGCTTTTACGAGATTGCCTGCGACCCCCGCCGCAGCGTGGCGGTGGAAGCCTGCGCCGGGGCAGGCAAGACCTGGATGCTGGTCTCACGCATGGTGCGTGCTCTGCTGGAGGGCAGCGCCCCGCAAGAAATTTTGGCCATCACCTTCACCAAAAAAGCGGCGGGCGAAATGCGCCAGCGCCTGCTGGATTGGTTGCTGCAGTTTGCGCAGGCCACCGACGCCACGTTGCGCCAGGAGTTGCAAACCCGCGGGCTCAAGCAAGAGCCCACGCCGGAGCAGTTGTCCACCTTGCGCCAATTGCACGCCACCTTGCTCAAGAATGGCCGTCCGGTGCAAATCCGCACCTTCCACAGCTGGTTTGCCGCCTTGCTGCGCAGCGCGCCGCTGGCCGTGCTGCAGGAGCTGGGCTTGCCTACAGCCTACGAATTGCTGGAGAACGATGCCAAGGCCGTGGCCCAGGTGTGGCGCCGGTTCCAGACCCGGGTGGCCCAGGACGCGCAGGCGCATGACGACTACCTGGCGGCCGTGTCCACCTTTGGCCGCCACCAGGCGCACAAGGCGCTGGAGGCAGCCTTGTCCAAGCGGGTGGAATTTGTGCTGGCCGACGCGAACGGCGTGGTGGACCGATCGGTGCAAACTTTTGCGCAGCAGTTTCCTGATTTTGCGGGCATGGACATGCCGCAAGACCGGCTGGTGCATCCCGTGGTGCGGCAATTGCTGCTGGACGCCGCACGCGCGCTGGGCGCATCCAGCCTGGTCACCTGCACCAAGGCCGCAAGCGCCCTGGAGCAAGGCCTGACCCAGAACGATCCTGCCAGCGTGTGTGATGCCCTGCTGACCAAAACCGGCACAGCACGCAAGTTCAGCGACAAGCTGAGCGGCATCGCCACGGTGCAGCAGGCGCAAGAGCTGCTGCTGCGCATGGCCCAGGCGCAGGCCCAGCACGCGGCCTGGCTGCACCAGCAGCGCATGGCGCGGCTGGTGCGTGGGCTGGTGGACGACTACGCCGCGCTCAAACGCGAACGCGGCTGGATCGACATGGGCGACCTGGAGCGCGCGGCGCTCACCCTGATGAGCGATCCGTGCTTAAGTGGCTGGGTGCAGGAGCGCCTGGACGCGCGGGTGCGCCACCTTTTGATCGACGAGTTTCAGGACACCAACCCGCTGCAGTGGCAGGCGCTGAGCGCCTGGCTCTCGGGGTATACGGGGGCAGGGCAGGCGCCCAGCGTGTTCATCGTGGGCGACCCCAAGCAAAGCATTTACCGCTTTCGCCGGGCCGAGCCGCAGGTGTTCAAGGCGGCCAAGGCCTTTGTGGTGGCGGGCCTGGGGGGCGACGTGCTGAGCTGCGACCACACGCGGCGCAATGCACCGCCCATCATCGCACTGGTGAACCAGGTCATGGGCCAGGCGCAAAGCCAGGGCGAGTTTGACGGCTACCGCGCGCACAGCACCGAGTCCCTGCAGGCGGGCCAGGTCTTCAAATTGCCCCGCATGGCGCGCGAGGCCAAGGACGGGCCCCCGGTTCAGGAAGGTGCCGCCGAGGGCACCTGGCGCAACTCCCTCACCATGGCGCGCCAGCAGGTCGAGGAAACCCGCAAAACGCTGGAATGCAAGCAGGCCGCGCAGTGGCTGGCCCAGCAGCTGCAAGCGGCGGGCGCGCAGCTCAAGCCCCGCGACATCATGGTGCTGGCCCGCAAACGCGAGCGCCTGGGGCTGATGCAGGCCGAACTGGCGGCCCTGCGCATCCCGGCCCAGCAACCCGAAAAGAACGAACTGGCCGACATGCCCGAGGTGCAGGACCTGGTGGCCCTGCTGGACGTGCTGGTGTCGCCCCGGCACGACCTCTCGCTGGCCCGGGTGCTGAAGTCCCCGCTGTTTGGCGTGAACGATGCCGACTTGGTGCAACTGGTACTGCGCCAGCGCGCGATGGCCGCGCAGGTGAATAGCGTTGCGAATACAGACACAGCAGGCACAGACGCCGCAGGCACAGACGCCGCAGGCACAGACGCAGCAGGCACAGACGCAGCAGGCACAGACGCGAACGCGGACGCGGACGCCCTGCCGGAGTTGGTCGTCGCCAAGCCTACAGTGACCTGGCTGCAGGTGCTGCAGCAGGCCACCGGTTTGCCCGACGCCCTGGCCCAGGTAGGCCAGACACTCGCTACCTGGAAGCAGTGGGTGGACAGCCTGCCGCCGCACGATGCCCTCAACGCCATCTACCAAGATGGCGACGTGCTGGCCCGCTACGCTGCCTCCACGTCCGCCAACCAGCGCGACGCCGTGCTGGCCAATTTGCGCTCGCTCCTGTCGGCGGCTTTGCAGGTGGACGGCGGGCGTTATGTCACGGCCTATGCACTGGTGCGGGCCCTGCGCGCCGGCGGCATGGCGGCGCCGGTGCGGGCCGACACCGATGCGGTGCGCCTGCTCACCATCCACGGCGCCAAGGGCCTGGAAGCGCCGCTGGTGCTGCTGCTGGACACCGATGGCGAGGCCCTCAAATCCGAAACCATGGGCGTGCTGGTGAACTGGCCCGGCGAAGATGCCTACCCGCGGCGTTTTGTGTTCCTGGCCAGCGAGTCCCGGCCCCCGGCCTGCGTGGCCGACGCCTTGGCCGTGGAGCAGGCCGAGCGCAGCCGCGAAGAACTCAACGCCCTGTACGTCGCCCTGACGCGCACCCAGCGCACGCTGGTGGTGTCCAGCCTGGAGCCGCACAGCCCCAACCTGGGAAGCTGGTGGCAGCGGCTGGAAGCGCAGGCCCAGGACGCGCCTTGGCAAGGTGTGGTGGGTGCCGCGGCCCAGCCGGTGCCGCTGGCCGCAGACCCGCATGCCGAGCTGCTGGTCGACGATTACCTGCTAAAAATACTGCCAAATCGGCCTCCAGCCCTTATGGAATATGCGCAAGAAGCTCCTAAATTGGTAGCAAAAGTAAAACCCAAGCCAGGCGATGCGTCGGCGGAAAGTGCCTTGGCGGGGCCTGCGGACAGCCTCGACTCGCGCATGGGCCAGGCCATGCACCGCCTGCTGGAGTGGGTGCCGCCTGAGGCGGGCGGGGCCAGGGCGGCGTTGTGGTCCCCAGAGCAGTTGGTCACCGTGGCGCGCGACTTTGTGCTGGAGGCCGAACAGGTGCATGCCGCCAGCCAGATGGCCCGCGCCATCCTGAACGGCCAGGGCGCCTGGGCGTGGGACAGCCAGCTGCTGGGCTGGCACGGCAACGAAGTGGCCATGGCGCACCGGGGCCGCATGCTGCGCCTGGACCGCCTGGTGCAGCACCGCACCAGCCAGGAATGGTGGGTGCTGGACTACAAATCCAGCGCACAACCCGAGCAGCAGGCCGATCTGCGCGCACAACTGCTGGCTTACCGCAGCGCCGTGGCACAGGCCTACCCAGGCCAGACAGTGCGCGCCGCCTTTTTAACGGCGCTGGGCGCCCTGGTGGAATTGCACCATCCCTGACAATAGGGCATGAACTCAGAAAACAAAATAATTGATGTCGTTGTGATTGGTGGCGGCCCGGCGGGCCTGATGGCCGCCCAGGTTGCGTCTGACGCTGGCCTCACCGTGCACCTGTATGACGCCATGCCCTCCGTGGGGCGCAAATTCCTGCTGGCCGGCAAGGGCGGGCTGAACCTGACCCACTCCGAGGGGGCAGATACCTTTGCCGGGCGTTTTGGCGCCCGCCGCGAAGCCATCTCGGCGCTGCTGCAAGACTTTGACTCGGGCGCCGTGTGCGCCTGGGCGCAGGGCCTGGGGGTGGAAACCTTTGTGGGCTCGTCGGGCCGCGTATTTCCCAAGGACATGAAGGCCGCGCCCCTGCTGCGCGCCTGGCTGCACCGGCTGCGCCACCCCGCCACGGGCGCCGGTGTGCAATTCCATATGCGCCACCGCTGGACCGGTTGGGCCGAGTCCGCCGCACGGTCGGCGCCCGCGCACCAGAGCCTGTGTTTTGACACGCCGCAAGGCCCGGTGCAGGTGCAAGCCCGTGCCGTGGTGCTGGCCCTGGGCGGTGGCAGCTGGGCGCGTTTGGGTTCCAACGGCGCCTGGGTGCCCTTGCTGGCCCAAAAAGGCGTGGCCGTGGCGCCCCTGCTGCCTGCCAATTGCGGTTTTGATGTCAAGGGCGGCTGGAGTGCCTTCTTTGCAGAGAAGTTTGCGGGGCAACCGTTCAAATCGGTGGCGATGGCACTTACCACCGCGCAAGGCCAGACGTTCCAGCGCAAGGGCGAGTTCGTGGCCACCGCCACCGGAGTGGAGGGTAGCCTGGTGTACGCCGCGTCCAGCCTGCTGCGCGACGACATCATCCGCACCGGCAGCGCCACTTTCCACCTGGACTTGCTGCCCGACCTGTCGGCCGAAAAAGTCCTGGCCGAAGTCAGCCACCCGCGCGGCACCCGCTCGCTATCGAGCCACCTCAAAAGCCGCTTGCACCTGGACGGCATCAAATCCGCCCTCCTGCACGAGCTGCTGCCCAAAGCGGTGTTTGAAAACCCGGCGCAACTGGCAGCGGCCATCAAGGCCTTGCCCATCACCCTGCAGGCGGCCCGCCCCCTCGACGAAGCCATCAGCACCGCCGGCGGGGTGCTGTTTGAAGTGCTCTCGCCCCAACTGATGCTGGAGGCCCTGCCCGGCGTGTTTTGCGCCGGTGAAATGCTGGACTGGGAAGCCCCCACCGGCGGCTACCTGCTCACCGCCTGCTTTGCCAGCGGCCACAAGGCCGGGCAGGGTGTGGTGAATTTTCTGAGCAAAAATAGGCTGTAGCCCGCGTAGATGCTGCGCAAGAAGCTATCTAATTCCATTTCCATATCAATCCGACATGTTGTTGCATCGCCTTGCCGTGCTACAGCACTGTCTGCGGCTTCGCGCCTAATGTCGTATCGATCTGAAAATGGAATAAATGGTAGCAAAAGTGCTGGTTTGAGGTCTGTTGCCGGACGGGTGCCGTGGGGTGCTGTTGAAACGTGATTTTTCTCAACCAGCGCCATCCCTTTGCTTCGTACATTGGATTCCATGCCGTGTGGTGCGGCATTGCATCGGGTGCGTGGTGGGTATCCAATTTGAAAGGGAGGGTTCACATGAAGAAAATCATCCTGGCGACGGCGCTTGCAGCAGCCTTGGTTTCGCCGCAGGCGTATTCGCAAATGAGAAATTTTGACGGGCCGAGCCTGGGCGTTAACTTGAACATAGCCAATGCGTCCAACGAGTTCAGTGTGGGGGGCGCGTCATTTAAGAATGGGGATACTTCGCAAACCGGCAATCTTCAGGCCGCGTATGGCTTTGCGGCCAGCGACAGCATCGTGCTGGGCGTGGGCCTGACCTATGGGCCTGGTGACATCAAGGCCGGTTCCGTGACCACCGGGGGGGTGGGGTACGAATTAAAGGCCAAGGACCTGTATTCCCTGTATTTCGAGCCGGGATTTTTGGTCGCCAACTCCACCCTGGCATACGGCAAGCTGTCCTACCAGGGCATGACTGGGGAAACCAGGTTGTCGACCGGATCCACCCTGAGCGACAGTTTCGTTGGGACCGGGTACGGGGCTGGCATTCGCACCATGCTGGGTTCCAATCTGTATCTGCAAGCTGAATTTGAGCAAATTGGCTATAGCGAAAAGTCCAATTCCGGCTTGACGTCCAAACCCACGGCCACGATGGGTTCGGTAGGGCTCGGCTACCGATTCTGATGACCGGTGCGCAGGCCGTTCAGAGAGGTTCGGACGTGGTGTGGGGGAGGGTGGCCGACCTGACACAGTTGCGCCCATCGTGCTTGGCTTGGTAAAGAGCCTTGTCGGCGGCGGCCAGATAGTCCTGCGCGCACAAGGGGGGCTGGGGGATGGCAGAGGCAATGCCGAAGCTCGCCGTGAACTGGATGGTTTGGCCTTCAAACTCCACCCGCAGGCTTTCGATGGCTGCGCGGAATTCTTCGGTCAGTGCGATGGCGCTGGCCAGATCACTCGCCGTCAGTACCACCACGAATTCCTCCCCGCCGAAACGCGCGAATACGTCGCCGGCACGGTTGATTCTGGGGCGCAGCCGGTCCGCCAGCGCACGCAAGCAGGCGTCACCCGCCAGGTGGCCATAGGTGTCATTGACGTGCTTGAAGTGGTCGATATCGAACATCACCAGCGTCAATGCGCATTTTTGGCGCACGGCCCTGCGGAATTCCAATGCCAGGGCGGTATCAAAATAAGCCCGGTTGCTGATTTGGGTCAGTCCGTCGGTGGTGGACAGGAGTTGCAGCCGGTCGTTGGCGTCCTTCAGTTGTTCCAGCGTCGCATGCAGGTCGAGGGTGCGCGACTGCACCCGTAGTTCCAGTTCGCGATTGGCGTCTTCCGTGGCCCGTATCAGGGCTTGTTGCGTAGCACGCGCATGGCGCTCATGGGCGAGGGCAGCGGCTTGGGCGTTGAGTCGCAGGGTTCGGTCGTTGTTGATCTGGTCCGCCAGCGTGAACGACAACAGCATCACCAACAGCACAATGCCGATTTCCGACGCATTCTCGGTCCACCCATTGAGCGGTATCCAGCCCTGCTTGCTGGCGTTGAGCACGCAAAGACCGATCAAAATGGCCGTCCAGGCCAGGCAATAAAAGCGCGCGAACTTGGCCCCGGTCCACCACCGCCAGTACCCCAGTACCAGGGCGGTGATCGCCATGGGCAGGGTGACGGCTGCGCCGATACGTACAGTCAGGCTGTAGGGCAGCACAAATGTCAGTGCCAGTAAAAGGGCGCTCAAGAGCGTCAGCGCGCGCACCCAATAAAACGCGGGCATCGAAAATTGACGGAGTTTGAGAAAACGGCCTGCAAAAAGGCAGGTAAAGAGCATGGAGCTGGCCATGAAGGAGGAAATGGCGAAACTGTTCCAGCGAACCGCATGGGGCCAGACATAGGCAAAGGTGTAGCCCGTCAGCGTGAGGTGAAACAGCAGGTAACTGGCGACAAAGCCGATGTAGTAGATGTAGTTGATATTGCGGGTGGAGAAAAATATGAACAGGTTGTAGGCAATCATGATCAACAACACGCCTATCACCGTGCCCTGCAGCAGGTTTTCGTCGTTGCTGGCCGCATGGAATTGGACCGGGTCCCAGATCCTGAAAGGCGCTTCGATTGTTCCCGACGAGGCCAGTCGGATGTAAATCAGGTTGCCCCCCGGCGCCAGGTTCACCGGCATGACGAAATTGCGGTGCATGACCACCCGCCGGGCAAAAGGCAGCTCATCGCCCAGGGCATAGTGCGTCCTGAGCACGCCCCCGGCGTAATGGTGCAGCCGCACATCGTCGATAAAGGGGATGGGAAGTTCGATAAACCGCGTGAGTTCTTGCGGGTTCGGGTTGTTGATTTGAAAGCGAAACCAGTAGGCGTCCTGGGTGAATCCAAAATTCGGAGAAGGCCGGGAAATCGACTGCCAGTGCTGCCCAGGGGCGGTGACCTGCCCTGCGGTGAGGTCTCGGGACGCATCGACCAGCACCCCCATGCGGGATTCGACATCCATCCGGCCAGGGGTGTTCCGGGAAACCTCAAAAACAGGAAAAGTGGCGTCGGGCTGCGCCTGGGCCGCAATGGGCGCCAGGAACCATAGCGCTATCAGCAGTGGTGCGAGCAAACGACAGAATGACTTCAAATTCATGGCTGCAGTTTGTATGGACCAGGTACAGGGGCGTGAATTGTAGAGTGACCTTTCACGGGCCAGGCCGCCACAAAGGTATATTGTGATTCTCTCCGCAATAACACCTCTTCGTACATGCTGGACGATGTGACGCCATTTTTACTCCATCGGTCGATCACGGCGGCAGGCAATCCGGCGCAATCGATCCAGATGCCGAGCCATGGTACGTGGCTCTGAGCCCGGATTCTTGCGAAATTTACATTCCCGACTGGAGTGCGACCTCGGCAGGATCAAAAAATAGACAGGCCCGCTCGTACCGCTGAACTTCCTCAACGGGATATTTGACAGCACCGTCGATCTTGACGTACCGGGGGCCAACGCCGACCGCGCTGGCCAGACCAATGGCGGTTTCAGAGCGGCTCCAACGCGCGGCAAGTTCGCGTTGCGAGAGAAACATAGTGCTGTTGGATTCCACGGGACTCTCCTCATACGGTGTAGGTATGGCCTCTTTATCGGCACAGGAGGCAAGAAATGGAGGGTATTGTGGTTCTTGAAATAAGGTTGACGAGCCTTGACCCCGGCACTGGCTCCACAGTTAGGGCTGCTTGGTTCCCCACCTGACCCGGTTGGCCGCTTTACCATGCGGGAAGGCCCGTCAGCTTCTATTGTAAGGGCGCTGGCGCCAACTTAAAGACCCTGGGGCCAGAAAATCTCATACGGGCCGCACCTTAGAATCCACGCATGTCCTATCTCGTGCTCGCCCGCAAGTACCGCCCCCGCAACTTCACCGAAATGGTGGGGCAGGACCATGTCGTGCAGGCCTTGAGCAATGCACTGACCACGCAGCGCTTGCACCATGCCTACCTTTTTACGGGTACGCGGGGCGTGGGCAAGACCACGGTTTCGCGCATTCTGGCCAAATCTCTCAATTGCCAGGGGGTCGATGGCTTGGGCGGCATCACCGCCACGCCGTGTGGTGTCTGTCAGGCCTGCACCGACATTGATTCCGGTCGTTTTGTCGATTACACCGAGCTGGACGCGGCCTCCAACCGGGGTGTGGACGAGGTGCAAGCGCTGCTGGAGCAAGCGGTCTACAAGCCGGTGCAGGGGCGCTTCAAGGTCTTCATGATCGACGAGGTGCACATGCTCACCAACACGGCGTTTAACGCCATGTTGAAGACGCTGGAAGAGCCACCCGAGTATTTGAAATTTGTGCTGGCCACCACCGACCCGCAGAAAGTGCCGGTCACGGTGCTCTCGCGCTGCCTGCAATTCAACCTGCGCCCGATGGCGCCCGAGACCATCCGTGAACATTTGACCAAAGTGCTGGAAGTGGAGCAGGTCAGCTCCGAGGTGCAGGCCCTGCGCCTGCTGGCCCGCGCCGCGCGCGGCTCCATGCGTGACGCCCTCAGCCTGACCGACCAGGCCATTGCCTTTGGCTCGGGCCAATTGCAAGAGGCTTTGGTGCGCCAGATGTTGGGCAGTGTGGACCGATCCTATGTGTTTCGTTTGATTGAGGCGCTGGCACTGGGCGATGGCAAAACCGTGGTCGAAACCGCCGAGGCGCTGCGTCTGAACGGACTGAGTGCTGCTTCGACCCTGGAGGAGATGTCCACCGTGCTGCAGCGCATGGCAGTGGTGCAGGCCTTGGCGCAGGCTGGAGGCACCAGCACCGCCAGTGTGACCAATGACGACAGTGACCCGGAGGCGGCGGACACCGCCCGTCTGGCGGCCCTGATGCCTGCGGACGAAACCCAATTGCTTTACAGCATCTGCCTGCATGGGCGGGGAGACTTGGGACTGGCCCCGGACGAATACGCCGCCTTGACCATGGTGCTGCTGCGTTTGCTGGCGTTCAAGCCCAAAGGGGTGGTGGCCAGCACCGTGCCGGACAAGGCGTACGCGCCACCGGCTGAAAAAAAAACTCTGATTAGTTCGACCCTGACGTTGGCGGCTGCGGCTGCGGCTCCAGCGCCAGTTTCTTCTGCCGCGAAGCCTGCAGTGCTCCAGCCGTGGGAAGATGCGCCTGTAGCGTCGATAACTCCCCCCGTGGTTGCCGCTGGAACGATGGTGTCGACTGTGGCACCACGGCCCGCGCTGGCCCCACGCATGGCGTCAGATGTTCCGCCAGGCCAGGTGCTGCCGGTACGCAGCGGCACCGGCCCAGCCGAATCCGCACCCAATTGTGAACAAAATACGGCTCCAGCCCGCATGGAATATGCGCAAGCAGCTACTGAAATTGTAGCAATTCCGGTGCACACGCAGATGGAGAGCCGCGCTGATGCGGTGGCTGGTGCTGCCGCGCCGGTGCTGCTTCCTACCGAAGAAGGCGATTTCTGGCATGCCACGGTGCAGCAGCTCATCCAAAACGAAGCGATTACCGCCATGGTGCGCGAACTGGCCTTGCAGTCGCAGCTGGTGGCGCGTGACACCGACCAATGGATTTTGCGTTTGGAGCGCGAATCGCTGAATCAGCCAGCTACCCGGGACCGTTTGACCAATGCTTTGCAGGCGGCTGGTTTTGCTGTCAAACTGGCGGTGGAAATTGGCCGCGTGGTCGACAGTCCGGGGCGGCGCAACGCGGCTGCCGCTGCACAACGGCAGCTGGGCGCCGAGAAGATTATTTTTGATGACCCCTTCGTGCAGTCGATGATGCGGGACTTTGGCGCGAAAATCGTCCCAGGCTCGATCAAACCCCTGTAGTGGGGGAGCAGCGTGCGGCACATTTCATTTTTACACTTTTAAAGGAATTTTCCATGTTCAACAAAGGACAACTCGCAGGCCTGATGAAGCAAGCCCAGGCGATGCAGGACAACATGAAGAAGGCCCAGGACGAGCTGGGCAATATTGAGGTCAGCGGCGAGTCCGGTGCGGGCTTGGTCAAGGTCACCATGACCTGCAAGCACGATGTCAAGCGTGTGACCATCGACCCCAGCCTGCTGGCCGAAGACAAGGACATGCTGGAAGACCTGGTGGCTGCGGCTTTCAACGCCGCTGTGCGCAAGGCCGAGGACACCTCCAGCGAGAAAATGGGCAAGATCACGGCGGGCATGCCCGGCCTGCCCGGTGGAATGAAGTTTCCTTTCTAAGGCTTATGCCGCGCCACCATGTCCGATGCCCATTCCCTTGACACCTTGATCCAGGCGCTGCGGCGCTTGCCTGGCGTAGGTGTCAAGTCGGCCCAGCGCATGGCTTTTCATTTGCTGCAAAACGACCGCACTGGCGCACAGACGTTGGCGCGCGCTTTGCACGATGCGGTGGACCATGTGCACCACTGCGAGCGCTGCCACACGTTCACCGAGGCACAGGTCTGTGCCACTTGTCTTGACCCCAAACGGGACCCCACCACACTGTGCGTCGTAGAGACACCCGCGGACCAGTCGGCTCTGGAGCGCACCAAGGCGTACAAAGGTTTGTACTTTGTGCTGATGGGCAAGCTCAGTCCGCTGGACGGTGTCGGACCGCACGAGCTGGGACTTAAAAAATTGTTTGAGCGGGCTTGCGACGGTGTGGTGCAAGAGGTCATTTTGGCCACCAATTTCACTGCAGAAGGCGAGGCTACGGCCCACATCATCAGTGAAGGCCTCAATGCCCGCGGCGTGAAGCCAACCCGTCTGGCACGGGGGGTGCCGGTGGGCAGTGAACTGGAATACGTTGACTTGGGAACCATCGCCCATGCGTTGGTGGACCGCCGTTGAATTCAACGGTTGGCTAAGCGGACTGGTTTTTTCTTGGCATTTTTTGAGGCGACTGCGCGGCCTTTGCTCTTTGGTTTGGCAGACGCTGATCTCGTTTTTGAACGGGCTTTTGGTTGCAGAAATACGATCACCTGCTGACCGCGCTTGAAGCTTGCGGATGCGCCCACCTTGTTCCATTGCGCCACCTTGTCTGGAGAAACACCGAATTTGCGCGCAATACTGGCGACATTTGCTCCCTGGCCGGCACGCACCACGGTGCGCTTGAGCACCACTTCCGGGGTCAATAATATTTGACCGTTGTCAGCAACTTTGGAGGTGATATCCTGCTCCATTCGGGCTGAACGGGGCACCAAAAGAGTCGAACCCGCCCGGATGACCATCTTGGGGGGAATGTGGTTGACACTGCGCAGTTCCGCCTCACTCATGCCAACGCGTTTGGCCGCTTCTGCGGGGCGCATGGTGGAGGGGGCGATCCACACGGTCCAACTGGCCAAGCGGCCGCCACTGTAGCCTTCCAGATTGTTTTGGTAGATTTCGGCGTTGTCCCAGGGCAGCAGTATTTGTGGTGTGCCTGCAGCCATGATGACAGGGCGGTTGATGGACGGGTTCAGCGCCTTGAAGTCTTCCAGGGGAACTTCGGCCAGTTTGGCCGCCAGTGCCAGGTCGATATCGCGGCGGATGGTGACGGACTGGAAGTAGGGGTGGTTTTCAATCAGTGGGAGCTTGGAGTTGAAAGCGGTGGGGCTGGAGACAATGTTTTTTACGGCCTGTAGCTTGGGCACATAAAACCGTGTTTCCATGGGCATGTTCAGGTCCACATACCCGGTGGGTTGGCCTGCGCGCTGGTTTTTGGCGACGGCGCGGCCCACGCTGCCTTCGCCCCAGTTGTAGGCGGCCAAAGCCAGATGCCAGTCGCCAAACATGCCGTACAGTTTTTGCAGGTAGTCCAGTGCGGCACGGGTAGACGCCAGCACGTCGCGCCGGTCATCCCGAAAGGCGTTTTGTTTGAGCTCGAAGTATTTACCGGTTGCGGGCATGAATTGCCACATCCCCGCCGCCTTGGCGCTGGAAACGGCCTGGGGGTTGAATGCACTCTCAATGAACGGCAGCAAGGCCAGTTCGGTGGGCATGTTGCGCAGCTCCAGCTCTTCCACGACATGGAACAGGTACTTTTTGGAACGCTCCGTCATCCGAAAGATGTAGTCGGGTCGGGAGGCGTACCACTGTTCGCGGTCATGTACCAGATCGCTGTCCAGATCGGGCATGCCATAGCCCCGGCGTATGCGCTCCCACAAATCAGCGGGCGGCGCCAACGCCACCACCGTGCGCGAAGCAGTTTGCTGTGCGCTGATGGGTGTCAGTGGCAGGGTGTTGTCGGTATTTGTGTTTGCACTGGGGCTTGCCGCAGGCACATTGCGGCGCATTTCACGGCTTGTCAGCAAAGCAAGACCGTCACCGGGGGCGGACGCCGCCACGGCTGTGCCTGTGTGTTCTGCCGGAGGCGTTTCGCCACTGGGGACGCCGATCATGGTGGTGCTGGCGCACCCGGTGAGCCATGCGGTCAACGCCAGGCAGCTTATTTTTAAAAAATTCATCGGTAGTGGTTTTTCCATTGGCGCAGCGTGGCGAATACCCCCGCTTGGGATGTACCGTTGGCATCAAAAGTGTGTACGGATGCCATGACGGAGGGATGGTGGCTGCGTAAAAACGGGTTTATCTGGTTCTCAAGTGCGATGGTGCTTGGCAGGGTGGCTTGTCCCTTGGCGCGCAGATCGAGACAGTGTGCATAGTAGGCTGCCAATTGTGGATTATCGGGATCGACTTCCAGCGCAAATTTCAGGTTGCCCAAGGTGTATTCGTGGGCGCAGCATACACGGGTGGGGCCAGGCAAAGCGGACAATCGCTCCAGAGACGCCAGCATTTGTGCCGGCGTTCCTTCAAAAAGGCGGCCACAGCCCCCGCTGAACAAGGTATCTCCGCAAAATAACACGGGGCCGTCGGCCAGCGCGGCCACAGAGTTGCAAAAATAGGCAATATGACCTGCCGTGTGCCCAGGCACGTCCATGACCCGAAGCTCTAACCCCAGGACGGATACCACATCGCCGTCAACGAGTCGCCTCAGGGGCTCGGGCATGGGTTCGTGGGCAGGACCAAACACTGGAGCGCCCGTGGCCTGGCGCAAATACTCCACCCCCCCGGTGTGGTCGGCATGGTGGTGCGTGACTAAAATAGCTTTCAGTTGCACCCCCTCGTGCTGCAAGGCCTTCAAGACGGGCTGTGCATCGCCTGGGTCCACCACGATAGCCTCATACCCGTCGTGCAGCATCCAGATGTAGTTGTCGTCAAAGGCGGGCAGCGGTATTAACTTCATGAGCGATCAAATTATAGGTTTGCACGACTGGCTTGAGACACCTGCGGGACGTTACCTGCTGGATTGGGAGCGCTCCTACGTGGATGAAGCCGTGGCCGACATCTTTGGTTACCATGCATTGCAGCTTGGCGTACCAGAACTGGAAGGTTTGCGGGCCAATCGGATGCCGCACCAGTGGCTGGCCCTGGAGGACGTTCAAAATCATGGTGGGCGCGTCATGGGCGCGGGAGCTGCGCTCCTGTGCGACTTCTCTGCCTTGCCTTTTTCCGCCAACAGCATGGATTTGGTGGTGTTGCCCCATACTTTGGAATTGAGTGCCAACCCCCACGCGACACTACGGGAAGTGGAGCGTGTATTGGTGCCTGAGGGGCGGGTGGTGATTTGCGGACTGAACCCCATCAGTTTGTGGGGGCTTCGCCAGCAGCGCGGGCATTTGTACCGAAGGTTTGGACGCGGAAACCTGTTTTTGCCCAACTGTGGTGAGTTCATTGCTTACTGGCGATTGCAAGACTGGCTGCGCTTGCTGGGTTTTGAAGTGGAGTTGGGCCAATTTGGCTGTTATCGCCCGGCCGTGACGTCCGACAAGTGGTTGCAGCGTTTTGAGTGGATGGACCGTGTCGGTCCGCGCTGGTGGCCCATACTGGGCGCTGCCTATTTTTTAGTGGCGGTCAAGCGGGTGCGCGGCATTCGACTTTTGGGGCCGGCCTGGAAGACTGTGCCGGTTCGCGCCGGCAAGGTGGTGTCCGTTGCGAGCCGAACCCGTGATTTTTAATGGATGGAGAGAAACAATTGAATCAGGTTGTGATTTATACCGATGGCGCCTGCAAGGGCAACCCTGGCCCCGGAGGCTGGGGCGTTCTTTTGCGTTCACCCGATGGCTCTGAAAAGGAGCTGTTCGGAGGGGAAAAGGGGACGACCAACAACCGCATGGAGATGATGGCCGTCATTCAGGCCTTGACCGCTCTCAAACGGCCCTGCACGGTGACGCTGCATCTGGACAGTCAGTACGTGCTTAAGGGTATTACCGAGTGGCTTCCCGGCTGGAAAGCCAAGGGCTGGAAAACGGCTGCCAAACAACCCGTTAAGAACGTAGATCTCTGGCAGCAACTCGACCAGTTGGTGGCCCAGGGTGGGCACAAAATTGACTGGCGATGGGTCAAGGGGCACAACGGCGACCCTGGCAATGAGCGTGCCGATGCACTGGCAAACCGTGGTGTGGAGCAGATCGCCCGATAGACATCGGCCCTTATTGCGCTGGATGCCAATTAGATTGCACCGTCGAACATCAGCACATTGACCTCATCACCTTTGCCAATATCGCCTTGGTCATGCGCCAGCACCAGCAGGCCATTGGCCTGCACCATGGAGCTCAGCACGCCCGACCCTTGTTGACCGGTCAGTTGTGCGAACAGTGACCCGTCTGGCGCGGTGGTGACGATGGCGCGTTGGTATTCGGTGCGGCCCGGCTTTTTGCGGATGGCCGCCACGCTGCGGGCTCGGAGCAAGGGTGTGGGGCGGGGTGTGCATCCCATCATCTGCAAAAGGGCCGGACGAACAAAGGCCAAAAAGGTCACCATCACCGCCACCGGGTTACCAGGCAATCCAAACAACACTGTCTTGCCGATGTGCCCCACGGCCATCGGGCGTCCCGGGCGCATGGCGATTTTCCAAAATACCACGCCCGCATCACCATCGGCCAGCTTGCGCATGGTGGCTTTGGTGTGGTCGGCTTCGCCCACGCTGACTCCTCCACTGGTGATAATGGCGTCAGCCTGACTGGCCGCGGTACGAAAGGCGGTTTCGAGAGCGACGGGGTCGTCTTGAACCACCCCCATGTCGATGACATCAATGCCCAGGCGGGTTAACAGTCCGTAAATGGTGTAGCGGTTGCTGTCGTACACCGCACCTTCGCGGGGTGGCTCACCCAGGCTCAGGATTTCGTCCCCGGTGGAAAAATAGGCGACCCGAAGGCGGCGCAGTACCCGAACCTGGGGCACGCCCAGGCTGGCCAACAGCCCAAGTGCGGCGGGCGTGATGCGGGCGCCCGCCTGCAGGGCCGGTTGGCCAAGGCCGATATCCTCCCCTTTGCGTCTACGGTTGTCGCCAACCCGTACCGTGTCGGCTGCAATGGTGATGGTTTCACCGTTGCACGCCACCATTTCCTGGGGCACCACCGTGTCCAGCCCCGCAGGCATCACCGCGCCGGTCATGATTTTGACGCACTGCAAGTCACCCACTGTTCCCACCCACGCCTTGCCTGCCAGCGCCGTGCCCACTACCTTGAGTTCCAGAGGCGTGTGGGCGGTGAGCTGTGCGCCGACAAAAGCATAGCCATCCATGGCCGAGTTGTCATGGGCCGGTACATCGACGGGAGAAATCACATCCTCGGCCACCACGCAGCCCAGCGCATCCATGAGGTGCACCGAACGGGTTTCGGCAATTGGCTGGACCAGATGCGTCAAAAATCGGGTTGCAGCATCAGCGCGTAACGCATGGGGGTCGTAGCCCTGCAATTGCGCTGCGATCTCATCAAGGGTATTCATATCTGTTCAAGCTGGTGTAACTGGGCCAGCGTGTTGGCATTGGAGAAATCACGCGGATGGTCCTGTGCTGCGTCAAATGGCACTTCGACTAGAGAGTGCAGTGCAGTCCATGCCGCGATTTTTCTGCCGCCCGACGCCAGGTAATCCACCAAACTCGCTTGCAATGCGGTTCGCATCAGGCAAAACACCGGTTGGGCCCGCAGGGTGGTTACGCCATCACGGTCTGCCTCGGGTATGGCCGCCAAAGCGATATCAGCGCCCGAGGCAGAAAGTCCCAAGGCCAGGCGTTCCAATAAATGCAGTGGAAATAGCGGCGAGTCACAGGGAACCGTCAGCAGGTACTCAAAGGGCGTGTTCTGTTGCTGGCTGTGCCGCAAGGCGGTCTGAAAACCCGCCAAAGGCCCGGCAAAGTCCTCCATGGTGTCCGGCCATACCGGTTGGCCCCATGCCGCATAGGCTGGCAAGTTGCGGTTGGCATTGATGGCAATCAGGCCCGGAGCCCCCCCCGTTTGGGCTTGGAGGCGTTGCACTGCGTGCCAAGCCAATGTATGGCCTTTGAAATCTTGCAAGCCCTTATCGACTCCGCCCATGCGGGTGCCGCGGCCACCCGCTAAAACGGTTGCACAAATGGTTTTGGGATGGATTGAATGCTGCACCGTTATCACCCACCGATGTAACTCATTTCAACCCGGCGCCCGCCAGTACTGGCGTCAGCAGGCAAGGCACTGCGCAATTCGGAATAGCGGTCGGTTCGGCCGCTCCAGATATGACCGATGGCGGATGCAAGGTCTTCTTGCGGCGCACCGCTGCGGATCAGGGTGCGCAGGTCATAACCTCTGTCTGCAAATAGGCATAAATAAAGCTGCCCCTCGGTGGACAGCCGGGCACGATTGCAGTCCTTGCAAAAGGCTTGCGTCACACTGCTGATAACGCCGATTTCACCGGCCTGGGTGTCATGTTCTCCGGCCGCATTGGCATAGCCCCAGCGTTGTGCGGTTTCGCCTGGGCTTGCTGCCTCCAGCGCCACCAGCGGTAATTCGGTTTGGATCAGGCGAATGACCTCGGCGGACTGCAGCACGTCGTGCATGCGCCAGCCGTTGGTGGCTCCCACATCCATGTACTCGATGAACCGCAGCACAATGCCACTGCCTATGAAATGGCGCGCCATGGGAATAATCTCGTGGTCGTTGGTTCCACGTTTGACGACCATGTTCACTTTGATGGGGCCCAATCCTGCATCCTGGGCTGCCTGTATACCTTTCAGCACATCGGCCACTGGAAAGTCGACATCGTTCATGCTCCGGAAAACGGCGTCATCCAGGCCGTCCAGACTGACGGTCACCCGGTGCAGTCCCGCTGCTTTGAGCGCCTTGGCCTTGCGTGCCAGCAGCGATCCATTGGTGGTGAGCGTTAAATCCAGAGGCGTTCCGTCTACGGTGCGCAACGCTGCAAGCTGCTCAATCAGTCGTTCAATGTTTTTACGCAGCAGGGGCTCCCCCCCGGTCAGCCGGATCTTTTGCACACCGTGCGCTACAAACTGCTGGGCGATTCGCGTGATTTCTTCAAAAGAAAGCAAGGAGGCGTGGGGGAGGTAGGGGTAATCCTTGTCAAAAGTCTCCTTGGGCATACAGTAGTTGCAACGGAAGTTGCAGCGATCCGTCACGCTGATGCGTAAATCGCGAAGGTTGCGGCCCAAGGTGTCCGCCAATTGCCCCGTTGCCAGGAGACGGCTGCCTCCCGCAAATGCAACTGCGGGCGCAGGCATGGCGCCAGGCCGCAGGTCTTTCAGAGGCACGATGCGAGGAGTGGAGCGTTCGGACATAAGCGCTATTGTCTACCGCCTGTGGCGATTTGGTGACGGCATGCCGTGCAAAAATACGGGTGCGATGCCAAGAATAATAATTTCGGTGGAAAAAAATATGTACAAAAAATTTTCCTTTCTCTTTTTGCTCTTTGGCGCGCGCGTGACGGTGAATGAACCTGTTGTGCGATCACTTGGATTGAAGCTGGACGGAGCCGCATTGGCGGACCGATTGCACCGGCTGGAGACATTGCCATGAACTTTACAGCGATTCGTTCGCGCATGCTCGCCGCTGCCTTGCTTCCGGTATTTCTGGTGGTGGTGGCTTCCGTCAGTGTATTTTGGGCCGGTCGTGTAGACGATTTGGACACCGCGCACCGTCAACGCGCCAAACTATTGGTGCGTCAAGTGGCCATTGCCAGCGAATACGGTTTGCTCTCCAACAATACCGTGAGCCTGCTAAGTGTGGTCAACAGGGTGCAGCACGAGCCTGATGTACGCGCCGTAGCTGTATTTGATGCCAATGGGACTCAGCTTGCCGGCTCCGGTTTGCAGATATCCGCGAACTTTCAGGGTGACGGTGGCTCCGAGTACGTGGCACACCAGAGCAGACTGGGTGTGGACGCACTGGTGGAAAAAATCTCCGCCAGCAGTGTTGCTGCGGATGATCTGTTTGAAACCGCAAAAGATGCCAATGCAGAGCCGCCCGTAGCGCTGGGCTATGCCGTGGTGGAGTTGTCGCGGGACAGCCTGAAAGCGCGCGAGCGAAGCACCTTGTTTATCGCGGCAGGGGTGGGTCTTTTTGGCTTGTTGGTGGGTGGTTTCTTGGCTGTCCGTCTGGGGGAGCGCGTGATGCAGCCTATATTGAGTGTGTCGCGCAGGCTTGAACGGATTGGACAGGGTGATTTTTCCGTGCGAAGCGATATACGTTACCAAGACCCCTTGCATGAATTGCAGGAAGGACTCAATGAGATGGCCATTCGTTTGGCCTGGGGGCGTGAAGAGTTGGAACAGCGGGTGACCGATGTGACGCAGGAATTGCGGGTGAAGATGGGCGAGGCGGAGAGTGCTACGTTGGCAAAATCCAGGTTTCTGGCTGCCGCCAGCCACGATTTGCGTCAGCCCACCCATGCCCTGGGGCTGTTTATTGCACGCCTTGGGCAATTGCCGATGGATGAACAGATGCGCCAGTTGGTGCTTAGTTTGGATGCATCCGTCCAGGCTATGCAGGACTTGCTGGATGGCCTGCTGGATATTTCCCGCTTGGATGCGGGGGTCGTTCAAGTCCAGAAGCGCCCTGTGAATTTGGGTGAACTGTTGGGCACCTTGCGTGCTGCTCTGGCGTCTGTGGCCACTGAAAAAGGGCTGCGCTTGCGGGTGCGTCCTACCCACCTGTGGGCCTTGAGCGACCCTGTGGTGTTGCAGCGCATGGTCATGAATCTGGCCAACAATGCACTGCGGTACACCGAGCGTGGATCGGTGCATATCGCCTGCAGGCCGGTGGACGGCGGTAAAAATATCCGTATCGACGTGTCAGACAGTGGCATTGGCATATCGCAAGAGCACCAGACCGAGATTTTTCGGGAGTTCTACCAGGTGGGCAATCCCAGGCGGGACAGGACTTACGGCCTTGGTTTAGGCCTCAATATTGTGGAACGCAGCGCGCGATTGCTGGGGCACACGGTGGCGCTTCGCTCCAGTTTGGGGTGTGGCACCCGCTTTTCCATTACGCTGCCTCTGGTGGCCGCACCAGAGGCCGCACCATCGGTGGTTCCGGTGGAGGTCCATGTGACGGTGGCCTTGAAAGGCTTGCGCGTATGGGTGATTGAAGACGATGAGTTTTCGCGAGAAGCGATTCAGGAATTGCTGGAATCCTGGGGGTGCAGCGTGTGCGTGGCATCCACTGCGGAACAGGCTTATGCAAGGATGCAGCATGCGTCCGCCCCCGATGTCATCGTCAGTGATTACCGTCTGGGCGGGGGGGACAGCGGTTTGAGTGCTATTGCCTGCCTGCGTGCATTGGCAGGGCGTAGCATCCCTGCATGTTTGATGAGTGGGGATACCGATGCCGCGCTGATGCAGGCGGTGAAAGATTCTGGATTGACACTGCTGCACAAACCGGTTCGCCCTGCCAAATTGCGAAGTTTGGTACGCCATTTGGTGGCGTCTGCAGCGACCGCTGGTGTGGTTCCCGACGTCCAGTTGCCCTCGCACGAGCCCTAAGGCATGGTGGAGGAGCGGTATCCGCACCGCGCCGCCGCCACTACGGCCTGTGTGCGGTTCTGAACTTCAAATTGCCGCAAGATGGCTGCGACATGGGTTTTCACGGTTTCGTCGGAAATTCCAAGAGACTGGCTGATTTCACGGTTGGAGCGACCATCCAGCAGTTCGCGCAGTACCAGTTCCTGGCGCTGTGTCAAGGGAGGTTTGTTGGCAGTCGCATCGTAAAACTCTTCACCGAATCCGCCTTCCGGGTCCTTCGGTAAATACACATCACCGTTCAGTACCTGTCGAATGGCATTGAGAAGTTCGTCGCTCACCCCTGATTTGGTCACAAAACCCGCGGCACCTGCGCTCAAAACCTGGTGCATGATCTGAAGGTTGGCAGATCCGGACAGCATCAAAATGGGGAGTTCGGGGTGTTGGCGTCCGAAAACTGCCAATGCCGCCAATCCAGTCATGTCGGGGAGGTGGTAGTCCAGCAGCACCAAGTCCAGGTCATGGTGCGATTCTGAGAGAACAAAGCCTTGGGCGCATGTGCCTGCTTGCAGGACTTCCACATTTTCGTCCAATCCTTTGAGCACCTGGCGCAAGCCTTCCCGCACGAGCGCGTGGTCATCAATGACAAGAATCTTCATGGTGTGGTCTTTTGCATCGGCCGGTGAAATGTCAATGGGGGCAGGTCAGTGCACGATCACACTGGGCGGCACGTTGACTGTGGACGGACCTACGTCTTGCAATGGGCCCAGTGGGTTGGTGTTCACTTCAGTTTCGTTCAACAGGGGTTGCCCACCCCAGGTTCGGTAGACCACCACGTTGTCCACCAGCAAAATGACGGCGTTGAAACGCCACCCGGTGGTGTCGGTGCGCCGGGAAAAATTGAAAAAATCGGCAAAAAAATTGCCGGTCCGGCGTTTGGCAATGCGCGCAGCCACCACGTCCATGCCCCGGCAGGCATCACGCGCTTCCAGGCATGCCACAACACCCGCGTCCAAATCACTTTTCGTCAGGACGCTGCCCGGCACAAAGCGCCGCACCACGTCGGCGTGTGTCAAAAGTGTGGTGTTGGGATGTTTGGCGGGATCAATTCCCATGGCTGTCAGCGTTGCAAGATCGCTTTGCATGGGGCGCAGACCTTCAATGGCGGCGCGGGCCTCGTCAAAGGTATTGAATGCCGAGGATTCATTTTTGGACTGTGGCAGCAATGAAGCACAGCCCGTCAGCAGCACCAGAGCCCACACCAAGGCGGTCCGAACGATAAACTTGTAACGCTTCATGATGGTCGAGTATGACGCAAAAAAAAGCCCGCGGAAGCGGGCTTTTTTTAAGGTTGACCGAGGTCAAGCGCCGTGGATTTTCATCATCAGGGGCACGATCAGCAGGGCCACGATGTTGATGATTTTGATCAGCGGGTTGACGGCAGGACCTGCGGTGTCTTTGTAGGGATCGCCCACCGTGTCACCAGTGACGGCGGCCTTGTGGGTTTCGGAGCCTTTGCCGCCATGGTTGCCATCTTCAATGTACTTCTTGGCATTGTCCCAGGCGCCACCGCCGGTGCACATGGAAATAGCCACGAACAGACCGGTCACGATGGTGCCCATGAGCAAACCACCCAGGGCGGCAGGGCCCAGGGCCAAGCCCACCACAATGGGGGCCACAACGGGCAGCAAGCTGGGGATCATCATTTCCTTGATCGCAGCGGTGGTCAGCATATCGACTGCGGTGTCGTATTCAGGCTTGCCCGTGCCATCCATGATGCCTTTGATGTCACGGAACTGGCGGCGTACCTCCACCACCACCGACCCGGCGGCGCGGCCGACGGCTTCCATGGCCATGGCGCCGAACAAGTAGGGAATCAGCCCGCCGATGAACAATCCAATGATGACTTTGGGATCACTCAGGTCAAACTTCACATGGCTGCCCAGGCCTTCGAGCTTGTGGGTGTAATCCGCAAACAAGACCAATGCCGCCAGGCCGGCCGAACCAATGGCGTAACCCTTGGTCACCGCTTTGGTGGTGTTGCCCACCGCATCCAGGGGGTCAGTGATGTCGCGCACGCTTTTGGGCATTTCGGACATTTCAGCAATACCGCCGGCGTTGTCGGTGATGGGGCCATAGGCGTCCAGTGCCACCACGATACCGGCCATGCTGAGCATGGAGGTGGCTGCGATGGCAATGCCGTACAAACCCGCCAGAGAAAACGCTGTCCAGATGGCTGCACACACAAAAATGACCGGCCATGCGGTCGAACGCATGGACACACCCAGGCCGGCAATGATGTTGGTGCCGTGGCCGGTGGTTGACGCCTGTGCGATATGGCGCACGGGTGCGTACTGGGTGCCGGTGTAGTACTCGGTAATCCACACCAATGCGCCGGTCAGGATGAGGCCTACGGCGCAGGCGCCAAACAGGCTGCTGGCGCTGATGGCCTGACCGTCGGCCAGCGTGAACGCGGTTGGGAACATGCTTTGTGTCACAAAGTAAAACGCGATCAGGGACAGCACGCCTGCCACTGCCAGGCCTTTGTACAAAGCAGGCATCACATTCTTCATGCCAGGCGATGCCTTGACGAAGAAGCAGCCAATGATGGATGCCACGATGGACACGGCGCCTAGCGCCAGCGGGTACAGCACGGCATTGGCACCGCCGCCCGTCACCAGCAGGGTGCCCAGCACCATGGTGGCGATCAGGGTCACGGCATAGGTTTCGAACAAGTCGGCGGCCATACCAGCGCAGTCGCCCACGTTGTCGCCCACGTTGTCGGCGATCACCGCCGGGTTGCGCGGGTCGTCCTCGGGAATGCCGGCTTCGACTTTGCCCACCAGATCAGCGCCCACGTCTGCACCCTTGGTGAAAATACCACCGCCCAGACGGGCAAAAATGGAGATCAGGGAAGATCCAAAGGCAAAGCCAATCAGCGGATTGAGCTTGGCGGAAGTCACTACGCCGTCGGGCACCAAAAACCAGTAAAAAGCACTGACGCCCAGCAAGCCCAGGCCCACCACCAGCATGCCGGTGGTGGCGCCGCCCCGAAAGGCAACATCCAGCGCCGGTCCAATGCCCTTGGTGGCCGCTTGCGCTGTGCGTACATTGGCGCGAACCGACACGTTCATGCCAATAAAGCCGCAAGCCCCAGAGAGTGCGGCGCCGATGACAAAACCCACGGCGCTCAAGGGGTCAAGAAATACGCCAATCAAAATCGCCAACACCACGCCGACCATGGCGATGGTTCGGTACTGTCTGGAAAGATAAGCCGCCGCGCCGGTTTGAATGGCGGCTGCAATTTCTTGCATCCGCGCATTGCCTGCGTCCTGGGAAAGGATCCAACTGCGTGCCCAGAAACCGTAAGCCACGGCTATGAATCCACATACGAGCGCCAAAATCAGCGCCGAGTTGCCTGTCATATAAAACTCCTGTCGTTGTTTCGCTGAGTAGTGGTGCAACGCAAGCGGCACCACCGCTGCGTTGCTTCCTCGCCACGAAATACCAACAGGTTGTTGATGGAGACGATTGGCCAACGGCCGGACTGTAACTTGAAAAAACAGTGTTTCTGCCGGGACGCAAGAGTCAAGTCAGTAAAATGCGGGTTAATCCTTAGCACTTAATGATTTAACTCAAATAAAGCAACCCCCATGTCCCTAGACAACGTCACACCCGGAAAAAACGCACCCGAAGCATTCAATGTGATCATCGAAATCCCGATGAACGCCGACCCCGTGAAATACGAAGTGGATAAAGCCACCGGTGCCATTTTTGTGGATCGCTTCATGAGCACGGCCATGCATTACCCCACCAACTACGGCTACGTGCCCAAAACCATTTCGGGCGATGGCGATCCGGTCGATGTGCTGGTGATCACGCCTGTGCCCTTGATTCCTGGTGTGGTAGTGACCTGCCGCGCCATCGGTATATTGAAGATGGAAGACGAAGCCGGAATGGACGGCAAAGTGTTGGCGGTGCCCGTCGACAAGATCCTGTCGCTGTACACCCGCTGGAAAAAGCCCGAAGACTTGAGCCCGGTGCGCCTGAAAACGATTGCCCATTTCTTTGAACACTACAAAGATCTGGAAGAGGGCAAATGGGTCAAAATTTTGGGATGGGAAGACGCGGAGTCTGCCAAGAAGGAAATTACGGACGGCATCGCCGCCTACAACCAACAGCAAGCCGAATAAAGTTGTGTCTGGCTTTTTGGATGCGGTTTAAGCTTCCATGCCGCGTAGATACTGCGTGAGCAGCTATAAGAAATAGAGCGTCTGCAGCATGGCTGTCAGGCGCTTTTTTCATTGAATCGCCGTTGTTGACGGTGAGGCGCGGGAAAAGTCAGCCACCGCCGGGCGTCGGGGCAGGCCTTGATCTGCGTCGCCTTGGGGCCCAAGGTCGGGCATGGCGCTGGGCTTGTCGCCAACTTTGTTTTCAACCGGGAGGTCCCCACCGGGTCCTTCCTATTCACGAACCCTGTATCGCCGTGTATGATGATTTCAGCCTTTCTTCTCGCGAGCAGATATTCGCAGTCCAGGAAAAAACCACCATGGAAACCACGCAAGCCCCCTCCTCACTGAGCCGCCAGCCCAACCGCGCCGCGCAATCTGGCGCCGATGCCGGGCAGTACCTCACCTTGCGGCTGGGTGACGAGGAATACGCCATCGACATCCTGCGGGTGCAGGAAATCCGCTCCTACGAAGAGCCCACCAAAATGGTGAACTCTCCCAGTTTCATCAAGGGCGTGATCAACCTGCGCGGGGTGATCGTTCCGATTGTGGACTTGCGCCTCAAACTCAATATTGCCAAGGTGGAGTACACCGAGTTCACCGTGGTCATCATCCTGAATGTGCGGGGCACCGTGGTGGGCGCAGTGGTGGATGCGGTCTCGGATGTGGTGACGCTCACAGCACAACACATCAGACCGGCACCGCAATTTGAGTCGGCCATCGATTCCCGCTTCATTGTGGGTTTGGCCAACCTGGGGGAGCGCATGTTGATCGTCATGAATATGGAAACCCTGATGAGCAACACGGAGCTGGGCATGCTGGGGAATTCCGCGTTCTGAGAAAACAGCTTAACGCCGTTTGCGCCTGGCGCGTGCCGGACTCCCTGGATTGAATAACGCAGGCCGGAGGCTCTAATCGGGGTGTTTAAAGGGGCTGCGCTGGCCGAGTTGGTCCAGGTAGTTGCCAATGCCCCGGTCTTCCTGTTCCAGAAAACGCGCCACCGCATCGGCAAAAGCAGGGTGAGCCAGCCAGTGCGCGCTGGAAGTTTTTACGGGCAGCAGGGCGCGCGCCATCTTGTGTTCCCCCTGCGCACCGCCTTCAAAACGCTGGTAGCCATTGGCCATGCACCATTGCAGAGGCTGGTAGTAACAGGCCTCAAAGTGCAGGCAGTCCACACGTTCCAACGCACCCCAGTAGCGGCCATAGGCCACCTTCTCCATTTGTTGGTCATTTTGGCCTCCAGCCCCCGTGGAATGTGCGTCAATAGCTATCAAACTGCTAGCAATAGGGTGGCCGCCGCGTTCGGCCACAAACAGCAGCCAATGCGCCGCCATGGTGTTTTCCATGCGCCGAAAGAAGTCGCGGTTCAGGTAGGGTGCATTGCCATGCTCCAGGTAGGTGCGTTCGTAGCATCGGTAGAAAAAATCCCAGTCAGCGCGGGTGATGTCACGCCCCAGCGCAGAGCGAAAAGTCACGCCCGCATCGGCCACCTTGCGCCGCTCCTGCCGAATTTTCTTGCGTTTGTCCTGTGACAGGGAGGCCAAGAACGCCTCAAAGTCGGGGTAGCCTGGCTCGGTATTGGTCCAGTGGAATTGCACCGTGTGGCGCAGCATCAACCCTGCATCGGTGCAGGCCGCCAGATCGTCCTCGCCCGCAAACAGCAGGTGCAGGGACGACAGGCCGGACTGTTCACACCACTGCACCAAGGCCCGCACCAGGGCGGTCCGGGCGTGGGCGTCGCGGGCCAGCAGGCGGGCGCCTGGCACCGGAGTAAAAGGCACGGCCACCACGGCTTTGGGGTAATACGGGAGCCCATGCTGCGCATAGGCGCTGGCCCATGCCCAGTCAAACACGTACTCGCCGTAGGAATGGTCCTTCGTATACACCACACAGGCGACCACCATGTGGCCGTCGCTTTCAAGGGTGATGAAATGCGGCGCCCAGCCGGTGGCGGCACAGGCGCTGCCGCTGTCATGCAAGGCCGCCAGATAGGCGTGGCGCATGAACGGACTGGGCTGTGCCTGGGCCTGCAGCAAGCCATCCCATGCCATGGCATTCACCGCGTGGGGCGAGGTCACGACCCGGATGACATAATTGCCCTCATCCATGGCGCGCCCTCGGTGCGATGGGGCCCGAAGCGGCGGCGCTGGTAACAAAAAATGGCTGGTTCATGACTCTAAAACTGTGCGTCGCACAACTCAACTTCTTTGTCGGTGATTTGGACGGCAATGCCAAAAAAATCGTCACAGCCGCGCAGGAGGCCTATGCCGCCGGTGCCCGGCTGTTGCTGACGCCCGAGCTGTCCATTTGCGGCTATCTGGCCGAAGACCTGTTTCTGCGTCCCGCCTTTATCCAAGCCTGTGATGATGCCGTGAAAGCGGTGGCCCAGCAGTTGGCCGGGTTAAAAGACATGACCGTGGTGGTCGGACATCCGACCGGCGGTGACAGCCGGACCCGTTCGGTGGCAGTGCAGCAACGTTTCAATGCTGCCAGTGTGCTGCGCGAGGGGCAGGTGGTCGCCACCTACGCCAAGCGCGAGTTGCCCAATTACCAGGTGTTCGACGAGCGCCGCTACTTCACGCCGGGGGAGGGTGTGTGTGTGTTTGAAGCCGGCGAGTCCGGTGCGCGTGTACGTGTGGGGCTGCTGATTTGTGAAGATGCCTGGTTTGAAGAACCCGCACGCCTGGCCCAAGCGGCCGGCGCCCAGATGCTGGCCGTGATCAATGCCTCGCCCTTCCATGTGGGCAAGGGCTATGAGCGCGAAGAGATGATGCGCCAGCGGGTGCAAGCCACCGGGCTGCCATTGGTCTACGCGCACCTGGTGGGCGGCCAGGACGAGGTGGTGTTTGAAGGACATTCCTTTGCCCTGAACGCCGATGGCACCGTGGCCGGACGCGCGCCAAGTTTCAAGGAAAATATGTTCCTGGCCCGCGTGGAGACTGCGCAGGCAGCTATCAATATCGTAGCGGAAGTGGAGCCCGTGCGCAGCCCGGAGCTGGACCTGTGGGATGCGCTGGTCTTGGGTGTGCGGGACTATGTGGGCAAAAACGGTTTCCCCGGGGTCCTCATTGGCCTGTCGGGCGGCATCGACTCCGCGCTGGTACTGGCCGTGGCGGTGGACGCGCTGGGGCCGGACAAGGTGCGCACCGTGATGATGCCTTCACCCTATACCGCCGACATCAGCTGGATCGACGCCCGCGAGATGGCACGGCGCGTGGGGGTGCGCTACGATGAGATTTCCATCGTGCCGCAGTTCGAGGCCTTCAAGGCTTCTTTGGTGGCAGAGTTTGCTGGACTCGCCGAGGATACGACCGAGGAAAACATCCAGGCCCGCATCCGTGGCACGCTGTTGATGGCCCTCAGCAACAAATTCGGCAGCATTGTGCTGACCACCGGCAACAAGTCCGAAATGGCCACCGGCTATTGCACCCTGTACGGCGACATGGCGGGCGGTTTTGCGGTGATCAAGGACCTGGCCAAGACGCAGGTCTTCAATTTGGCGCGCTGGCGCAATGCCCACGATCCGTATGGCACCGGCAGCAGTCCTATCCCTGAGCGCATCATCACCCGTCCGCCGAGTGCGGAATTGCGCCCGGACCAGACCGACCAGGACAGTTTGCCGCCTTACGAGGTGCTGGACGCGATTTTGGAGCGCTACATGGAAAACGACCAAAGCATCGAGTCCATCGTGGCGGAAGGCTTTGCCCGCGAGGACGTGGACAAGGTCACCCGGCTCATCAAAATTAATGAATACAAGCGCCGACAAGCCCCGGTCGGAATTCGGGTAACCCACCGCAGCTTTGGCAAGGATTGGCGTTATCCTATTACCAGCCGTTTTCGCGCTTGAATTGAAATCTTGCCCATCACATTAGGAGAATCCATGAAACAAATTACCGCCATCGTCAAACCGTTCAAGCTCGAAGAGGTCCGTGAGTCCTTGGCCGAGTGTGGCGTGACGGGCCTGACTGTGACCGAAGTTAAAGGGTTCGGACGCCAGAAAGGGCACACTGAACTCTACCGTGGTGCCGAATACGTGGTGGATTTTCTGCCCAAGGTCAAGGTCGAGGTAGTGGTTAAAACGGAGGATGTCGACCGTTGTGTGGACGCCATTGTCAAAGCCGCCCATACCGGAAAAATTGGTGACGGCAAGATCTTTGTGACCAGCGTGGAGCGGGTGGTGCGTATCCGTACCGGCGAGCAGGACGAATCCGCCATCTGATAGCGTTTGTCCAAATGCCGGTTTTGAAAAATTAGATTTGCTCCAGTTGGGCGGCAGGTGCCAGTCCTGCCGTCTGCACCAATTCACGCAATAGCAAATCCGAGGTGTCGGACGCACAAACCAGGCCCATTTGCTGCGCATTCATGAACTGCTGCTCTTTGGCGTGAGCCAGAAATGTCAGCAAGCCCGTGTAGTAATGGGCGGTGTTCAAAATACCAATCGGCTTGTCGTGGTAGCCCAGCTGCCGCCAAGTCCAGACCTCAAACAACTCTTCCAGTGTTCCGATGCCGCCCGGCAAGGCCAGAAAGGCGTCCGCCCTTTCCGCCATCATGCGTTTTCGCTCATGCATGGTGTCTACGACATGCAGCTCGGTGCAGCCTTCATGGGCCCATTCTTTCTCTACCAAGGCTTGGGGAATAATGCCGATGACACGGCCACCTGCCTGCAAAGCTGCATCTGCGGCGATGCCCATGAGCCCATTTCTGCCGCCGCCATAGACCAGTTGTCCGTTGTGCCGTGCAATCCATTCCCCAACGGAACGCGCGACCTCCATGAAGGCCGGATTGGCGCCGGGACGTGAGCCGCAGTACACACAGATCGAGAATGCCGGAGTTGTCATGTGAATCGGTGGTAAAGGGCGGCCATCCAAATGCCAATGCAGGTCAGCAGACTGAGCAAAACGGCTGCACTTCCCATGTCTTTGGCACGTTTGGAGAGGTCATGCCATTCCGGGCCAATGCGGTCAATGGCGGTCTCGACGGCGGTATTGAGCAGCTCGACCACCATGACGAGCAGCACACTTCCCGCAAGCAAAGCCACCTCTACCCAGGTGCGCCCCAGCCACATGGAAATGGGCAGGAGGACCATGGCGGCAATGCTTTCCTGGCGAAACGCGGTTTCATGCCAGCCTGCGCGCAAGCCTGCCAAGGAGTATCCTGTTGCGTGCCACATGCGGTCCAGGCCAGATCGGTCTTTTTGGGGGTTGACCGGAGTATTGTGCAGGGGTGGAGTTTTCACGGAAGACGAAGGTGGAAGAGTTCAGACTAGCGACTCAAAGGCGGAGATACTACCAAGCGGGTACCGGCCCAAACGTCATGCCAGAACTGCTGCCCAGGATGGAGGCGGCTGGACAAGGCCCAGACGGTAACCCAACCGGCAATGAGAACAGCGAACTCAGCGCCGCTGAGGTGAAAGGGTGAAAGCGCAACCAGTGCAGGCATAAACCAGAGCCAACTCAGGCAATAACGTCCCAGGGCACGCATCTGCGTAACAGCCACTCCGTTCCGGTCGACAAGGCGAATATTCCAGGTTTTCATGGCCAGGGTTTGCCCCTTGGCCCAGAACCAGGTGAAATAAATGCCAAAGACGACGAACAAGAAAAATTGCAGTGCGTGGCGGTTATCCATGGCATTGCGCGTTTGGCTCAAGGTTCCGAAGAGGTAGCCGGCGAGGAAAACCACGCCAAACAGCAACATGCCTTCGTACATCCAGCAAGCCATGCGACGCCCTAGGGCTGGTGTTTTCAATTCAATCGGCATGCTTGAGGTTGCGCAAGACGCTATGTAGATAGGTCCTGCATTGTAGGCGGTCACCTGAACTGTGGACGGCCGCCTATGGGCCAAGACCGGCTTAATTCTGAGGTGCTGATACGCTGGGCAGAACGCGTGGCGGCAATGGCAACAAGGTGTTTCGGTCGATGGACAGCTTCGAATTGACCATTTCCCGTTCGATCTGCGTGGTGTGGCGTGTCACTGGTACCACGGCAAGCTTGTCTGCTGGAGCTGGCTTGATGGCAGCCGCCGCTCCCTTGGGTGCAACAACTGCCTTTTTTGCTAACTTCCGTCGTGCTTCGGGGCTGAGGGCTTTGTACGCCTCCCATTTCGAGGCGCGATCAGGTGGAGACAGTTTCTTTGTTTCCACAAAATTAATGCGCGCCAACTCCCGCTCGCGGGGGGTTAACGCAGCCCAGTCAGCCATTCGGCTGTGGAGTTTGGCCTGTTCAGCTCGCGCCATGGTGGTGTAATTCTTGGCTAAAGCAATCCATTTGCGCTTGTGACCGTCGCCCAAGGTGTCCCATGTGCCGGACAGTGGGCGCAAGGATTCCTGCTGCGCAATTGGCAGCGCATTCCATGCCAGCGCAAATGAGGCTGGACCCAACACAGTCGGCGGGGGGGCTGCGTCGGATGCGCTGGTGGGCGGGCGTGGTGCACTTGTTGTATCGGCCGATTGCGCCCAAGCGGGGGTAAGACCAAGCAACACTCCCGCTGCACTCAAAGAAAGTACGCGTAACTGCCTCGGTATCGTGCGCGCCATTGAAACTCGACGCAATAGATCAACAAACAGCATCCAATGAACCTGAAAAATTAGTCACGACTTTTCATACGCAAAAACTGAGCAAACCCGGGATCAGTGTATGCATCTGGGGGGAGTTCATCTGTAAGCAGTTCCGTATCAATTTCTGCAAGCTCGTTGACGCGTTTGTCTTCTGCGATAACGGCGATGGTGATCATTCCGGCGACCAGTGCCAGCAAAGGCAGCAAAGATCCGATGCGATTCCACAGGCTACGGTCATCGCTGCCCATTTGCAGAGTGACAACTCCGTCCTGAACCACTGTGGCTGCTGCCGTTTGCAACTTGGGAGCGATCTTGCGCTTTGCCAAGGCTTGCATGCGAGCGGCCTTAAGGCGCTCTGAAATATCGTGTGGCAAATGATCGGTTGCAGTTGATAGGCGTGCGGCAATATTCTGACCAACCTGGTCTTCGTATGTGTTTCTTTGAAGCAATTGCGAATTCACCATAGTTTTATCCCCTTTGCCGTCAATGCCCTTCCCAATGCCTGAACAGCCCTTGAGCAATGCGTTTTAACACTTCCCTGCGAGCACCCCATAGCCGCCGCGGTCTCAGAAACACCCATCTCTTCCCAATAACGCATCAGAAACGCTTCCCGTTGACGTGCCGGAAGTTGTTGGATCTGAGTTTCAATCTCCAGCAATGTTTGCGCCCGTTCAGTCTGACTCTCCGCGCTTTCGTTTTGTTCTGAATTGCTGGATGCCTGCAGCGTCTCCAGCAAATCAAAATCTCCTTCGTCGCTGGCAGACTCAAAGTCTCCCATATTCGTAAACAGGGCGTTATGTGTCTTTTGCCGTCGAAACCAATCCAAGGTGCAGTTGGACAAGATCCGCTGAAACAGCATTGGCAATTCTGCAACTGGCTTATCTCCGTAATGCTCAGCCAGCTTCATCATGCTGTCCTGAACGATATCCAGTGCTGCTTCATCTTTGCGTACGTGGTACAGAGACCGCTTGAACGCGCGTTTTTCAACGCTTTTCAGGAATTCGGAGAGCTCAAGTTCGGAAGCCAAGTGCGATAAGCCAAGCGGCAAGAAGAGGGAGGCGGGTGGCCCGCAAAGCAGACCATTCACCCGACGAGCGAACGGGGAATTATCGCATTGGCAGCTTCAACCGAGAAAGTCCATTAGGCGCACTTTTGGTGCTGTTTGGGTGTCAGCGGAGCATTTGCGGCCATTTTGGCCCCTCTTTGTCGCCTGTAGCCCAAGCTACAGGCTTCGCAGTCGGGTCCAAACTGACTCGCAACTGCCCTCGCTGCCATCCCAAGCCCTCATGGATTTTCTCGGTTCAAATCTGTATTTTGCTTTTCAAATTTTAAAATTCAAACAGGCAGTGCGATAATGCAGCTTGCAAATTAAAAGGCAAACGGGTCACGGTCCGGCGCGAATTCAATGCGCTTATGGCTTTGGCCTTAAGTTTCGACGCAACTCCACAAGTGTTTGCGAAGAGGCACCCAAGGTTTTTCGTCAGAGAAATTCACAAAGGTTCATCATGGAAATATCAAAAACCGAACTTGCTTCGGCAACATCTACCGCATCAGCGCACAAGTCGCCGACATCCTCCACTTTGGAGCTGCGTGGGGCCGAGATTCTGGTCAAGGCCCTTCAGGCTGAGAGTGTTAAGTACATCTGGGGCTACCCGGGTGGAGCGGTCCTTCACATTTACGATGCTTTTTATAAGCAAGATACGATTCAACATGTGCTTGTTCGCCATGAACAAGCCGCGGTCCATGCGGCAGACGGATATGCAAGAGCGACCGGGGATGTTGGCGTAGCGCTGGTGACCTCCGGGCCTGGTGTTACCAATGCCATTACCGGCATCGCCACTGCCTATATGGATAGCATTCCGATGGTGATCATCACGGGGCAGGTACCTACGCATGCAATTGGGTTTGATGCGTTTCAGGAATGCGATACGGTGGGCATTACGCGCCCCATCGTGAAGCACAATTTCCTGGTGAAGGATGCACGCGACATCGCCGAAACCATGAAAAAGGCGTTCTACATTGCGCGCAGTGGTCGGCCTGGTCCCGTTGTGGTTGATATTCCCAAAGATGTTTCCTTCAAGAAGGTGCCCTACGCAGGTTACCCGGCGTCGGTGGAAATGCGTTCGTACAACCCTGTGCGAAAAGGGCACGGGGGGCAAATCCGCAAGGCCCTGCAATTGTTGCTGACTGCCAAGCGCCCCTATATCTACACCGGCGGTGGGGTGCTCCTGAGCAATGCATCCGCAGAATTGCGAACTTTGGTCGACATGTTGGGTTACCCATGTACCAATACCCTGATGGGTTTGGGCGCCTACCCAGCCAGTGACCGTAAATTTTTGGGCATGTTGGGCATGCATGGCACAGTAGAGGCGAATAACGCCATGCAAAATTGTGATGTTCTGCTTGCTGTGGGTGCGCGTTTCGATGATCGGGTGATTGGCAATCCCAAGCACTTTGCCCAAAACGAACGCAAAATTGTTCACATTGATATTGATCCTTCGAGCATTTCCAAGCGTGTCAAGGTTGACATTCCTATTGTGGGTGATGTTAAAGATGTGCTATGTGAAATGATCGCAATGATCAAAGAAAGCGCGATCAAACCGGATGCCAGCGCGCTGGGAGCGTGGTGGGAGACGATTGATGGCTGGCGCAAGAAGGACTGCTTGAGCTACGACCCTGGAAAAGGCGATGTGATCAAGCCCCAGTTCGTGGTGGAAACACTGTGGAATATGACCAAGGACGCAGATACATACATCACGTCTGACGTCGGGCAGCACCAGATGTGGGCGGCCCAGTATTACCGTTTTGATGAGCCCCGCCGCTGGATCAATTCGGGTGGCTTGGGAACCATGGGTGTGGGTATCCCCTATGCAATGGGTGTCAAGTTGGCCAAGCCAGACAGTGAGGTCTTTTGCGTAACGGGTGAAGGTTCGGTGCAAATGTGCATTCAGGAGCTCTCGACCTGTTTGCAGTACAACACGCCGATTAAAGTGGTGTCTCTGAACAACCGCTACCTTGGCATGGTTCGCCAATGGCAGGAGCTGGAGTACGAGGGACGTTACAGCCACAGCTACATGGATGCCTTGCCCAACTTCGTCAAGTTGGCCGAAGCCTATGGCCACGTTGGTATGCTGATTGAGCGTCCTCAAGACGTAGAGCCAGCACTGCGTGAAGCACGTAAGCTGAAAGACCGGACCGTGTTTATGGATTTTCGGACCGACCCGACAGAAAATGTGTTTCCGATGGTGCGCGCAGGCAAGGGCATCACTGAAATGCTGCTGGGTTCCGAAGACCTTTAATTACATTCTTAAACCAATCTGATGAATCTATTGTTTGCCAAGCTCTGCTGTTACCGCAGCAGGGGGAGGGCAGCGAAAAGAGGAGTCTATTCCTATGAAACACATCATTGCAGTTTTGCTGGAAAATGAAGCAGGAGCTCTTTCCAGGGTGGTTGGACTTTTTTCTGCGCGGGGTTACAACATTGAGTCGCTGACCGTTGCACCCACGGAGGATCCCAGCCTGTCCCGTATGACTATCCAGACGACGGGTTCGGATGACGTGATTGAGCAAATCACCAAACACCTGAACCGTCTTATTGAAGTGGTTAAGGTTGTGGACCTGACGGAAGGTGCCTATATTGAGCGTGAGCTTATGATGGTGAAAGTGCGCGCTGTTGGCAAAGAGCGCGAAGAGATGAAGCGCATGGCTGACATCTTCCGGGGCCGCATTATTGATGTGACCGAAAAGAGCTACACCATTGAGTTGACAGGCGATCAGTCCAAGAACGACGCATTCCTGGATGCCATTGAGCGCGCTGCAATTCTGGAGACGGTACGCACCGGCTCCAGCGGAGTGGGCCGAGGCGAGCGTATTTTGCGAGTTTGATGTGTATATTCCGTGCGCGCATCGGCTGGCTCAGCGCGCAAGGTTTTTTGGCGACTGTGTTTACCGTTCGCCCTGAGCTGGGGTAGTTTTTTGCAACCGGGCGCCATTCGCCATTATTTATTTCGGAGAGAAAAATGAAAGTGTTTTACGACAAAGACTGCGATCTGAGCCTCATTAAAGGCAAAACAGTCGCCATTATTGGTTACGGCAGTCAAGGACATGCCCACGCCCAAAATCTGAACGACAGTGGCGTGAAAGTCGTGGTGGGTTTGCGCAAGGGTGGCGCATCTTGGCCCAAGGTTGAAAAAGCGGGCCTGCAAGTCGCAGAAGTGGCTGATGCAGTGAAGTCTGCAGACGTGGTCATGATTTTGTTGCCCGATGAGCAAATTGCTGCGGTGTACACCAACGACGTAGAACCCAATATCAAGCAAGGCGCATCGCTGGTTTTTGCACATGGTTTCAATGTGCACTACGGCCTGGTGACCCCGCGCGCCGATTTGGATGTCTGGATGGTCGCTCCCAAGGCACCCGGTCACACCGTGCGCGGTACCTACGCGCAAGGTGGCGGTGTTCCTCACCTGATCGCGGTTCACCAAGACAAGTCAGGCCGCACCCGTGACCTCGCTTTGAGCTATGCCATGGCCAATGGTGGTGGCAAGGCCGGCATCATTGAAACCAATTTCCGCGAAGAAACAGAAACAGACCTTTTTGGTGAGCAGGCCGTTCTATGCGGCGGAACCGTTGAACTCATCAAGGCTGGTTTTGAGACCTTGGTGGAAGCCGGTTATGCGCCAGAGATGGCTTACTTTGAATGCTTGCATGAGCTCAAGTTGATTGTTGACATGATTTACGAAGGCGGAATTGCCAACATGAATTATTCGATTTCCAACAACGCAGAATACGGTGAGTACGTCACTGGCCCACGTATTGTGACCAGTGCAACCAAGGACGCCATGCGCCAATGTCTGAAGGATATTCAGACGGGTGAGTATGCGAAGAGCTTCATTTTGGAGAACAAGGCGGGCGCGCCCACTTTGTTGAGCCGTCGCCGCTTGACCTCTGAGCATCAGATCGAGCAGGTCGGTGCAACGCTGCGCGCCATGATGCCTTGGATCGCGAAAAACAAACTGGTAGACCAAACGCGCAACTGATTGAAGGTGTGCCGGTCTAGAACAAAAGCCACTTCGGTGGCTTTTGTCTTTTGTGACTGCCTTACACTGCCATGATTGCTTGCGCTTGTTGTTCAAGGAGGATTTATGCATGATGGAACGGATTCGTTGGGAACTGAAAACGACGCGGTAGTGATCCGCAAGCGGCGCAAAGGCATCTATATATTGCCCAATTTGTTCACTTTGGCCGCTCTTTTTGGGGGGTTTTATTCCATTGTGATGGCTGTGAATGGCCGTTTTGACTTGGCTGCGGTTGGGGTTTTTTGCGCCATGGTGCTGGACAGCCTGGATGGACGTGTGGCCCGTATGACCAATACGCAGAGTGCGTTTGGCGAACAAATGGATTCGCTGTCTGACATGGTTTCTTTCGGCGCAGCGCCTGCCTTGATTTCCTATGTATGGGCCCTCAAAGGCTTGGGTCGCTGGGGATGGTTTGCAGCCTTTGTCTACTGCGCATGTGCTGCGTTGCGACTGGCGCGGTTTAACGTCAACACTGCGGTGGTGGACAAGCGTTATTTTCAGGGACTACCTTCTCCTGCCGCTGCAGCTTTGATAGCTGGGTTTATATGGCTGTGTACCGATTTGGGCATACAAGGTCCGGGTCTGGCGTGGCCCATGTTTTGTTTGGCGTTGTATGCCGGGCTGACGATGGTGACTAACGTGCCTTTTTATAGTTTCAAAGACGTTAGCATGAAAAAAAGTGTCCCTTTTGTGGTGATTGTGCTGATTGCTTTAGGTATCGCGGTAATCAATATTGACCCACCCACCGTGATGTTTGGCTTGTTTGTTGTCTATGGCCTGAGTGGATATGTAGTCTATGCCTGGCGCAAAACCAAGGGTGTTCAGACCAGCCTTATCAGCACATCAACGGATGAGCCAGATGAGCGTGGCTTGCATCGGTAAACTGGGTTTTTGCGCGATGTGACATTGAGCAACATTGTGATATTTCAGGATCAATAGGAGTTATGAGATGGCTGACAAACTGATCATTTTTGACACAACCTTGCGCGACGGCGAGCAGTCACCAGGTGCATCTATGACGCGAGATGCCAAACTCCGTATCGCACGGCAATTGGAGCGGCTCAGGGTCGATGTCATTGAGGCGGGGTTTGCTGCCAGCTCCAACGGTGATTTCGAAGCAATTCAGCTCATTGCCAATACGATCAAGGACTCAACGGTTTGTTCTTTGTCCCGCGCAAATGACCGTGATATATCCCGCGCGGCAGAGGCGCTCAAAGGGGCTAACCGTGCCCGCATTCATACTTTCATCGCAACGTCCGCATTGCATATGGAAAAGAAATTGCGAATGACGCCCGATCAGGTGTTTGAGCAAGCCAAGCAATCGGTGCGGTTTGCGCGCAATCTGGTCGGTGACATTGAGTTCAGTCCCGAGGACGGATACCGGAGTGATGTGGACTTTTTGTGCCGGGTTCTTGAGGCTGTCATTGCAGAAGGAGCGACCACCATCAACGTTCCTGATACGGTGGGTTATGCGGTTCCCGAGTTGTACGGAAACTTTATCAAGACTTTGCGTGAACGCATTCCCAACTCTGACAAGGCCATCTGGTCGGTCCATTGCCACAATGATTTGGGCATGGCAGTCGCCAACTCGCTGGCTGGCGTCAAGATTGGAGGTGCGCGCCAGATTGAGTGCACCATCAATGGTTTGGGTGAGCGCGCGGGCAACTGCAGCCTGGAAGAGGTTGTGATGGCGGTAAAAACCCGTAAGGACTATTTTGGTTTGGAGATGGGGATTGACGCCACGCATATCCTGGCCGCCAGTCGGATGGTGAGCCAAACCACGGGCTTTCTGGTGCAACCCAACAAGGCTGTTGTTGGAGCCAATGCTTTTGCACACGCGTCTGGCATTCACCAAGACGGTGTATTGAAGGCGCGGGATACCTACGAAATCATGCGCGCTGAAGACGTTGGCTGGACGGCCAATAAGATTGTTCTTGGCAAGTTGAGTGGGCGCAATGCCTTCAAGCAGCGACTGCAGGAGCTAGGCATTCAATTGGAAAGTGAATCCGACATCAATGTAGCGTTCTCACGGTTTAAGGAATTGGCGGACCGCAAGAGTGAGATTTTTGACGAAGATATTCTTGCCTTGGTCAGTGACGAAAGCATTACCCACGAAAAAGAGCAATATTGTTTTGTATCGTTGTCACAGCACAGTGAAACAGGTGAGCGCCCTCATGCCAGTATCGTGTTTACTGTTGATGGCAAAGAAGTCAGAGGTGAGTCGGACGGTAATGGTCCGGTGGATGCCTCATTGAAATCCATTGAGTCGCATGTGAAGAGTGGTGCTGAAATGATTCTGTATTCAGTCAATGCAATCAGTGGGTCCACCGAAAGCCAGGGTGAGGTCACCGTGCGTTTGCAAAGCGGTGGGCGGGTGGTCAATGGTATCGGGGCCGACCCCGATATTGTGGTTGCATCTGCGAAGGCTTACCTGAGTGCACTCAATCGATTGCATTCGAAGGGGGACAGTGTTGCAGCGCAAGGCTAGGGTGACAGCGGCTTCTTTATCAAATTGTTGAAGTTTGTCGTGCAAGTGGTTGATCTTGGGGGACTTTTCTGATTAAACTGTCCCCCACTGGTGGAAATTCAAGTTGAATTGTCAACCAACTCTTATGCCTTACTGTTGGGGTCAATCTTGAAACGCCTACTTATTCAATTCGGTGCCGCTGCAATCTTTGCATCGTTCATTTTTGCACCAGCCTATGCAGTGACGAAAAAGCATGTTTCGGTGGGCGCGAAGCGTACGGCCAAGCATCATTCTGCTGTTAAGGCAACGGTTCGCGCAAAACGCCGCAAGGCTCCCGTTGCAGTAGTGCCCAGCCAGCCCTCTTTTGGAAAGTTGGCCGGCTTGCATGGTGGGCGTGATGCATTGGATTTGAAATCCAGTGTGGCATTGGTGATTGATCAAGATACCAAGGAGGTTCTTTTTCGAAAAAATGAACTGGCCGTGTTGCCGATTGCGTCGATTACAAAGCTGATGACTGGGTTGTTGATCAGCGAGGCAAAATTGCCTATGGACGAGGTCATTGCCATTACCCAGGCAGATGTAGATACCGAAAAAGGCAGTTCTTCTCGACTCAGCGTGGGGACGGAACTGAGCCGGGGTGAGCTGCTTCATTTGGCGTTGATGGCCAGCGAGAACCGTGCAGCGCATGCACTGGGCCGGAGTTTTCCAGGTGGGCTGTCTGTATTTGTCAACGCAATGAATGCCAAAGCCAAGGCGTTGGGAATGCTGGATACCAGTTATGTTGAGCCTACTGGCCTGTCAAGTAAAAATCAGTCCAGCGCCCATGATTTGGCGACGTTGGTGCATTTTGCGCACAAAGACCCGACCTTGCGTGAGTTATCGACTTCCACGGGGTATCAGGTGGCCGTTGGGCGGCGTACTTTGCAGTACAACAACACCAATCGATTGGTAAAAAACCCGCAATGGGATATTGGTCTGCAAAAGACGGGCTATATCTCCGAAGCGGGGCAGTGTTTGGTGATGCAAGCCAAAGTGGCGGGGCGCCAGCTCATTATGGTGTTCTTGGACTCGGCAGGCAAACTCAGCCGAATCGCCGATGCAGAGCGTGTTCGGCGTTGGGTGGAGTCCATACCAACACCAGCCAGCAGACAAACGCCCCTGGCCAGCAGTGACAGTAGCCAGCGGGTTTTTAGCAACTGAAATTAGGTACGCTGTCTCCGGCCGTCAGATTGGTAGCCCAAGGTTTCAGAAATTAGGCGAGTTGCTTCTTTCAGTTTCGGTAGCCAATCGTCTTCCATTCGGCCAGAAGGGGCTGATATAGACAGTCCGGCAATCAATTTCTCCTGATCATCGTAGATGCCCGCTGCCATGCAGCGTACGCCGAGTTCTAATTCTTCATTGTCATTGGCGTGTCCATATTGGCGAACCCTGGCAAGTTCGCTTTCTAATTCGTCCAGTCGGGTAATGCTATTTTTAGTGTGCCCCTTGAGTCCGGTTCGCATTGCGTAGGCTCGGGTGCGCTGAGGGTCATCGGCCGCGAGAAACAGTTTGCCTACCGATGTAAGGTGTAAGGGGGCGCGGCCGCCGATCGCCCTCACCACTTGCATGCCCGATCTTTCGCTGTAAGCGCGTTCGATGTAAATAATTTCATCTCCCTGGCGCATGCTCAAGTTGACGGGTTGCTGGATGAGTTTGTGCAACTCGCGCATGGGCGCCAATGCTGCGTCCCGCACATTCAAGCGCCCTTTGACTAAATTTCCCAACTCCAGCAGGCGCATCCCCAATCTGTAAGTTCCAGGTTGCGGTCGGTCCACAAACCGACCAGACACCAGGTCGTTCAAGATTCGATGGGTAGTGGATGGATGAAGCGCAGCCTTTTCGCTGATTTCTTTCAAAGGCATTGCTTCTTCGCGCGACGCCAGCACGTCGATCAGCGTAAACATTCGCTCAATGACTTGGACTGTAGGGGCGATGGGGAGGTCAGAATCTTTTTTTGTCATGGTGGGTCTCTTGCCCGTATTTTACCTTGTGAAATTTTCGCTTTTTGGATGTAATGGCGCAGTATCTGGCGTGTACCACCGGTCGTCGGACAACAACTGCAGCGGTGAAAACTTGGCTTTGTATTTCATCTTTGGGCTGTCGGCAATCCAATAACCCAGGTACACATAGGCCAGTTCCAGCTGTTTGGCTTGCTGGATTTGCCAAAGCACATTGAAGGTTCCATAACTGGCCTGATCGTTGGGTTCGAAAAATGTGTAAACAGCCGAGATGCCGTCATCCAATACATCCAGGATCGAGACCATTTTCAACGCCCCTGGCGACCCGTCGGAAGTCGGCTCGCGAAATTCGATAAGCCGGGTGTTAACGCGACTCTGCAGCAGGAACTGTGTGTACTGGTCGATACTGTCCTCGTCCATCCCGCCGCCAGCGTGACGGCAATGCTGGTAACGAAGGTAAAGTGCGTAGTGTTCTTCCACAAAGCCGAGTCTGAGCACGCGCACCGATAAAGTTTGGTGGCGCACCCATGCTCGCCGTTGGCTGCGATCAGGGCGAAATTCTGCAGCCATGACCCGCAAAGGCGTGCAAGCGTGGCAGCCGTCGCAATAGGGTCGATAGGTAAACATGCCGCTACGGCGAAACCCTTTGGAGACCAATTCTGAATAGGTCGCGTTGTTGATCAAATGGCTCGGTGTTGCTACCTGGGAGCGTGCCTGACGCTCAGGCAGGTAGCTGCACGGGTAGGGCGCCGTGGCATAAAACTGCAACGTTTGTAGTGGGAGATCCTTGAGGTCTGTCACGTTAAAAACACATCAAACCGACAACACATGCTGCCAGTATAGGGGGCTGAAGCGCCAGTCCAGATTCGGTTTCTTTTGTGCCAGTGCGATGTGGGCAATAAATTCTCTGCGCGGCATTTCCTTTGCACCCAGCGAAGCAAGATGCGCGGTATTTTGCTGGCAGTCGATGAGTTGGATGGCGTGTTCTCTGCAAAAGCCTACCAGTGCAGCCAATGCAATTTTGGACGCATCTGGAACCTTGGCGAACATCGACTCTCCAAAGACTGCGTGGCCCAGCGCCACGCAGTAGAGGCCTCCGACCAGTTCACCGTTGATCCAGGTTTCGATGCTGTGCACATGGCCCGCATGGTGCAAGTCAATGTAGGACTGCACCATGGTTGGCAGAATCCAGGTACCGCGTTGTCCATTTCTGGGTGCGCTGGCACAAGCTTGGATGACTTGTGCAAACGCAGTGTCGAATCGGATGCCGCAGTTTGCATCATTTTTGAAACGCAGCAGTGTTTTTCGTAGCGAGCGGTGCAGTCGAAAGTCGGAACTGCGCAATGCCATGCGTGGGTCGGGACTCCACCACAAAATGGGTTGGCCGTCGCTGAACCAGGGAAAAATGCCGTGTCCATAGGCGCGCATTAACGTGTCAGTGGATAGGCTGCCACCAACGGCCAGCAGCCCAGGTGCCTCTGATTGCCGGGGCCATGCATATTCCACGGGGGGGAAAGGGTGGCCAGGTTCCAGCCATGGAAGTGAGGGATGCTCGGAAGACATGGATTCAAAAGTGCTCAGGCTTTGTTTGTAAAAATATTGGGTACTCAGGAAGAGGACCCGCTTCATGCGGTTAGAATACTGGATGTCGGGGCGTAGCGCAGCCTGGTAGCGCATCTGGTTTGGGACCAGAGGGTCGAAGGTTCGAATCCTTTCGCCCCGACCATTATTCATAAGCCAGAGCATAAGCCTCTGGCTTATTCGTTTCAGGGTTCGTGCAAATCCTGCTTTCTGTCCGTAGCTCAGTTGGATAGAGCAACAGCCTTCTAAGCTGTGGGTCGGGGGTTCGATCCCCTCCGGACAGGCCAAAGGCCCACGCATCGCCCGATGACTATTCAATCACCAGCGTCTGCACTGGGGTGTGCAGACCCAGCCATTTTTGCACAGCGCCTTGAAAGAGGCTGGCGGCGCCGGTGGTGTACATATGCAGTTGCTGCACGTTGACTTCGTCCGATGGGTCGGGTTGGGCGAGTTGCCCACGTTCGGCCAGAAGGCGACGCGTTTGTCGGGCGACGGGGGTGCCACCTTCCAAAAAAATAACATCCTTTCCGACCAGCGTTTGCAGTATCTCAGCCGCGAACGGGTAGTGGGTGCAACCCAGAACCAGGGTGTCTATCTCATCGGAATTTAGGCCAAATCTGCCCATAGCCCCCGTGTAATGTGCGCAAGCAGCTCCTACTTTGATAGCATTTCCCTGTTCTATGGCGTAGGCCAGACCGTCGCAAGGCTGCAATACAAAGGTGGCCTGTCCATGCAGGGATGCCAACAGTTTGCGAAATTTCCCGCTGCTCAGCGTGCCCCGAGTCGCCATCACGCCAATACGTCGTGTTTTGCTGCTGGCGACGGCGGGTTTAAGAGCCGGTTCGATGCCAATGATGGGCAGGTCCGCATAGGTCTGTCGCAATTGGCCAATGGCAGCCGCAGTGGCTGTGTTGCAGGCCACCACCAGTGCCTTGATGTGGTGCTTCTGTACCAGATGATGGGCAATCGCGTGGGAGCGATGGATGACGTGCGTGTCGTCACGTTCACCATAGGGCGCATGCCCGCTGTCTGCAATGTAGATGAACTGTTCGTCGGGCAACTCGGCACGCAGGGCCTGCAGCACGCTGAGTCCGCCCACACCGCTGTCAAATACTCCGATAGGACGCATTCCGACTTTTGTTGCAACTGGCAGCGGTGGGGGGATTTCAGGCGGGGGTGACTTCAATCGTCTTGAACTCGCCACTGGCGATTTTCTTTTGCCATTCAGCTGGCCCAGTGATGTGTGCGCTGGTGCCGCCCGCATCCACGGCAACCGTCACAGGCATGTCCACCACATCGAATTCGTAAATGGCTTCCATTCCCAGGTCGGCAAATCCCACGACTTTGGCGGTTTTGATCGCCTTGCTCACCAGGTAGGCGGCGCCACCCACGGCCATCAGGTACGCACTCTGGTGCTTTTTGATGGCTTCAATGCCAGCAGGGCCACGCTCAGCCTTGCCGATCATGGAAATCAGGCCGGTTTGGCTCAGCATCATCTCGGTGAATCCGTCCATTCGGGTGGCAGTGGTGGGGCCAGCCGGGCCTACGGCTTCGCCTTGGACCGGGTCAACCGGGCCGACGTAGTAAATCACGCGGTTGGTAAAGTCCACTGGCAACGGTTCACCTTTGGCCAGCATGTCCTGGATGCGTTTGTGCGCGGCGTCGCGACCGGTCAGCATCTTTCCGTTCAGAAGCAGGGTGTCGCCGGGTTTCCAGCCTGCGACTTCTTCCTTGGTAAGTGTGTTGAGGTCGACCTTTTTGCTTTGCACGTAATCGGGCGTCCAGTTGACGTTGGGCCACAAATCCAGGGAGGGTGGGTCCAGGTAGACGGGGCCGCTGCCGTCCATCACAAAATGCGCATGGCGAGTCGCCGCGCAGTTGGGGATCATGGCGACGGGCTTGCTGGCGGCGTGGGTGGGGTACATCTTGATCTTGATGTCCAGCACCGTGGTCAGGCCACCCAGGCCTTGGGCACCGATGCCCAGGGCATTCACTTTCTCAAACAGTTCGAGGCGCAATTCCTCGGTCCGGCTCAGGGCCTGCCCTGCAGAGGATTTGGCCTGCAGTTCGTACATGTCGATGTCGTCCATCAGGCTTTCCTTGGCCATCAGCACGGCTTTTTCGGCGGTTCCGCCAATGCCAATGCCCAGCATGCCCGGGGGGCACCAACCGGCGCCCATGGTGGGGACGGTTTTGAGCACCCAGTCCACCACCGAATCGCCGGGGTTGAGCATGATCATCTTGCTCTTGTTTTCGCTGCCACCGCCTTTGGCGGCCACGGTCACTTCCACCGTGTTGCCGGGCACAATCTCGGAAAAAATGACGGCGGGGGTGTTGTCCTTGGTGTTTTTGCGCAAAAACTCAGGGTCAGCGACCACGCTGGCGCGCAGGGTGTTGTCGGGGTGGTTGTAGCCACGGCGCACGCCTTCGTTGATGGCGTCGTCCAGGCTGCCGGTGAAGCCTTCCCAGCGCACGTCCA
>Ga0156180_1090_pt1 | contig 85059 bp, 68 predicted proteins | sample RifCSPlowO2_12_FD_107833 | JGI IMG/M metagenome (GOLD analysis project Ga0156180, IMG submission 107833) | Burkholderiales bacterium RIFCSPLOWO2_12_FULL_61_40
TTCCTGGCCCAGGCGGTCCGCCACGGGGATGAAGATTTCATTGGTTTCGTTGCGTTTTTGGTATTCAAAGTCGCTCAACTCTTCAAAGCGGGCCAGACGGGCCTTGCTCTTGGCCTGGCGGGCCTTGGGGTTCTGGCGCGACCATTCCAACTCTTTCTTCAAGGCCTTGGCACGGGCCTCTTCGCCTTTTTGCTCGGCTTCCAGGCGCGCTTGCTTTTGCGTCAACCAGTCGCTGTAGTTGCCCTTGTAAGGGATACCGGAGCCCCGGTCCAGTTCCAAAATCCACTCGGCGGCATTGTCCAGGAAGTAGCGATCGTGGGTAATGGCCACCACGGTGCCGGAGTAACGCTGCAAAAACTGCTCCAGCCAGTCCACGGATTCGGCGTCCAGGTGGTTGGTCGGCTCGTCCAGCAGCAGCATGTCGGGCTTGGACAGCAGCAGGCGGCACAGGGCCACACGGCGCTTTTCACCACCGGAGAGCACGCCGATGTTGGCATCCCATGGGGGCAGGCGCAGGGCGTCGGCAGCAATTTCCAACTGGTGCTCGGAATCCGTGCCAGCGGTGGCGATGATGGCTTCCAGCTCGGCCTGCTCGGCGGCCAAAGCGTCAAAGTCGGCATCTTCGGCACCATAGGCGGTGTAGACCTCTTCCAGACGGGCTTTGGCGGCGAACACCTTGCCCATGCCGGATTCCACGCTCTCACGCACCGTTTGGGTGGGGTCGAGCTGAGGCTCCTGGGGCAGATATCCGATGTTCAGTCCGGCCATGGGCTGGGCTTCGCCTTCGATTTCCTTGTCCAGTCCGGCCATGATTTTGAGCAGTGTGGATTTGCCCGAGCCGTTGGTACCCAGCACACCAATCTTGGCGCCTGGGAAAAAGCTCAAGGAAATGTCTTTAAGAATATGACGCTTGGGCGGCACGATCTTGCCGACGCGGTTCATCGTGAATACGTATTGGGCCATTGCTGTACTAATTTATCGGGAGTAAAGGCAGCATTATCGACTGCCGCACAGAAAGGCGCAGCCCGACACGCCAGACGCAAGGGGAATTATGGTCCTTCTTGCGGGCGTCCGAGGTTGTTGCGCAAAGCCGCCTGGGCTACTGCGTCCAGCGCGTTATCCATGACCCGCCCATCCGATACCAGACGAATCAGGCCCAACCCCCGCAATCGGTCCATGGTTCGCCGGGACATGGAATGCGCCAGGCCGCCACCGGAAATGAACATGAACAAGGTACGGTGCGGGCTGGCCCAGGTGAGTTGGGCACGCACCCACTGCCCGCCCAATGCCAAGTCAACCCAGGATCCTGTATTGAGATGGTCCGCTGACCACGACTGCTGCGCCATCGGATCAAAAGCCTCAGGTGGCTCCACATACTCTTCCGGCAGGACCGGGGGCTCCTCCAAATAACCCGAATCACCGGCTTCGTCGTCCACGATCCAGAGTTTATCAGGCGGTAAACCAACATTGCGCACAGCCGCTTCATGGGCCGTCGGCGACGGCGCTTCGTCAGTTGCAGAGCCGGGTCGGGGGTTGTCGAAGGCCTTTTCGTGGAAAGTGATCAGCGCATCAAAGAAAACGACCATGCGCTCTGGCGGATAGGAAATCAACTCCAAACCCTGGCGCATTTTGACCAGCATGCCGGGCACCATCTGCACCAGCCGCGCCCGGTTGCGCCGCGCTAACCGCGGGCGCACACTCCAGACCAGGTCGTCCACCAACGCCAAATAGCCATCGGCGTCCACGGCGCCATCCACACACCGCAGTTGCGACTCTGCCACGACTTGCGCCCATGGTCCACGCAAAAAGGTGACCACCATTTCGGGTATGGTTTTTTTCTCCAAGCGCGCGGCAAAGTCTTCGGCCAAACGTTGCGCCAGCAGGTTGCGCTGCTCGGCATGCAACAGGCCGCGAGCCGCTTCTTCGGCGCGCTGGCGCTGGTCGTGTTCGTCACTCGCCCAGCGCGCCTCCAGTGCGTGCAACACATCGGCAAATGCAACAGCATCGCCTTCGCCCGCCGCGAGTTGTTGGATCGCCGCTTCAAACGAGGCATGAAAATTGAAAAACCCCGGCTCTTCAGGTGAAGAAAAACCCAGGCTTCGATGGGTCATCTTGTCCAGGAACTGGCGGGCAGGATGTTGGCGCTCGCTGAAAAAACGGGCGTCTGACTGCGACAGCCTGATCAGCAGAGGCTCCATGGAATGCAGACTCTGGCGCACCGCAGCCAGCAGGCGGTGGTCACGCATCAGGTTTTCCAGCATCAGCCGCACCACCTCCTCCCCCAACTGGCGCCCCAGGTACTTGCTTTGGGCATGTTCACGGTGCACGCTTTTGCCACCCCGCGCCGCCAGGGGCGGGGCCTTCAGCCCAGGTGCCGCAGTTTGGCCCGCGCGCTCGGCCAAGCGCTTCATCATGGGCTCCACCAGCTTCAGGTCTTCCAGCGCAGCAAAAGACGCGGGCACCGTGTGGGTAAAGTCACCAGCCCCGCCTGCCTGGGCGCCCACTTCCAGCTCACCCGACAGCAGGCGGCGCAACTTGTCCAGTGTCAGCAAGGTGCGGGTCACCGAATTTTCTGGTGCTTTGCTGCGCCCGCCGAACTCGCCCCCCGGTGCGCCCAGCGGCCCGACGGGCTCCACCCCCTGGGAGCGCAGCCAATCGGAAACCTCCCGGTACAACTGCCGCAAACTGACCCCCAACAGACCGGCAGCAGTGCTCATCAGAGCAGCGCGCGCATCTTCCTGCGGCACATGTTTTGACAAGGTTTCGCGCAAGGCGTAGACAAAGGACTCCGGCTTGAGCGGATTCAAATGCGCTTGCACGGTGGTCCAGCCCAACAAGGTGCTGACCAGGGCGTTGAGCGTGGGCAGCACGTCATCCACCGCCTGAAAAACCTCTTGCTGCGTCAATGCAAATTCGATATTGGCGTCGATTTGCTCTTCCTCCAGAAACTGGAAATCATCAAACCGCACCGTGGCCTGTGCGTTGACCCGTTGCCTGTCCCCACCGTATACGGCGGCGCGCAATGCCGTAGCAAAGGTCTTTTTTACCGCCATGTGCTGGACCGCCAGCCCCACGATAGCGTCTTGCCCCGCCGGACGCATTTGCCCATACAGCGGTTTATTCTTGGCCGCCATCACCGCCGCCTGCAGCCCGTTCAGAACATCGTCCACCAAGGCATCGCTTTGCTCCAGCACCGCCTCGATACAGGCTTGCAAGGAGGGCTTGGCACTGCCCGCATCGTGCGCCACCCCCAGGCGTCGCAGTATGAATTTTTTCATCATGCTCCCATTCTCCCAGTTGCAAGGCCCCAGCGCCAATGCTTTGACACATTGTTACCGTCCCCGCGTACGCCATTGACCGGGAACAAAGCATTTTTCCCCCGCAACGCCCAACGTGCGACAATAGGGGCTGTTGTGGTGCGTCAGTTGCCCACAATTTCAGCACCATGCTGGGGACAAGACCGACAATCAGCGTCCCGCTTTTGAATCTATCTGCCTTTGACTGACTGGGTGTTACGGCACCCAGACAGGCCGATATCCCAAGCGCCCTGGATGGGTGCCCAACTATGAACTTCGAAGAATTGAACCTGGCTCCTGCCATTGTGAAAGCGGTGCGCGAGCACGGTTACGAGACCCCTACGGCCATTCAGGCCCAGGCCATTCCCCTGATCCTGGAAGGCCACGATCTGCTGGGAGGCGCCCAAACCGGTACCGGTAAAACCGCCGCTTTTGTGCTGCCCATGCTGCACAAGCTGGCCATGAACCGCAGCGCACAAAACAAATTTGGCGGCACCGGCATCCGTGCCCTGGTGCTGACCCCCACCCGCGAACTGGCCGCCCAGGTGGAAGAGTCGGTACGCACCTATGGCAAATTCCTGCAACTCTCCAGCACGGTGATTTTTGGCGGTGTGGGCATGAACCCGCAAATCTCCAAACTCAAAAAAGGCGTGGACATCCTGGTAGCCACCCCTGGCCGCTTGCTCGACTTGCAACAGCAAGGCATGCTGGATTTGGGCCAGGTACAGATGCTGATCCTGGACGAAGCCGACCGCATGCTGGACATGGGTTTTATCCACGACGTCAAGAAAGTGCTGGCCCTGGTGCCGAAAGAAAAGCAGAGCCTGCTGTTCTCCGCCACCTTCAGCGACGAGATTCGCGATCTGGCCAATGGCCTGCTGAAAAACCCGCAAAGCGTGCAGGTCACCCCCCGCAACACCACGGTGCAACGCATCACCCAGGTGATTCACCCCGTGGGACGCGGCAAGAAAAAGGCGCTGTTGGCGCACATCATCCAGGAACAAAACTGGAGCCAGGTGCTGGTGTTCACCCGCACCAAGTTCGGCGCCAACAACGTGGCCGAATTTTTGGAAAAAAACGGCATCACCGCCATGGCACTGCACGGTAACAAAAGCCAGTCGGCACGGACCCAAGCCCTGAGCGGCTTCAAAAGCGGTGAAGTGCGCGCCCTGGTCGCCACCGACATTGCCGCCCGCGGTATCGATATTGACGACCTGCCCCACGTCGTGAACTACGAAATCCCCAACGTCAGCGAAGACTATGTGCACCGCATCGGCCGCACCGGCCGCGCCGGAGCCGATGGCGCCGCCGTCAACCTGGTGTGCCTGGATGAAGAGGGCTTCATGCAGGACATCGAACGCTTCACCAAGCAAAACATCGAAGTCAAAATCATCGAAGGTTTTGGCCCCGAGCCTGGCGAGCGGGCAGAGCCCATCGCCATGGGGCGCCAGACCATTTGGGGCGGTGCCGGCAAACCGCCTAGCCGCGACGTGATGCAGGCTGCGGCCAAATCCGCTCGGACCGAGATGCTGCAGCGCGTGCGCGACAGCAAGGCCGCCCGCCCTGGTGCGGGTGGTGGCGGCAATACAGGTGGTGGCCGTGGCGGCCAGGGTCCCCGTGGTAACGCAGGCCATGGTGGTGGCAATGGCGGTGGTGGTTTTGGTGGTGGCCGTGGTGGCGAGCAAGCTCCCCGTCCACAAGGCGCCCGTCCTCCACAAGGTCGCGGGCGTGGTCCCGTGGGTGACGCACAGCCGCGCAGCCATGAAGGGCGTTTTGCGGGTGGCACTGCTGAACCACGCGCACCCCGTTCTGCCCCGGGCGGCCAACCAGACCCCATGCGCACCAGCGTCGATATGATGGCTGAACGCGGCGCTCGCCGTGGCGGCAATTTTGGCGGTGGCAACCGCAACGGAGGCTCCAATGGTGGCGGATACGGCGGTGGATATGGCGGCGGTGGCGGCGGCCAAAGGTCGGGTGGCTTTGGTGGCGGGGGCAACGGGTCTCGTGGGCCGGGAGGTTCTCGCGGTCCTTCTGGCCGATAAGAGCTACTCCAAAGTCATTTGCGTGGGGCGGCGTGCGCTGCCCCTGCAGCACCCCAAACTCGTCCAGCACACCGTGGACTTCAAGGCCGTGGCACCGTTCACGGCCTTGCCACATGTGGACGACGTATTTATTGCACTCGGCACCACCATCAAGGTCGCTGGCAGCCAGGCGGCATTCAGGGCCGTCGATTTTGAGGCTATTGTGGCTGTAGCCCGCGCTGGACGTGCGCATGGCGCTACCAAATTAGGAGTAGTCAGCGCCATGGGGGCGGACCCGAATTCCGGTATTTTCTACAACCGCGTCAAAGGCGAGATGGAACAGGCACTCGCTCATATGGGCTTCAAGAGCTTGGTGATGGCCCGCCCCTCCCTACTGGCGGGGGACCGGGAAGCACTGGAGCAATCCAGCCGCCTGGGCGAACGCCTCGGGCTGCTGGCGACGCGCTGGCTTAACCCGCTTATCCCGAACAACTACCGTTCCATTCAGGCCAGCGATGTGGCGAAAGCCCTGGTCAAAGCAGTCCAATCCGGCAAGCCGGGTGTGCAAGTGCTGTTATCGGGCGAAATGCAGGGCAGCTAGCGCTGCGCACACGGAAAAACTTCCACCCCTAGCCCCGCACAAACAATGTCACCAGCGGGTCCGGGCCCACCTGGCGGCTCCAATGCCCGTGAATGCTGGGGTCAAAGGTCTGGCCTTCGGGCAGCAGGTCTGCAGAGTAGAAATGCTCACCCGGTTTGAAAATGCGTGACACACCGCCCTGAATACCAATCTCCATCTGCCCGCCCAGAATAAAACACCACTGGGTGTACCCCGAGCAATGGAACTGGCTGCGAAAACCCACCGGGCTGGTGCGCAACTGGTACCCACCGGACACAAACAGCTCGGACAGCATGGACTGCGGTGAGCCCTGCTCCAGCGGCAGGGCCTCCTCGCGAAACTGGGCGCGGCCATCGGTATCGGTGAAGAGAACTACTTTGGTAAAAATTGCCATGGTGCGTTTCGCCGAAGTTAAATCCGTGCATTATCCCCAGCACAGGCCTGTTTTTGCCCAGGCCGCCTCACGCTGGCCACAGGGCTACGGCGTGTTAGGCCTCACCTTCTCCAGTGTCTGCCGAGGACAAAAGTTCCATGGCCTCGTCAATGAGCGCATGCAGGGCCACCACGCGCTGCTCACCCAAAATCTGGTTGATGCCCTCTTGCGCCACCCGCCATTGGCGTTGCGCCTCCACCCGCTTGCGCTGCCCCTCTTCGGTGGCGGTGATCAGGCGGCTGCGGGCATCGGCACCCGGACCAATCGCCAGCAGCCCGGCGGCCACCAGCGGCTGCAGATTGCGCGACAGGGTTGAGGTGCTGACCTTCATCTCCGCCGCCAGATCCACCGCACGAATGGGCCCGAGCTTGACCACGTAGGACAAGAGCGAGTACTGCGTGCCCTTGAGCCCGGTTTTGCCCACTTCATCGTCGTAATGCCGGGCCACGCGGCGCATGAGCTGGCGCAGCTTGAGGTTGGTGCAACCCTGGGGCTTTTGCAGGTCGGGCTTGACAAAGGTGTTCATTTTATTTATTGTACCTGCATCAGTTGCATATGCAACTTATTTTCAAACCACTTCTACGAAAGCGCAAAAACCATGTCGAACATCTCCCTGATTGAAACCTGGATGGCCCAGGAGCAAGAAGTCCTGGCACGGCTGGAGGCCGGCCCCGGCCCTGGCGTGGCACGGCCTGAGCAAATCGCTGGCTTGACCGGTTTGCAAATGATGCAAGCCATGCTGCGCGGCGAAATCCCTTACGCCGCCATCGCCAAGACGCTGGATTTCGCCATCATTGAAGTCAGTGAAGGCCGCGCCGTGTTCCAGGGCACGCCCGGCCCGGCGCATCTGAACCCGATGGGCACCATCCACGGCGGCTGGTACGCCACCCTGCTCGACTCGGCTCTGGGCTGCGCCGTGCACACCATGATGCCGCCTGGGCGCGCTTACACCACGGCCGAACTGGGTGTGAACCTGGTGCGGGCCATAGGTCCCAAGGTGACACGGGTGCGCGCCGAAGGCAAGATCATCCATTGCGGTCGGCAGCTGGCCACCGCCGAGGCACGCATCGTAGGCCCCGACGGAACCCTCTACGCCCATGCCACCACCACCTGCCTGGTTTTCGAGATGAAGCCGCCCGCCCAAGCCTGACTCCCCAGACAATGGCAGGCATGCGACTTCTACACACCATGCTGCGCGTGGGCAACCTCCAGCGCTCCATCGACTTCTACACCCAGGTGCTGGGCATGCGGCTGCAACGCACCTCGGAAAATCCGGAGTACCAATACTCGCTGGCCTTTGTCGGTTATGGCGGCAACCCCGAGCACGCCGAGATTGAACTCACCTACAACTGGGGCGTGGAGTCCTACGAGATGGGCACCGCCTTTGGCCACGTCGCCCTGGGCGTGCCCGATGTCTATGCGGCCTGTGAAAAAATCAAGGCGTCCGGTGGCAACGTTACCCGCGAAGCCGGACCGGTGAAGGGCGGCACCAGTGTGATCGCCTTTGTCACCGACCCCGACGGCTACAAGATCGAACTGATCCAGCGCGCCGAGCATGCCGCCGGTACAGGCCTTGGTTAATGGCGAGAAGCGGCAATAAGTTGCTGCTCCTTGGCAAACCAAGGCCCCAGTTTGGGGAAATACGGTCGATATTACAGGAGACCATCTATCCCAAAAAAGGCGGTGCTATGCCCTCTACCTTGCTTAGCCCCCCACCATCGAACTTGAAGTTTTGAAGTGGAGCCGACAGCTACAGCCCACCCGGTTCAACGATTACGTTGCACTTCGGTTCTTGGCGAACGCCATTTATTCCTTGCGCGCCGCGCAATCCTCCGAATTGGGCCCGACCAGCCGATGCCAGATGGCGCTGGAAGGCATCTATGCACTGTGCCCTGGGTCTATTTATCTGCACGGCCTTCTCCCTCTGGGTCAAGAAGGACACAAAGAGCTGGTCATCCAGGTTGCCACTGAACTGATGGGACTCCCTGTGGCAGACCGACACCAGATTTTGACCGCCAAAAACAACTGGAAACCCTGACCTGTGACGCCGCCGAATCGCTGGACGAACAGGACGTGCGTTTTATGGGGGCGATCGGTCACAAGGCCTTGTCGCAAGCACAACAGGTGTACCCCGACTGGTTTGAGTAACGGGCTTATCGTCTGGCCAGGCTTTGCGTGTCGCTGGCCAGCTGGGTGACGCGTGCCCAATCCCCTTGTGCAAACGCATCCGCAGGCACCACCCAGGAACCGCCCACACACACCACATTGGGCAACGCCAAAAAGTCAGGGGCGTTTTGCAGGGTCACGCCCCCGGTGGGGCAAAACTTCACATCAAAAAATGGACCACTCCAGGCCTTCAGCATGGCCGGGCCACCGGCTTGCATGGCCGGAAAAAACTTGAGTTCGGTAAAACCGTCCTCTTGGGCCATCATGATTTCACTGCCGGTGGCGACACCGGGCAACAAGGCCAGACCCGCATCGCGGCACGCCTGCCCCACGGCACTGGTGTAACCGGGGCTGACCGCAAAACGCGCGCCCGCATGGGCGGCCGCCTGGGCATCGGATTTGGAACGCACGGTGCCGGCGCCCACCACGGCTTCGGGAACCGCTTTGGCGATGGCTTCGATGCAGGCCAGGGCTTGCGGTGTGCGCAAGGTCACCTCCAGCATGCGAATGCCGCCCGCGACCAGTGCGCGCGCCATGGGCACGGCATGGGCCACATCGTTCAACACGATCACGGGAATCACGGGGGCGTCTTGCATCACTTGCAAGGCGGTAAAGCGGGGCAGGGAACTCATGGTTTTCTCCAGATAAAAACAGGGGCGACAGACTCAGGCTTGGTGCGCGGGCTCAAAGCCAGCTGCACGCGCCCTCCTCCGCCGCCAGCGCATTGCGGCGCATACCGGCAAAAAGCTCGCGGCCCATGCCCACACCGTTGGCGGCGCGCAGCGCTTCGGGCATGGCTTCCTGGGTACGGGCATCCCATTCGGCAGCATCCACCAGCACCTGCAGCGTGCCCGCGGTGGCGTCCAGGCGAATCACATCGCCATCGCGCACCTTGGCCAGCGGTCCACCGGCGGCGGCCTCGGGGGAGACGTGGATGGCTGCCGGCACTTTGCCTGACGCGCCGCTCATGCGCCCGTCGGTCACCAAGGCTACCTTGTAGCCTTTGCCCTGCAGCACCGCCAGCGGCGGTGTGAGCTTGTGCAGCTCGGGCATGCCGTTGGCCTGCGGCCCTTGCCAGCGCACCACACATATCAGGTCCTGGTTGAGTTCGTTGGCATTGAACGCCTGGTGCAAAGCCTCTTGCGAATCAAACACCCGGCAAGGGGCTTCAATCACATGCCTGTCTTCGGGCACTGCAGACACCTTGATTACGCTGCGGCCCAGATTGCCCTGCAGAAGCTTCAAGCCACCGCTGGCGCTGAACGGGCTGCTGGCCGGTCGCACCACGGAGTCGTCTTGGCTGGCGCCGGGATCCGTCCACTGCAAGGCACCGTCCGCTTGGGCCGAAGGAATGCCTGTGAATTCGCGCAATCCACCTGCGCGCACCGTCAGCACGTCAGCGTGCATGAAACCAGCGTCCAGCAACTCGCGAATGACGTAGCCCGGACCACCTGCGGCCTGGAACTGGTTCACGTCGGCGCTGCCGTTCGGGTAGACACGGGTGAGCAAAGGCACCACGTCCGACAGGTCTGAAAAATCATTCCAGTCGATGACGATGCCCGCCGCACGGGCCACCGCCACCCAGTGGATCAGGTGGTTGGTGGAGCCGCCGGTGGCCAGCAAGGCCACCATGGCGTTGACAATACAACGCTCGTCCACCACCCGTCCAATCGGTGCAAAACGCTGGGCTTTGGTGATGCCCAGCACGGTGCGGGCGGCCTCGCGCGTGAGTTCCTCGCGCACGCTGGCACCCGGGTTGATGAAGGCCGTGCCCGGCACATGCAGGCCCATGGCCTCCAGCAGCATCTGGTTGCTGTTGGCGGTGCCGTAAAAAGTGCAGGTGCCCGAGCCATGGTAGGCGGCGGATTCGGCCTCCAGCAGCTCAGTGCGGCCCACCAAGCCTTGGGCGGCTTTTTCACGGACCTTGGATTTTTCGTTGTTGGACAGGCCCGAGGTCATGGGGCCGGCGGGCACAAAGACCGTGGGCAAATGGCCAAAATGCAAGGCCCCAATGAGCAGGCCCGGAACGATCTTGTCGCACACCCCCAACATCAGGGCCGCATCGAACACGTCGTGGCTGAGCGAAATGGCCGTGGCCATGGCAATGGTGTCGCGGGAGAACAGGCTCAACTCCATGCCGGGCGTGCCCTGGGTCACGCCGTCGCACATGGCGGGCACGCCACCGGCCACCTGGGCCGTGGCACCCAGGCGGCGCGCCTCCAGCTTGATCAGGTCCGGGTAATGCTGCAAAGGCGCATGGGCCGAGAGCATGTCGTTGTAGGCGGTGACGATGCCGATGTGGGGGCCTTTTTCCGCCACCACCTTGAATTTATCAATGCCGGTGACACGGGATTTGTCACCGTCTGGCATGGCGGCAAAAGCATGGGCCACATTGGCGCAGCCCATGCGTTCGGCGCCCGGCTTGCGCTGGGCCGCCGCATCCACCTGCGCCAGGTAGGCGCTGCGGGTGGGCGCGCTGCGCTGGACAATGCGGCGTGTAACGGCTTCCACCGTGGGGTGGAGCGCGGGAGTGACAGCTTGAGAAGGGGCGGTGGTGTCTTGCATGGTGCTTTGTAACAAAATTACATAACGCATGGTAACTTGGAAACCGGATCTTGGGAATGCCGTGGGGTTACCAACGGGGTACGAACCGGCGGCCCTGCCTATACTTGTGCCATGACCTCTATTGCATCCCTACGAAAAAGCTACGAACGCGCTGAACTCAGCGAAGAAGCGTCCCACGGCGACCCCCTGGCCCAGTTCGAGCAATGGCTCAAGGAAGCCATTGCCTCGGAAATACCGGAACCCAACGCCATGACGGTGGCCACCGTGGCCAGCAACCTGCGCCCCAGCACCCGCATTGTGCTGATCAAGGGTTATGACGCACACGGCATCACCTGGTTTACCAACTACAGCAGCCGCAAGGGGGGGGAACTGGCCGGTAACCCGTTTGCCGCCCTGCAGTTTCACTGGGTGGAGCTGGAGCGCGTGGTACGCATCGAAGGGGTGGTCGAGAAAGTCAGTGACGCCGAAAGCGACGCCTATTTCCACAGCCGCCCGCTGGATTCGCGCATCGGCGCCTGGGCCTCGCCGCAAAGCCAGATCATTTCGGGACGCAGTGTGCTGGTGGGCAATGCAGCCAAATTTGGCGCCAAGTTTTTGTTGCAGCCGCCACGCCCTCCCCACTGGGGTGGCTACCGGCTCAAGCCCGACACCTGGGAATTCTGGCAAGGCCGCAAGAGCCGCCTGCATGACCGTCTGCGTTACACCCAAGCCCCCGACGCCACCTGGGTCCGTGAACGCCTGGCCCCCTGATGCGCCTCACAACAGCACTTTTTTGGCAGACTGCTTGACGGCTTGCGTCAGGCGCTGGGCGGACAGCGGTTCGCGCTCCCAGTGGTGCCAGTACAGCGCCACATCCACCGCACTGCCCGGCAGAATTTCGTGCAATTCCAGATGGCCGGGGCGCTCCACCAGAAACGGGTCGGGCACCATGCCCCAGCCCATGCCGTGCTCCAGAGCGCTTTCAAAGGCATCCACCGCCGGTACAAAGTGGCGCGGGTACTGCGGCGCGTCCAGTTGAAAATGTTGTTCCAGAAACGCGTCCTGCAAACCGTCCTTGCGGTTGAAAATGACGGCGGGGGTTGCCAGCAGGCGGTGCACCGACACCGCGCCGCTGGGGGTCCGGCACTGGGCTGCCAATGCGGGGGCGGCCATGCAGCGGTAACGCAACACGCCCAGCGGCTCAGCCAGGCAGCCGCGCATGGGCTGCTGCTGGGTACTGACGCAGCCCACCACATCTCCATTCTTGAGGGCCTCATGCGTGTGGTCCTGGTCGTCGATGACCACGTCCAGCAGCAGGTGCTGCTGCGCCAGCAAACCGGCCACGCCGGGCAGGAACCAGCTGGCCAGTGAATCGGCATTCACGGCCACACTCAAACTCTGCCAGCGGGCTGGCACACCGGTTTGGGGCCCCTGCTGCAGTGCCCCCACCAAATCCGCCTCCATCAAGCGCAGCTGTTTGACATGGCCCAGCAGGGCCTGGCCTGCCGGTGTGGCCCGCACGGTCTTGCCGCGCACCAGCAAACGCTGGCCCAAAGCGGCTTCCAGGGCCTTGATGCGCAACGATATGGCCGGCAAGGTTAAGTTGAGTGCCTGCGCGGCGGGGCCAAAGCCCCCTTGCTCCAATACCGCCGCCAGGGCCTCCAATTGCCTTGCATCCAGCATTCCGGCTCCTTTGATTAAAAATTAATTCACCAATCAAAGTTTAATTTAGTTTCATTTAATTTAAGACACCTTCCCGGCACACTGCAGGCACTCACACACCAACCTTTACCCACCGAATCGAAACCACCCATGCTGCTGTCTACCGCATCCTCCCTGGCCCCGGCGTTTTATGCCGGTTTGCTGCTCAGCCTGTCGCTCATCATGGCGCTGGGCCCGCAAAACGCCCATGTGATGCGCATGGGCCTGCTGGGCCAGCATGTGTGGCTGACGGTAGGCCTCTCGGCCCCCCTTAAAAACACCCTGGTGGGCGGGGGCATTTTGTTTTTACTGGTCTACGGCACCCAGGCGTTCAAGCGCTTTTGTGCGGGCGTGCCTGCCAATCCGCTGGATACGGCCGCAAAAGGGTCCGCACCCCTGACGCGCCGCCAAGCCACCGGGGCCGCTTTGGCCTTTGCCTGGCTCAACCCGCACGCCTGGCTGGACACGGCCGTACTGATTGGCACCGCCTCCATGGCCTGGGGCCAACCCGCCAACGCGGCATTTGGCATCGGCGCGGCGACCGGCTCGGCGCTCTGGTTTGTGGGTCTGGGCTTTTGCGTGCTCTGGCTGGGCCAGCGCCTGCAATCCCCGGCGACCTGGCGGGCACTGGACGGCCTGGTGGCCTTGATGATGTGGGGCACCGCGCTGGTGCTGGGCTGGGGTTTGCTGGGAAGTTAATGCCGGAAAAACGGCTCCAAAGCCTCCACCGGGCCGGGCCGCCCAAAATAGTAGCCCTGAAAATGGTGGCACCCCTCCCCCACCAGAAAATCGCGCTGGGTTTGTGTTTCCACCCCTTCGGCAATCACCATCATGTCCAGGCTTTTGCCCAAGGTGATGGTGGCACGCACAATCGCCGCGTCCTTGGGGTTGGACAGGGCTTCGTACAAAAACGACTGGTCGATTTTGAGCTGGTCCAGCGGCAGGCGTTTGAGGTAGCTCAGTGACGAGTAGCCGGTGCCAAAATCGTCCAGCGAAAAGCCCACGCCCTGCGCCTTGAGTGCCAGCATCTTGGCAATGATGTCGTCCACTTCGTTGACCAGCAGGCTCTCCGTGAGCTCCAGCTTCAGGCGCGTGGGCGGAGCCCCCGTGCGGTCAAGCGTGGCCAGCACCTCTTGCACAAACTGCTCCCCCAGGAACTGCAAGGCACTGACGTTGACCGACACCGTGAGGTGCGCGGTATGCGGCTGTGCGCTCCAGACCTTCAATTGCCGGCATGCGCTCTCCAGCACCCACTGTCCCAAAGGCAGAATCAACCGGGTTTCTTCCGCCAGCGGAATAAATTGGGCGGGCGACACCATGCCGCGCACCGGATGCTTCCAGCGGACCAGGGCTTCAACACCGGTGAGTACCCCCTGCTGGTCCACCTGGGGCTGGTAGTACACCAAAAACTGGTCCAACTCCAAACCCTGGCGCAGATCGGCTTCCAGTTCCGCGCGCGCGGTCATGGAGGCCTGCATTTCAGGGTCGAAAAAACGCAAGGTGTTGCCGCCAGCATCTTTGGCTTTGTGCAGCGCCAGGTCCGCGCGTTTGAGCAGGTCTTCCACCTGGAAGTCGCTGCCGTGGAACAGGGCCACCCCCACGCTGGCGCTGCTGTGGTGGGTCAGCTGGACCAGCGGATGGGGCTGGCTCAAGGCCGACACAATTTGCTCCCCCACCGCTTCCGCCTGGGCGCCCGCATCGGTGCGCTTGTCTTTCAGGTCCTGCAGCAAGACCACGAACTCGTCGCTGCCCAGGCGCGCCACCGTGTCTCCTTCGCGCACACAATAGTTCAAGCGCTCGGCGACCTGGCACAGCATCAAGTCGCCTTGGCCATGCCCTTGTGTGTCATTGAGGTTTTTGAAATGGTCCAGATCAATGAACAGCAAAGCCCCATTGCGGTGGTAACGCTTGCTGCTGGCCAGCGCATGCTGCAGCCGGTCCAGCAGCAGGCGCCGGTTGGGCAATCCGGTCAGGGGGTCGTAGAAGGCCAGATGTTTGATTTGGTCTTCCGCCAGCTTGCGCCCGGTGATGTCAGCAAAGGTGCAGACATAGTGGGTCACCGCTTCCTTGGCGTCCTTGACCGCCGAGATGCTCAACCACTCGGGGAACACCTCCCCATTTTTGCGCCGGTTCCAGATTTCCCCCTGCCAGGCCCCGCTGGCCGCAATGGATGCCCGCATGGCCCCGTAAAAGGCCGCATCGTGGCGCCCCGAACGCAGCAGGCCCGGGGACTGGCCCATGGCATCGGCCGCCGAATACCCGGTGATGCTGGTAAACGCCCGGTTGACCCGCAAAATAACACCGGCGCTGTCGGTGATGAACATGCCTTCGTGCGATTCAAACGCGGTGGCGGCAATGCGCAGTTGAACTTCCGAAAGTTTGCGCTCGGTGATGTCGGAGATAAAGCCGTGCCACAGCACCGAACCGTCTTCCAGCTTCTGGGGCGCGGATTTGCCGTACAGCCATCGGTCCGTGCCGTCTTCAAAGCGAATGCGGTACTCCTGCTCCCAGGGACTCAGGGTGCGGGCGGAGTGCTCCAGAGCGGCCACCCGCCCGGCCAGGTCGTCGGGGTGCACCAGTGCAAAAACACGCGAGGCGTCGTCCACCACGTCGTCGGGGTCCAGCCGGTAGATGTCACGAAAACCCGCGCTGGCAAAGGGAAAGCAGGCGCGGCCATCGGGGCGCAGCAAAAATTGGTAAACCGCCCCAGGCACCCGGCTGGTCAGGTCCTGCAACAGCGACAATGCCTGCGCCTGCACCCGCGTGTGGCGCCGCCGCGCCACAACATACCAGGACGTGGAAGCGGCGATCGAAAATAGAAAGACACTGGCCAGGGCCGCCTGCCCCAGAAGGCTGGATGCGGTTTGCGCATGGTTTGCAAAAGCGTTCCGGGTGTCAGCCCCGATCGCAACCAGCATGGGGTAGCTGTGCAGCTTTCGGAAGTGCAGGATGCGCTCCACGCCATCGAGCAAACCTACAGAGGTGTAGGTGCCGCTGCGGTCACGTTGGGCCAGGCGCGCGAACACGGGGCTGGCGGACAAATCCCCCTCGAACTGGTCCCGGCTCCCCACCCGTCGGGCACGCACGATGCCATCCAGACCAAACAGGGTGGCAACCCCGCGCTCACCCAATTGAAGTTCACCGTAAAAACGTGTGAAATAGCCCGGGTCCAGGGACGCCACAACGACCCCTCCAAAAACGCCGTTTTGGTCAACCATGGGCCTGGACAGTTCAACCGACAATCTGCCCGATGCCCGTTCGAGCACCGTGCGAGAGATAAACAAGGTATCTCTGCCTGCGGGCAGGTGCGCCTTGAAGTGTTCACGGTCCGACAGATCGACATGGCCACTGAACGGCAATGTGCTCTGCTGAAGAATGCCGTGTGCGTTGATGACCGCGACCTGCCCCAAAATGCGCCCATCAAAGAGCCCCGCATCGTTCATGGCCTGCAGGTTCATTTGGTGGCTGCCGTTCAAATAGGCCAACTGGACCAAGCGCAACGTTTGGTCCACACTGGTCAAGGTTCTTTCGGCATGCTCCTGGCTGACCCGCGCCAGATTGGCAATCTCGTTTTCGGTGGCAGCAAGGGTGCGTTGGCGATCGGACTCGATCAGGCCAAACACATGCCACCACACGGTCAACAGCAAGGTCGCGGCAACCAGCCATATCGAAAAATGGTGCAACAGCTTGCCATTGGACGAAAAAACCTGACCCGAAGATTCATGAAGAAGTGGCATGGGCGTGGGGCAAGGGCTCAGGCCTGGGAAGGACTACGCCCGTTAGAAACCGCAGTTGCAAGAAGTGAAATCAAAGAGAAATTTCATACACCAGACTCTGGTGTGCTGTGCGCCAGGCGCATGGCCCTGAATGCGATCGCAACTATCACCTGTCGTCACACGGGCGACTCTGACTTGGATCAAGCAAGGGTTTAAAACACCTTTATCCCCGCCAAGAAGTCGGCTACTTCACACTGACCGCATCGGTAATTCGGTAATACAGGCCATAGGGGTCGTCGTTGAGCACGGCAAACTGCCCCTCCACCACTACCGCCTCCAGCGAGTATTTCACCGGCGTCCTGGTTTTGACCTCCACCATGCTTTCGGGTCCGCCGGGCACGCAAAACGCGCAGGTCAGGGGCACCGAACTCAGCAAAAAATGCTTTTGCTTCTCGCCTGGGTCCAAGGGCATCATGAAACCCTGAATCCGCTGGCTCTTGTGGTGCAGGGCCTGCACCGTGGCCGGAAAGATCGGCAGGATGCGGTTTTTTTCCACCTTGGTCTTGACCGTGGTGAGCACCGACCAGGGCAGCACGTCGGCGCGCTCCTGCAAGGGGGCGAAGGGGCTGTTGGGGCTGTGCACGCCAGCACCAATCCCCGCCGGGACCGCGCCGCCGCCCATGGGCGAACTCAATTGCGCCCAGCCGCCCAGGGGCAGCAAGGCGGCGCTCAGCGACAAGGCGAGGGCAAAGCGTTTCATGGCAAATCTCCTGGTAGAGCGGCTATCTTAGTGCTCGTGTTTCATGCCGCAAAACTTGCCGATGGCCAGGCCCTTGCAGGCGGTTTGCAGTTCCTTGTTGCACACCGCTTCGCCTTTGCCGGCTTCGCGGCACTTGGCGGCGTTTTCATGGGCTGCCGCGATGGCGCGGTGGCGGGCAACATCCTCCTTGGTCTCTTTGTCGGTTTCAGCTGCTATGGAAATAGTAGCTGCTTGCGCAATGAATACGAGGGCTAGAAGCATTTTTTTCATAAATTTACCTGGATTGAAGAAGACTAAGAACACTGACACGGAAAGCCCCCCAGGCCGGCAAAAGGGCCGCCCCTACGGACACCCCCAGCGCCAGGACGGGCACGATGAGCAGCTCGGGCGGCCAGACCATGCCGCCTAGGAGCAAAGAGTTGTCCAGTTGCAGCAGCCAGGCCAGCGCCGCCGCACAGGCCTGGCCCAGCAGCAGGCCCGCCAGACTGGCCAGCAGGCCCAGCCACAGGGCCTCGCACAGCAGCAGCGCCGCCACTTGGGCGGGCGGCGCCCCCAGCATGCGCAAGAGCGCCAGGTCGCCGCTGCGTTCACGCACCGCACTCCACAGGGCAATGAACACACTCAGGCCGGCCGTGAGCAGCAGCACCCCGGCAAAGGCCCGCAGCACGTCGGTGCCCAGGCCCAGCATGTGCAGCAGGCGGCTGATTTCCAGCGCCGGGGCGGCGGCCTGCATGTCGGTGCTGGTGTTGACATAGCGGGGGAAACTCATGGCCGCCATCGGCGTCTTGTAGCGGACCAGCACCATGGTGATTTCACGCTCCTCCTCCATCACCTGGCGGTCTTCCTCGTCCACCGCCGTGAAGTCTTCGTGCACCTTCCACACCGAGGCGGTGTCCGTGAGAACCAGCCGGTCCAGCACACTGCCGCTGGGCGCCAGAACGCCGGTCACGGTATAGAGGCTGTCGCCATGGGTGTGCCCCCCCGCGCCCAAGCCGTGTGCACCGGCAAAGGTGTTACCGACCACCAGCCCCAGTTGGCGCGCGGCGGTGGCGCCCAGCACCACCTGCAGGGGCGCATCCCACAGCCGCCCTGCAGATAACGTGGCCTGGTAGTGCTGGATGTAGGCCTGCGAGGTGCCGACGATGCGAAAGCCGCGCAAGTTGTCGCCCAGGCTGATGGGGATGACACTGGCCACCAGCGGGTGTTTTTCCAGTTCGCGCACCGCCTTCAGGGGCACATTGCCCGGTGGCACGTCGATGTGGAACACGCCCGAGAGGATGAGCTGCATGGGGCTGCCCTTGGCCCCCACCACCACGTCGATGCCCGCCAGGTCGCGCTCGAACGCTTGGGTGAGCTGGTGGCCCACCAGCAGCAAAAAGGTGATGGACGCCAGCCCCAGGCTGAGCAGCAGCACATTAAGCGCCGCACCCAAAGGTCGGGACCAGAGGTAGCGCCAGGCAAAAAACAAAGTCTTCATGCTACTCTTTTCATAGCTGCTTACGCACTAGCTGCAAGGGCTGGAAGCCGATTTGACCATCAACTTTGGCGGGGATCAGCGCCGCCACCCGGGCGTCGTGGGTGGCGATCACCAGGGTCGCGCCCTGGATGCGCGCCGTGTCCAGCAGCAGGCGCACGGCATCGGCGGCAGCCTCAAAGTCCAGGCTGGCGGTGGGTTCGTCGGCCAGAATCACGCGGGGCTGCAGCAGCACGGCACGGGCCAATGCCACGCGCTGCGCCTGGCCGCCGGAAAGCTGGGCCGGTGTGCGCCGGGCCAGGTGCTGCACGCCCAGGGCCTGCAAGGCCGCGTCTATGCGCGCAGCGTCCTCGGGCTGGCCGCTGGCCCAAAAAGCCAGGGCCAGGTTCTGCTGCACCGTCAAGGCGGCGCTCAGGTGCAATTTTTGGGGTAAAAAGCCGATAGCCCGCGCCCGCCATGCGTCAGCAGCTATGTTTTTAAGAGCACCCAGGGACTGGTCGGCGACCACCAGTTCACCCGCCGTGGGCGCCACCAGCGCCGCCGCCAGGGACAGCCAGGTGGATTTGCCACAGCCCGAGGGACCGCTGAGCAGCAATACCGTGCCCTGGGCCACCTCCACATCGGGGAAGGCCAGCGTGGGGCCGCCGGGGTAGGTGTAGCTGAGTTGGCAGGTGCGAATCACGCGCCAGACCCCGTGGCGCAGTCCACACACAGGCCGCGCACGGCCAGGTCCATGCTCATGTCCTGGTAGCCCAGCGCCTTGAGAACTTCCAGCGCCATTGCCGCGGCCTTTTCCAGATCGGCGGCGTTGGCTTTCAGCGCGCCAGCCAGGGGGCTGTCGCGGTGGCAGTTCTGGCACTCAAAGTGGGGAATGGCACGCACGCTGGTGGGCATGGCCTGGTAACGGCGCACCCGCTGGCTGTCCACCCGGCACAACAGCAGGCCCACTTGGGTGAGCCTGTCTATCAGGCGGTACAGGGTGACGCGGTCCAGGGACGCACCGGGCGCGCTGGCCCCCTCGTCGGACAAGGCCATTTGCAACTGGGCATGGGTGTAGCTGGTGTCCGGGTGGGCCAAGAGCCAGCCCAACACCAGCCGCGCGGCGGCCGTCCGGCGCAGACCGTGGGCAGACAGCAAGGCGTCAATCGGATCGGCAACGCCAGGAGGAAGGGAGGTGGGGGTCAGGGATGCCATGGAAATCTCTAAATTATTGCAACCAAGTTGCATAAACACAAAAACGCAATCCAGTTGCGGTAGACTATACCGCAATCAAGTTGCATTATTACCGCAACAGCCTCCCTGGCTCCCGCTTTACAAAAGAAACCCCGCATGGCACAGCACACCCCCCACACCAAACCTCCCAGGCCCAGCGTGCTGGCCTGGCCCGCCTGGCTGCGGGTGCTGGCCGTGGCGCCTGCGCTGGCCTTGCTGTGGGCAGCGGTGCTGTGGGCGGGCGTGGAGGCGGCGCCGCTATGACCACGCATCCCCTATGAAAATGCATCTCACACATCCCAAGCCCGTCATTGCAAGCGCTGCGCGGCCATCCATCGCGCCTGGATTGCCGGGCTGCGCTCGCAATGACGGGGACGAAACACCGCTGATAACACTGCACAACCTGACGGTGAGCTACCGCCAGCACCCGGCACTGCACCACATCAGCGGGCAGTTTGCGCCGGGCTCCCTGACAGCCGTGATAGGGCCCAACGGCTCGGGCAAAAGCACCTTGCTCAAAAGCATCGTGGGCCTTGTGCCCGTGGCGGGCGGCCCTTCGGGCGGTGCGCTCACGGTGCGCACGCCGCGCCAGCACATCGCCTACCTGCCGCAGCTCAGCGAGATGGACCGGGGCTTTCCCATCGATGTGCAGGACTGCGTTCTCATGGGCTGCTGGGGCCGGGTGGGCGCCTTCTCCAGGGTCAGCCCCAGCCTGCTCGCGCGGGTGGACGCGGCCCTGCAGGCCGTGGGTTTGCAGGGCTTTGAGCGCCGCCCCGTGGGCACGCTCTCGGCCGGACAAGTGCAGCGGGTGATGTTTGCCCGCATTTTGGTGCAGGACGCCCAGCTCATTTTGCTGGACGAACCCTTCAACGCGGTGGACGCCAAAACCACGGCGCGCCTGCTGGCCCTGGTGCAGCAATGGCACCAGGAGCGGCGCACCGTGGTGGCGGTGCTGCACGACGACGCCCAGGTGCGCCAGTATTTTCCGCAGACGCTGCTGCTGGCGCGCGAACTGGTGGGCTGGGGGCCTACCGCCGAGGTCCTGACCGACGCCCGGCTGCAGCGCGCCCGTGCCATGGCCGAGGCCTGGGACGAAACAGCAGAGGTCTGCGATACCGATGCCATGCTGGCCCGGCGCGCAGGCGCCACGCCAGGCGCTGTGCGCCCTTTGCGCTCGGCGGCCTGAGGAGCACCTATGGAGACCCTGCTTTTTGCTGCGTGGGACCTGCTGGTCGGCCCGTTTGCCGAATTCGCCTTCATGCGCCGCGCGCTGGTGGCCACGCTGGCGCTCTCGCTCAGCGCCGCGCCGCTGGGGGTGTTTCTGACCTTGCGGCGCATGAGCCTCATGGGGGACGCGCTGAGCCACGCGGTGCTGCCGGGGGTAGCGGTAGGCTACATGGTGGCGGGCTTGTCGCTGTCGGCCATGGCGCTGGGCGGTGTGCTGGCGGGCATGCTGGTGGTAGGCCTGGCGGGCATGGTGAGCAAGTTCACCGCCCTCAAGGAAGACGCCAGCCTGGCAGCCCTCTACCTGGTGGCGCTGGCCCTGGGTGTGACCCTGATTTCCCGGCATGGCACGCAACTGGATTTGCTGCACATTCTGTTTGGCAGCGCGCTGGGCGTGGACCACGCCGGGCTGCTGCTGGTGGCTGGCGTGGCCACGGTGAGTGTGCTGGCCCTGGCCCTGATGTACCGCGGCTTGGTGCTGGAAAGCTTCGACCCCACTTTTCTGAGCGCCAGCAGCCTGCTGGGTTGGCGCGGCGGATGGGTCTGGCAGCAGGCTTTTCTGATGCTGGTGGTGGTGAACCTGGTGGCGGGTTTCCAAACCCTGGGCACCCTGATGGCCGTGGGCCTGATGATGCTGCCCGCCGTGTCGGCCCGGCTGTGGCACGACACGCTGCCCGCGCAGCTGCTCAACGCCAGCGCGCAGGCCATGCTGGCCGGCGTGACCGGACTGCTGCTGTCCTACCACCTGGACACGCCCTCGGGCCCCACCATCATCGGCTGCGCGGGGGCGCTGTACTTCGGCTCGCTGCTGCTGGCGCCCGGGGGCTGCCTGCCCCGCTGGTGGAGCGCCCCGCACCGGGTGGCTTAACCCCCGTCCCGCGCCCCATTTTTTTCCGCTTCCGCTTTTTTCTTAACCCCCCTTTCAGAGACCCAACATGAACCTTACCCGTCGTCTTTTGTGCGCCAGCAGCTTGGCCATGGCATTTTTCACCCACACCGGCGCCACTGCGGCCAACCAAATTCCCGTCACCGCCAGTTTCAGCATCCTGGGCGACCTGGTGCGCGTGGTGGGTGGCACACGGGTGGCCGTCACCACCCTGGTCGGCCCGGACAAAGACGCCCACACCTTTGAACCCAAAGCAGCCGACGCCAAGGCCCTGCTGGCCACCCGGCTGCTGGTCACCAATGGCCTGGGCTTTGAGCCCTGGGCGCAGAAGCTGGCCCGGTCGGCAGGTTACAAAGGCGAAACCGTGGTGACCTCCAAGGGCGTGCCCGCGCGGCACATGGCGCCCGAAAAGGGCCATGGGGGCCATGCCCACGAGGAAGCCGATCCCCACGCCTGGCAAAACCCCCACAACGTGGTGATCTATGTGCGCAACATCGCAGCTAGCTTGTCCAAGGTGGACCCCAGCGGCGCCAGCACCTACCAGGCCAACGCCGAGGCCTACGTGAAGGAACTGCTGGCCCTGGATGCCTGGGCCCAAGCGCAGTTTTCCGCCATTCCCGCCGCCCAACGCAAAGTCGTCACCTCGCACGATGCGTTTGGCTATTTCGCAGCCCGCTACCAGATCACCTTCCTTGCCCCGCAAGGCGTGAGCACCGACGCCGAGCCCAGCGCCAAGGCCGTGGCCCAGCTTATCCGCCAGCTCAAGCGCGAAAAAATCCGCGCCGTGTTTGTGGAAAACATGGGCAACCCCAAGCTGATCGCGCAGCTCAGCCAGGACGCGGGCGCCAGCGTGGGCGCCAGCCTGTACTCCGATGCCCTGTCTGGCGCCGACCAGCCCGGCGCGACCTACCTGCACATGGTGCGCCACAACGTGACGCACCTGGCGGCGGGCATGAAACTGAATTGACTCCCTATTCCAGTCATAAGGCGCAGAGTTGGGCGCCAAAGCGGGGGAATTACCCGCAATTCAGCGCAGGCAAGCACGCCGCCAGCCTATAATCCGCGACGCGCTTGCCCGCCCAGGGCAATCCGAAAAAATCCGATTCTTCCTATCGACGGCACCCCAAGGCACGACAGAAGTTGAGCATCCGCTCCCCGCGCAGCACACACCACTGGCTCACCGTGCCTCAGACCATCCCCCCACGCAAACGCAAAGCGCCCCCGCAGGCGGACCGGCCTGTAAAAAGAACACGCACGCGTGCACGGCAAACCCCAGCGGCGCAGGCGCCTTCGCCGCAAGCTGAACCCGGCAAAGGACCGTCTTCGCCCCCCACCACCCTGGGAGCAGTCCGCGCCGGGGGCATGCGCTTGCTACAGGGTGCCAAGGACCTGGCCAAACAAACCGCCCAGCTGCCGGGCTCCACCGCCCGGGTGGCCGCTGCGTTTGTTCCCCTGACACGCCTGCTGGGCGGGGAAACCCATATCACGGACGCCCAGTTCAGCCGGGAAATCGACCGCATTTTTGCGGCCCTGTACGCGCACCCGCTGACCGAGCAGACCCGCCGGATCACCACCTACCTGCGTTCGCGCAATGTGCTGCCCAACGAGGGCACCACCGAGAGCCTGATTCGTTATGTGGTGAATGAGTCGGTGTCGCGCTCCCCCATTCCGGTGCCGCAGCAGATCATCGATGAGTTCTGGACCTTTTTCCACGAACTGATGTCCGACCCCGAGCTGCGCGGGCTGGCCGACCTGGGGCTGGACATCACCCGCCTGATTCTCAAGACCTACGAGCCCCTGCTGGTGGAGGTCATCAACGAGCTGAAGGACATTTTTTACACCAACCAGAACCGCATGGACGCTTTGCTGCGCCGGGTTCAGGTGGTGCGCAGCGACCTGCAGATCATCCGCCGCCAGATCAAGGCGCTGCGCTATATCCGGCCGTTTTTTCAGGCCGACCCCAAGGACTACCGCGCCCAGGCCCAGATCGTGGCGCAAATGGTGCGCGAATTCGGCCCTTTTTTCATCAAGATGGCCCAGGTGGCGGCGGCCACGGCCGACTTTTTGCCGGAAGAAATTGCCCGTGAGCTGGCGGTTTTCCAGGAAGATGTGCCGCCCATGTCGGCGCAGGAAGCGCGCAATGCGCTGCTGGACAGCTTTGGCCGCCCGCCCGAGGAAATTTACTTCGGTTTTGATGCAGAACATCCCATCAAATCGGGCTCCATTGGCTCGGTCTATCTGGCCAAGAAGCCGGTGATGATCAACGACGTGGAGCATCTGGTGCCGGTGATCATCAAGATCGGGCGGCACAACCTGGACCGCGAATTCCTGATGGGCAAGACCTCCATCGGTTTGATGCTGGTGTCCAGCCAGTACTGGGCGCCCCACAGCAAACTCACGCCTTTTTTGAAGGCCATGACGGAACAGATTGACGGTTTCATCGAAGGTTTTCGTGGCGAACTGCAGTTTGAGCGCGAGGCCCAGGTTCAGGCCAATTTTTCGAGGCGTGCCCACAACAGCCAGATATGGCGCGTGCCCGAGGTCTACAAGGCCACCGAACGCGTGATCGAAATGGAATACGTGGAAGGCGCGGTGAACATCTCCCGCGCGGTGCAGCACTTCAAGCCCCGCGACCCCATCGCCTACCGGCGCGATCTGGCCAAGAAATTCCTGTTCACCATCCTGAGCCAGATTTTTGTCTTCCAGGAGGTCCATGGTGACCTGCACCCCGGCAATGTGATGGTCGACAAGGACGGCCGCCTGCACCTGATCGACTGGGGTAACACCATCCAGCTGGCAGGCAAGATGCTGCCCGTGCTCAATTACCTGAAAGGGGCGCTGGTGGCCAACCCCGACATGCTGACCGACTCCCTGATCGCCATCTGCACCGACCCCGAGGCCGCCACTGCCCGCCGCGCCGAGGTGCGCGAGGCCTTGGTACGCACACTGGACAAAAAGAACATCCGGCCCCTGTCGTATGACTTTGCCTGGATGTTGTACCAGGAGGGCCCTGATGGCTGGCTCAGGCGCGCCAACACACTGATGCACCTGATGTCCAACACGCAGCAACTGGGCCTGGTGGTGCGCGGAGAGTACCTGCACCTGTCGCGCTCGTTTGTGGCCATGGTCGCCACCCTGGGCAACCTGTACGACGGAGTCCCCCGCTACCGGGCGCTGGCCGATATCCTGATCACCATCAACAGTTTTCCGGCACGCTTGTTACAAGACTTTTTGCGCAGCAAGAAAACGGAGATTCGCCACATGGCAGGCGCACTGGCACGCCGGGCGGTGTTCGCCGCCCCCAGGGCCAGCAAACCAGCCCCACCGCCAGCAGCCAAAACACCCGCAACACCCGCCCGCCGCACGCCAACCAAGCGCCGTGCCACAGTGCAAAAAACCTGATTTATTTGGAACGCAAGACGATGCGGGCATGGTCGTTGATGCCCATCACGCTGAAAAACGCCGCCACCAGACGTGGCACGTCAAAGAACTGGATCTGATACCCCTGCGATTCCCGCTCGGCCACCCAGTTAAGAATGCTTCCTGCGGCTGAAAAATCGACACGGATCAGTTGGGCACACGAAATCACCAGGGCATCGCGCTCCTTCAAGCCACGCTGAAGCTTGTTCAGCGCCTCCACGGCGTCACCCAGCACCTGCCCGGTCAGTTCAACCACCGCATCCAGGGGCTCGGCATCCATTTCCTCCAAAAGCGTATCGACCCGGGGCGCGGCGGAGTTAAGCCGTTCGCACACACAGTCACACCGTGCATCGGCCCAGGCGGGCGGAGAGACCTCGTAGAGCAGACAGAAATCCATCGCCACCGCCTCAAACGCATCCTGCAATTTCAAAATCCGCAAGGCGTCGAGCCGAACGCGCCACCAAATAGGGTCCACGCGCTTGTCGGCGGCGGGTGTTGCCATTTTTAATGTTTTTTCGAGGGATTCTTCCCCGGAAAAATACAATTGAACGGATTGCACACACCACTGGCCCAACAGAGCTTCCAACTCCTTGACGGCCTCAGGGCGGATCAGCTTAAGGGCATGCCAATGCAAATGTTGGGGCGCCTTGTTGTTCAACTGCGCAGCACGCAGGGCCTGTATGGCAGCCAGGTCCAGCTCTGCAGGACACTCCCATACGTGCGCTCCGTCCTGCCCCGACAAGGTGGCCGTGTCCGAAGCTGCCGCCACCGTTTTGTTGGCAAGCAGATCGGGGGTGGAAAACCACTCGGGCGGGGAACGCCCAAAACGCTGGGCATAGTCCATGGCCACCACGTCAAAACTGGCCTGCTGGCCGGTGGCGCGGTACAAATCAAACAGGGCTGCGGCGCAGCCGACGGCAGAATCGGATTGCTCCGTATCCGCCTGCAGCATGGCCAGCAGAACCCCCTCGGCCCCCTCCTCATCTCCATCGGCAAATCGGATGGCCGCCTCCTGCAAGCCCGGGTCCCCCAGCCCTTGTCCCAATTCGACCGACATCAGCTTGGAATTGGAAAATCCACTAATGCCCGCCTCAAAACTGCTGTGCCGTGAATTCCGGAATGCCGTGACTTGCGGGGGGGGCTGCTGTGCAGGCGCATGTGCGGGTTCCAGATCGGCCGGTGCCAGCAAGTCCATTTGGGTGGATTCGAGCTCCGTACCGTGCAATGGATCGCCTGCGGGTGGAGTTACAGGCACATGAATCGGAACATGGGCCGTGGAGCGCACCTGCTCTGTCAATCTGGGCGTGGCGGGCACCGGTGCGGCCGAAGCCCCCCGCCGGGCGGCGGAATCACTTTGCTTGAGGTCAAACCAGTGCCGGGACAGCTGGGCTTCAATGGCATCAATTTTCTTGACCGTCAGGGCCCGCTCTTCCGGGTTGAACCCCACGCTATTTTGGAACTCCACCCTTTGACCGGCCACATAGCGTCCCGTCAACGGGCCATCGTTGCGCAATTTCCGCAAATGGTTGAATTCCCGTCGCCGGATGGCATCGTCCTGGCGCTTGCGTTCGATTCTCTGTTTCAGCGCCGACTTGTTGAATTCACTCTCCCGCCCCATGGCCGACACCTCGGATTCGAGTGTGTCCTGTGCTGGCTTGCGAATCAACTTGACCATTCTGGCCAGCAATCCGTTGTTGTTGTCTTTTGTCACCATGGTTTAGTCTACCGTGCGCAATCCAGTTTGGGGTTCCAATCACCGAAGGTGTAACACTCTGTAACCATTCAGGTCTTTTGAAGGCGGGCGAAGGTCTTGCGAAACTTGGCCACTTTGGGCGCCGCCACCGCCACGCAGTAGCCCTGACCGGGATGGTTCTCAAAATAGTCCTGGTGGTAATCCTCGGCAGGCCAGTAATTGTTCAGCGGAAGAACCTCGGTCACGATAGGGCGGCTGTAGACACCGCTTTGGCCCATTTCGTGCACCAGGTTCTGGGCCACGGTTTCTTGCTCTGGCGACGAATAATAGATGCCGCTGCGGTACTGGGTGCCCCGGTCATTGCCTTGCTGGTTCAAGGTCGTGGGGTCGTGGATGACAAAGAAAATTTCCAGAATTTCCCGCAGTGTGATTTGCGCCGGGTCAAACACCAGCTTGACCACCTCGTTGTGGCCGGTTGAGCCGGTACACACCTGCTCGTAGCTGGGCTGCCGCACAGAGCCGTTGCAATAGCCGGACTCCACGTCCAGCACACCACGCACCTGCACGTACACGGCCTCAGTGCACCAAAAACAACCGCCCCCAAGGACAATGGTCTGATTCGAACTCTGCATCGGCGGTCTCCTTCACAGTGGACGTCTTTGGGCAAAAGCGCGGGGCGATCTGCACCTTTCGGGAAAAAGCAGTGTACCGCCCTTGCAGGCTTGATGGTGATGGCTGCACAGGGCGGCAATCGGCCGGTCAATCTGTATTGACGGCACGGGGGCATGCGGTTAGACTAATAACCAACGAGTCATTAACTTCATGCCCTCACCCATCTGTCTTTTTGAAATAGCAGCCACGGTACGCGCCAAACGCGAACGCCGCAAGGACGCCCGCCCCGCCGAACTGGTGGCCGCAGCGTTGGAGTTGTTCGTGGAGAAAGGCTTTGCCGCTACCCGCGCGGAAGAAGTGGCCAAACGTGCCGGCGTCTCCAAGGGCACGCTGTTTCTCTATTTTGCCAGCAAGGAAGACCTGTTCAAGGCGGTGGTCCGGGAGAACATTTCGGGACGTTACCCGGAATGGAATGCACGGTTTGAGGCCTACCAGGGCAACACCGCCGATCTGGTGCGCCTGTTCATGCGCCAGTGGTGGGCCGATGTAGGCAACAGCTCCATTTCAGGCATCAGCAAATTGATGATGAGCGAGGCCAGCAACTTCCCCGAATTGGCCGCGTTCTACCAGCAAGAGGTGATCGAACCCGGTTCGGCACTGATCCGGCGCATTTTGCAGCGTGGCGTCGACAGCGGGGAATTCGGCCCCATCGACATGAAATACGGCGTCTACACCATTCTGGCGCCCATGCTGTTCCTGGCCACCTGGAAACACTCTTTTGGCACCTGCTGTGATGCCAATAACCGGTTGGTGCCAGAAGAATACCTTTCGGTGCAAGTGGAAACCATTCTTCATGGTCTTTGCAGGCGCCCGCCCTCTCTCCCCCCAACCCAGGAAACGATCACATCATGAAACGCTGGCTGAAATGGACTGTTATTGTTTTGGCCGTAGCCCTGCTGGCTGGCGGTGCGCTGCGGGTTCTGTCTGCCCGCAAGGCCAAACAGGCGGCACTGGAAGCCCAACAGACCACACAAAAGGCCCAGGCCGTCGTCGAGCTGGCGGCATCGGACCTGGTGCAGGTCCAAACCGTGGACTTGTCGCAAGTGCTCGCCATTTCCGGCCCCCTGAAGGCGGTCAACTCCGCATTCATCAAAGCCCGGGTGGCAGGTGAAATGCAGGGACTGACCGTGCGCGAGGGCGACTTCGTCAAAGCGGGTGAGGTGATTGCCCGTGTCGATGCCACCGAATTCCAGGCGCGGGTGCGCCAGGCCCAGCAGCAGGCCGAATCGGCCAAGGCCCAGGTCGCCATTGCCAAACGCAGCTTCGACAACAACCAATCTTTGGTGAACCAGGGCTTTATCTCCAAAACTGCGCTGGATTCTTCCATTGCCACCCTGTCTTCGGCTGAAGCCAATTACCGGGCGGCACAAGCCGGTGCTGATGTAGCGATCAAATCTCTGAACGACACCGTGTTGCGGGCCCCTATTTCGGGTTTGGTGGCGCAGCGTCTGGCGCAACCCGGTGAACGGGTGGCTGTCGATGCCCGTATCGTGGAAATTGTGGACCTGAGCCGCCTGGAACTGGAAGCCAGCCTGAGTGCGGCCGATTCACTGGGCGTCAAATTGGGGCAAACAGCCCTGCTGACCGTGGAAGGGGCAAGCAAGCCACTGTCGGCCAAGGTCGTGCGCATCAACCCCAGCGCCGTTGCGGGAAGCCGCGCCGTGCTGGCCTATTTGGCCATCGAATCCAATCCGGGCCTGCGCCAGGGGCTTTTTGCACAAGGCACCCTGGCAACGGGTTCCTTGCGCACGCTGGCCCTGCCTCTCAGCGCCGTGCGCACCGACAAACCCCTGCCTTATGTCCAGTGGATCAACCAGGAACGGGTCGAACAGCAGACCGTGGAATTGGGTGCGCGCGGAGAGTTCAATGGCCAAACCATGGTGGCGGTCAAAGGCATCGCGGAAGAGGCCACGGTCCTGAGCGGGGGCGTAGGCACCCTGCTGGCAGGCACGCCGGTCAAACGCACAGCGGGCGCAAAGTAAGCCATGTGGTTCACGCGCGTCAGCCTCCAGAACCCGGTTTTTGCCACCATGGTCATGCTGGCCCTGGTGGTGCTGGGCATGTTTTCCCTGCAACGCCTGCAGGTAGACCAGTTCCCCAACATCGACTTCCCCGTGGTGGTGGTGATTGCCGACTACCCCGGTGCCTCGCCCGAGATTGTGGAGAGCGAGGTTTCCAAAAAAATTGAAGAAGGCGTCAACTCCATTGCCGGTATCAACGCCCTGACCTCGCGCAGCTACGAAGGCCAATCGGTGGTGGTGATTGAATTCGGCCTGCACATCGACGGCCGCAAGGCCGCCGATGACGTGCGGGAAAAAGTGGCCTCGGTCAAACCGCTGCTGCGCGCTGAAGTCAAAGAACCCCGCGTATTGCGTTTTGACCCGGCGGCACGCGCCATCTGGTCGGTCGCTGTCTTGCCGGACACTTCGGCAAAAAACGCCAAACCCATGAGCGCCGTGGAACTCACCAACTGGGCCGAACAAAGTTTCAAAAAGCGCCTGGAGAACGTACGCGGTGTGGGTTCGGTGACCCTGGTGGGCGGCACCAAGCGCGAAATCAACCTCTATTTGAACCCGCAGGCCTTGGAATCGTTTGGCATCACCCCCGACCAGGTGGTGAACGCCGTGCGCAATGAAAACCAGGACCTGCCGGTGGGCACCATTCGTTCCCTGGAGCAAGAGCGCGTCATCCAGATCGAGGCACGCATGCAGCGCCCCGAAGACTTTGGCAAGATCATCGTGGCCCGCAAAAATGGAGCCCCCGTGCGGGTGGAACAGCTGGCGCGCGTGGCCGATGGCGCACAAGAGGTGGACAGTCTGGCGCTGTACAACGGCCAGCGCACTTTGTTGCTGAACGTGCAGAAGTCACAGGATGAAAACACCATTGCCGTGGTCGATGGATTGCAAAAGACTTTGTCCGAGATGCAAAAGCAGTTACCCGCAGGCGTGCGTCTGGAGCAGATCACCGATGGTTCACGCCAAATTCGGGTGTCGGTGGAGAACGTGCGCCGCACTCTGATTGAAGGCGCATTGCTCACCATCCTGATTGTGTTTTTGTTCCTGAATTCGTGGCGCTCAACGGTCATCACCGGCCTGACCTTGCCGATTGCGCTGATCGGCACCTTTTTGTTCATGAACCTGTTTGGCTTCACCATCAACATGATCACGCTGATGGCACTCTCGCTGTGCGTGGGCCTGTTGATTGACGACGCCATCGTGGTGCGGGAAAACATTGTGCGCCATGTGCAGATGGGTAAAACCCCGTTCCAGGCCTCACTGGATGGCACCCAGGAAATCGGCTTGGCCGTGCTGGCCACCACCCTGTCCATCGTGGCGGTGTTCATGCCCATTGGTTTCATGGGCGGCATCATTGGCAAATTCTTCCACGAATTTGGCATCACCATCGTGGCTGCGGTGCTGATCTCCATGTTTGTCAGCTTCACGCTGGACCCCATGCTGTCGTCCATCTGGCACGACCCCAGCATTGAGGCCCATGGCCGCAAGGGGCCGCCAGTCACCTGGTATGACAAGACCATTGGCCGCGTCACCGGCTGGTTTGACCATGCCACCGATACCCTGGCCGATGCTTACCAAACCATTCTGCGCTGGGCCTTGGGCCACAAACTGGCCACCGTAGGTGTCGCCTTCGCGATTTTTGTGGGCAGTATTTTCATGGTCAAACTTTTGGGCACCGAGTTCGTTCCCAAATCTGACTTTTCCGAAACCACGCTGAACTTCAACACCCCGGTCGGCTCGTCATTGGAGGTCACCGAAGCCAAAGCACGCCAGGTGGAAGCCATCATCCGCGAGTTCCCCGAGGTGCGCTACACCTTGTCGACCATCAACACCGGCAACGCACAGGGCAAGATCTACGCCAGCATTTACATCCGTTTGGTGGACCGCAAGGCGCGCAAACTGGGGGTGGAGGACATGTCGGTGGTTTTGCGCGAACGTCTGCGGCAGGTACCCGGCATCACCGTGACCCATGTGGGCCTGCTGGATTCAGTGGGCGGGCAAAAGCAGATTCTGTTCTCCATCCAGGGCGCGGACACCGCCGAACTGGAGCGCCTGACCAGACTGGCGCTGGACAAAATCCGCGGCATACCTGGCCTGGTCGACCTGGACTCCAGCGTCAAGCCCAACAAACCCACGCTGGACGTTCAAATCAAACGCGATGTGGCCTCTGACCTGGGCCTGAGCATGGCGCAAATCGGCGCGTCCTTGCGCACCCTGGTGGCGGGCCAGACGGTGGGCAACTGGCGCGCACCGGACGACCAAACCTACGACGTCAACGTCCGTCTGGCACCGCAGGCCCGCAACAGCCCGGCGGATCTGGAATTGCTGCCCTTCACGGTGGGAGCCAATACCGACGGCAGCCCGCGCATCGTGCGGCTCAACCAGGTGGCACGGGTGGCCGAGTCCACCGGCCCCAACCAGATCAACCGGCGCGACCTGACGCGGGAAGTCGCCATCAGCGCCAACGTGTCGGGGCGCTCTGCGGGGGAAGTGTCAGCCGATATCACAGCCGCCATGGACGGCATCGCCCTGCCCCCCGGCTACAGCTACAAGTTCAGCGGCTCCACCAAGGACATGGGCGAAGCGTTTGGCTACGCGATCTCGGCCCTGGTACTGGCGGTGGTATTTATTTACATGATTCTGGCCAGCCAATTCAAAAGCTTTCTGCAGCCCCTGGCCCTCATGACGGCCTTGCCCCTGACCCTCATTGGCGTGGTGTTGGCGCTGATGATGTTCAACTCCACACTCTCCATGTTCTCGGTGATCGGTGTGGTGATGCTGATGGGCCTGGTCACCAAAAACGCCATTTTGCTGGTGGACTTTGCCATTCGCGCCCGCGAAGACGGCATGGAGCGCCATGACGCCCTGCTGATGGCCGCCAAGGTACGCTTGCGCCCGATTCTGATGACCACCCTGGCCATGATCTTCGGCATGGTGCCCCTGGCCTTTGCACTCTCCGAAGGCTCCGAGATGCGAGCCCCCATGGGCCAGGCGGTCATCGGCGGGGTGATTACCTCTTCTTTGTTGACCCTGGTGGTGGTTCCGGTGGTGTATTGCTATATGGATGATCTGGCGCAATGGGCCAAGCGCCTCGTCAGCGGACCCCAAGCCCCTACCCGGTAAAATTTACTACAATCGGCTAACATACCCCATGGAGTATTAAATGAACCTCGACAACACCGCACAAGCCCGCTTCAACATGATCGAACAGCAAATCCGCCCCTGGGATGTGCTGGATGGCGAAGTGCTGGAGCTCCTTTCCGTGGTCAAACGCGAAGACTTCGTTCCTTTGGCGCACAAAAGCCTGGCTTTTGCCGACCTGGAAATTCCCCTGCCCGGAGGCCAACGCATGTTGTCACCCAAAGTGGAAGCCCGCTTGTTGCAGGATTTGGCGATCCAAAAAACCGACAAAGTACTGGAAATTGGCACCGGCTCCGGCTACATGACCGCGCTGCTGGCACACCGCGCACAGCGCGTGATTTCACTGGAAATTCTGCCCGAGCTGGTCGAAATGGCACGCACCAACCTGGCCAAGGCTGGCATCAGCAATGTTGAAGTTCACAACTTCGATGGCTCCAAAGGCGCTTCAGGAGAAGGCCCGTTTGACGTGATTTTGCTCAGCGGCTCCGTTGCTGAAGTTCCCCACAGCCTGCTCACGCAACTGAAAGTGGGGGGCCGTCTGGCCGCCATCGTGGGCCAGGAGCCCATGATGCACGCCACCTTTGTGACACGCACCAGTGAAACCGACTTCCGCACCACACAGCCCTGGGAAACCGTGGCACCACGGCTGCAAAACTTCGGTGAGCCCTCACGCTTCAAATTCTGACTATTAAAGGCTTGCCCCAACCATGATTGCCCAAATCCGCCCCAGTGAACTGGCCCAATGGCTGACCCATGCACGCCAGCACGGAGAACCTGTGGTCCTGGACGTGCGCGAGCCGCACGAGTTGCAACTGGCCAGCGTCAAGGCGGAGGGCTTCACTTTGCGCACCATTCCCATGGGGGTGATTCCCCCCCGCTTGTCCGAACTGGACCCGCAGCAACCCATTGCCTGCCTGTGCCACCACGGTGGACGCAGCATGCAGGTGGCTTCTTTTCTCCAGAGCCGAGGTTTCGAGCACGTCGCCAATATCGCGGGAGGCATCCACGCCTGGTCCGCCGAAGTAGACCCCAGCATTGCGCGGTATTGAGCGCATCTTTTTTCCTACCCGTTCGAGAAAGACCACCATGTCCCATCCCCGCCTGCCTGTCCGTTTCCGATTGCTGCCTTTGCTGCTTGCCGTGGGGGCTGGTTTTTCAGTTTCTGCACAAGCCCAAAGCCTGGTGGATTTGTACACGTCAGCCCGCAGCTATGACGCAGCCTACCAGTCGGCCAAGTCACAGTTCGATGCCACACTGGCGAAGGCGGAGCAGGGGAAGTCGCTCATTCTGCCCACGGTGGGATTTTCTACAGAAGCAGTGCGCAGCAGCCAACAAGTTCAACCTGCATCTGAACAGTACTTAGGTTCGCAAACAGCGGCAATCAAAGCGACACAGCCACTCTATCGCCCCGCGAACTGGGTCTCGTACGAGCAAAGCAAAAAGCAGCTGCCCTTGGCCGAGGCCCAGTTGCTGGCCGCCGAGCAGGACCTGATCGTGCGCGTCAGCCAGGCCTACTTTGACGTCTTGGCCTCCAGCGACAGCCTGGCCTTTGTCAAAAGCCAAAAGGCCGCCGTGGCCGAACAACTGGCTTCCGCCAAGCGCAACTTTGAGGTCGGCACCTCCACCATCACCGACACCCGCGAGGCCCAGGCCCGCTACGACCTGGTGATCGCCCAGGAACTGGCGGCCGCCAATGACTTACAAGTCAAATCCATCGCCCTGAACCAACTGGTGGGCCAACAAGACGCCAGCCCCAAGTCGCTGGCCGCACCGGTGGTACTGGCCGACACCCAGCCCGCAGACGTGGGCCAGTGGGTGCTTCAGTCCGAGGCCAACCATCCCGGCATCAAACAACTGAAAGTGGCCCTGGACGTGGCCAAACTGGAAACCCAAAAAGCCCAAGCAGGCCACAAGCCCACGCTGGACCTTGAAGGAACATACGCGGCAGTGAACAACAACGGCACAAGCACCGCACCCAACGTTGATAGCCGCGTCAATGCCGGTTCACTCAAACTCAGTTTTGTTATGCCCCTCTTTGCCGGCTTCGCGGTACAAAACAGGGTGAAAGAAACCCTGGCCCTGGAAGACAAAGCCCGCACCGACCTGGAAGCCAGCAAACGCACGGTCGCCCAGGGCACCCGCACCGCGTTTTTTGGCGTGCAATCCGGCCTGGGTCAGGTGAAAGCACTGGAAGCCGCCGAAGCCTCCGGCCAAAGCGCCCTGGACGCCACCAAACTGGGCTACCAGGTGGGCGTGCGCATCAACATCGACGTGCTCAACTCCCAAAGCCAGTTGTTCGACACCAAAGCCAAGCTGGCCAAGGCCCGCTACGACGTGCTGCTGGGGGGCCTCAAGCTGCGCCAGGCTGCGGGCACGCTCAAAGCGGACGACCTGCAGCCTATCAACAGCCTGCTAGCCCAGTAAGGTCAAAGCGCCCAGTTTTCCAACGGGAGCGCGGTCACGCGTTCAAACTCCCGCGTGTTGTTGGTCACCAAGGTGCAGTCGTCAGCCAGCGCGTGGCAGGCAATCCACAGGTCGTTGGCACCAATGGGGGTGCCTGCCTCCCGCAGTTGCGTGAATTGCACAGCATAGTGTTGGCAGAATGCCGGGCTGGCAACATACAAGGCATTGATGCGCGCAGCCACCGACGATGGTTTGTTTTTGGTCAGGTAAACAGGATATTGGTATCCAGCATGTACCTCACAGAGACTCCCTGTCCTGCATAGGCGCTTGCTCCTTGCGGCTCGCCTCCAGCAACGCCCCAAACCCATCGTCAAACGCATTCAGAGCTTCCAACAAGGCAGCACTCTGGTCGGCCGATACGGAGTGGGACAACAGGCCTTTCACCGCCGCCGCCGTGCGCTGCGCGGCGCCGCGGTGGGCTTGGCTCCAGGACAGGGCGGCGCTGCGGGCCTGCGCCAGTGCAGCGGGGGTGTGCACCAGTGCCAGCGCCTGCTCTACCGCCGTGGGCAAGTCCGGCTGCGCAAACGCCGCACCTGCGGCCTGCGCCAGTGCGGTGGCTTCGGCAAAGTTGAAGGTGTGCGGCCCCATCAGCACCGGGCAGCCGCAGGCCGCCGCTTCGATCAGGTTTTGGCCGCCCAGCGGGGCAAAGCTGCCGCCCAGCAAAGCCACATCGGCCATGCCAAAGTACAGGGCCATCTCACCCAGCGAGTCGCCCAGCCAGATATCGGCCTGCGGCGGTGCATCCGCCCAGGCGCTGCGGCGCGCCACCGTGAACCCATGGGAGGCGAACAGGGCGGCCACCGCGTCAAAACGCTGCGGATGGCGCGGAACAATAAGCCACTGCACCGCTGCTTTTGCTACATTTTTAATAGCTGCTTGCGCACATTCCACGGGGGCTAGAGCCTTTTTTTGCTTAAGAATATCGAGCAAAAGCTGCTCTTCGCCTTCGCGCGAGCTGGCGAACATCACGACCGGTCGGGCACAGGCCTGACGCCAGGCGCGCCCTTGCGCCAGCTGCGCCACATCAGGCGTGGCATCGAACTTGAAATTGCCCAGCACGCCCTGCACTGGCGCGCCCAGAAGGCGCAAACGGGCGGCATCGCCCGCCGACTGCGCCCACACGGCGGCCAAGCCCCGGTAGGCGGGCCGGGACAACCAGGCCAGGCGCTGGACCTGTCGCAAGGATTTATCGCTCAAACGGGCGTTGACCAAACACAGCGGAACGCCCGCATGGGCGCAACCCGCCACCAGGTTGGGCCAGACCTCGGTTTCCACCAGCAGGCCGACGCGGGGCCGAAAATGCGCCAAAAACCGGCCCACCGCGCCGGGCGTGTCCCAAGGCTGCCACACCTGCACATCACCGGGCTGCAGCAGCGCCCTGCCCTGTGCGCGGCCGGTGGCCGTGCCGTGGGTCAGCAGCAGACGCATGCCGGGCCACTGGCTGCGCAGCTGCGCCACCAGCACCGCAACCGCCCGCGTCTCGCCCAGCGAGACGGCGTGGACCCAGACCAGACGCGGGTCGCCACCCTCCACAGCCGGAGCGGGTGCCATGCGTTGGGCAGCCTGCGCAGGCGGGGTGTAATAACCAAAACGCTCTTCAATGGCTTCGCCATAACCAGGCTCCGCCACAGCGCGCCGCTGCAGCTTGCGCCGCAGCAGGGGCTGCACCAGCCACATGACCCAGGAATACAGGCGCAACATCATCGGCACAACACCGGGGTGTCCAGCCCTTCCCAGGCTTGCCACACAGCATCCACCTCAGGCCAGGGCGCGGCGTACACGCTGACCTGGCGCGCCGCGTTCGTGCTGGGCGGCCCGGTACGCCAGGCGGTGTCGAAGTTGTAAATCTGCACATGGGGCAGGCCCAGTGCCACTGCGATGTGGCTCAGGCCGCTGTCCACCCCGATGACACCGGCGCAGCGGGCCATGGTGTCGGTGAGTGCGTCCAGCCCCATGGCGGGCCAGACCCAGGCGTCGTTCAGTTGCTTGGCAATCGCCTCGCTGGTGGCCTTTTCTGCCGCCGACCCGTGGGCCAGGGCCACGGTGAAACCACTGTGGTTCAACTGCTGCCCCAAGGCCACCCAGGAGGCCAGCGGCCATTGTTTGTCGGCGCGTGAGGTGCCGTGCACCAGCGCCACTACCGGCTTGCGCGGAACAAACGGATTGGGAGTGAAGCCGGGCTTGACCACCATGGGCTGCACCGCCGCCAGCGCGCCGGGTAACAGACCAAAGCGCATAGCCTCTGGCGCCTCGTATTTCAAAGCCGCTGCACACAGAATGCGCGAACGCTGCACCGCATGCACATGCGGCGCCAGCTCAATCGCCACGTCGGCCACCCAGCGCGCGGGCGCTTCAAAGCTGGACCCATCGGTCTGGTTGGCCAGGCTGATACGCCGCCCGCGTGGCGTGGTGCGCGCCAGCCAGGACACCAGCGCCGATTTGGTCAGGCCCTGCAGGTCGATCACCGCGTCGTATGTCTCCCCTTGCAGATCGCCCTTGAAGGCCCGCCATTCCTGGCGGGTTTGCCTGGAGAAAGGCTGTTTGCGCCAGCGCCGCAAATCACAGGCAATGACCTTGCGCACCCCTTCGCAGCGCGCCACCAGCGGCGCAAACGCGCGCTCCACCACCCAGTCGATCTGCACGCCCGCCAATGCCCGGCGCAGGTCCTGCACCGCGGGCATGGCGTGCACCACGTCCCCCAGCGAGGAGAGCTTGACGATGAGAACCTTCAATGCGCGGCCTTTTCAAACTGCGCGTCGGGCTTGACCGCATGCAGCAGGTGCAGCATATCGGCCTGGATGCGCTCCAGCGCCGCCTGGGTCTGGCCTTCAAAACGCAGCACCAGCACCGGCGTGGTGTTGGAGGCGCGCACCAGCCCAAAACCATCGGGCCAGTCCACGCGCAGCCCGTCGATCGTGTTGATGACAGCCGGGGCCGCGAAGGCAGCTTGTGCCACCAGCTGCGCCACCAAACCATGCGGCTCGCCCTCGGCGCAGGCCACGTTCAGCTCGGGCGTGGAAAAACTGGTGGGCAGGGCATGGAGCACGGCATTGGCGTCGGGCGCGTGGCTCACGATCTCCAATAAACGGGCGCCCGCATAGGTGCCATCGTCAAAACCAAACCAGCGCTCCTTGAAGAAAATATGGCCGCTCATTTCCCCACCCAGGGGCGAATCGATCTCTTTCATCTTGGCCTTGATCAGCGAGTGGCCGGTTTTGAACATCAGCGGCACGCCGCCCGCTTCGGCAATGGCCGGGGCCAGGCGCTGCGAGCATTTCACGTCAAACACAATGGTGCCGCCGGGCACGCGGGACAGCACATCGCGCGCGAACAGCATCATCTGGCGGTCGGGGTAGATGTTGGTGCCGTCCTTGGTGACGATGCCCAGGCGGTCACCGTCGCCGTCAAAGGCCAGGCCCAGTTCGGCGTCGCCCGCTTGCAGCGCCGCAATCAGGTCGCGCAGGTTTTCGGGCTTGCTGGGGTCGGGGTGGTGGTTGGGAAAGTTGCCGTCCACCGTGCTGAACAGCTCTTGCACCTCGCAGCCAATGGCGCGCAGGATGCCGGGGGCCGAGGCGCCAGCCACGCCGTTGCCCGAGTCCACCACAATCTTGATAGGCCGGTCCAGCTGGATGTCGCCCACGATGCGCGCGGTGTAGGCCTCCAGCACGTCCACCGTCTGGCGGGTCGCGCCCGTTTTCAGCGTCCAGCTCTCGGCTTCCATCATGCGGCGCAGCGCCTGGATGTCTTCGCCGTAGATGGCGCGCCCGGCCATCACCATCTTGAAGCCGTTGTAATCGCGCGGATTGTGGCTGCCGGTGACCTGGATGCCGCTGGTGCACAGGGTGTTAGCCGCAAAGTACAGCATGGGGGTGGTGACCATGCCCACGTCAATGACGCTGACACCCGCCTCTTCCAGCCCCCGCATCAGGGCCTGCGAGAGCATGGGGCCGCTCAAACGCCCGTCGCGCCCCACCGCCACCGTGGTTTCGCCTTGCGCCAGGGCCACGGTGCCAAAGGCCCGGCCCAAGCCCAGGGCGACCTCTTCGGTCAAGGTGCTGGGAACGATGCCACGGATGTCGTAGGCTTTGAAAATACTGGCCGAAATGTGCATGGTTTTATCCCTTGGTATGGGCACATGCGAGTGCGTGCGCCGCTGGGGCAGGATTGTAGGGGGCGGGCTTATGGCTTATCCTCAATAGACTGTTGCCCCCACAAAGGAAATTGACATGACCCAAGCCATTCGACGTATTGCGATCTGCACCGGGGGCGGTGATGCGCCCGGCCTCAATGCGGTGATCCGGGCCACCGTGTCGGCGGCCGCCAACCGCGGCTGGGAAACCGTCGGCATCCGGGACGGCTTCAACGGCATTCTGCAGCCCGAGCGTTACCCCAGGGGCGGCGTCACCCTGCTCACGCGCGACCGGGTGCGCGGCATTTCCCACCTGGGCGGCACCATCATCGGCACCACCAACAAAGGCAACCCCTTTCACTTTCCGGTCGCCCAGCCCGACGGCAGCGTGCGCGATACGGACCGCTCCGACGATATCCTGGACTATTTCAAGCGCGAGGGCATTGACGCCCTGGTGTCGGTGGGTGGCGACGGGTCGCTCACCATTGCCAACGAGTTGCACCGCAAAGGCTTGCGCGTGGTGGGGGTGCCCAAAACCATTGACAACGACCTGGACAAAACCTTCACCACCTTCGGTTTTGACACGGCGGTGTCTTTCGCCACCGAATGCCTGGACCGCCTGCACAGCACGGCCGAGAGCCACCAGCGGGTCATGGTGGTCGAAGTCATGGGGCGCTACGCCGGCTGGATTGCCCTGCACGCCGGCATCTCGGGCGGGGCGCACGCCATTCTCATCCCCGAAATTCCCTACAACCTGGACAAGGTGGTGGCCAAGATTGGTGAGCGTGATGCCGAAGGCCGCATGTACACCCTGGTGGTGGTGGCCGAAGGGGCGCAGCCGCACCATGGCGAGCGCGCCCTGCTGGCACCGGCCGAGATTGGCCATGCCGAGCGCCTGGGCGGGATCGGTGAGCGCGTTGCGCAGGATCTGGCCCGACGCACCGGCAAGGATGCCCGTGTGGTGGTGCTGGGCCACTTGCTGCGCGGCGGCAGCCCCACCTCGTTTGACCGGCTGGCGGCCCTGCGCTTTGGCACGGCGGCCGTGCGCGCACTGGAAGAAGGCCTGTCGGGCGTGATGGTCTCGCTGGCGTTTCCCAACGTGGTCTATGTCAACCTGGAAGAAGTGGCCGGGCGCATGAAGGCGGTACCGGCCGACTGCGACACGCTGCAAACCGGGCGGGATTTGGGTGTGTGTTTTGGCGATTAATTAATTTCAATCGCCCGCATCCATATTTCAAACCACCGGCAGGGGGTGGCCCTTACCATGCAGAGGCGTTCAAAAAAAGCCCTTTCTGGAGACCCCCATGCCCGTGATCACCAACATCGAAGACCTGCGCGTTCTGGCGCAAAAGCGCGTACCCCGCATGTTTTACGACTACGCGGATTCCGGCTCCTGGACCGAGAGCACCTACCGCGCCAACGAAAGCGATTTTCAAAAAATCAAGCTGCGCCAGCGCGTGGCGGTGAACATGGAAAACCGCAGCACCGCCACCACCATGGTGGGCCAGAAGGTGGCTATGCCGGTGGCCATTGCACCCACAGGCTTGACCGGCATGCAACATGCCGATGGCGAAATTCTGGCGGCCAAATCGGCCAAAAAATTCGGCATTCCCTTCACGCTCTCGACCATGAGCATCTGCTCCATCGAAGACGTGGCAAAGGAGACCGGCAACCACCCCTTCTGGTTTCAGCTCTATGTGATGAAGGACCGCGACTACATCGAACGCCTGATCGACCGCGCCAAAGCCGCCAACTGCTCGGCCCTGGTGCTCACACTGGATTTGCAAATCCTCGGCCAGCGCCACAAGGACCTGAAAAACGGCCTCTCCGCCCCGCCCAAGCTCACCGTGGCCAACATTCTGAACATGATGACCAAGCCGCGCTGGGGCCTAGGCATGCTGGGTACCAAACGGCACGGCTTTGGCAACATCATCGGCCACGTCAAGGGTGTGGAAAACATGGGCTCGCTCTCCGAGTGGACCGCCAAGCAGTTCGACCCGGGCCTGAACTGGGGCGATGTGGAGTGGATCAAGAAGCGTTGGGGCGGCAAGCTGATTCTCAAAGGCATCCAGGACGTGGAAGACGCGCGCCTGGCGGTGAATTCCGGGGCCGACGCACTGATCGTCTCCAACCACGGCGGGCGCCAACTGGACGGCGCCGAGTCCTCCATCCGCGCGCTGCCGCAGATCGTGGACGCCGTGGGCCAGCAGATCGAAGTGCACATGGACGGCGGCATCCGCAGCGGCCAGGACGTGCTCAAGGCGCGTGCCCTGGGTGCGCAGGGCACCTACATCGGGCGCGCCTTTTTGTACGGCCTGGGCGCTATGGGGGAACGGGGCGTAGACAAGGTGCTGGAGATCCTCCACAAGGAGTTGGACCTGACCATGGCCTTTTGCGGCCACACCCGCATCGACACCGTGAACCAGGGCATTTTGCTGCCGGGTACTTTCTAATGTGATGGGGCTGGCGTACCATGGGGGTGGGGAGTTGATAAAACGAGGCCACCCGCATGAACAACAACAGCACTCCACCCGACCCGGCCCGGTTTGCGGGCATAGGGGACAACTTCCATTACCTGGCCTACCCGGCCAACCTCCTGGTCTGGATGAGCGACACCGAGGGCCGGTGCAGTTTTGTCAGTCCGTCCTGGACCACCTTCACCGGCCGTGCGCGCGCCCAGGAACTGGGCCTGGGCTGGATGGATGGTGTACACCCCGACGACATCGCTCCATTGACGCAGGGGCTGCAAGAGGCGCACACCGGCCAGCAGCCGTTTCGCCTGCTGTTTCGCTACCGGCGTGAAGACGGCGTCTACCGCTGGCTGGTGGGCCAAGGCATGCCCCACAGCACGCCGACCAGCACGTTTGACGGCCACCTGTGCCTGTGCTTTGACGTCACGCCCTACCAGGAGGGTGAGGCGGATATGGAGCACTCCATCCAGAACGTTTTCCCCCTGCTCAACGAAACCCGGCTGGTGGCCGTCATTCTGGACACCCACGGGCGCATACAGTTTTCCAACGGGGGCCTGTGTCGGCTGCTGAACCGCCATGGAACGGAGCTGATGAACTGCAAGCTGTTCCAGCGCCACTGTGCCGCCAACGACCATGGGCTGTTTGAGCGCCTCTACCCCAATGGCAGCCAGGCCCCCTTGTTCCCGGCCGAATTTCAATCGGAACTGCTCACCCAGGACCAGCAGCCGCGCCATGTCTCGTGGCATGCCGTGGTGTGGCGCGACCACCTGGGGCGGCTCAAGGGCACCATGCTGATTGGCGACGACGTCACCGCCTTGCACCGCGAGGAAGAAGAAACATCGCTGTACGTCAAGGCCTTTGAGGCCACCGAGCACGCCATCATCGTCACCGACGCGCAGGGCTGCATCCTCTCGGTCAACCGGGCGTTCACCACCCTCACCGGCTACAGCCGCGAAGAAGCGCTGGGCAACAACCCGCGCATGCTGAAATCGGGCCGCCACGACAAGGAGTTTTACAAAGAACTGTGGGCCTCGGTTTTAAGCACGGGCCACTGGCATGGCGACGTGTGGGACCGGCAAAAAGACGGCGGCATTTACCCCAAATACCTCTCGATCAGCGCCATCAAGAACGCCCAGGGCGAACCCACCAACTACATCGGTATTTTTTACGATATCTCGGAACGCAAAACCATCGAAGAGCGGCTGGACCACCTGGCCCACTACGACCCGCTGACCGGACTGCCCAACCGCAGCCTGCTGATCGACCGGCTGGAGCAAGCCGTCGAACGCGCGATACGGCTGGGCACCAAGGTGGCCATGCTCTACCTGGACCTGGACCACTTCAAACAGGTCAACGACAGCTTTGGCCACGCCGCGGGGGATGCATTGCTCAAGGCGGTGGGCCAGCGCATGAAAACCTGCGTGCGCGGGGTGGACACGGTGGCCCGCCTGGGGGGCGACGAATTTGTGGTGCTGGTGCCCGATATGCACGAGGCCAACGACATTGGCACCGTTGCGGCCAAACTGCTGGAAACCCTCACCCCGGCCTACGAGATCGAAGGCCACTGGGCGGTGAGCGCGCCCAGCATCGGCATCAGCATTTACCCCGACGATGGCGGCAACGCGGACGACCTGATGAAACACGCCGACGCCGCCATGTACCTGGCCAAGCAAAGTGGCCGGGGCAACTACAAGTTTTTCCACAGCCTGCCGGTTCCCAATTACGAGTAGGGTTTTGTGCTTCGGCGGTAGCGAGTGCAGGCCCACTCCATGGCGGGCTCAGATGCTATTTCCACTTCGATAAGGCATCAATAATCAGACTTTGGCCATGGCAGTCCAGAACCCTGGCCCATCATTCCAAAGGCGGGCGGACCATGAAAAAACCTATCCTTGTGAGCCCCCCGCGCTACTAACGCTTGTCTTGTCCGTCGTAGAAGGTTGTGCATCTGCCATCGCTAGGCTGGTTCTTGGGGCATATGTACGATCTGCGCGCTGTGATCAACCCGTGCTTCTTGGCGACGTCATAATCACCGGCCCCAAGGGAGTGACCGCAGCGATAGGCGTCCCACTGAACCCCCTTAATTGTCGGGCCGCCAGCCGCCCAAGTACCTCCCGAGCAATGTTGTCTGGACAGCGCGCTTTCCAGTGTGGGCTCGTCAACAATGGTCTGATTATCCAGAGCGCCATTGCATTCCCACTTCCCGCTTTTTGCGCTTTGGCGACAAATCGCGATCGCTTCCAACTGGACGGGGCCCCATTCAATTTTCTTTTCCTGCTTCTTGCTATTGGAAGAGGATGGGGCGCTCATCTCTGCTTTGTGTGTGCTTGCAACCAGCCTATCGTCATTGGTGGGGGTACTGTTGTTTGTCGTTGTTTGTCTCAAGGCTGTGCCATTTGCTGCTGCGTTTTGCGGATCCTTGACGCAATAGGCCGTCGGCGGAATAGTTACATGCACTCCGTTGGCTTGGCGCGCTGGCGAGGATCCGGGAGGGCAAGTCTGGCGCCCGGATGGAATGGTGACAACTTGCGGCTGATACTTCGGCAGTTCCGGTTGCGACTCCGCAGTTCTGGCACGCGCGGACGAACGTTCAGCTTCCGCACGAGCAGCACGTTCGCGCTCCGCATCGCGGCGGCGGTTCGCTTCGCGGTCTTCCCGCTCGGCTCTGGCGCGGTCCCGTTCCGCCGCCTGTGCGGCCAGCACGCGATTGGAGTTTCTGATGGCAGCATTTGTCTGGCGGTCGATCTTGTTTAAGAGCGCGGCATTCTCGGCCGCCCCCTGGAGAATCTGTGCACCAATCGCCGCATTGTATTCACGGGTCGATTGCCGGTCTTCATTCGCTCGCGCCAGTTGCTCCTCCCTCCAAATGCGCGCCTCCCTCTCTTCGTCCCTGCGAACTTGTGCTCGCGTTTCTTGTTCCACCCTGCGAACTTGCGCTTGTCTCTCTTCTTCGGCGCGCCTTATTTCGTTAGCGAGCTGCTGCTTTTCGTTTTCCAAGTTCTTCTGACCTGCCAGCAGTGCATTTTTGTCCTGCCCGCTGTTGGCCGCTTTCGCGGCCTTTGCCAGTTCGCTGGTGCTGCAAGGGAAATTGCGCGCACGGGTGCAGGCGTTGGCCTTGTCGATAGCTGCCTGAAAATCCTGCTTATCGAGCCTGTCGAACTGATCCATCATGTCCATCAGATTGGTTGATGTGGCTGGAAAAACGGGAGCGGCGAAAATGATCGCGGCGGTGGCAATGGCTGCAGCCGGAAAATATTTCCCCAATAAAAAAGTGTTCATCGCTTGTTCTCGTAGATCAGCGCAGGCCGCGCTTTTTCAATTCTTCAACAGCGTTGTCACTGGGGTATTTACCTTCTACGGCTTTACGCCACCAGTAAATGGCTTGTTGCTCATCTTGCAGCACGCCCCAGCCATTTTCATAGCATCTTCCAAGCCAAAACATGCCATTTTTGCTTCCGATTTTGTCTGTGTCGTTTTCATCCTCCGCTTCGACCACCTTGCGATACCACGCGACAGCCTGTTCATAGCTTTGGGGAACACCTCTGCCACCCATATAACGCATGCCGAGTGATGACATAGCCAACGCGTTACCAGCATCGGCGGCTTTGCGGTACCATTGCCCGGCTTCGACGTGATTCTGCGCCACACCACTGCCGCTGTCATAGTGGTCACCGAGTGCCTTCATTGATGGACCGTAGCCCACTGCGGCGGCCTTTCGAAGCCACTGGATTGCTTGCTCGTCGTTTTTTTGCAGATTGTTTATGCCATAGTGGTAACTTTGGCCCAGCATGTTCATGCTATAGGCATCGCCTGCTTCTGCCGCCTTTCGCAGCCACGTCATAAACAGTTCTTTGTCTTTTGGGGCTCCATCGCTTCCGTTCCAATAGCGCGCCGCCAGATGTCTCATAGCTTCCGCATTCCCTGCCTCAGCTTCTTTTTGCAAGGCATCGAAAGACATATTTCTCCAGCGTTGTCGATTACTTTCTTGCTGCGCTTTTGCTCCGGCATTGAGTTTTGCCGTGCCCAAACTGGCCTCGATCCTCTTGGCCGATCCCTCACCTATGCGGACTTCCTGTTCGAACACGCGTTCACGCTGGGCATCAACTTTCTTGCGAACCAGCAGTTTCAGCGTGCCTTCGGGCACCTGCATATCCAGCGGGCATTCTCCCCTGAATTTTCCGTTGACCAGCACCTCGGCCCCTACATCGTCGCCTTCGCAGGTAACGCGCAAGCCAGACCCAGCCGCGTTCGCGCCGAAGGATACTAAAAGAAGGAGAGATAGGAACGGTGAAAAATATACCGACTTCATGCGGGCTCCGTGAGTACGGTTTACTGGTCTGTCGTGAGATGACTTAGGATATTTCGCTACAAGTACTTGCTTTGAAAGTAGGCTGCGGCGACCTACTTGGTTTTGCGAGTCTTTATTGCCTTCTCCAGCACGGCTTTCACCGCATCTGGAACCCCACTAATTGTTCCATTACTGATCAACGAGTTATTCGCGTTGAGCGAGTCCATCAATTCCGCCAAATTTTGGGCTGTATCTTGGGCAAGTGCGGCATCGTTGTCTTCCCGTGCAACGCGCACCAATAACCATGTTTTATCACGCCAGGGCTGTTTGCTGTCACCAGCGCACAGAACACCCAATTCCTTGCAGACTTCTATGCCAGACAGATCTGGGTATTCGCTACGATTTTCGCTGCGTACGAATGCGTAATAGCCTTCACGCAGTGGCATCCTGTGCACGGTGAGATTCTCACAAGTGCGATCGATTTTGGGATTCTTGGTATTTTTGGGATTATTGAGATTGTCGCAGTCCAAAGTGGGGTCGGTCTCCATTTGGTAGCGCATTTCCAGGTCATCCCCGTTTGCATCAATCAAAGCGCCGCCCAAGGTGTTCAGCAACTTCAATACCGGCGTATAGGGTGCGGCTGGCAAAGTGCCTACATCGGCAAGCTGCTTCAACAGTTTGCGGGCAGCGGCATTTTCTTTATTGTCCAATTCAAGCACAGACCAATCCATGTAAAACGGCTTGCCGTCATATGTTTTCGGGCCATATACGGGAAGATTCAATGCGTTGATCAGTTGCCCGGTTTCGCGAACATCCTCGTTGTAATAAATCACTCTGCCATTTTTAACATTGGAAGGATCAAATGTTAGACCGCCGACGCTATCCCTTCGCTCACCAACATTGGCCACAATCGCAATTTCTCCGCGTGTTCCTGCATGCTGCCCGCCATTGCTATCGCCGCCGCGGCAGGGGGTTGCCCCATTGTTGCTTTTCGCTGTGATGTCAGAGAAATTGGACGACTCGCGAAAATCACAAATAAACGCGGATAACAGGCGGACAGAAAAGGCATCGCCACGATTGATGATCGTTGAAGCATCCGTTTGCAGATCCAAGCCGCTCATGTACAGCCCAACAGCCTTTTCTGTCAGTCCATTCGCTGTTATTGTCAGCGCTTTGCCTTTGTTTGTGTAACGCGCAACACGGGTACTCCCTTCGTTGTTGGTATACGGGGATGTGGCACAGCCGGTGAGAAGCGCCCCGAATGCCAAGACGGCAATTACGGCACAACGACCGAACGTAGTAGATAGGGTCATATTTTTCATGTTGGTTTCGATAAGCGATGGATGATTAACTTGCTCTCTATTCATTGAACTCTACGGTTATCAAGCAGGAATGGCGGAATGCGCTTGAGTACTTCATTCGGACACAGAATCGGGCTGCGCAATGTTGCCCTGGCGTTGGTATAGGAGCAATTTAGGCGATCCGCTCTTTGCTATTGCACGCCCGCAATTGACGATTGTTTGCCACTATGGCGTAGGCGCACACAGTGGAGCCGTTGAGTGGCCCCTTGCTGGCTACGCCGCTGACTAAGGTAGGACTGGTGGATGCGGTCGTTCCGCCACCGCCGCCGCACCCATAAATGGCCAGCATTCCCGCGCCTGCGATGGCAAGCGAGAGCCTTTTTAGTGCAATTTTCATAAATTCCCTGCGAATTGTTTTGGAAACAGGTGGTCGGTAAATTGGGGGGATGAGCACCCTGACCTGTCTCACAAATGTGATCGAACGGCTGAAATAGCGCCATCCCATGAATATGGGATGCAACGGCATAGCCAGCGCAGGCGCCTGCGGCTATGCTTGCCCGCAGGTTTAATACAACAAGGCAAAGCAAGTGTGGCGTGTACTGGTAGTTGAGGATGACCCGCAGATGCGGGATTTTTTTTCGGACAGCGTGTCGCGCTGCGCCCAGCTGCAACTGGCCGCGAGCGTCGGCACCGTGACCGAGGCTAAAACCTGGCTGGATGAAGATACGAGTCCGGTCGATGTGCTGCTTACCGATCTGGGGCTGCCCGACGGCAGCGGGCTCGAAGTCATCCGCCACGCCACGCGGCTGAACCCGGCCTGCGAGCCACTGGTGATCTCGATGTTTGGCGACGAAGACAACGTACTGGCCAGTATCGAGGCGGGTGCCTTGGGCTACATCCACAAGGATTCCACGCCCGACGACATTGCCCAGACCATTCTTGACATGCGGGCGGGTGCCTCCCCCATTTCACCCATGATCGCGCGCCGGGTGCTGGCCAAGTACCAGTCTGACCGGCGACAGCAGGACCGGGCCACGCCCCCCGTGCCGCGTGGTTTGCTGTCGCCACGCGAGCAAGAGGTTCTGGCCTTGATTTCACGCGGCTTTTCTTACGCGGAAATCGCCCGTTTACAGGCTTTGAGCGTGCATACCGTGCAGACGCATATCAAAAACCTCTATGGAAAGTTGTCCGTGCACTCCCGAAGCGAGGCGGTGTTCGAGGCCACACGCATGGGGTTTCTGGTGCGGCACGACTGACATGAGCTATTTCGTCGGGCTGGGGCTGTTGTTCGCCTGCCTACTCGTGCAGGCGCAAGGCCTCAGCATGGAGTTACGCGAGGCGCAAGCTGCGGTGACGGTGCTGGGCCAGACGACAAACCAGACGGTTACCCTGCCCTACCACTGGGACCGCCGCCATGTGGGCGTGCCAGGCGAGGCCACTTTCGAGCTGCCATTCAAGCTGCGGGAAGTGCCAACCGCCCCCTTCGGCCTGTACCTGCCCCGGCTGGGCAATGCCTATGAAATCTGGCTCAACGGCACGCTGTTGCAGCGCAATGGCGACTTGGCGCACTTCAATGGCGCGGATTTCGCCAAGGTGCCACGCTACATCGTGATTTCGCCAGGCCTGCTGCGCACCAGCAATCTGTTTCGCGTGCACATTCGCGCCGATGTGGGTCGCCGCGGGGGCTTGGCAGCGTTGACCCTGGGGCCGGTCGAGGCGGTGTATCCACTCTATCTGCATGACTACCGCTGGCGCTACATGGGCACGCTGGTCGTGGTGATCCTGGGGCTGCTGATCGGTGGGGTGGCGCTGGCCTTGTGGGTGACCCAGGTGGATACAAGCGCTCCCAGCCGGTCCCGGCGCGACCGGCTGTACCTGCTGGCGAGTCTGGCGGAGTTGTGCTGGACGATCAGCATCAGCGACACCCTCATCGAGAACCCACCGATCCCTTGGCCATGGTGGGGCATCACCGCGATTGTGGCGATGGCGATGTGGGCGTGCTGCATGGCCTTGTTTTGCGTCGAGGTGGCTGGCTGGAGCAGGCTGCGTGCGGTCCGTTGGCTGCGCCCTTGGTTGGCGTTGTTGCTGGTGACGGGTTGTGTCGGCGGCACGGGTGCGCTGGTGTACGGTTACCCGGTCGCGCTGACGCTGTGGTACATGGTCTTTGCGCTGACTTTCCTGTTTTTTGTTCCCTTGTTCCTCTGGAAGGCGGCGCGCGGTGCGTCCTTGCCCCACAAAATGGTGGCTGCTGCGGTGCTGTTGAATACGCTGGTGGGCTTGCGCGATTTGTATATGTTCCGCATCAGTTCAACGTACGGGGGCAACACCTTTCTGCGTTACAGCTCGGTGTTGTTTGGACTGACACTGGGCTACATCGTGATCACGCGGTTCCATGCCGCCAGCGGCCAGGCGCGCGACCTTTTGGCCAATTTGGCGGCACGCGTGCAGCAGAAAGAGCAGGAGCTTGCGCAGAGCTACCAGCGGGTGGAACAACTCGCCCGCGAACAGGAACGCACGGCCGAACGCACCCGCATCCTGCGCGACATGCATGATGGCGTAGGTTCGCACATCAGCACGGCCATCCGCCAGCTCGAATCCGGGCGGGCCAGCCAGGGCGAGGTGCTGCACACCCTGCGCGATTCGCTGGACCAGCTCAAGCTCTCGATCGACGCCATGCATCTGCCACCGGGCGACATCACAGCCTTGCTGGCCAACCTGCGCTACCGGTTGGAGCCGCGCCTCAAGGCCTCCGACATCGCGTTGCAATGGGATGTGGACCTGCTCCCGCCGCTGACCCGGCTTGATGACAAGGCCATGCGGCACCTGCAGTTCATGGTCTTTGAAGCGCTGTCCAACGTGCTGCAGCATGCGCATGCCAGCGTACTGCGTATCGAACTGCGCAGCTCCCATGCGGGTGGCGCGCGGCTTCGGGTGATTGACAACGGCACCGGCTTCGAGCCTGAGCGGGTGCAGCGCAGGGGTTTGAGCTCGCTGCGCGAGCGGGCCGCTGCCATCGAAGCGGGGCTGCTGATCACGAGCGCCCCTGGCAACACCGTGGTGGAGATCATGCTGGAGTCACCTACAGCACATGGCTCACCAGTTTGAAATCCGCGTCTTCCACAAAAGTCTTGACCGTGAAGCCCAGGCTGCGCATCAGCTTGAGCATGGTGGGGTTGTTGGCCAGCACCAGGCCTTCGATCTCGGTCAGGCCTTTTTCGCGGGCGAAGTCCATGATGGACAGCATCAGGCGTGAGCCCAGGCCCTTGCCCTTGAAATCGTCCGCCACCACCAGCGAGAACTCGCAGGTGGTGCGGTCGGGGTTGGTGATGTAGCGCGACACACCCACCACACGGTTCACCTCGGTGGTCTCGCCATCGGCGCCCGTCTGTGGCTCCCGAATGATCGCCACCAGCGCCATCTCGCGGTCGTAGTCGATCAGGGTGAAGCGCGAGAGCAAGGTGGCGGGCAGCTCCTGGATGCTGGAGACAAAGCGGAAGTAGCGGCTCTCGGGCGAGAGGTGGCGCACAAACTCCTGCAACATGGTGGCGTCATCGGGGTGTACCGGCCGCACCGTATATTCCCCGCCCCCGTGCAAGGGCCACACCTGCTCATGCTGCGAGGGATACGGCAGGATCGCCAAGTGGTTGTAATGGCGCATGGAAGGCGGCGCACTGTCCACCACAATGCGCGCATCCACCGCCACGGCGCCGGACTCGTCCACGATGATGGGGTTGATGTCCATCTCGCGCAGCTGCGGCAGCTCACACACCATCTCCGACACCCGCAACAGCACCTGTTCCAGCGCCTCCATATTGACGGGCGCCGCGCCGCGCCACTCGCCCAGGGTTTCGGCCACGCGGGCGCGCTCGATCAGGCGGCGCGCCAGAAACTGGTTGAGCGGGGGCAGCTCCATGGCCCGGTCGTTGATCAGCTCGATCATGGTGCCGCCGGCGCCAAAGGCAATCACCGGGCCGAAGGGATCGTCGGTCACCAGGCCAATGTAGATTTCGCGCCCGCGCTTTTGGGAGGACATGTTCTGGATGGTCACGCCGTTGATGCGCGCCGTGGGCTGCAAGCGGGCCACCGCCTGCACCATCTCCACATACGCATCCCGCACGCCCACGGCATTGAGCACGTTGAGCACCACGCCCTGCACGTCCGACTTGTGGCTGATGTCGGGCGAGTCGATCTTCAGCGCCACGGGATAACCCAGCTGGGTGGCGATCATGATGGCTTCGGTCACACTGCGCGCCAATATGGTCCTGGTCACCGGAATATGGAAGGCCGCCAGCAGCGCCTTGGACTCCATCTCGGTCAGCACCTTGCGCCGCTCGGCCAGCACGCTTTCCACCAGCATGCGGGCGCCCTCCACATCGGGCTGGGCCAACTCCGACAGCGGCGGCGGTGTTTGCTGCAGCAACTGCTGGTTTTGGTAGAACTTGGAAATATTGCCAAAGGCCCCGACGGCCGCCTCGGGCGTGCGGAAGGTGGAAATCGCCGCCTCGTTCAGAATTCTCCGGGCCTCGCCCACGCTGGAGTCTCCCATCCAGCAGGTCAGCAGCGGTTTGCCCATGCGCTGGTTGCTCTCCACCAGTGCACGGGCAATGGCGGCACCGTCGGTGCCCACTTTGGGGGAGTAGATGGCCAGCACACCGTCAATCTGGGGCGCTTTGCCGACGGCTTCCACCGCCGCCTGGAAATGCGCGGGGGCGGCGTCTTCTGACACGTCGATCAGGTCGCACAAGGACGCCAGGGGCGACAGCTGCGGTTTCAGCGCTTGCGCCTGTTCACCGGTGAGGCAGCCCAACTCCAAATGGATCTCACTGATCCAGTCGGCCGCCAGCACGCCGGGGCCGCCGCCGTTGGTGACAATCGCCAGCCTTCGCCCCACCGGACGGTAGCGCGCAGCCAGTCCTTTGGCAGCCGAGAACAGTTGCACAAAAGAGCGCACCCGCACCGCACCGGCACGGCGCAAGGCGGCATCAAACACATCGTCACTGCCCACAATGGCGCCCGAATGGGTGAGCGCGGCCTGGTTGCCCGCCTGTTGGCGTCCGGCCTTGAGCACGATCACGGGTTTGGCGTTGGCGGCGGCGCGCAACGCGCTCATGAAGCGGCGCGCGTTGCGGATACCTTCCAGATACACCACGATGCTGTGGGTTTGGGCGTCGGCCGCCAGAAAGTCCAGCACCTGGGCCATGTCCACCGCGGTATTGGGTCCCAGCGACACCACGGTGGAAAAGCCCACCGCGTTTTTCTTCGCCCAGTCCAGGATCGACGCGGTCAGCGCGCCCGACTGCGACACCAGGGCCAGCGGGCCGTTGGCGCACAAGTCACCCGCTATGCTGGCATTGAGCTGCAGTTGCGGGCGCTGAAAGCCCAGGCAGTTGGGCCCCAGCAGGTGCACGCCGTCGCGCCGGGCAATTTTGTGCAGCTCGGCCGCTTGGGGTGCGTCCACCCCGCTGGAAATCACCAGTGCCGCGCGGCACTTGATGCGCCCGGCAATCTCCAGGGCCGAAGCCACCTCGGCCGCTGGCACCGCAATGATGGCCAGATCGGCCTGGGTATGGGCCAGGTCCGCCAGGGTGCCGCTGAAATGGATGTCCATAAAAATCAGCGTGCCGACAAAGCGCTGTGCCCGCAGGGCGCTGTGCAAGGCCTGTGCTTGCGCGGTCTGCGAAGCGGGGTCGTCCGCCTGGCCTGCAAAAACCGCGATGGAGTTGGGCGAAAAAAGAGGGGAAAGAAAATGCTTGTCCATACGGGTTCCAGCGGAGAAATGCGATTATTGCGATGCAACATACGCATTTTGCGCTACCTGGCCTCGACTTGCCTCAATAATTCTTACGATATTCTTACCCCATGAAGCCCCCAATCCGCCGCATCGCCCACCTCGACATGGACGCCTTTTATGCGTCCGTCGAGTTGCTGCGCTACCCGCAGCTCAAGGGGCTGCCGGTGGTGATTGGCGGCGGGCGCCGGGCGCAGGACGAGGCCTTGCGTGAACAACTGGGCGGGCGGGCCCTGCACGAGATCGGCATCAGTGAATTCCCCGTGCTCAAGGACTACACCGGCCGGGGCGTCATCACCACCGCCACCTACGCGGCGCGCCAGTTTGGCGTGGGCTCTGCGCTGGGGCTGATGAAGGCCGCCAAGCTGTGCCCGCAGGCGATTTTGCTGCCGGTGGACTTCGCCGAATACCGCCACTACTCGCGCGCGTTCAAAGCCATCATCACCGACATTGCCCCGCTGATGGAGGACCGGGGGGTGGACGAGGTCTACATCGACTTCACCGAGGTCCCCGGCGGCCAGCGCGAAGGCGGGCGGGTGCTGGCGCGCCTGATCCAGAAAGCGATTTTTGACCAGACAGGCCTGACCTGCTCGGTGGGCGTGGCGCCCAACAAGCTGCTGGCAAAAATGGCCAGCGAATTCAACAAGCCCAACGGCATCTCCATCGTGCAGGAGGAAGAGCTGGAGGGAAAAATCTGGCCACTGGCCTGCCGCAAAATCAACGGCATTGGCCCCAAGGCCGATGAAAAGCTGCAAACCCACGGCATCCAGACCATAGGCCAACTGGCCCAGCGCCCGCTGGACTGGCTGGTGCGCACCTTTGGCAACAAAACCGGCGCCTGGCTGTTTGAGGCCTCCCACGGCCGGGATGCGCGTCCGGTGGTCACGGAGAGTGAACCGGTGAGCATGAGCCGGGAAACCACCTTTGACCGCGACCTGCACGCGGTGCGCGACAAAGCCGAGCTGGGCCAGATTTTTACCACCCTGTGTGAGCAGGTGGCGGCCGACCTGCAGCGCAAGGGGTATGTGGGCAAGACCATTGGCATCAAGCTGCGTTTTGACGATTTCAAGAGCGTGACCCGCGACCTGACCCTGGCGCACCACACCTCAGACGCCAAAACCATCCGCCAGGCGGCAGGCCAATGCCTCAAGCGCGCCCCCTTGACCCGGCGCCTGCGCCTGCTGGGGGTGCGCGTGGGGGCGCTGGTGCGTGCCGAACACGCTGATGTTTATAAGCAAAATAAGGCTACAGCCCCCGTGGAATATGCGCAAGCAGCTACCAAATCAATAGCAAAAACCGGACAGCTTTTTTAAAAAATCCCGATGCCGCCACTCAGGCGAGTGCCGATGTCATCCAGGTGGTTGGCAATGTGCAGCGTGGGGGTCCGCGCAAAATCGTCCAGCGATGGGTTTCCGCACGGAAATATGTCCGCAGGTCTGTTGGGTGTAAGGAGTTGCACGCTATAAACGCTTACATTGAGCGTTTATTCTTAAACTCACCCTGAGAATTGGCTTTCATGCGCATGCGTCTTCCGGTCACCCAGCAGGTGCACTCCCGTCCATGACTCCACACCCCGTGCCCACCGCATCGGCCTTGCTGGCAGAAGACCAACGCCTGCGCGATCTGGTGGACTCGACCGACGGCATCATCTGGGAGGCCGACGCCCTGACTTTCACCAACACCTTCATCAGCAAGAGCGCCGAGCGCCTGCTGGGTTATACGGTGCAGGAATGGATGGAGCCCGACTTCTGGAAAAACCATATCTACCCGCCCGACCGTGAACAGGCCATCGCCTATGCCACGGCGCAGACCGCTCGCCTGCAGAACCATGCTTTCGAATACCGCTTCATGGCCAAAGACGGACGACTGGTGTGGCTGCACGACAGCACCAAGGTGGTCATTGAAAACGGCAAACCACGCTGGTTGCGGGGCTTTCTGCTCGACATCACCCAGCACAAACTGGCGGAGCAGCAGCGCATTGAAGGCCAGGCCGCACTGCGCGAAGCGGCCCTGCACACCCAAACCATTCTGGACCACATGGTGGATGGTGTCATCACCATCGATGCCAAGGGGCGGATGGAATCGTTCAACAAGGCCGCCAGCCGCATGTTTGGCTACGCCCCCGAGGAGGTGCTGGGGCGCAACGTCAATATGCTGATGCCCGAACCCCACCACAGCCAGCACGACGGCTACCTGCAGCACTACCACATGACCGGCGAGGCACGGGTCATGGGCGCGCCGCGCGAGGTGGAAGGGCGCCGCCGGGACGGCAGCCTGTTTCCCATGAGCCTGTCCATTTCCAAGATTGCGCGCGGCGGGCAACCCATTTTCATCGGCCTGGTGCGCGATGTCACCGAACGGCGCCAGTACGAGGACGAAATCCGCCGCCTGGCCTTTTACGACCCGCTAACCGGGCTGGCCAACCGGCGCCTGTTGATGGACCGGCTCAAACACGCCATCGTCACCTCGGACCGCAGCGGCCAGCACGGGGCCCTGATGTTTCTGGACCTGGACCACTTCAAGCTGCTCAATGACAGCCTGGGCCACGACGTGGGAGATTTGTTGCTGCAGCAAGTCGCCGCACGCCTGCAGTCCTGCGTGCGGGAGGTCGACAGCGTGGCGCGCCTGGGGGGTGATGAATTTGTGGTGCTGCTGGAAGGTTTGAGCCCCTTTCCCCATGAAGCCGCAGCCCAAAGCGAGGTGATCGCACTCAAAATCCTGGACGCCCTGGGCCAGGCCTACACCCTGCGCCAGCACAACCACAGCAGCACCCCCAGTATTGGCATTGTGCTGTTCATGCACGGCCATGAAACCATGGACGACGTGCTCAAGAAGGCCGACGTGGCCATGTACCAGGCCAAGGCGGCGGGCCGCAACACGGTGCGCTTTTTTGACCCCGCCATGCAGGCCACGGCATCGGCCCACGCCGAACTCGCCAAAGACATGCGCCATGGCCTGGTGAAAGACGAGTTTGTGCTGCATTACCAGATTCAGGTGCAGATCAACGAGCATGGAGCGACGGTGCCCACGGGGGCCGAGGCGCTGGTGCGCTGGAACCACCCCACACGCGGGCTGGTGCCACCGGCCGAATTCATCCCGCTGGCCGAAGAGACCCACATCATTTTGCCCCTGGGCCAATGGGTGCTGGAGGCAGCCTGCGCCCAGTTGGTGGCCTGGTCGCAAGTGCCCGCCACGGCGCAATGGACCATGGCCGTCAACGTCAGCGCCTCCCAGTTTTCCCAGCCCGACTTTGTGGCCCACGTCGCCAACGCGCTGCGCAAAACCGGCGCCAACGCCCACCTGCTCAAACTCGAAATCACCGAAAGCATGCTGATGGACGACGTGGAAGACATCATCGACAAAATGGGCGCCATCAAGGCCCATGGGGTGCGCATGTCGCTGGACGATTTTGGTACCGGTTATTCGTCTCTGTCCTGCCTCAAGCGCCTGCCGCTGGACCAGCTCAAAATCGACCAGTCCTTTGTGCGCGACCTGCTGACCGACCCCAACGACGCCATCATCGCCCGCACCGTGGTGGCGCTGGGCCACAGCCTGGGCCTGAAAGTGATTGCCGAAGGGGTGGAAAGCGCCGAGCAGCGCGATATGCTGGCCGGCATGGGCTGTGATGCCTTTCAGGGCTACTACTTCGGGCGTCCGATGCCCGCCAGCGAACTGGCCCGGTTTTGTTGACAACCTTGACCACGCCACCCGCAACCGCAGAACGCGGTCTCCGAGTTAAAGCTGTTCGTCGGGGTTTGCCTTCAAGATTGCGACAAAGAGTTCCCGGTGCTGAAGGAAAACCTCCACCAGCTGGGGGTCGAACTGGCTGCCTGCTTTGTCCCGGATGTACTCGATCACTTTTTCCACCGGCCAGGCTGGTTTGTAGCAGCGGCTGTGGCTCAGGGCGTCAAAAACGTCGGCCAGCGCGGTGATGCGCCCGAACACATGAATATCCGCACCGGCCAGTCCCGCCGGGTAACCACTGCCGTTCCAGCACTCATGGTGCTGCCCGGCAATCAGCGCGGCCGAGCGCAATGGCAGGCGATGTGAGCCCTTGAGGATGTTGTACCCCATGACGGCGTGCTGTTTCATCCGCTCGAACTCTTCGGCGGTGTAGCGCCCAGGTTTGCCCAGCAGCGCATCAGGGATGCCGATTTTTCCAATGTCGTGCATAGGCGCCGCCATCTGCAACAACTCGCAGTCCGGGCCTGAGAGGCCGATCAGCTCGCCTAGCAAACGTGCGTACTCGCCCACCCGGAACACATGGCGCCCGGTCTCGCGGGAGCGGGTTTCGACCACCTCGCTCAAGGTATGAATGATTTCGGTCTGGGTATCGACAATTTCCTCGTTGAGATGAATGTTGTCGAACGCAATCCCGACATTGACCGCAAAAACCTGCAGCAGCCGGGCATCGTGCTCGGAAATGCGATGCCGCGTTTGCAGATAGACCATGTTTTCCGAGCCGCTGGATGCGCGGAAATAACCAACAAAACTGTCCTCGTCAATGCGTGTGTGCCGCTCGCTACGGGCTCGGAACAATCGCTCCCTGATGGATGGCGGAACCATCTCGCCCATGCGCCGTCCGACCGAGGATGTGAACTGCCCATTGCCTGAGATGATGTTGAAGTCCTCTATTTCGCACACTCCGGCGCAGTGGGCGGAAAAACCGGAGGCCTGCAGGTACAGGCTGTCATTGCCCAGATTGAGCAGCGAGCTCAGTTGCCGCAGCACGCCGCTGGAAAACTGCGCCAGGGACTGGGGCTCGAACAGGTTGCGCGAGGCGTGGATGATTTGCTCCAGGCCGCGTCGGCTGCTTTCGATAATCAGCATATCGCGGTAGGCGCGCAAGGCGGAAACGACGGTGGTGACCAGTTTTTGCGCGGTGAGCTCGGTCTTTTCCTTGTAATCGTTGATGTCGTAATCGATCACCACCGAGTGCTCGGGGGCCTGTCCGGGCTGGCCTGTGCGCAGGATGATGCGAACAAAACTGTTTTTCAACACCTCGCGCACATGGCGCACCACGTCCAGACCGGCGTTGTCGGTTTCCATGACCACGTCCAGCAGCATCACCGCAGTGTCCGGGTGCTGTGCAATCAGGCGTTTGGCCTCTTCGCCGCTGTGCGCACTGAAAAACTCCAGCCCCCGCCCCTCGAAAGAAAAATCGCGCAGCACCAGATGGGAAATGCGGTGCACTTCGTTCTCGTCATCCACCACCAGCAGCTTCCACGGTTTTTCCCTGCTGACTTCGACACCGGGGGTGTCTGTTTCCTCGGAAAAATCGTAGGGGGTTTCGCCAACCGTCAAGGGCAGACTAGGCGCTGGGGTGCTCATGGCCGATCTCCTTTTCCAACGGAATGTGCAGCGTGAACAGCACGCCCTGACCGGGGTTCGACGCAACATCAATACGCCCGCGCAAGGTTTGTGTCACCAGGTTGTAGACAACGTGCAGCCCGAGGCCGCTGCCACCCTGCCCGCGCTTGGTGGTAAAAAAGGGCTCAAACATGTGTTTCAGCGACTCGGCATTCATGCCCTTGCCGTCGTCGCTGTAACGCAGCAGCAGCTCTGAGCCCTCCAGCGTCGCATCGATCACGATGTGGCCCTGCTCCAGGTTTTCAAAGCCATGGATCAGCGAGTTCATGACCAGGTTGGTGACGATTTGCGAAAACGCGCCAGGGTAGCTGTCCAGAGCGATGTCGTCAGCACAGTGGACACTGACAGTGTGCTGGGTGCGCTTGAGTTTGGGGTGCAGGCTGAGCAGCACTTCGTTGACATAGGGCTTGAGCGCAAAGTGCCGGCGCATCTCGCTGGACTGGTCCACCGCCACCTGCTTGAAGCTGCGCACCAGTTCGGCGGCGCGGTGCAGATTGGCAAGCAGCAAGGCCGAGGATTCCCGTGCCGTATGGATGAACCCCTCGATTTCCGAGCGTTTGACACGCCCCTGGGCATAGATCTTTTCAAAACCACGCACCTGATCTTCCAGGAAAGAAGCCGCAGTCAGACCAATGCCCACCGGCGTATTGATCTCGTGCGCCACCCCGGCCACCAGTCCACCCAAGGCGGCGAGTTTCTCGGAATGCAAAAGTTCGTCCTGCGCCTGCACCAGTTCAGTGATGTCGGTGCCGGTGCCGCGGTAGCCGAGAAACTCGCCCGCAGGGCTAAAAAAAGGTTTCCCCGAAACGCGGACGTGCGCGGTGCGTCCGCCGGTGCCGGGTGTGGCGTATTCGAAGCGGCGAAAGGCACACCGCGCCTCCATGCCCTGCCGGTGTCTGTCCCACTTTTCCCGGTCGCGTTCGTCGTGATCGAAACTGGCGACCTCCCAGCGCCGCTTGCCAATCACTTGCGCCGGTAGCGCGCCGGTGGCCTCAAAAAAGCGTTCCGAAACGTAGGTGAAGCGCAGGTCGGCGTCGGTTTCCCAGAACCAGTCGGACGCCGATTCGGCGAGATCGCGGAAGCGCTCCTCGCTTTCGCGCAGATCGCGGGTGCGCTCGGCGACGCGCCGTTCGAGTTCGTCGTAGGCCTGCTGGAGCTTCAGTTCGGCCCGCTTGCGCTCGGTGATGTCGGTGTAGGTGGTGATGAAGCCGCCGCCCGGCAGCGGCTTGCCGCGGACCTCGATGACCGTGCCGTCGGGCCGCTCGCGCTCGAACAGGTGCGGCTCCCTCTTGTCGGCCAGCGCCAGCCGCTCGGCGACCTGCTGCCCGACATCGCCCGGCCCGTACTCGCCGCGCTCGGCGTTGAGGCGCAGGAAGGCCGCCATCGGCGTGCCGACCACCGCCAGATGCTCAGGAAGCGCCAACAGCTCGAAAAAACGCCGGTTCCAGGCGACCAGCCGTTGCTCGGCATCGAACATGCTGATCCCCTGCGGGATGTTCTCTATGGCCTCGCGCGTCAGCTCCCAGTTGGTCTCGATGGCCTGCGAAGCGCCGCTCAGCAAATCCATGACGCCGTCCAGGCTCATTTCCTTCTCGCGGATCGCCGAAGCGATAACGACACGCGCCAGGGCGGTGCCAATGGCGCCGGCCAGCAGGTGTTCGGCGAAATTGATGAAATCGTGGTCGACGCGCTGGGCGGGATCAACAACGAGGTGGTGTGCCGCCGCGTAGTCGGCGTAGGACCGCCTGGCGCGCTCCGGGTCAACGAAGCGGCCCAGCAGGGTCAGTATCTGTCCGACGCGCGCATCGGCGCTCCAGGCGCGGGTCGGCAATGCCGAGCGCTCGCCGAAGACGTCAACAAAAGCCTGCGCCTGGCTTTTTTCCAGAACCCCCGGATTCGACCAGAGTGAAAACAGCACATAGCCGCCGATGTTGAAGACCATGCTCCAGAGCAGGCTGTGGCTGATCGGATCGAGACCGGCGACGCCGAACAGGGCGTAGGGGCGCAGCGCCTCTATGAAGAAAAATCCTTCGCTGGCGAACTCGGCGGGCAGCCAGCCGGAGCGCGCGAACGAGGGCAGCAGCAGGGTGTACAGCCAGACGACGAAACCGAGGGTGAGGCCCGCCGCCGCCCCGGTGCGGCTGCCCCGCCGCCAGAAGAGTGCGCCGACGATGGCCGGCGCGAACTGCGCGGCGGCGCAGAACGACACCAGGCCGATGCTGACCAGCGCATAGGATTCGCCGACCAGGCGCACATAGGTGTAGCCCAGCAGCAGGATGAAAACGATGGCTGCGCGCCGAATGTTCTTGACCAGACCGCCGATGTCGCGGTGCGTGTCGACGCGGATCAGTTCGCCGCGGATCAGGACGGGCATGACCAGGTCGTTGCAGATCATGGTGGACAAGGCAATCGTCTCAACGATGATCATGCCGGTCGCCGCCGACAGTCCGCCGATGAAAGCCAGGGTGGCCAGCGCCGGGTTGTCGGCGGCAATCGGCAGGGTCAGCACAAAAGTGTCCGGCGAAACGTCCTGCCCGGCGAAGGTCAGGAGTCCGGCCATGGCCACCGGCAGGACAAACAGATTGATCGCCAGCAGGTAGGCTGGAAAGACCCAGCGCGCAGTCTTCAGGTGGGCCTCGTTGCCGCTTTCGGTCACCGTCACCTGGAACTGGCGCGGCAGGCAGACGATGGCCATGGCGCCCAGCGCGGTCAGTGTCCAGAAACCGGTGCTCGCGGCCTGCCCGCCAAAATCGAGCAGCGGCGCGGTGTCCGGCCGGGCTGCGATGCGGGCGAACAGATCGGAGACACCATCGAACATGCCGTAGGTGACGTACACCCCGACCGCCAGAAAGGCGGCCAGCTTGACCAGCGATTCGAGCGCCACCGCGCTGACCATGCCGCGGTGCTGCTCGGTGGCGTCGACGTGGCGGGTGCCGAAAACGATGACGAACAGCGCCATCAACCAAGCCAGATAGAACGCGGAGTCGCTCCAGATCGGCCCCGCCTCGGCCAGGCGCGGCAAGACGGCGGGATAGTGGCTGAGAATGTCGAAGCTGGTCGACACCGCTTTCAGCTGCAGCGAGATGTAGGGCATGATGCCGATCACCGCGATCACCGTGGCCAGCCCGGCCAGCCCCTGGCTCTTGCCGTAGCGCGCCGAGATGAAGTCGGCAATCGAGGTGATGTGCTGCGTGGCGGCGATGCGCTGGATCTTGCGCAACAGGTGCTGGCCGAGGACAAAAACCAGAACCGGGCCGATATAGACGGCGATGAAGCCGATGCCGTCCGCCGCCGAGCGCCCGACGCTGCCGTAGAACGTCCACGACGTGCAATAGACGGCGATCGACAGGGCGTAAATCCAGGCATCGACCGGCCTTGCGCCGATGTGTTTTCTGGCGTGGCCGTCGATATAGAAAGCCACTGAAAACAACAAGGCCAGATAAAGGCCAGCAACACCAAGAAGCAGCCAACTGTTCACGTGCACCTCCCCGCAACGGAAACCCCGCCCCAAACACTATATAACCTTGGCCCGATTTTGGGAAATGCTTTCAACCGTGCCTTGTCGTACTGCCACGCCGTACACTGGCAACGCGAAAGGTTGTCCCAAACCCGTTTACCCCGACACAAGTCCCGCATGCCGACCAGAAAAACACCCACCGCACGCAGCCTGCACGCCCACAGCAAGGTCCGGCCCGCCGCAGCACCCGTGGCCTCGGAAACGCCAGAGGTCCCTCCCGCTTTTCCAATTGTGGGCATTGGCGCCTCGGCCGGGGGCCTGGCCGCTTTTGAGGCCTTTTTCTCCGGCATGCCCGCCGACCAGGACCCGGGCATGGCCTTTGTGCTGATACAGCACCTGGCACCCGACCACAAAAGCATTCTGGCCGACCTGATCCGGCGCTACACCCGCATGCAGGTGTTTGAGGTGGAAGACGGCATGCCGGTCAAGGTCAACTGCGCCTACATCATCCCGCCCAACCACGACATGGCCTTTTACAACGGCTCGCTGCAGCTCCTGGAGCCATCGGCGCCACGCGGCCAGCGCCTGCCCATCGACTTCTTCTTTGCATCACTGGCGCAAGACCAGCGCGAGCGGGCCATCGGCATCGTGCTGTCGGGCACCGGCAGCGACGGCACGCTGGGCGCACGCGCCATCAAGGACGCCGGTGGCATGGTGATGGCCCAGCAACCCAGCTCCACCGGGTTTGACGGCATGCCCTGCAGCGCCATTGCCTCTGGCATGGTGGATTTCACCCTGCTCCCGGCACAGATGCCCGCCCAGCTCATGGCCTACGCCTTGCACGCCTTCGGCAAGAGCCCCAAACTTGCGGCCCCCCCGACACCGAAGGACGAAAACGCGCTCAAAAAAGTGTTCGTCCTGCTGCGCTCCCAAACCGGGCATGACTTTTCCGGCTACAAGCCCGGCACCATCCACCGCCGCATTGAACGGCGCATGGCGGTGCACCAGGTCCCGGACGTCGACGGCTATGTCAAGTACCTGCAGCAAACCCCTTCGGAAGTGGAGGCCCTGTTTCGCGACCTGTTGATCGGGGTGACCCAATTTTTCCGCGACCCCGAAGCCTTCAAGGTGCTGGAAGACCAGGCCATCCCCCAGCTTTTCAAGGACAAGCCTGCGGGCGCCGCACTGCGTGTGTGGGTGGCCGGTTGCTCCACCGGCGAAGAGGCCTATTCCATTGCCATCCTGCTGCAAGAGCGCATGGAAGCGCTCAAGACCAGCTACACAGTGCAGGTCTTTGCCACCGACCTGGACAGCCGCTCCATTGCCATCGCCCGCGCCGGGGTCTACCCCGCCAGCATCAGCGCCGACCTGACGCCCGAACGTTTGGCGCGGTATTTCTCGCCCGAACCAGGGGGAGCAAGCTTGCGCGTGCACAAAAGCATCCGCGACATGCTGGTGTTTTCCGAGCAGGACGTCATCAAGGACCCGCCCTTCTCCAAGCTCGACCTCATCAGCTGCCGCAACCTGCTGATCTACCTGGGCCCTGAGCTGCAAAAAAGGCTTTTGCCCCTGTTTCACTACGCGCTGTTGCCGCGTGGCCTGCTTTTTCTGGGCTCCTCCGAAGGCGTGGGGGAGTTCAACGACCTGTACACCGTGCTGGACCGCAAGGCCAAGCTGTACCAGCGCAAGGAAGACTTCCATGGTTTGCAACGCGCCGCCCTGGGACGTGCACTGCAAACCATGCCGACCATGAGCGCCATCAGCGGGTCGCTGGCAGCGCAGCCCCACCTCGCAGGCAAATCAGCGGTGCCGACCAAGCTGCCGCTGCGCGAGCTGACCGAACAGGCGCTGCTGCAGCACATGGCCGTGGTGGGTGCACTCGTCAACACCCAGGGCGATATCCTGTACCTGCACGGGCGCTCGGGGCTGTACCTGGAGCTGGCCCCCGGCGAGGCCGGCATTCTCAACATCCTGAAAATGGCCCGCGAGGGCCTGCGCCCCGCGCTGTCCAATGCCCTGCACAAATGCGCCGGAACCCAGGAAGTGGCACGCGCGCCGGACCTGCGGGTCAAAGCCAATGGGCACGTTGCCGTAGTCAACCTGAGCGTCCGTCCGGTGGCCATCAGCCCACCCAGCGCGGTCGCCGCGCCCGATACGCAGCTGTACCTGGTGGCGCTGCAGGAAGTGCCGGAGTCAGGCGCCGAGCCCACCCGCACGGCCCCAGCAGCCAACCCATCGGAGGCCAAACCCGAGGCAGGCGTGCCTGCACTGTGCCCGGCGTTCGATGCGATGGCGCAAATTGCCGTGCTGAGGGATGAGTTGCGGTCCAAGGACGAGTATTTGCAAAGCATCCGCGAAGAGCTGGAAAGTTCCAACGAAGAGCTCAAATCCAGCAACGAAGAGATGCAGTCCGTCAACGAAGAATTGCAGTCCACCAACGAGGAGCTGGAGACCTCCAAGGAAGAGCTGCAGTCGGTCAATGAAGAACTGTCCACCGTCAACACCGAGCTGCACACCAAGGTGGCCGACCTGTCACGCGTCAACAACGACATGAACAACCTGCTGGCGGGCACCGGCATCGCCACGGTGTTTGTAGACCCCTATTTGCGCATTTTGCGCTTCACCCCCACGGCAGCCCAGATCATCAACCTGATCCCCAGCGATGTGGGGCGGCCGGTGGGCCATATCGTGTCCAACCTGGTGGGCTACGACCTGCTGGTGACCGACGCCAAGGCCGTGCTGGACACCCTGGTCCCCCAAGAAAAGCAGGTGCAAACCACCACCGGCGCCTGGTTCACCATGCGCATCCGCCCCTACCGCACCCTGGACAACGTGATTGAAGGCGTGGTGATCACCTTTGTCGACGTGACCGAAATGAAACGCATCGAACAGGAACTGGAAAAAGTCAACGCACAACTACGCCAGGCTGCCACCATGCCAAAGGCCTGAACGACCGCGCAATGGCCGTCCCGCATTATTTTTTCAATCTAACGCCTCTACCCACCATGCCCTCCCCTCGCCTGCCCAACAAAGTCAGCCTCATCACCGGTGCCGCACAGGGCATTGGCCTGGCCACCGCGCTCAAATTTGCCGCCGAAGGCGCTACGGTGATCGTCTGCGACCTGCGCCAGGCCGGCGTGGACGACGCCGTGGCGCAGTGCCGCGCCCTGGGGGCCACGGCGGAAGGCTATGTGATGGACGTCACCCAACGCGCCACCGTGGATGACGTGGTCCAGCGTGTGCAGGCGCAGTTTGGCCGCATCGACGTGCTGGTCAACAACGCCGGCATCACCCAGGACGCACGCCTGCAAAAAATGACACTGGAGCAGTTTGACCGCGTGGTGGATGTGAACCTGCGCGGCGTCTTCCACTGCGCGCAAGCGGTGGCCGACCTCATGGTGGCGCAGGGCGGCGGCGTGATTTTGAACGCCAGCTCGGTGGTGGGCCTTTACGGCAACTTTGGCCAGACCAACTACGCCGCCAGCAAATTCGGCGTGATCGGTTTCACCAAAACATGGAGCCGCGAGCTGGGCCCCAAGGGTGTGCGCGTGAACGCGGTGGCGCCGGGCTTCATCACCACCCCCATGGTGGCGGCCATGCCAGAGAAAATATTGCAGGAATTGCAGGCCAAGGTGCCGCTCAAGCGCCTGGGCCGCCCCGAAGAAATCGCCAACGTCTATGCCTTTTTGGCCAGCGACGAGGCCAGCTACATCAATGGCGCGGTGGTCGAGGTCTCGGGGGGGATGTCGCTATGACTATGAACTTCAGCCTCAACACCGATCTGGTGGAGAACGTCACCTATGACGAAATCGCCGTGGGCCAAAGCGCCCAGCTCCTGCGCACACTCACGCTGGCCGACATTCAGGCCTTTGCCGCCGTGTCGGGCGACACCAACCCCGCCCACCTGGATGCCGAATACGCCAACGACACCCTGTTCCATGGGGTGATTGCCCACGGCATGTGGGGTGGTGCGCTGATCTCAGCGCTCCTGGGAACCCAGTTTCCCGGTCCCGGCACCATTTACCTGGAGCAGGTCCTGCACTTCACCAAGCCGGTGCACATTGGCGACACACTCACGGTCACCGCCACGGTGGTAGCCAAGGACGCGGCCAAAAAGAGCATTGAGCTGGACTGCCAGGTGGTCAACCAAAAGGGTGTCCGTGTGTTGTACGGCACGGCACGGGTGCTGGCCCCGACCCTGAAGGTGCGCTTGCCCAGGGTGGATGCACCGCTGATTCAGCTGTTCGATCCCCAGGCGCGCTTCAAGGAACTGCTGGCGCGCAGCGCAGGCATGCCGGCGGTCCGCTGTGCTGTGGTGCACCCCTGTGATGCCGAGTCACTCACCGGCGCCATGGATGCCACCCGCTACGGCCTGATCATCCCGGTGCTGGTCGGTCCCGAATTACGCCTGCGCCACCTGGCCCGGGAAGCCGGCATCGACCTCACGGGCGTGGAAATGGTGTCGGTGGCCCACAGCCACGAAGCCGCAGAAAAAGCCGCCGCAATGGCGGCACAGGGCGAGGTCGAGGTGCTGATGAAGGGGAGCTTGCACACCGACGAGCTGATCCATGCAGTGCTGGCCCAGCCCAGGCTGCGCACCGGGCGGCGCATGTCCCATGTGTTTCGCTTTGACGTGCCGCTGTATGCCAAGCCGCTGCTGATCACCGATGCCGCACTCAACATCCGCCCCACCTTGCTGGAAAAAATGGACATCGCCCAAAACGCCATCGACTTTGCCCGCGTTCTGGGTGTGCAGACCCCCAAAGTGGCCGTTTTGTCGGCGGTGGAAACGGTCAACCCCAACATCCCCTCCACCCTGGACGCCGCCGCCCTGTGCAAAATGGCCGACCGGGGCCAGATCCATGGCGCCCTGCTGGACGGCCCGCTGGCCTTTGACAATGCCATCTCGGTCCGTGCAGCCCAAATCAAACACATTGAATCCAGGGTGGCGGGGGATGCCGACATTCTGCTGGTGCCAGACCTGGAGTCGGGCAATATGCTGGCCAAACAATTGGAATACCTGGGCGGCGCCAGCGGCGCCGGACTGGTGCTGGGGGCCAAGGTGCCCATCGCCCTGACCAGCCGCGCCGACGGCCCCATGAACCGCGTGGCCTCGGCCCTGCTGGCCCAATTGGCGGCCCACAACGCCCGGCGCGACCGCCCGCGCGAAACCTGGTAGAGGGCGACTGCAATGGCTATTCTTGCGGTCAATGCGGGCTCGTCCACGCTGAAGTTTTCCATCTACCCCCTGTTACAGGGCCAGGTGCAAGCCAGCATCCTCACCGGCAACATCCAGGGACTGGAGCCTGGCGGCGCCCCGGTGCTGGGCTGGACCTTTCAGGGCAGCAGGCACCAGCACCTGCTGCCCAGCGCCCAGGAAGATCCTTTTGGGCAAGCCCTGCTCAGCCTGAACGGTTTGCTCACCGCCAACCCGGCCCTGCCGCCCCTCACCGCCGTGGCCCACCGCGTGGTGCATGGCGGGCGGGACTTCACGCGCAGTGTGCAAGTCAGCCCCGAGGTCCTCGACCGGCTGGCGCAGTTCAATGCGCTGGCGCCCTTGCACCAGCCCAACAACCTGCGCGGCATACGGGCGTTTCAAACCGCTTTCCCCAGCCTGCCCCAGGTGGCGTGTTTTGACACTGCCTTCCACGCCGATCTGCCCGAAGTGGACTGCAGCTTCGCGCTGCCGCAGTCCCTCACCCAACAAGGCATTCGCCGCTATGGCTTCCATGGCCTGTCGTACCAGTACCTCATGGGCGAGTTACAGCAGCACAGCACCCAGGCCCATGGCCGCGTGCTGATGGCCCACCTGGGCAACGGTGCCAGCCTGTGCGCCACCGTGGCCGGACGCAGCCGCGCCACCACCATGGGTTTTTCCACCCTGGACGGGCTGGTGATGGGCACCCGCTGCGGTGCGCTGGACCCCGGCGTGCTGTTGTACCTGCTGGAACAAGGCTGGAGCCATGACCGGCTGCAAACTCTGCTGTACCAGCAAAGCGGCCTGCTGGGGGTCTCGGGCATCAGCGCCGATATGCGCCGCCTGCGCGCCGACCCCAGTGCCAACGCACAGCGGGCCATAGACCTTTTTACGCACCGGGTGGTGCGCGAGTCCGGCGCCCTGGTGGCCTGCGTGGAGGGTCTGGATGTGCTGGCCTTCAGCGGCGGCATTGGTGAACATGACGCGGTGCTGCGCGCCCAGGTCTGCGAACGCCTGGCCTGGATGGGCATTGCGCTGGACCCAGCGGCCAACACACAGGCCGTGGCCAGCGGCGTCAAAGCCATCCACAGCCCCAGCAGCCGCGTGCAGGTCTGGGTCATCCCCACCGACGAAGGGGTGGTGGCCGCCCGCGAGGCGGCACAACTGCTGATGCCTCTTATTCCAATTTCAGATCAATGAATGGAATTACTGCCTGGCGTGGCGGGTATTGCCCGGCAAGGCCTGCGGGTAGCTGGTGCGAAACGGGTTGATGTCCAGCCCGCCGCGGCGCGTGTAGCGCGCATACACCGTGAGTTTGAGCGGTTTGCAGCGCGTCCACAGGTCCATGAAGATACGCTCCACGCATTGCTCGTGGAACTCGTTGTGGTTACGAAAACTCACCAGGTACTGCAGCAGGCCTTCGTGGTCGATCTGCGCGCCGGTGTAGCTGATCTGCACACTGCCCCAGTCGGGCTGGCCGGTGACCAGGCAGTTGCTCTTGAGCAGGTTGCTCACCAGCACTTCGCTCACCGGGGCCTCGTCTTCGTCCACGGTGCGCAGCAAATCGGGCGCGGGCTGGTAGCGTGTGCATTCCACGTCCAGCCGGTCCAGGCTCAGGCCATCGAGCTCGTACACCGGCTCGCGGTCAAACAACTCAGGCAGCAAGAGGCGCACACCAATCGACGCCGGGGCTTGCCCTGTGCTGGCCGCACCACGCCACACGGCTTCGCTCAGGTCCGCACGCAGGCGGGCCTTGACGGCATCCGCATCGGCAAACTGGGTGTTGTTGAAGCTGTTGAGGTAGAGCTTGAAGGACTTGCTCTCGATGATGTTGGGGCTTTCGCAAGGCACCATGAAATGCGCCAGCGCCACCTGCGGCTTGCCACGCGCATTCAGCCAGCTCAGCTCGAACGCGGTCCACAGGTCGGCGCCAAAAAACGGGGGCGCACCGGCGATACCGATCTCGGCGCGTTTGCCTGCCCGGGGAATGGGGAACAGGAGCGAGGCGTCGTACTGGTCGATGTAGGCGGAAGATTTGCCCAGTTGGGACTGTTCGGGGGTGTTCATGGGCTTGCTTCAGCGTGTTTTGTCGGCCGATTGGAGGTGGGGAATCAAGGACTCCAGCATTTTGCTCACGGGTTCGGGCGGCAGGTCGTGGCCCATGCCATCAATGCCCACCAGTTTGGCGCCTGAAATGCGCCGCGCCGTGTCTTCTCCGCAGGCATAGGGCACCAACGGGTCGGCCTTGCCGTGTAACACCAGGGTGGGCGCCTTGATGCGGGAAAGCTGCGCCGCACGGGTGATGTCCGACACAATGGCCAACATCTGGCGCAAGGTTCCCACCGGGTGAAAACTGCGCTGCACGCCCAGCAATATACGCTCGCGCATCTCGGCCTCGGGCGTGGGATGGGCCGGGCTGCCAATGGCGGTGAACAATTTGACGTAATGGTCCACCACCGCATCCTGGCTGCGGCCGCTGGGGCGGCTGAGCAAAACCCGCATCACCTTGCGGTCGGGCTGCGGCAAACCGCGCGCGCCGCTGGTGCTCATGATGCTGGTCAGGCTGGACACCCGCTCGGGTGATGCAATGGCGACGCGCTGGGCAATCATGCCGCCCATGCTGACCCCCACCACATGCGCTTTTTTGATCTCCAGCGCATCCAGCACCCCCAGGGCATCGGCCGCCATGTCACCCACGGTGTACATGGGCCGGGGCACCCAACCCAGCTTGTGCTTCAAAGCTGCCCAAAACATATTGGGCTTGCCAAAAAAATCAAGGTGGGTGCTCAGCCCGATATCGCGGTTGTCAAACCGGACCACCCGGTAGCCCGCATCGACCAATTCCTGGATGAACTGCGCCGGCCAGGCCACCAGTTGCATCCCCAAGCCCATGATGAGCAATACGGTGGGGCGTGCCTGCAAATCCGCATCCTGCGGGTTGATGGAGGCCGTGTCTTCAATCTCTATTTCAATTCCATTTGCTAGTATTTTCATAGCTACCTACGCTTTGTATACGGGGGCTAGATGCCCATTTAACTCAAAATTTCAAGTGCCTGCGTCAACACGGCGCCGAAACACCATGCGCTGCGGGGTGGATTGGCCTGCGTCCCAAGCATAGCCCTCGGTGTCAAAGGCGCGCAGCTGCTCGGCTTGCACCAGCCGGTGCGTGGCGGCAAAGCGGGCCATCAGCCCGCGCGCGCGCTTGGCCATGAAGCTGATGATCTTGTACTCACCGCCCCGGTACTCCTGAAACACACATTCCACCACCCGGCCCTTCAAGGCCTGCGTGTCCACTGCCTTGAAATACTCTTGGGAAGCCAGGTTGATGACCACCGGGCTGATATCCGCGCGCAGCCGGGTATTGAGGTACTCGGCAATCCGGCTACCCCAAAACTGGTACAGATTGGCGCCCTGCGGGTTGGGCAGACGCGTGCCCATCTCCAGCCGGTAGGGCTGCATCAGGTCCAGGGGACGTAGAACGCCATACAGGCCGCTCAAAAGGCACAAATGGTCCTGCACCCAGGCCATACCGTCCGTTTCCAAAGAGCGTGCATCCAGCCCGCCATACACGTCACCATCAAAGGCCAGCACGGCCTGGCGGGCGTTTTTTGGGGTGGCTTTGGGTGACCAGGCGGCATACCGGGCCACGTTCAGCCCCGAAAGCTTGTCACTGAGCTTCATCAATTCGGCAATTTGCTGGGGAGAATGGCGGCGCAGCACCTCAATCAGCACTTGGGACTGCGGCACAAACAAGGGCGCGGTGTGGGGATGCGGCGCGATCGGGGTTTCATAGTCCAGCGACTTGGCTGGCGAGAGAAGAAAAAGCATGCCCCATTATCCCGAAAGCGCGCTCTTTCGCTCTAGAGGGCTTGCCCCTGTCGAATAAAATTGGGGGATGACCGATACCCTACAACAACCCGGCCTCAACAGCCTGTCCAAATCGTTTGAACCCGCCGCCCTGGAAGCCCACTGGGGTCCTGAGTGGGAGCGTCGCGGCTACGGCGTGGCCGGCTACCGTGGCACCCAGGCCCCCCAAGCGGGCGAGCCCTCCTTTGCCATCCAGCTGCCCCCCCCCAATGTGACCGGCACGCTGCACATGGGCCATGCGTTCAACCAGACCATCATGGACAGCTTGACGCGCTACCACCGCATGCGGGGCTTCAACACCGCCTGGATTCCGGGCACCGACCACGCCGGCATTGCCACCCAGATCGTGGTGGAACGCCAGCTGCAAGAACAAAAAGTCAGCCGCCACGACCTGGGCCGCGAAGCCTTCACGGCCAAAGTGTGGGAGTGGAAAGAGAAGAGCGGCAACATCATCACCAGCCAGATGCGCCGCATGGGCGACAGCGTGGACTGGAGCCGCGAATACTTCACCATGGACCCCAAGCTGTCCAAGACAGTGACCGAGACCTTTGTGCGTTTGTATGAGCAAGGCCTGATCTACCGCGGCAAACGCCTGGTGAACTGGGACCCCATATTGCAAAGCGCGGTGAGTGATCTGGAAGTGGAGAGTGAAGAAGAAGACGGCTTTTTGTGGCACATCCGTTATCCGTTTGCCGACGGCCCGCAGATGGTTAACGGCGAGCTGGTGGAAGGCCTGGTGGTTGCCACCACCCGCCCCGAGACCATGCTGGGCGACGTGGCCGCCATGGTGCACCCTGAGGACGAACGCTATGCCCACCTGATCGGCAAGCAAGTCACCCTGCCCCTGTGCGGTCGCACCATCCCCGTGATTGCCGACGACTACGTGGACAAAGCCTTTGGCACCGGCGTGGTCAAGGTCACGCCCGCGCACGACCAGAACGACTATGCGGTGGGCCAGCGCCACAAGCTGCCCATGATCTGCGTGCTGACCCTGGACGCCAAAATCAACGAGAACGCGCCCCCCGCTTACCAGGGCCTGGACCGCTTCGTCGCCCGCAAAAAGGTCGTGGCCGACCTGGAAGCCCTGGGCCTGCTGGTCGAAGTCAAGAAACATAAATTGATGGTGCCGCGCTGCGCCCGCACCGGCCAGGTGATCGAACCCATGCTCACCGACCAGTGGTTTGTCGCGATGAACCAGGTGGGCAAAGGCGACGGCACCGGCAAGTCCATCGCCCAGAAAGCCATAGACGCAGTGCAGTCCGGCGAAGTGCGGTTTGTTCCCGAAAACTGGATCAACACCTACAACCAGTGGATGAACAACATCACCGACTGGTGCATCAGCCGCCAACTTTGGTGGGGCCACCAGATTCCCGCCTGGTACGACGAAGATGGCAAGGTCTATGTGGCGCGCAACGAAGCCGAAGCCCAAGCCCAGGCCCCCGGCAAAACCCTGCAACGCGACCCTGACGTGCTCGACACCTGGTACTCCAGCGCATTAGTGCCCTTCAGCACCATGGGCTGGCCCAACCACAACGCAGCTCTGGGACGAGACGGGGACGGACGCAGCGATTTGGTGAGCGAAGCGAATATGAGCAAGGCCGTTCACGACTCGGCGCAGAGCGGGGCCAACGCCTACGCCAGCGGAGCCAACGCCAACCAACTCAGTGACTACGACCTCTACCTACCTTCCAGCGTCCTGGTCACCGGCTACGACATCATTTTCTTCTGGGTCGCCCGGATGATCATGATGACCACGCACTTCACCGGCCAGGTGCCATTCAAACACGTCTACATCCACGGCCTGGTGCGCGACGCCCAGGGCAAGAAGATGAGCAAATCCGAAGGCAATGTGCTCGACCCGGTGGACCTGATCGACGGCATTGAACTCGCCCCCCTGCTGGCCAAACGCTCCGAAGGCCTGCGCAAGCCCGAAACCGCACCCCAGGTGCGCAAAAACACCGAAAAAGAATTCCCCGAAGGCATTCCCGCTTTTGGTGCCGACGCACTGCGATTTACCTTTGCCTCCCTGGCCTCCCTGGGGCGCTCCATCAACTTCGACAGCAAGCGCTGCGAGGGTTACCGCAATTTTTGCAACAAGCTGTGGAACGCCACCCGCTTTGTGCTGATGAACTGCGAAAGCCAGGACTGCGGTGTGCAAGAGCAGGCCCAGTGCGACAGCACCTACCTGGACTTCAGCGCCGCCGACCGCTGGATCGTGTCCCAACTGCAAAAAGCAGAAGCCGATGTGGCCAAAGGCTTTGACGAGTACCGCCTGGACAACGTGGCCAACACGATTTACGACTTCGTCTGGAACGAGTTCTGCGACTGGTACCTGGAAATCGCCAAGGTGCAGATCAACACCGGCACCGACGCCCAAAAACGCGCTACCCGCCGCACCCTCATCCGCACCCTGGAAACCATGCTGCGCCTGGCCCACCCCATCACCCCCTTCATCACCGAAGAGTTGTGGCAAAAGGTGGCTCCGGTGGCTGGCCGCAGCGGCCCCTCCATCAGTGTGGCGGCCTACCCGGTCAGTCAGCCTGAACGCATTGATGACGCGGCCATAGCCTATGTTGCCAAGCTCAAACTGTTGGTAGACGCCTGCCGCAACCTGCGCGGCGAAATGAACGTATCACCCGCCACCCGCCTGCCACTGTTTGTAGTGGCGCAGACGGCGGCCGAGCATGCCTTCCTGAAGTCCGCAGCCCCGGTGCTACAAGCCCTGGCCAAGCTCAATGAGGTGCGCTTGTTCGACGACGAGGCTGCCTGGACCACTGCCGCACAGGCCGCCCCGGTGGCCGTGGTGGGTGAAGCCCGCGTTTGCCTGCACATGGAAGTGGACGTGGCCGCCGAAAAGCTGCGCCTGGGCAAGGAAGTCACCCGCCTGGAAGAGCAAATCGGCAAAGCCCAGGCCAAGCTGGGCAACGAAGCCTTTGTCGCCAAGGCCCCGGCAGCAGTGCTGGAGCAGGAGCGCAAGCGGATGGACGACTTCACCGCCACCCTGGCCAAGGTGCGCGAGCAACTGGCCCGCTTGGTGTAACCATAAAAATGCACCGCCCAAATCCAAGCAGCAGGCTTGGGGGTGGGCGCCAAAGCGAGGTAAAGGAGGAGCAGAGGGCAACGCCCTCTGCGGGGGACACGAGCGGCGGCGCTCACCCCCAGGCCTGCTGCGGGCGCAGACCACAAAGCACCCCGGACGATTTTTATCGCCGGCGCAGCACGTGGATATATTCCTCACCGACAGTCTCTTGCTCGATCAACTCGTTGCCGGTTTGCTTGGCAAACGCCTGAAAATCCCGCAAAGACCCTGCGTCAGTGGACACCACTTTCAGAACCTGGCCACTGGTCAACTCGGCCAGCGCCTTCTTTGCCTTGAGAATGGGCAAGGGGCAATTCAGGCCACGGGTGTCAATTTCTTTGTCGATATTCATACAGGCAGTTTTTTGGCAGAGGCGCCGATTTTAGTTCGCCAGCTTCTCGGCCTCCTGCCGCCATACGGGGTCGATGAACTCCGGCGTGTGTCCACGCGATCGCAAAAACTCCGCCAATGCGTAACCCGTACCGGCGGGCCAACACTTCACGTCCTCCAGCTTATAAAGGCGGTAGTCCACCAGCTCCGGACTCAGCTTCACCGCGCCGCGGCACACCGCATGGTAGGCGATGATGATCTGGTTCATGCGTTGAAAGTCGTACACGCCAAGAAGTTTTAGCGCATCGGTGGTGAGCGCCGTTTCCTCGGAAATCTCGCGCGCAATCCCTTCTTCGGGCGTTTCTCCGGCCTCCATGAAGCCGGTGATCAACGCGTACATTTTCCCGGGCCAGGCGGCGTTGCGGGCCAGCAAAATTTGGCCCTCGTATTCAATCACCGCCGCCAGCACGGGCGTGGGGTTGTTCCAATGGGTGTAGCTGCAGGCCGTGCAACGCCAACGCGCCTTTTCGCCACCATCCTCCAGCTGGGTGATCAGCGCCAGTGGGGTAGCGCATTGGGGGCAAAATTTGAAAGCTTGTGTCATGCTGGGAAAACTCCCGTGGACAGATAGCGGTCTCCCCGGTCGCAGACGACGAACACAATGGTGGCATCACGCTCCCGCCGCGCAATCTCCTGCGCGACCCAGCAGGCGCCGGCAGCCGAAATGCCTGCAAAAATGCCCTCTTCGCGGGCCAGGCGCCGGCACATCTCCTCGGCATCCGACTGGCTCACGGACACCAACTCATCCACGTTGGCCGGATCATAAATTTTGGGCAAATACTCCTGCGGCCATTTGCGGATACCCGGAATGCGGGAGCCTTCCGAGGGTTGTGCGCCCACGATGCGGATGGCCGGATTTTTTTCCTTCAGATAACGGGATACCCCCGTGATGGTACCGGTAGTGCCCATGGCGCTCACAAAATGCGTGACCTTGCCCTGGGTGTCCGCCCAAATTTCGGGACCGGTGGTCTCGTAGTGGATGCGGGGGTTGTCGGGGTTGGCAAACTGGTCCAGCACACGCCCCTTGCCGTCGCGCTGCATCTGCTCGGCCAAGTCCCTGGCGTATTCCATGCCCGCACTTTTGGGGGTGAGTATCAAATCAGCCCCAAAGGCTTTCATGGTTTGCACACGCTCTATCGACAGATCCTCCGGCATGATCAGCACCATGCGGTAGCCCTTGATGGCCGCCGCCATGGCCAAAGCGATGCCGGTATTGCCCGAAGTGGCTTCAATCAAGGTGTCGCCCGGCTGGATGTCTCCACGTTCTTGCGCCCGCAGGATCATGGACAAGGCGGCCCGGTCTTTCACCGACCCTGCCGGGTTGTTGCCCTCCAATTTGCCTAAAACCACCGTGTTACGCGCGGAATTTTCCTGTGCACCGATGCGCTGCAGGGCCACCAAAGGTGTTTTTCCAATGGAATCTTCAATAGTTGGGTATTTCATGTCCATAAATGTGCCATAATTTGGTTCTTCGCTAGTACCTGCCCGGGTGGTGAAATTGGTAGACTCAGGGGACTCAAAATCCCCCGCCGCAAGGCGTGCCGGTTCGAGTCCGGCCCCGGGCACCAGCCTTTCTTCAAGGTTGTTGTTTGGCTCTCGCCAAACGCGCTAATGTTTTTCCCGCCGTATTCACCAGCACGAGCTGTCCGTCTTCCAGACGCACACTGCGGGTTTGCTCAATGGCTTTGAAAAACATATCCTCCTGCCCTCCGGGCGCAGTTATGCAGGCCTTTCCGGTCGCGGCCAAGGGTCCAAAACGCAGCGCACCAGCGTGCACCACGGCTTTTCCCGTGAAACCATTACAGCCCCCTGTGCCATTCACCTGCTCCGGATCGGACCACCGCAATTGCGGCTGAGGACTGATCACCGGCACCACACCATCGATGGTGAACGCCACCCAAGGCGCCCCCACCAAACTATCGGCCGTCCGGGGTATTACCACCATGGGGAGCGGGTCAGGTAGCGCGCAGGCACTCAAAGCCGCCACCAGCGCCCATGATCCACCTCTTGAATTCAAAATCTTAATTGCCATCCGGCATCCTCTTCTTCTTCATCACCACCACTCCATCCATTGTCTAAACGCAAATTATGCGAGGGTTCGTCCATTATGGGACGCGGATCAATGACAATCGTCGGCAAGTGCCATTTCTGCCAACGCAGTCTGAGAAAGGTAGTGTCATGCGGTCTATTTTGGGGTTTTTGGGTGTGCTGGTCGTGCTTGCGGTTGTCGGCATTCTCGCCAAGAAGCAACTGGGTGCCGTGACAGCCGTCCCACCCCTATCACCGACTGATTCGGGTGTAGTCCTGCCTACCACAACCCCAGGCGCCAGCCCGCAACAACAAAGCCAGGAAATTCAACAGCAGGTCAAGCAGTCGCTGGAGGCTGCCATGCAGCAGGCACGCCCGATGCCAGACGACAAGTGAGTCCTTTTTGACGCCAAAAAGCAGTTGTCGCCCATCAGCCCATGTTCCTTCTTTCTAAAATTCTCGGCGCTTTGGCGCAACCCCTGACATGGGTTGCCGCTCTTTTGTTTCTGGGCCTGATTTTGTTCTCACGCAGGCCCCTGCACGCTCGGCGCCTGGTGGGGATAGCGCTGACCCTGCTGCTGCTCATGGGCTGGCAGCCACTGCCTAACTGGCTCATCCGGCATCTGGAGCGGCAATATGCCGAGATGCCGCCACAGGCGGATTTGCGGAGCTACGTAGGGGTGATTGTGCTGGGCGGGGCGACAGAGTCAGGCGAAGTGGTGCAGGCCCACACCCAGCCATTGCTCAACGGCTCCGCTGAACGCATGACCGCACCGGTGGCCGCATTGCTGCGCAACCCGCACTTGCGTGTGGTGTTTACCGGTGGCGAAGGTGCTCTGATGGGCACCGGTCCCAGTGAGGCCGATCGGGCGCAAGTTTTTTTTAGCAGCCTGGGCCTGTCGGACCAGCGGGTGGAATACGAATCCACCTCACGCACCACCTATGAAAACGCCATTTTGACCGCCCAACTACCAGGCGTAGACAAAACACAACGCTGGCTGCTGGTCACATCCGCGTGGCATATGCCACGCTCCATGGCCACCTTTGGCAAAGCGGGCTGGAATGTAACCGCCTACCCTGTCGACTTCCGGACCGGAGTCAGCACCCCCTGGACAGAATATTCACTGAGGAGCGGTGTGAACCGCTGGGAACTGGTCCTGCACGAATGGCTGGGGTTGGCGGCCTACCGGGCCACCGGACGGCTCTGAACCTGCCGAAGGGCTCGCACCTTGTCAATGCGCCGACCTTCCAGTTCCAGCACCTCAAAACTCCAGTGCGCGCATTCGATGCTTTCGCCGATCACGGGCAGATGACCAGACACAGCCATCAATAACCCTGCCAAGGTGTTGTAACGCCCCCGGTCTTCTTGCGGCAGGTCTTCCTCGATATCCAGGCGAACTTTGAATTCTCCGACCGGCATGAGCCCGTCCAACAACCACGACCCATCGGTCTGCTCGATCGCCCAGGCCTGCGTCTGCGCGTCCGGCTGCAACTCGCCGGTAATGGCCTCCAGCAAATCATAGGGGGTGAGCAAGCCCTGTACCACGCCGTATTCATCCACCACAAAGACCATGCGGGCCGCCTTGGTGCGGAACTGCTCGATGAGTTCCATTCCACTCAAGGTCTCGGGCACAAACACCGCCACGTCGGCCTTGGACTCGATCGTTCCCGTGGGGTATCCTCCCAGTTCCAATAAGCGTGCCACACTGATCTGGCCGACGACGTCGTCCAGCGAGCCACGGCACACGGGGTAACACGAGTGTGCGCCCTTGTCGCCCCCCGTACCCACCTGGGCCAGGCACTGCGCCGCCGTGGCGGAGGCGTCCAGCCACTTGATGTCGGCACGCGGCAACATCATGGACGTGAGCGGTCGATCGTCCAGATGAAATACATTGCGCACCATCTGGTGCTCGTGTTCTTCGATGATGCCCGCATCGACACCTTCTTCCAGGCTGGCAGAGATTTCTGCCTCGGTCACCGTGCGGTTGTCACTGGTATCAATACGCAACAACTTGAGCATGCCATGGGTACAGACCGACAGCAGGCGCACAAAGGGCTTGGCGCCCGTGGCCACCCAGGTCATGGGGCGTGACACCCAGCGGGCAACAGTTTCCGGGTACAACTGTCCGATACGTTTAGGCACCAGTTCGCCAAACAAAATAGTGATAAAGGTAATGACCGTCACGACCAACGCGGTGGCCGAAATATCAGCGGTCTTATTTGACAATGCCAGCGTAGCCCCCAGCCACCGGGAAAGGCCATCACTGAAGGCAGCCTCACCCACAATACCGTTCAACATGCCAATGGACGTGATGCCAACCTGCACCGACGACAGGAACTGGGTGGGATTTTCGAGCAAAGTCAAGGCGGCTTTGGCACCCTTGTCACCCGCCTCGGCCATGCTCTGCAAGCGGACTTTCCGGCTGGCGGTCAAGGCCAGTTCGGACATGGCAAAAGCGCCATTGAGCAAAGTCAGCAGCACGATCAGAAGGAATTCCATGAAACCCAGGCGAAAATGAACACATGGCACTTTACCTTATCGGCGATGTACAGGGCTGCGATGCGGCACTGCAACGTTTACTGGACACCCTGGGCTTCTCTCCCAGCCGTGACACTCTTTTTTTGCTGGGCGACCTGGTCAACCGGGGGCCCGACTCTGCCGCCGTGTTGCGCCGCCTGATGGGGTACGGCAACGCCGCACGGTGTTTGCTGGGCAACCACGACCTGCATCTTTTGGCGGTGGCACACGGGGTGCGCAACCCCCGGCGCAAAGACACGTTGGACGGTGTTTTGAATGCCCCTGATCGCCAGAGCTTGCTGCACTGGCTGCGGCACCAACCGATGGCCCTGCTGGAAACCCTGGGCAATCAGGACCTATTAATGGTCCACGCCGGTGTACTCCCTGCGTGGACAGCTATTAAAACAATAGCACTAGCCCAAGAAGTAGAGACCGTATTGCAATCGGCCGATGCAGGCGACTTTTTTCACGCGATGTACGGCAACGCTCCCGAAAGCTGGAGCGAGGCACTCACCGGCACTGATCGCCTGCGTGTGGTGGTCAACACCTTGACCCGGCTGCGCTTTTGCACCCCTGATGGCGCAATGGAGTTCGACCACAGCGGCAGCCCCGCGACCGCCCCGTCGGGCTACCTGCCGTGGTTTGACGCGCCCAATCGGCAAACCGCCGATACCACCGTCGCCTTTGGCCACTGGTCCACCCTGGGCTGGCTGGGGCGCACCGATGTCCTGGCCATGGACACCGGTTGCGTATGGGGCGGTGCGCTCAGCGCCTTGCGCGTGGAAGCACAGGGCGACGGGAAACCGTGGACCACAGAACTGATCCAGGTGCCCTGCAAGCAAATGCAAAAACCTGGGGACTGACTTAACTGGCCTTGAACAGCGCCGCGACTTTGACCTTGTGCTTGATGTTGGCAGAAATACCGCGCGCGGCAGGACGTGCAGAGGCCTCCCAAGACGGCGTGGACGCATCACCCACGGCCGCAGGCTCGTAAGGTTTGTCAAAAAACGGGTCGCGCGGTGCGGGCGCAGGCCGTGCGTAATCACGGCGTGGCGGACGATCCTGGCGGGCAAACTGCCCTTCATGCGACACGTCGCGCGCACCGCCACGTCCACGGCCATGGTTGCGTGAATCGTCTTGTGCACCTTCGGCGTACATGCGTCGGCCATCGTTGATACGGCCTTGCTGGCGTATGTTGGGCAAGTCCTCGTCAAACTCGATGGCTTCCAGATCCATCTTGATTTTGATGAGTTTTTCAATGTCACCCGCCAGACGCGCATCGTTGTTGCCACCGACAAAGCTCACGGCCAGACCGGACGCCCCGGCCCGCCCGGTGCGGCCAATGCGGTGCACATAGTCTTCGGCGTTGAAGGGCAGGTCAAAGTTGAATACCGCCGGCACATCCTTGATGTCCAGGCCCCGTGCCGCCACGTCGGTACACACCAATAGATCCACTTCGCCTTTTTTAAAGGCGTCCAGCGCTTTCAGGCGCTCGTCCTGGCTCTTGTCCCCGTGCAGAGCGGCTGTTTTCAGGCCCTCGTGCTCCAGCGAGCGCGCCAAACGGGCGCAACCCAGCTTGCTGTTGACAAACACAAAGGCCTGCTTGATGCCCCGCTGGCGCAGGATCTGGTGCAGTGCATGGCGTTTGTTGTCTTCGTTGACGCTGTAAAAATGCTGCTCCACGGTAGACGCCGTGGCATTGGAGCGCGCCACCTCGATGGTGACCGGATTCTGCAGGTAGCTGCCCGCCAATCGCTTGATTTCACCCGAAAAGGTGGCGGAAAACAGCAGTGTGGTGCGTTGTTTGGGCAGGTAGGACAGGATGCGCTGCAGATCGGGCAAAAAGCCGATGTCCAGCATGCGGTCAGCCTCGTCCAGCACCACGTACTCCACCTGGTTGAGCACCGCATTTTTGGCTTCGATGTGGTCCAGCAAACGCCCCGGTGTGGCCACCAGGATTTCAACGCCTTTTTTGAGCTCCAGGGTTTGGGGCTTCATGTCCATGCCGCCAAACACCACGGCGCAACGCATTTGCGTGTGCTGCGCATAGGATTTGATGGCCTGGGCCACCTGGTCCGCCAGCTCCCGCGTGGGCAAGAGCACCAGGGCGCGCACCGGGTGACGTGCGGGTGAAGTGGAACTGTTTTCGTGTTTCAGCAGGCGCTGCAACAAGGGCAGCGAGAATGCAGCAGTCTTGCCGGTGCCGGTTTGGGCGGCGCCCATCACATCGCGCCCCTGCAGTACCACAGGAATCGCCTGGGCCTGGATCGGTGTCATGGAGGTGTAGCCCATGTCGGCCACGGCACGGGCCAACGGGGCGGCCAGTTGCAACTGGGCAAAGGCCATAGGTAGAGTATCGGCGTTCAATTCAGGAGTCAGATCAGTGTTCAATTCGGTCATGCATAGCAAAGGTGAGTGCTATCCATTCGATAGCTGATTGGCCCCCGAGAGCTAGGGGCAAACCCGTATTATCCTCCACCCGGCGTTTCTTGGGTTTTTCGGGCGCAAGAAGAGGGCTGCGCCTTGGGCACTGCTACCCCGCCGAGACACCGGCAGCCTTTGGCGTACGGTCAGGCTTTGGGCAGCGTCACACCCACCTGGCCCTGGTATTTACCGCCCCGGTCTTTGTAGCTGGTCTCGCACACGTCGTCCTTGTCGCTTTCAAAAAACAGCACCTGGGCACAGCCTTCACCGGCGTAGATTTTGGCGGGCAGCGGCGTGGTGTTGGAAAATTCCAGCGTCACATAACCTTCCCACTCCGGCTCGAAGGGTGTCACATTGACGATGATGCCGCAGCGCGCGTAGGTGCTTTTGCCCAAGCAGATGGTGAGCACATTGCGCGGAATACGGAAGTACTCCATGGTGCGGGCCAATGCGAAGCTGTTGGGCGGGATGATGCAAACATCGTCGTGAAAATCGACAAAACTTTTCTCATCGAAGTTCTTGGGGTCCACCACGGTGCTGTGGATATTGGTGAAAACTTTGAATTCAGGCGCGCAACGGATGTCGTAGCCGTAGCTGCTGGTGCCGTAACTGATGATTTTGTTGCCGTCGCGTTGGCGGACCTGGCCGGGCTCGAAGGGCTCGATCATGCCGGTGGTCTCGGCCATGTGGCGAATCCATTTGTCGCTTTTGATGCTCATGGGTGTGAAACTCCTAAGTTGCGCCGATTGTAAGCAAGGCCTTCACCCCCAGGCCGTTACAGCGCAACAGCATCGCCTTCGACAAAGACCGATTGCAATTGCAGGTCGCGGTCGAGCACCACCATATCGGCCCAGGCCCCGGGCAGCAAACGGCCCCGCTGCGCCAGCCCCAGGTGGTCGGCGGCGTGGGTGGATACGCACCGGGAGGCGTCCACCAGGTCCAGCCCCAGCGTGTCCACCAGATTGCGCAGGGCCTGGTCCATGGTCAGGGTGGAGCCCGCCAGCGTACCGTCGGCCAGCCGCACCCCGCCCATGCATTTGAAAACGGTGTGGCGTCCCAGCGCATATTCCCCGTCTGGCATGCCCGCTGCGGCGGTGGAGTCGGTCACGCAGTACAGGCCGGGAATGCAGCGCAAGGCGGCGCGGATGGCACCGGGGTGCACATGCAAGAAGTCGGGAATGATTTCGGCAAAGGGCGCATGGGCCAGCGCCGCACCCACCATGCCGGGTGCCCGGTGGTGCAGGCCGGACATGGCGTTGAACAGGTGCGTAAACCCGGTGGCCCCCTTGTGCAAGGCCGCCACGCCGTCTTCGTAACTGCCACTAGTATGGCCCAGTTGCACCCGAAAGCCGTCGGCGCACAGTCCGGCAATCAGGTCCAGGTTGCCCCCCACCTCTGGGGCCAGCGTGATCAGGCGGATGGGGGCAATCGCATGCAAACGCTGTATCTCCTGGCGACTCACCGGCCGGGCAAAGGGGGGTTGTGCCCCCAGACGCGCCTCACTGATGTAGGGCCCTTCCAGGTGCACACCCAGCACCCGTGCCGCCCCGGCGCTACGCTGCGCACACACCGGGCCCAGCGCGGCAAAGGCAGCGTCCAGATCGGCCAGCGGCGCGGTCATGGTGGTGGCCAGCAAGGCGGTGGTGCCATGGCGCGCGTGCAGCCGGGTGACGTGCTCCACGGCGTCACCGCCTTCCATGATGTCGTGGCCGGCACCACCATGGACGTGTAAATCAATGAAGCCCGGCAGGATCAGGGGCTCGGCGGCCTCGCGCACTTTTTCGACCGCCACGGGTGTGCCGCTGAGGGTGCTGATTTGACCATCGGATCCCCAGGCGATGTGGCCACGGACGAAGCCGGTGGGGGTGAGAATGTTTCCGCTCAAGTGGCGCGTCGTCTGGTTCATGGGGACCTCGGCATTTCAACAACAAAATCGTAACTGATGTTACGCAGCCGCGTCTGATAGGCTCCCTGAATGAAGAAACCAGACCTTGATTTGTACACGGACTATTTGTTGAGCACCTTTGGTGCAGCGACGGCGACGGGCTTGTCGGCGATGGTCGAAGGTGACGTCAGCCATGACCAGATCACACGGTTTTTATCGGCTCAGGATTACACCTCAAAGGACCTGTGGCAGCAGGTTAAGCCAACCGTCAGATCGGTGGAGCGGGAAGATGGCGTGCTGATTTTTGATGACACGATTCAGGCAAAAGCCTGGACAGACGAGAGTGAGTTGATGTGTTGGCACTTTGACCATTGCAGCGGTCGCACGGTCAAAGGAATCAACCTGCTCAACGCGCTGTACTACTGCAACGGGACCTCCATCCCGGTGGCGTTTGAATTGGTGAAAAAGCCGATTCAATACAGCGACATCGCGACCAGAAAACTCAAACGCAAAAGTGAAAAAACCAAAAACGAGATGATGCGCGAGATGATCGAAACCTGTATTGGTAACGCCTTGAAATTTCGCTTTGTGCTGATGGACAGCTGGTTTTCCTCAGAGGAGAACTTCGAGTTCATCACGCAACGCGACAAACATTTCATTGCCGCGCTCAAGGACAACCGGTTGATCGCCTTGAGCGAAGAGGACAGGAAGAAGAAGCGTTTTGTTCGCGTAGATGAGCTGGATTTCCCAGAGCAGACTTGCGTGCGCGGCTGGCTCAAGGGATATGCGAAAGAAGTCCTTGTGGTTCGCCAAGTCTTTAAAAACAAGGACGACAGCACCGGGATATTGCATCTGGTTTGCAGTGATTTGACGTGTGACTATGACGCCATCACCACGGGCTACAAAAAACGGTGGCAAGTGGAGGTTTTCCACAAATCCTTGAAGTCCAATGCCAATCTGGCCAAGTCTCCCACGCGAACAGTACGAACCCAAAGTAACCATGTCTTTATGGCCATTTACGCCACCTTCAAGCTCGAATGTTTGAGCATCACCAACAAGCTCAATCCCTTTGCGCTTTGTCGCAAGCTACTCATCAATGCATCGCGCACCGCATACGAACAGCTTCAACTGCTCCGGGCGGCTGCGTAACATCAGCTACTAATGGGAATCTTCGTCCTGTGGCATTTTCTTTCTGATGCAGATTTTGAAGATAGTTTTCTTCTTCGTGCACTCAACCCATTTCGTCCAAGTCGAGGCGGCATCTTTGCGATCTTTCTTATTCTGGCTGCGTTAGCTTTTGAGTCCGGTTTTGTGTTTGAAATCCTGAAACCAGCAGCTATTCGATAAGCAATGGCTAACCCATCATTCAACACGGACTGGCGCGATAAAGCCGCGCCAGCCGGTTAATTCAGAC
>Ga0156180_1127_pt1 | contig 84883 bp, 73 predicted proteins | sample RifCSPlowO2_12_FD_107833 | JGI IMG/M metagenome (GOLD analysis project Ga0156180, IMG submission 107833) | Burkholderiales bacterium RIFCSPLOWO2_12_FULL_61_40
GTTGCTGGTGGAGCCCATCAGCCAAAGCTCGGCCAACCAGCGCGCCGGGCGCTGCGGGCGCGTGGCCAACGGCATTTGCATCCGCCTGTATGACAAGGCCGACTTTGACGGCCGCCCGCGTTTTACCGACCCCGAAATTTTGCGGTCGTCGCTGGCCGGCGTGATTTTGCGGATGAAGTCGCTGCACCTGGGTATCGTGGAGGACTTTCCGTTTATCGAACGCCCGTCGGGCCGTGCCATTGCCGACGGCTACCAGTTGCTCAACGAGCTGGGCGCGGTGGACGATGCCAACGAGTTGACCGCCATGGGCCAGGAGCTGGCCAAGCTGCCGCTGGACCCGCGCGTGGGCCGCATGATTCTGGAGGCCCGCAGTCGCCAGGCGCTGGACGAGGTGTTGGTGATTGCCTCGGCGCTGAGCGTGCAGGATGTGCGCGACCGGCCCATGGACGCGCAGCAGCAGGCCGACCAGGCGCATGCCAAATTTGACGACGAGAAGAGTGAATTCAGCGGTTACCTGAAGTTGTGGAAATGGATTCACGATGCGCGGGGTGGTGAGCCTTACTCGACTCAGGGAGTTGGGGTGGCTGGGCGTTCTGCGCAGGTAAAAGGAGGAGGCCGAAGGCCGGGGGACACGGAGCAGAGCGCCCAGCCGCTCCAACTCCCGGCGCATGCTTCCACGCACAAGCTGACCAACCGCCAATACGAACAATTGCTGCGGCAAAACTTCGTCAACATGCGCCGCGTGCGCGAGTGGAAGGACATCCATTCGCAGCTGCATACGGTGGTGGCCGAGCACAAATGGCTGCTCAACGCGGCTCCTGCCTCGTATGAACAATTGCACCTCTCCATGCTGGCGGGCCTGCTGGGCAACATCGGGTGCAAGCTGGAAGAGGGGCAAAACGGCGAATACCTGGGGGCGCGCAGCATCAAGTTCTTCGCCCACCCCGGCGCGCACCTGGTCAAAAAGCCGGGCAAGTGGATCGTGGCGGCCGAGCTGGTGGAAACCACGCGCCTGTTTGGCCGCGGCATTGCCGCCATCGAGCCGCAGTGGCTGGAGCAGGTGGGCGGCCATTTGCTGAAGAAACAGTTGCTGGACCCGCATTGGGAAAAGAAGGCGGCCGAGGTGGTGGCGCTGGAGCGGGCCACGCTGTACGGCATCGTGGTTTACAGCGGGCGGCGGGTCAACTACGGCCGCGTGGACATGCACGGCGCGCGAGAAATTTTTATCCGCGAAGCGCTGGTGGGCAAGGAGTGGGAAACCACGCTGCCGTTTTTGGCCGCCAACCAGAAACTCATCAAACAGGTGGAAGACCTGGAGCACAAAGCCCGCCGACAAGACGTGCTGGTGGACGACGAACTCATCTACGCCTTTTACGACCAGCAATTGCCCGCCGACGTGTGCAGCGGCTACAGCTTTGAGCGTTGGTACCGGGAGGAATCCAAAAAGCCGCAGTACACGCAATCCAACTTGGGAGGCTGGGCGGCTGAGCGTTCTGCGCAGGTAAAAGGAGGAGGCCAAAGGCCGGGGGACACGGAGCAGAGCGCTCAGCCGCCCAGCCTCCGCGAGAGCACACTCCTGCGCCTGACCCGCGAAGAGCTGATGCGCCACGAGGCCGCCGGCATCACCACCGCGTCCTTCCCCAAAACCATCCGCTTAGGGGGAGTGGACTGCGCGGCCACCTACCTGCACGAACCCGGCGACGCCAGAGACGGCCTGACCGTGACCGTGCCCCTGTTTGTGCTGAACCAGGTGAACGAGGAGCGTTGTGAATGGCTGGTGCCCGGCATGCTCAAGGACAAAGTGCAGGCCCTGCTCAAAACCCTGCACCAGCGCCCGCGCAGCCGCCTGGTGCCGCTGCCCGACACCGCCACCAAGTTTGCCGAAGCGCTGAACGCGCCCGAGAAGTTTGGCAGCGGCGGTCTGGTCGATGCCGTGCTGAAACTGGTGCGCGACGCCACCGCGCTGGACATCGCGCGCGCCGACATCAAGGTCGACATGCTCACGCCGCACTTTTTTATGAACTTCCGCGTGGTGGACGAACACGGCCGCCAACTGGGGCAGGGGCGCAACCTGGGTGCGCTCAAAGCCGAGTGGGGCAAACAGGCGCGCGGTGCCTTCCAGGCGCTGGCCAACCTGAAACTGGGGCAGGTCAACCAGAATAATGCATCAAATAGTACTCTAGCCCCCGTGGATACTGCGCAAGCAGCTATCAAAAACGGAGCAAATGCGGGTCCAGCAGGCCGTGCGGATGGAAATTCTGCACAAAATAGGTCTCCAGCCCGCGTAGAGCCTGCGCAAGCAGCTATGAAATCAGGAGCAACAGGAGCATCTGGAACAAAAGCGGCGCCTGCGGGCAACACCAAACCGGCACTGCAAGACCAGCGCCACACCGCCTGGACCTTTGGTGAATTGCCCGAGCTGCTGGAAATCCGCAAGGGTGGCCAGACCCTCATCGGTTTCCCCGCCCTCATCGACGCGGGCGATGCGGTCACGGTGGAGGTGTTTGACGAGCCCGAAATGGCGGCCGCCAAACACCGTGCCGGCCTGCGCCGCCTGTTTGCGCTGCAGCTCAAGGACGCGCTCAAGTACCTGGAAAAAAACATCCCCGACCTGCAGAAGATGGCCGTCACCTTCATGCAGGTGGGCCGCTCGGACAGCGGCACCGGCGGCGGCACCATCGAAGAGCTGCGCGAGCAAATCATTGCCGTGGCGCTGGACCGGGCCTTTTTGCTCGACCCGCTGCCCACCGACGAGTTCGCCTTCAAACGCCGGGTCGAGGAAGGCCGCGGCCGCCTGACCCTGATCGCCACCGAAGTGGCGCGCCTGGCCGCCACCATCCTGGCCGAATACGCAACAGCTGCCCGCAAGATCAAGGACACCAAAAACGCACCCGACGCCACGGCGGACGCCGCCCAGCAACTGGCGCGCCTGATGCCCAAGCGCTTTCTGCTGCAAACCCCCTGGACCGCCCTGCAGCACTACGCCCGCTACCAAAAAGCCATCACCGCCCGCCTGGAGAAATACCGCGCCGACCCCGCCCGCGACGCCACCCGCCTAGCCGAATTACGCCCCCTGGAGCAGCGCTACTGGCGCCTGGTGGCCGAACGCAAGGGCGTGAGCGACGACCGCATGGTGGAGTTCCGCTGGCTGCTGGAAGAGCTGCGCGTGAGCTTTTTCGCCCAGGAACTGCGCACGCCGCAGCCGGTGAGTGTCAAGCGGCTGGAGAAGGCTTGGGGGCAGTTGGGGTAACTGCGGTGCAAATGACCGCAAATCACTTATTGCAGCTCGCGTAGCCTCTGACGGGTTCGCGCCAAACTGGGCGAACGTTCCGCAGCGCGCGCCGGGCTCCAATCGGATTGCACCCAATGCGACAGGAGCGTGTTGTAGCCAATGCCCTGGCATGCGATGGCACCCGCCTCTTTGACCAAGTCCTGGCGCACTGGCCGGGGTGCTAGCTTTGCGAGCTTGAGCAAGTGCTGCTTGGGGTCTGGAAGATCGTCGGGCTGTGGGGGCAGTGCACCTTTATTTCCGATCAGCTTGCGCATCGCGATATGGTCGGCTAACACCCAGGACTCGACTTCCCGGACCGCAATGCGCAGCAGCAAGTTGGCAGGTTGAGGCGCTTTGCCAAGCCAATCGGCGCGCAGTGCCACGGGGCAAGAAATTCGGTCCAGGTCCGTCAATAGGAACACGATTTGGCGTTGCGACATTTCCCGCCAGCTGTCCATACGCGATTTCAGATAGCCAGATCCTCCCTTGTGCAGGATGTGGTTGGGCGTCACGGGGGTTGGTAGCTCGGCAAGCAAACGCAGACCAATGGCTTTGCTCAGCTCATCCTCAATCGCCAGGGCCACTTCCATCATTGCCAAAGGCCCAACTGGTTGACAGATGTTGGCCGGGTTTTGGGGAGCACCACCTCGGCCACCGTCAACCCAGCGTCAAGCGCAGAGGATTCATCTTCAGTGAGCATTCTGCCTGTGGAGCCTTGTGGCCCGGTTTCCAGCACAATGACCCCGCGCCCATCAATTCCAGGGTTGCTGAGCAAGGCTTCGCTGTGCGTACTCAGAATAATTTGACGTTTGATTTTTCTGTTTCGCTGCAACCGGTGCAGGACTAAGGGAATTTCTTTCACGATGGCGTCGTTGAGGGAAATTTCCGGTTCTTCCAGTAACAAGAGGGAGTTTCCGTCCAGCAATGTCCACAACAGACCCAGTAGGCGCAAGGTTCCATCGGAAAAATGCTCCTCGGATTGCCATCCCGCGTTGGGACGGTGGTGGGCGTACAAGGCCTCCAAGTGGGGGTGGCCCAGTTCGTCCTTGACAAATCGTAGTTCTTTGAATTGGGGTACTGCAAGCGTCAGTGCCTCGGTGATTTTGTTGAGGCGGGCGGTGCGTGTTTTTTCTGGTGTCTTGGCAATACGGTCCAAAAACCCCTGCCCAAACGGATCATCCTCCAAATGGCGACCCCCGATTTTTCCGGAAAATTTCAGTAGCTGGGGTACCAAGTGCAGGTAAGTGGTGTCGCTGAAAAATTCAACCAAATCACGGAAGCGTGCATTCGTCTGAATTTGCTCCAGATGGGTTTGCGTGAGCAGCATCACATCGGCTTTATCGCTCTCATTGGGGCGCATCACGATCTGTACGCCGTCGTGCCACACCTCTTCCCGCGAAACAACAATCCGTTGCGCACCCTTGCCCTCCGTTTTGAAGCCCAGGACATAACGCCACACCGGCGGGCCATCGGCGGTTTCCGCTAGTTCCACATCCACCAGAACTTCTGTGTCTTTACGTGCATGCAAACAACGCACTTTGGTGATGCCATCCCGGTCAGCCACAGCGGTTTGAAGCCCGCCGCCCTTGGGTTTGCTGATGTCGCGCAAAAACCGAAATACGTCCAGCAGGTTGGATTTGCCCGATGCATTCGGTCCCAGGAGGTAGCTCACCTCGCGCATGGGCACATCCAGGGTTCTGAAGTTACGCCAGTTTTTTAGTTTGATATGTGTGATCAGCATGCTGAATCTCCGTGCAGGGGGGGGGGGCGTCACCCAATCTGTGATGTACCCGAGTCTTGGCCAAGGGGAGCTTGGGCGAGGCTTTGTGACTGGTATTGTCGCGGAACGCGGGTAGGTTCCAAAATTTTGGATACCTCGGTGCTGCTGTCATCGGGAAGAGGGTCACCCTGTAGTTGCAGGTGGTCGAACACACGGGCATAAGCGATGACCGCAGGGTGCAGTTCCGCCAAGTTAAATATACCCATGCGGGTATGTAAAAAAGCCCTACAATCCATGTAATTACTCAATTACATAAAGACATGCCGCGCCCCATTCCACCCCCACGGCAAACGACGGATGTCCGACAGGCCAGCCTGATCAGCGCTGCGCTGCTGCTGGCGGCGCAACGCAATCCGGCAGACATCACCACGGGCGATTTGGCGCAGGCTGTGGGTATCACACAGGGCGCCGTTTTTCGGCACTTCTCCAGCAAAGAGGCCATTTGGCTCGCGGTGCTGGATTGGGTTTCCGACAACTTGATGCAGCAGTTACATACGGCTGCACAGCCGCGAAGCGGAGATTCCGAAGTATTCAATCCGCTGACGGCGTTGCAAAAAGTCTTCCTCGCGCATGTGGACTTTGTGGTGGCCCATCCGGGGGTGCCCCGTATCGTTTTTCAGGAACTTCAGCACGCCCGGGAGACCGAGCTCAAACTGGCCGTTCGCGCATTGATGCAGAAGCACCGCGCCCTGGTCACGGGCCTGCTGCAAAGCGCAAACGCCCAGAACCTGCTGGCCCCCGGTACCGACTTGCCATCTGCGGCGGTGCTGTTTTTGGGGGCGGTTCAAGGCCTGGTCATGCAATCGCTTCTCAGCGGCCAAGTGCAGGCCATTGCGGCGCAGGCGCCGGGGGTGTTTGCAATCTATCTCCGTGGAATCACTTTTAAGGAATCACCGTGAAACGATCCATCGTGCTGAAACGTTTGGGCCTGTCCGTGCTGGCGCTGGTGGTACTGGGTGTGCTCGGCTACATGGTGCTCCATGCGGGGCCTTTGGCACCGCTGCATGTCACGGTCACCGCGGTACAAGAGGGCCGTTTGCAGCCTGCGATTTTTGGCATCGGTACGGTGGAGGCCCGGCGCAGCTGGATGGTGGGCCCTACGGTGGCCGGCCGGGTACTGAATGTGCGGGTAGACGTGGGCGAGGTGGTGAAGGCGGGCCAACTGGTGGCCGAAATGGACGCGGTGGACCTGGACCAGCGCCTGAAGGCCTTGGATGCTTCCGTTGCACGGGCGGGTAGCACGCAATCCGCAGCCGGGGCACAGGTCGCCGACGCCACGGCAAAGCGCGATCTGGCCCAACTCAATGCCAAGCGCAACCAGGATCTGGCGGCCCAAAACTTCATCAGTTCAGGCGCACTGGAGTCCCGCCTGCAAGAAAAAACCTCTGCCGATGCCGCACTTCAAACGGCGCAGGCCAACCTGCGTGCTGCGGGTCAGGACCTCACCCGCATCCAGGCCGAGCGCGCTGCGCTGGCGCAGCAGCGGGGCAATGTGCGGCTGCTGGCCCCGGCCGACAGTGTGGTGACCAGCCGCGATGCCGAAGCCGGCAGCACGGTGGTGGCCGGGCAGCCGGTGCTGCGCCTGGTGGACCTCAATAGCCTGTGGGTGAAGTTGCGGATCGACCAGGGGCGCTCCGCAGGGCTCGCGATGGGCTTACCGGCAAGCATTGTGCTGCGTTCACAGCCGGGTTCGCCCCTGGCCGGTCGAGTTGCGCGGGTCGAGCTGCTTGCCGACAGCGTGACGGAAGAGCGGATTGCACAGGTGGCCTTCGACCTGCCCGCCGGGGGCAAGGCCATCGCGGCCTCCTTGGGCGAACTGGCCGAAGTGACCCTTCAGCTGCCGCAAACTGCGCCCTCGCTGCTGGTGCCCAACGCCAGTGTGCAGCGCGTGCAGGGGCAGGTCGGCGTGTGGCGTATCCAGGAGGGCAAACCAGTCTTTGTCCCTGTGCACCTGGGGGCTGGCAGCCTGGACGGGCAGGTGCAGGTGCTCCAAGGTCTGCAAGCCGGTGATTCTGTGGTGGTCTACAGCCAGAAGGCACTCACCGCAGGAGTCCGGGTGAAGGTGGTGGACGCACTGGTGAAGACCGCTGGCCAAGGCGGCGCGCCATGATCCTAGATTCCTCAGTTGGACGAGCCCGAGTGGGCTGGTGGCGGCGTGTCTGGGTAGGCGCGACAACGCAGCAGGCTACTGCCTGCAAGGAGGAGCAACGCCCCCAGGCGCGTCGCCAGCGGCTCAATCGGGCTTGTAGCGCTGTCACCCAAAAGGTGAAGCTGATCAACGCTAAAAAGGTCCATATTCATAGGAACTTGCTGAAAGAAATGAGCGGTCAACTGAGGAATCTAGGATGATTAGCCTGGCGGGGCGTGACATTGCCCACAGCTGGGGCAAGTTTGTGCTGACCGGCCTGGGCCTGGGGCTGCTGATTGGCGTGACGCTGACGATGGCGGGCGTGTACCGTGGCATGGTGGACGATGCCCATGCCCTGCTCAACAACAGCCGCGCCGATTTGTGGGTGGTGCAAAAAGACACCCAAGGGCCTTATGCCGAGTCCTCCAGTCTGAAAGACGATGTGGTGCGCAGTGTGCGCGGCATGCCCGGTATTGCCCAAGCGGCCAACGTGACCTACTTCACCATGCAGGTGCGTGCCGCCAGCGGCACGGACACCCGCGTGATGGTGGTCGGCATCGAAAGCGGCTTGCCTGGTGAACCCGCTTATCTGCTGGCCGGAAGGCAGCTCACGCGCAGCCACTACGAGGCGGTGGCCGATGTCAAGACCGGCTTCGCTCTGGGGGAACGCATCCGCATCCGCCGCCACGACTACACCGTCGTCGGGCTGACCCAGCGCATGGTCTCCTCGGGCGGCGACCCCATGGTGTTTGTTGCACTCAAGGACGCGCAAGAGGCCCAGTTTCTGAAGGACAACGATGCCATCGTGAATGACCGCGTGCGTACGGCGGCCAACCCTGCCTTCAACCGTCCCGGCGTGCCGGGCCTGCTGGAGGCGGTGCAAGCCTCGCAAACCAGCAGCCACAACGTCAACGCCATCCTGGTTCAGCTGGCGCCGGGATTGGACCCCGAAGAAGTGGCCGAGCCACTACGCCGTTGGAAACACCTGCAGGTGTTCACACGCGCAGGCATGGAAGAAATCCTGGTGGCCAAGCTGATCGCCACGGCCGCCAAACAAATCTTCATGTTTCTGGTAATTTTGGCCGTGGTGAGTGCGGCCATTGTGGCGTTCATCATCTACACCATGACGCTGGGCAAGATCCGCGAAATCGCCGTGCTCAAGCTGATCGGCACCCGCAACCGCACCATTGCCAGCATGATCCTGCAGCAGGCGCTGGGCCTGGGCCTGATCGGGTTTTTGGCGGGCAAAGTGGCGGCCACCCTCTGGGCTCCGGTGTTCCCCAAGTTTGTGCTGCTGCTGGCACAAGACGCCATCACCGGGTTGTTGGCCACCATCGCCATTTGCGCCCTGGCCAGCACCCTGGCCATCCGCGTGGCTCTCAAGGTAGACCCGGCGGAGGCCATTGGATGAGCACGCACCTTCTCCCTGCGCCACCGCGGGGTGGCATCCTGATCGAAGGGCTGCGCAAGGTCTACGGCCACGGGGACACCGCGGTCGAAGCCTTGAAAAACGTGAATATGCAGGTCAGCCCCGGTGAAGTGGTGGGGCTGGTGGGGCCATCGGGTTCGGGCAAAAGCACCTTGCTCAAATGCCTGGGCGCCATCATCGAGCCCACCTCGGGCCGCATGCAATTGGGCAGCGACGTGATTTACGACGATGGCTGGACGGTGCGCGACCTGCGCGCGCTGCGGCGGGACCGCATTGGCTTTGTTTTTCAGGCCCCCTACCTGATTCCCTTCCTGAATGTGATCGACAACGTGGCCCTGCTGCCCATGCTGGCGGGCCAGCCCAATGCCCAGGCCCGGGAGCGAGCGCTGGACCTGCTGACCGCACTGGATGTGGCGCACCGCGCCCACGCGCAGCCATCGCGGCTCTCGGGTGGCGAGCAGCAGCGCGTGTCCATTGCCCGCGCGTTGGCCAATCGGCCGCCGGTGATTCTGGCCGACGAGCCCACCGCACCGCTGGACAGCGAGCGCGCCCTGGCGGTGGTGCGTATCTTGAACCGCATGGCACACCAGGCCCAGACGGCCATCATCGTCGTGACGCATGACGAGAAGATCATCCCCACGTTCAAGCGCATCTACCACATCCGGGATGGGCAAACCCATGAAGAGGCGGGGCAGGGTCTTAGCGTGGAGTAGGGCATTGGCCTGCCGCAGTGATGGGCATTCGGCTTGCGGATGTTTATACGTTTGTTTTGCTATAAAAAACGTAGCTGCTTGCGCATATTCTGTAAGGGCTGGAAGCATATTTGGCATGTCAATAGGGATGGCCTGCATCAGGCCCTAGAATCGGTGCCCAAAGGGAAGTGGCTCGACGCCAGAGCAAAAAGCGAGAGTCCGCATGGCTGCTCTGGGTCCGCGCCGCAAACTCCCCACCGCTATCCGTCCGTTCACCTGAGTCACCGCCTGCATGAAAAATCTAGACGCCCTTAAACAACACGGCGACGTCATCTGGAATATTGCCAACCTGCTGCGCGGCCCCTACCGCCCGCCACAATACCGCCGGGTGATGATCCCGCTTACCGTGCTGCGACGTTTGGATTGCGTTCTAGAGGGCGACAAAAATGCCGTCATCAAATACCACAGGCATCTCCAAGATGCCAAGGGTAAAGATGGCAAACCTAAACACGACATAGAAACCGTCGAGAAGATGGTGAACCACAAGTTTGGGCTCTCGTTCTACAACACCAGCGAATTCACATTCCAATCTCTGCTGGGTGACCCCGACAAGCTTGCCGCCAATCTGGCCAACTACATGGCCGGTTTTTCGACCCGCGCACGCAAGATCATCGAGAAGTTCAAGTTTGACGAGGAAATCGAGAAACTGGAAGAAGCCAACCGCCTGTTTGAAGTCATCAAACAGGTCGCCGCCGTAGATTTGCACCCCGACGTCATCCCCAACATCGCCATGGGTTATTTGTTTGAAGACCTGGTGCGGCGCTTCAACGAGCAGGCCAATGAAGAGGCGGGCGACCATTTCACGCCGCGCGAAGTTGTCAAGCTCATGGTGAGCATTCTGTTTACCAACGACGATTTGGCATACCGCAAAAGCAAACTCATCAAAATCTATGACCCTACCTGTGGCACCGGCGGCATGTTGTCGGAGTCGGAAAAGTACATTGTTGATCCAGAGAATGGTCTGAACCCCAGCGCGGATGTGCGCCTGTTTGGGCAGGAATACAACCCCGAGTCCTTCGCCATCTGCGGCTCCGATCTGATGATCAAGGGTGAGGATGTGAAGAACATCGTCTTTGGCGACACCCTGGGCACGGGCAAGGCCAAAGAAGGCTTTGCGGATGGCGATGGCCACCCCAACGAACACTTTCACTACATGCTGGCCAACCCGCCCTTTGGCGTGGAGTGGAAGCCTGAAAAAGACCACGTCACCCGCGAACACAACGAGTTTGGCTTCAACGGCCGCTTCGGCCCCGGCCTGCCGCGCATCAACGATGGCGCCTTGCTGTTCTTGCTGCACATGATCTCCAAAATGGAGAAGTCACCCGCTGAGGGCGGCGAGGGCTCGCGCATTGCCATCGTCTTCAACGGTTCGCCACTGTTCACGGGCGATGCGGGCAGTGGCGAGAGCAATATCCGCCGCTGGATTATCGAGAACGACATGCTGGAAGCCGTCATCGGCCTGCCCGACCAACTGTTCTACAACACCGGTATTTACACCTATGTGTGGATCGTCACCAACCGCAAACCTGCGGGGCGAGTGGGCAAAGTTCAGCTCATCAACGCTACCGACTTTGCCTGGAAGATGAAGAAAAGCCTGGGCAACAAGCGCAAACGCATTGGTGACGGCACGGATGGCACACCGGACCATATCGCCGTGCTCACCCGGCTGTATCACCAGTTCAAAAACGATGTACGTCGGACCGTGGCCCAGATTCAGACCAATGTGGACGCCAAACGTGACCAAGCCAAGAGTCTGGCCGTCAGCAAAATATTTGACAACCAGGAGTTCGGCTTCCTCAAGATCACGGTGGAGCGCCCCTTGCGCCTCAACTTCTGTGTGACCCCTGAGCGCATTACCCGATTCAAAGCCACCGGCGCCTTTGTCGAATTGGCGCTGTCCCGCAAACGCAAGAACAAAGCCAAGATCGAAGAAGAAATTTTGGTGGGTGTAGCCGCGCAAACACTCATTCTGGAAGTGCTCTCCGGTATGCAACCCGCCTTCAAGGCCGGGCAGCTCGTCAAAGACCGCGCCGTGTTCGAGGCGCAACTGGCCGCAGCCTTCAAGAAGGCCGACCTCACTCTGGATGGCAAGCTCAAAGACGCCTTGCTCGCCGCTGGCAGCCTGGGCGAAAAGGACCCTAGCGCTGAAATCTGCCTGGACAAAAAAGGCAAGCCCGAGCCCGACGCCGACCTGCGCGACACCGAAAACGTGCCGCTGCCCGCTGGTATTGCGCTGCCGTTGCCACTGGACTACGAAGGCAAAAAGAACAAAGGTAAGGTAGACGTAGCGCCCCTGCTGGCTCTGGTGCAAGACCACTGCGAGGCTTACCTGAAGGCGGAAGTGTTGCCCTACCGCCCCGATGCCTGGATAGACCACAGCAAGATTAAGGTTGGCTACGAGATTCCTTTTAATCGCCACTTTTACAAATACGAGCCACCCCGCGCGCTGGAGGCGATTGAGGCCGACATCCTGGCGCTGGAGAAAGACATCATGGCCATGCTGAAAGACGTGACGGCATGAGCGCCACGAATACCAATGCGGCAACTGACAAGGAAAACTTGACAGTTCGAGCCTGGGGCTTGGCAGGGGTATCGGTTGTCAAAGAATGCTTGACAACTGAATCCGCCAAAAATAGCTACCGCTCGCAGCAGAATGCATCGCCGCGTGCCGTGGATGCGGACTTTGAGCGGGTGAAGCGCACGGGGGATAAGACGTGAGCTATCCGGCATACGCTGACTGCAGCCCCGCGCGCTGGCAAGAAGTTGGCAATATTCCACTTGGTTGGGAAGCGCGGCGACTGAAATTCTCAGTCTCACTCCGCAACGAAAAAATAGATGCCGAGGCTACGGACCTTGAATACATGGGCTTGGAGCACATCGAGTCTTGGACCGGGAAGCGCATTGATGACGAAACGGCGTTCAGCGAAGGCGTTGCGACCCGGTTTGTTAAGGATGATGTGCTGTTCGGAAAACTTCGTCCCTACTTAGCCAAAGTCTATTTGGCTAGCAAAGAGGGTATGGCGACAACCGAAGCACTGGTCCTGACCGCTGAATCTGCTTTGGCGCCCAAATTTTTGAAGTACCTGCTTCTGTCAGGAAAGTTCATTGACGCCGTATCCGGTGCATCGTTTGGTGCCAAGATGCCTCGGGCGAATTGGGAGACGATTGGCGGCCTGCCTATCTTGTTGCCGTCAATCGCTGAACAGCAACAAATCGCCGCCTTCCTGGACTGGAAAACCAGCCAGATCGACGCGCTGATTGCCAAGAAACAAGAGCTGCTGGACAAGCTCAAGGAAAAGCGTCAGGCCGTCATCACCCAAGCCGTCACCAAGGGCCTCAACCCGGATGCGCCGATGCGTGATTCTGGTATTGCATGGCTGGGGGATATGCCCACTCATTGGGAGGTACGGAGACTTAAGTTCTTGGCGAGTGAACCATTGATGTACGGTGCCAATGAAGCTGCAGAGCTGGATGACCCCACATTGCCGCGTTACATACGTATCACAGATGTCAAAGACGATGGAACTTTGCACGATGATACTTTTCGTTCTTTGCTACAGGAAGTCGCTGCACCATACCTACTCAAAGAAGGAGACATTCTGCTTGCACGCAGTGGCGCGACTGTTGGGAAGAGCTTTCAATACTTAGAAACCTGGGGTATTGCAGCTTACGCTGGCTATCTAATTCGGTTTCGCGTGGATGCAAAACTAGTTCGTGCAAGGTTTGCTTACTATTACATGCGCTCAGAGCACTACTGGGCCTGCATCAATGCGTCACTTATTCAGGCGACCATCCAGAATTTCAGCGCGGAGAAATACGCCAATTTAAACCTGCCACTTCCAACGTTGGACGAGCAATCAAAAATTGCCGAAAAGATTGATAAGGAAGTTGTCAAATTTGATGCGCTTGAAACGGCAGCTAAGAACGCCATCACCCGCCTCACCGAGTACCGCACCGCCCTGATCACCGCGGCCACCACTGGCAAGATCGACGTGCGGCACGTCAAAATACCTGCATCCCCTTGATGGAGCCCTGAGCCATGCGCCTACTGCACTACCTCGAAATCGAAAATTTCAAACGCTTTGGCGATAAGCAGCGGATTGAGTTAGACCATCCTGCGGTGCTGATTGGTCCCAATAACTGTGGCAAAACCAGTGCCATTCAGGCGTTGGCCTTGTGGTCACAGGCGGTCAAGACCTGGTACGACGTGCGCAAGGACTCATCTGCCAAAGAGCGCACTGCCACGGCGCTGAACCGGCTGAACATCGTGGCGGTGCCGGTGCAACGCACCCGCTTCTTTTGGCACAACACCAATGTGCGGGCGGGCACCAAAGACATTCCACTGACGATTACGGTGGGCATTGAGTTCAAAGGCCAGGTATTGGCATTGCCCATGCGCTTTCGCAACCAGGGAGATGAACTGGTGTATTGCACCCCTGATGAATCGGTGGCGGCCAACCTGGAGTTTTTGAAGCATGCTGCGCTGATCAATGTGGAATTGCTGTACCCCATGTCGGGTCTGGAGACCGAAGAGCCGATTTTGCAGCCGGGCCGCATTGACGTTTTGCTGGGTCAGGGGCAAACCGCACAGGTGCTGCGCAACCTGTGCCTGATGGTGGCCAAAGACACGCCCGATGACTGGAAAAGTATTGTGAAGCTGATGCATCGCTTGTTCAATGTGAAGCTGGATACGCCTCAGGAAACCTCGCGCGGCGCTATCGAGATGCGCTACAAGCAGCCGGGTGTGCGTGAGGCGCTGGACGTGTCGTCCAGTGGGCGTGGCTTCCAGCAGATGCTGCTGATTTTTGCCTACCTGTACTCGCACAAGGGCAGCGTGCTACTGGTGGACGAGCCCGATGCACATCTGGAAATTTTGCGGCAAAAACAAGTCTATGTGCTGCTGCGCGACATTGCCTCTGAAAACCAGTCGCAGGTGGTGATGGTGACCCATTCGGAGGTGATTCTGGACGAGGCGCTGGACAAGAACCTCACGCTTTTGATGGAAGGCCAGACGGATGATCTGGCGCGCAAGCCGGAAATTCGCAATAGCCTGAAGCATTTTGGTGCAGACCACTACATCAAGGCCCGCGAGCGTGGTTATGTGCTGTATGTGGAGGGCGGCACCGATGTGGATATGCTGCGCGCCCTGGCCGAACGGCTGAAGCACCCGATTGCGGGGGTGTGGGATGAGCGGACCAATACTTTTTATGTGCAAAACAATTACCCTGATGTTTCGCTGGAGAGTGAGCTGGAGCGGGTAGAGGGCGGTTTTGGCGTGACGCCGCGTGTTCATTTCAATGGCTTGAATAACCTGCTGCCGGACCTCAAGGGGTTGGCCATTCTGGACAACGATGGCCAGAATCGGAAAAATAGCATTGAAGGCCGCCTGACCCTGACCTACTGGCGGCGCTACGAGGCAGAAAACTACTTTGTCACGCCGGATGTACTCAGGCGCTATGCCCTCGGGGACAAAGCGGTGCCGCAGTTGTTTGATGCTTCAGAACTGGAGGTGGATGAAGTACTGGATGCGCTGGTGCGGGAGCAGGTTTTTGAATCGGTCGATGCGGATTTCCAGGCCTGGAAACAGGCGCCGCCCGAGGCAGCGCGCATAGTGTGGGAGGCCACCACCCAGCGGCTCAAACTCAGCACGTTTGCTGAAGAGTTTTTCAGGCGCTTGGCTGGACGCATGGGCGGCAGCATGCTGCTGACCAAGGGGGAGTTGCATCGCCTGGTGGCTATGGTGGACCCCAAGACGATTGCGGCCGAGGTCAGCGAAAAGCTTGATCTGTTGCACAGCCTCTTCACGGCGGCGGTGCCGCTGGCAGAAATAGAAGCCTAAAAAACGAGGCCCGCCTCCTTATGAAAAAACATACCGAAGCCCGGCTGGAAGATGCCATTGTGGACAGCCTGACCCAGCAGGGCGGGTATGTAGCGGTGGACTACCGCACGGGCGCAGCCGCTGGCCGCTATGACAAGGCGCGGGCGCTGGACCCGGCTCAGGTGCTCGGCTTTATCCAAGCCACCCAGCCCAAGGTCTGGCAAAGCCTGCAGGCCATCCACAAGGGCGAGACGGATAAGGTGGTGCTGGACCACTTGGTGAAAGAGTTGGACACCAAGGGCATGCTCAAGGTGCTGCGTCAGGGCTTTAAGTGCTATGGCAAGAAGCTGCGTGTGGCGGTGTTTGCACCCAATAACGCTATGAACCCGGACACACTCGCGCTGTACGGCCAGAACGTGTTGAGCGTGACGCGCCAGTTGTATTACAGCGAGGCGCATAGCAAGTCGCTGGACTTGGTGCTGTTTTTCAACGGCCTGCCCATTGCCACCGTGGAACTGAAGAATCCGCTGTCGGGCCAGACGGTGGAAGACGCCAAGAAGCAATACAAAAAAGACCGCGATCCGCGCGAGCTGCTGTTTGAGTTTAAGAAACGGACGCTGGTGCATTTTGCGGTGGACCAGGACCAGGTGTTCATGGCCACGCGCCTGAGTGGTGACAAGACGCACTTCTTGCCTTTTAACTTGGGTGACCACGGGCATGCAGGTAACCCGCCCGCCGCGGACGGCGGCTACCGCACAGCCTATTTATGGCGTGAGGTGTGGCAGCGTGACAGTTTGCTGGATATCTTGGGTCGCTTCATGCATTTGCAGGTGGAAGAGAAGCGCATCCTTACCGATGAGGGCATCAAGAAGATCACCAAAGAGACGATGATTTTTCCGCGCTACCACCAGTTGAACTCGGTGCGCCGGTTGGTGGCCCATGCTTCAGCGCATGGACCGGGGCGCAACTACCTGGTGCAGCACTCGGCGGGGTCTGGCAAGTCCAACTCCATTGCCTGGCTGGCCCACCGCTTAAGCAGTCTGCACGATGCCAATGACAAGAAGGTGTTTGATTCCGTGATTGTCATCACCGACCGGCGTGTGCTGGACCAGCAGTTGCAAAACACCATTTACCAGTTTGAGCATAAACAGGGCGTGGTGCAAAAGATTGACGAAGACACGCGCCAACTGGTGGAGGCGCTGGCCAATGGCACGCCGATTGTGATCACCACGCTGCAAAAGTTTCCGTTTGTTGCCGAGACGCTGGAGAAGCTGCGCCAAGAGGGGCAAGAGGGCGTTGCCATCGCCACCAAGGACAGACAATTTGCGGTGATTGTGGACGAGGCGCACAGCTCGCAGTCCGGCGAGAGTGCGATGGAGCTTAAAGGCGTGCTGAACGCGGACCGCATTGAGCAAGAAGCGGCAACCTACGCACGGGACCATGGGCTGGATGCTGACGACGATGCCGACCAACTGGCTGGCGTGGTGCGCGAGATGTTGAAGCGCGGCAAGCAGCCCAACCTGAGTTTCTTTGCATTTACCGCCACACCCAAGTACAAGACCAAGAAGGTGTTTGATGAACCAGGCGCGTCCGGTGAAGCGCCTTTTCATCTGTACACCATGCGCCAGGCGGTTGAAGAAAAATTCATTCTGGACGTGCTAAAAAATTACATCACCTACGAGGCCTATTTCCGGCTGGTCCAGGTGGGTGACGATGATCCACATGTGGAGCGCAAGAAGGCTGCCCGTGCCTTGGCGCGGACGCTCACTTTCCACGAGGTCAACCTGCGCACCAAGACCGAGGTGATGGTGGAGCACTTCCGCACCCATGTACGGCACAAGATAGGTGGCCGCGCCAAAGCCATGGTGGTGACCGATGGTCGCTTGCATGCGGTGCGCTACAAGCAGACGTTTGACAACTACATTGCCGAGAAGGGCTACACAGATGTGAAAACCTTGGTGGCCTTTTCTGGCACCGTGGAGGACCCCAATTTCCCTGACAAGAGCTGGACCGAGGTGGGCATGAACGGCGGCATCAAGGAAAGCGAGCTGCCCGAAAAGTTTGACAGCCACGAGTACCAGGTGTTGCTGGTGGCCGAGAAGTACCAGACCGGGTTCGATCAGCCCTTACTACACACCATGTATGTGGACAAGAAGCTGACCGGCTTGCAGGCGGTGCAAACGCTGTCGCGCCTGAATCGCACCTGCGCGGGCAAGGAAGATACCTTTATCCTGGACTTTCGCAACAAGCCGGAAGAGATTTTCAAGGCCTTTAAACCCTACTACGAAGATACGCCAACCGATCCGCTGACTGACGCACAGCACCTGTACCGCTTGCATCACCAGATTGAAGAGACGGGTCTGATTTATGAGGAAGAAGTAAAAGCCTTTTGCGCGGTGTACTTTAGGCCTCGCCGCAAAGAAACGTTGCAGGACCATGCAGCCATGAACGGCGTGCTGGATCAGGCGGTAGAGCGTTTCAAGGACCGGGACGAGGAAGAGCGCGAGGAGGTGAAGGCGCTGCTGGTGAACTTTCGCAACCTGTATGCCTTCTTGTCGCAGGTGATTCCATACCAGGATTCGGACCTGGAGCAGCTCTACACCTACCTGCGCTTCTTGCTGACCAAGTTACCTCGACGTGAAGATGGCGGTGAGGTGCATTTGGAGGATGAAGTGGAGTTGCAGTACTACCGACTGCAAAAGATCAGCGAAGGCCAGATCGACTTGACCAAGGGCGACGGTCTGCCACTCAAAGGACCGGGTGACGTGGGCACGGGACAGGGTGATCAGGACATCCGCCTGTCGGAACTCATTGACATCTTGAACCAGCGCTTTGGCACCGACTTTACCCAAGCTGACCAGCTTTTCTTTGACCAAATTCAGGAAGAAGCGGTAGAGAGCGATGCGTTACGCCAAGCTGCGGTGACCAACTCGAAGGACGACTTCCGCTATGTGTTCGAAAAGGCCTTCGAGGGGTTGGTAATTGATCGCATGGAAGGCAATGAAGAAATTTTTGGCAAGCTGATGGGCGATGGTGAATTCCGCAAACTGGCGGTGGAGCACTTGTTGCACAAGGTGTACGGCGCGCTGCGGGGGTCCAAGAACGACGGATTAGATTCATAGCCAGAGCCCATGCGCGTTCGTGACCCTTTGAATTTATGCGAAATCCGGCGCTAGCCACCGTAAAACGTGCGTAAGCAGCTACTTATTTGATAGCAAATATGCCCGACTTCCGATTTACAGTGTCTTTTGTATTGGACACAAAACCAATGGGTGGCTATCATTGGTAGTCATCAATTGAGGAGCCCACCATGGACACCGCACGCCTTTTTCAATCGGGCCGCAGCCAAGCCGTTCGGCTGCCCAAGGAGTACCGCTTTGCCGGCACTGAGGTGGTCGTCAAGCACTTTGGCAATGGCGTGTTGCTGTTGCCCGTGGATGACCCCTGGCAAACGCTGGAAGCCGGGCTGGCTGCTTTTGAGCCGGGTTTTGTATTGACGCGCCAGCAGCCTGAAGAGCAAGTGCGGGCCGAGATCAGCCCATGATCCTGCTCGACACCAACATTTGCATCTACATCATCAACGCCAAGCCCCCGGCGGTGCTGGCCCGTTTTCAGCAGTACCGGATGGGTGACATCGGCTTGTGCAGCGTGGTGGCTGCTGAGCTGGCATTTGGCGTGGCCAAAAGTGGCTCGGTGCGCAACCGGCAAGCGCTGGAGATGTTTTTGGCCCCTCTGACCATCCTGCCTTTTGACGCTGCGGCCATCTGGGCCTATGGCGACTTGCGCGCTGATCTGGAGCGCCGTGGCACCCCCATTGGCTCCTTGGACACCATGATTGCCGCCCATGCCCTGAGCCAGCAGGCCATGCTGGTCACCAACAACACCCGCGAGTTTGCCAAGGTGCCGGGCTTGCAACTGGACAACTGGGTCGCAGCCGCCTGATCGTACCGCTATCGGTCAACGCCAGATTCGCCTTCAAGCCCTCAAACCACCCCCACCACCGGATACCGCATCCAAGACGGCTCCCTGAAGCGTTGTCCGTGGGTGAAGATGAAGCCCAGCACGGCTTTCTGGTCGCAGAGCAGGGCGGGGTGGTCCAGCTTCCAGTGTTCAAACTGGGCCTTTAGCTCCGGCTCGTCGCGCAGCATTTCCAGTGCCGTGTCTTCAAAGGCGTAGTCGGAAAATCCCTCTTTCTTCTCCAGCACGCTGTTGAAAAAGCCCCAGCGAAAAAAGCTGTCGTGGCCCTGGGGTTCCAGTGTTTCGATGGCGTAGCGGGCCTGGGGCTGATCCAGGTGGACGAGGACGTCGCCGGCACGCGCCAGCACGGTTTCGGTGTGGGTGCTGAGGCTGACTTCGTCGTGGAACATGTGGCCTTCGTAGGGCTGGGGGCGGGTGCGCACCGATTCGATGCGGTAGCTGCGCACGCTCAAGGTCTGGTCGCTGGCCAGGCGTTCCAGTTGCACCTTGTTCCATTGCAGGCGCTCCAGCACTTCGCGCCAGGCCTGCGGGATCAGGTAGGCCTTGGGGGTGTCGATCACAACCTCTTCGGTGCAGCGGCCGTAAAAGGTGATTTCTTTTTCCCAGGGCTGGTTGCGGTCATACGTCAGACGCGCATAGGTACCCAGCAGGCTGGGGCGGTAGACCGCCTTGAAGCCTTGGAAGCGCACGGGGGTGGGGCGTGTGGTGTCGATCTTCCAGAGCACCGGCCATTGCCGCCGCTGCATCGCCGCTTGCCTGTCTTGGGCGCGCAGGCTCTGGATGTGCGCGGCGTGGTGCACGGTGTAGTCCAGCACGGTGTCCACCAACGCCCGCATGGACGCGTAGCGCTGGCCGTAGGGTTTGAGCATATGGGTTTCGGGCATGAAACCGATGGTGTGGTGCAGCGCGGCGTAGCCGGTGGAAAAGCGGGGCACCTCCAGCGTGTGTTCAATGCCATCGTCGGGGATGTCCTGGACGGTGTGCACGTAGGGCACGATGGGCCAGCCGCGCTGCTCCATGGCTTGGTTGATGGCGGGCAGCATGGTGTCGCGCAGGTAGGGCCCCAGGTCAGAGCCCAGCTTGTCCGTTTGCGTGTGGATCAGCGTCATGGTGTGCTGGTAGTCCGCACCGTTGGAGGTATGGGTGTCCACCATGACATCGGGGTCCCAGTCGGTGAAGAAGCGGGTGAAGGCCTGCGCCGCCAGGCTGTCGCATTTGATGAAGTCGCGGTTCAAATCCAAATTGCGCCCGTTGGCCCGAAAGCCAAACAGTTCGGGGCCGAGTTGGTCGGTGCGCGAGGTGTTGCCGCGGTTTATGCAGCCGTCCACGTTGTACACGGGGATGAACAAAAACACGGTGTCGCCCAGCGCCGCCCGCCGCTCGGGCTGGGTGCAAAAGTCCCGCACCAGTGCCATGCAGCTGTCGATGCCCTCGGGCTCACCGGGGTGGATGCCGTTGTTGTTGAAGAAGACAGGCCGCCCTGCGGCCTGAAGCTGCTCGCGCGCCAACACGCCGTCGGCGGTGACCACGCCCGCGTGGATCGGGACGCCGTTGTCTGACAGGCCGATCTGGAAGAAGCGCAGCACGCCGGGAAAATGGGCCTGCAGGGCTTCGTAAAACGCAATGCATTGCGCCCAGGTTGTGGTCTGGTTGTGGTTGCCCGCCTCGTAGGGTGTGGGGAACGGGTCTTGTGGTAGGTGGGGCATAGGTGATAGGGGGTGAGGTGGGTTGCCGACTCAAGTGCGGGTTGCTTGCGGCGCGGGTTTGCGCAGGGCGATGGTGGCCCCCAGGCAACTGAGTGCGCAGCCCAGCAGCAGGTAGCCCGTGGGTTGGGATTCGCCAATAAAAATCGACCCCAGCCCACCCACCGCCGGGAACAAGGCCACCATGTAGTTGCTGGCGGCAGCACCGATGCGCTCCACCAGTTTCAGGTAAAACAGCCAGGCCAGGCAGGACGCAACCAGGGTGAGGTAGAGCAGGGCGCCCACATAGTGCAAGGCGGGATCAAAGGCAAAAGGCGTTCCGCGCAGCAGCACATACACCAGCATGAGCAGGGCCGCCACGGCAAACCCGCAGGTGTTGGCATACAGGGGGTGGATTTTGTGCTGGGCGTTTCGGGCCGAGCACACGTCGCCCAACGAAGTGAGCAGGGTTCCGAGCACGGCAAAGCCCAGGCCCAGCAGCGTATGGGCGCCGGTGTCTTGCTGCAGGAGGGGAACCACCAGAACCGCAACCCCGCCTGCGCCCAGCGCGCCGCCCAGGAACACCGCAGGTCGCAGGGTTTGGTTGAGAAAGAGACCCAGCATCAGCGGTGTGCTCAGGGTCTTCAGGGAAAACACCAAAGTCACCAGGGCGGCGGGTACCCAGGTGGTGGCGTAGTACAGCAGCAGGTAGCTCAGGCAGAGGTTCAGCAGGCCAAAGCCAAACAGAAAAAATCCGTCTCCCCGCCGGGGTCTGCCCGCCGGTTTCAGGGCCCAGGTCAACACCAGGAATACCAGTGCCGTTGCCGCCAGCCGGTACAGCAGCGACAACTCCAAAGCCACGGTGTGGCCCTGAACTTTGACGGCAATAAAGTTCAAGCCCCACGCCAGCAGGCAAAAGGCATACATGAAGGCATTCACGGTGGGAGCGTTTTCCTGTTTGGATGGGGCTGGCGTGCACGCGCCTTAGGCTGGGCGGCACAAGCTTCCCATCTTAAACATAGCTTGGTTGATGGAGTCTGCGTAAATTCCACTGAGAATGGAGCCCATGCCTACCACTTTCCGGAAAATACGCGCAGGTCTTACCAATTGGCCCCTGTCCCTGCATTTCAAACGGCTTGGCGCCTTGAAAAAACTTTGCCAGGGCTTCACCCTGATCGAAATGCTGGTGGTGATCGCCGTCATTGCCATTCTGGCCATGATGGCCATGCCCAGCTACCAAGGGAAGATTCTGCGCGACCAGATTGTGGAAGGCAGTGCCTTGGCAAACATTGTTAAAACACCCGTGGCCAACTATTGGACAAGCACCAAGTCATTTCCGCCAGACAACGCCGCTGTGGGGCTGCCTGTGGCAGACAAGATTGTCAACAACCTGGTGCAATCCGTCACGGTGCAGGACGGCGCGATTCACATCACCTACGGCAACCGCGCCAGTGGGGCTCTGAAAAACAAGGTCTTGACACTTCGTCCGGCGGTGGTGGAGGATGCCCCCATCGTGCCTCTGGTCTGGGTGTGTGGATCCGCCAAGGGGCCTGAAAAAATGACGGTCTGGGGGGACGATAAAACCAATATTCCCCAGGAATATCTGCCGCTCAACTGCCGTTAAATGCCCCGAAGCCAAGTTATGAAGTGGAGACCGTGAAATTGTGTTTGAGCCGCTGTTGCTATTCCTGTTGGATGGTTTGCTTATTGGGGCGCGGTGCTGGTGTTTGCCACCACCCGCAGCAAACGCCCTTTGGCATGGTCCGTCAGCACATAGAGCCAGCCGTCCGGCCCCTGGCGCACGTCGCGGATGCGTTCGCCCGCATCTGCCAGCAGCTTGTGTTCGCGCAGCACCCGGCCCTGGAAGGGCGTGGATAGCTCGATGCGGTCCAGGTAGCCGAACTTGAGAGAGCCGACAAACAGGTTGCCCACCCAGGCCCGGCCATACCGTTCGCTGCTCAAAAACGCCATGCCCGACGGCGCGATGGACGGCACCCAGTAATGCAGCGGCTGCTCCATACCCGCCTTGGCCGTGATGCCCTCACCGACTTTGCCGCCGCCATAGTTCTCTCCATAGGTGATGACTGGCCAGCCGTAGTTACGGCCCTTTTGCGGCAGGTTGATTTCATCCCCGCCTTGGGGGCCGTGTTCATGCGTCCACAGGGTGCCGTCGGGCGCGAGTGTGGCGCCCTGGATGTTGCGGTGGCCGTAGGACCAGATTTCGGGCAGGGCACCGGTCTGTTTTACAAAGGGGTTGTCGGGCGGCACCGAGCCGTCTTTGCCGATGCGGATGATTTTTCCCAGGTGCTTGTCCAGTTTTTGCGCGTCTTCCCTGTGCGTAAAGCGCTCTCCTAAGGTGAGGAACAGCAGCCCGTCGGGTTGGCCCTGGGTGCGGCTTTCGACGATGCGGCAGCCAAAGTGCTGCAGGCTGATCACCTTGGGTTGTTGGCTGAAAAGCACCTTCACGTCTTCCAGCCGGGAGCGGTCGTCGGCCAGGCGGGCGCGGGCCAGTGCTGTGCTGCTGCCGCGCATGCCGACCTCGGAAAAGCAGAAATACAGGGTGCGGTTGTGGGCAAAGTCGCTGTCTGGCACCAGGTCCAGCAGGCCGCCCTGTCCGCCTGTGGCGACTTCGGGCACGCCTGCCAGGGGCTTGCCCACCGTACCGCTGGCCTCCACCACCCGCATCCGCCCCGGTCGTTCGGTGATAAGAAAGCGTCCCTCGGGCAAAAATGCGACGGCCCAGGGGTGCTCCAGACCGGACGCCACCACCTCGGCACGCACGGATTGCGCCCTGGCGATGGGTGCGGCGCCCAGCAGCGCCAACAGAAGCAGACACATTCTTGAGGAGAAGACGGGGACCATGGCAAGCTCCTGGGGGCAAAGCGGGGCATCCATACTAGTCTTGCGCCGGTAGACGTGCTGGGCGTGGGGATTTGCAGTTAAAAATGCCTGCAGCCCCCGTTGAATATGCGTAAGCAGCTACTATTTTGATAGCGACTATGGCGTGGATTGGGGTGCCGCTTTATTCTGTGGAATAGGGCAAGAGCCTGGACGTTTTCGCCCGGGTTCCGCCAAGTTTAATCATGGGTGAGCTGTGGCAGGCGCTTGCTGTGGCCGGTGTGGGGCAATCGGTTCGACGCCTGCACGGCATTTTCCGATGTACCCAGCTTGAACACCGACACCGCTTGCGCCAGACGTTGCGCCTGGTCGCGCAGGCTCTCCGCGGCGGCTGCGGATTGCTCCACCAGTGCCGCGTTTTGCTGTGTCATCTGGTCCAGCTCATTGACGGCGGAGTTGACCTGGCCAATGCCGTCGGACTGCTCGGCGGATGCCGCGGTGATCTCGCCAATGATGCTGCTGACCCGCTGGACGGAGTCCACAATCTCGCCCATGGTGCTGCCGGCGGTTTGGACCAGCAAGGCGCCGGACTCTACTTTTTCCACCGACGCGCCGATCAGTGACTTGATTTCCCGGGCCGCCTCGGCGCTGCGTTGCGCAAGGCTGCGCACTTCGCTGGCCACCACGGCAAATCCGCGCCCCTGCTCACCGGCGCGGGCGGCTTCCACGGCGGCATTCAGGGCCAGAATGTTGGTCTGGAAGGCGATGCCGTCGATCACGCTGATGATGTCGGCAATTTTTTTGGAGCTGTGGTTGATCTCGTTCATGGTGGTGACCACCTGGCCCACCACCGTGCCACCGCGCGCCGCCACCTCGGCGGCCGATGAGGCGAGGTGATTGGCCTGCTGTGCTGCATCCGCAGACTGCCGCACGGTCCCGGTGAGCTGCTCCAGACTGGACGCGGCACGCTGCAGGTTGCTGGCGGTTTGCTCGGTGCGCACGCTCAGGTCCTGGTTGCCGCTGGCGATTTCGGCGCTGGCGGTGCCGATGCTGTCCACCGATAAACGCACCTGCGACAGTGCTTGTACATAGCGCTGGCGCATGCCTTCCACCTCGTTGACCAAGGCGCCTATTTCATCGCGCCGGTCGTTGTAAAAGGCCCGCGTCAGGTCTCCTTGGGCCACTGCGGTGATCGCCTTGGTCAGCTCGCCCAGCGGGGCGCTCACGGTGCGCCGCACCAGTATGTAGAGCCCCACTCCCAGCAAAGCGGCGGTGGCCGCCAGCAGCGCCCAGATCATCCGCATATTGGTCCAGTATTTGGCCATGGACTCGCTTTCGGAAATCTCAGCCACATACCAGCTGTTTCCCGCCTGGGTCTTGCGCATGACGGCCCACCGGTCGTCCTGTTTGGCGCCGAGCAGCGCCTGTGCATTTCGGACATAACCATCGGGTGCGGCAGCCAGATCGGCCAGGAATTTTTCGGCCTGCGGGTAAACCTCCAGCACTTTCTTGCCTTTGGCGCTGGGGTGCACCGCAAACCGGGCGTCGGACAGGGCCCCCGGCGCGTCGATGAGGTAGATGCCCCCCGATTCAAAGAAGCGGTTCTCTGCGGTCTGCTTTTCCAGAGCCGCCTGCTGCAGGGAAAAATCATTGCCCACAAAGAAGATGCCAATGACGGTGCCTGCCGCGTTTTTGATGGGCGCATAGTGGGTGAAGTAGAACTTGCCGAACAGCATCGCCGAGCCGGTGTAGGTTTGGCCTGCCAGAACCAATTTGTAGGCCGGGTGGGTGCGCTCCAGCACGGTGCCAACGGCGCGTTCCCCGTCCTCTTTTTTGAGCGAGGTGGTTATGCGCACGAAGTCATCCCCCTTTTTGGCAAATACCGTTGCCACTCCGCCGCCCGTGTCTCGGGCGAATTTGTCAACGGCGCTGGTATCGTTGTTGACTGCGGCGCCAAAGCTCGTCAGCTCACCGGAGGCCTCATTCAGGATTGGCGCGGGGTCGAAATCCTGTCGGAAGGTGCTGAAGGACCGAAGCACCTGCTCGCGGCTGGTCTGGTCGGCGGAATCCGCCGCGCTGACCAGGCTTTGGACCCGCTCCGCCACCGAGGTTTGCATCAGGGCATGGGTGCTTCTTTGCTCCAGCGCGCCGATGGCAAGGCTGACCGCCAGGAATACCACAGCCAGCCCGGAGAGCGACAACAGTGCCAGTTTGCGTGCGACGGACTGGCTTTGAGTGCTGGAGTGTTCCATGGGATGTCCTTTTTTAAGCGTTTGGAGGGGGACTCCTCCACCGCAAGTCTAACGGCGTTCGCTATCGCGAGTCCAGATCCACGGTGATCTCTTGTTCAAACAGTTCCACCGCCGTCTGGGCGACCTGCATGGTGTCAAAGTAGGCATAGGCCCCGACGCCGACGGCGCCCAGCAAAGGTACAAAACGCGCCGCCCCCTTGCTGATGGCCACCTGGGTGAGTTTGATGCCCAGATTTTTTGCCAGGGTCTGCAAAACGCTCAGGGTGGTTTGCTGCACCACCACGCGTTCACCCACCCGCACCACCACGTCACGGAACAACTGGGCCGAGACATGTTTGAACAGGCAGTACAGCATTTGCTCTCGGCCCAGGGTTTTTTGCTGGCCGTACACGCTGGCAATGTCGGACACCATTTGTGCCTGTAGTTTCCAGACCCCCACCAGTTCCGGCAAGACGGTGAGCCAGCCCAGGAAGCCGGGGGGCAGGGACAGGGAGGCCGACAGCAGGCTGGCCTTGCGCGCCGCAGCGCGGCTGATGGCATGGGCGCGCTGTGCGGGTTGGTCCAGGGCTTGTTCCTGGCTGGGGGGGACTTGCAGCACCAATTCAAAAATGGCGTCTGAAAGCGCGGATGGGGATTGCGGGGGCGGCTTAGCCATGCCGTGGTACCTCCCGGCGCAAGGCCGCCGCGTTGTCTTCGGCGGGGCGGCGGGTCTTGCGGTTGTAGAGGGGGTGCAGTTCGTCCTTCAGCCGGGCTTCCAGGGCGAAGGCCTCCATTTCGTTTGCCGTTTCGCGCCACTCCACGCGGCGCACCGCCTGTGTGATGCGCATCTCCCGCGCCACCTTGGGGGCGGACTGGAAATGCCACAGGACTCTGGCGCGCAGGTTGCTGGCCTTGCCAATGAACAGCGGCCTGGGCTCCCCACCCCATAACAAATACACGCCGGTGGTTTCGGGGATGTCGGTCACCGGGGTTTGCAGTTGTGGCGGAACAGGGGCGGCGCCTTGCAGCAAGGCGCCGGCCTCGCGGCGCAGCACCTCCACCCCCAGTTCTTGTGCGGCCAGGGCGAGCCATGCCAGCACCACGTCCACATCGCCCATGGCGCGGTGGCGGGCCTGGTTGTGCAGGCCGTGGCGTTGGGTGATGGCGTCCAGCCCGTGGCCTTTGTGCTGCGGGTACAACTTGCGCGAGAGGCGCACCGTGCACAGGGTTTTGACCTGCAGCTTGGTACCCATGCGCTCCAGTGCGTTTTGCACAAAGCTGTGGTCAAAGCGCACGTTGTGCGCGACAAAAACCGCACCGTCCAGCAATTCCAGCAGCGGCTGGGCCACGGCTTCAAACGGGGGCGCGTGGGCCACCATGGCGTCGCTGATGCCGGTGAGGGACTGAATGAAGGGCGATATGGGCACGCCGGGGTTGACCAGCGTGCTCCAGCGGGCCACCTCGACCCCGTTTTCCACGCGCACCGCGGCGATTTCGGTGATGCGGTCATGCACCGCGCTGCCTCCGGTGGTTTCCAGGTCCAGCATGACAAAGCAGGGCAACATAGAAATGGAGGGCGCGCGCGGGTTAAACAATGTCGATGGCATGGATGGAAAACTGGCCCGCTTTGCGGTCGGCAAAATAACGCAACAAAGTTTCCTTGACGGTGCGAAAGGCAATCTCGTCCCAGGGAATCTCGGCTTCGGAAAAAAGTTGGGCCTCCATGGTTTCGATGCCGGGGTTGAATACGTCACTGAGCAGCTGGGCACGGTAGAACAGGTGCACCTGGCCTACGCGGGGCACATTGACGATGGAGAACAGGCCTTGCAGCTCAAACTGGGCGCCGGCTTCTTCGTCGGTTTCGCGCGCGGCGCCTTCGGCGGTGGTCTCGTTGAGTTCCATGAAGCCGGCCGGCAAGGTCCATTTGCCCAAACGTGGTTCGATATTGCGTTTGCACAGCAAGACCTTGTCACCCCAGTGGGGCACGGTGCCCACCACATTCAGGGGGTTTTCGTAATGGATGGTGATACACGCCGGGCAGACCGCCCGTTGCTTGGTGTCGCCGTCGTCGGGGATGCGGTACACCACGGCGGTGCCGCATTCTCTGCAATGTTTGATGGGGCTGCGCAGCATGGTTCCTCTCAGATGGTGGTGGATTTGGCGTGCTTTTCAATCAAGGCGCGGGCCTGGTGGCGGGGCGGGGACAGGCCGGGTAAGCGAACTGTACTGCAATGTGCCTTGGCGAGTGGGCTGTGCCCATGTCCTGCACCCTGGCTACTCCACACGCACTTGAAGGGAGGGGAGCCCGGCAATGGTGCCGGTCAGTGTGTCGCCACGCAGCACAGCGCCCACACCAGCGGGGGTGCCGGTGTAAATCAGGTCACCGGGCTGCAGGGTCCAGGCGGCAGACAGTTGTTCGATGGATTCGGCAATGTTCCAGATCAGCTGGGCCACCGTGCTGCGCTGGCGGTCGATGCCATTGACCTGCAAGGCAATCTCGGCCTGCCCGATGCCGGGCACCTGCGCGGCGGGGGTAATGGCGCCAATGGGGGCCGAGTGGTCAAAACCCTTGCCGATGCACCAGGGGCGGCCCTGCTTTTTCATGTCGTTTTGCAGGTCGCGCCGGGTCATGTCCAGGCCCACGGCGTAGCCATAAATATGCTGGTGCGCATCCGCCGCCAGGATCTGGCTGCCGCCCACACCGATGGCGACCACCAGCTCCACCTCGTGGTGCAGATTGCTGGTGAGGGTAGGGTAGGGCATCACGGCCATGCTGCCCGGCTCGGCCACCAGCACGGCGTCGGCGGGTTTCAGGAAGAAAAACGGCGCTTCACGGCCGGTGTGGCCCATCTCAAGCGCATGGTCCTCGTAATTGCGGCCCACGCAGTAGATGCGGTGGACAGCAAAGCGCTCGGTCAGCCCGACCACGGGCACAGACACGGGGGCGGGAGGCGGGAATACGTAAGACATACGCAGCTTTCTGGAAAGGGGGCCGGGGAGGGGGCTGGGGTCAGGCCGATTTGGCGACCAGGTCAAAGTGTTCCACCACGGGCGGGCTGGCGAAGAAGGGGCCTACGATGGCGCGCCACTGGGTGAAGGCTTCGGACTGGCGAAAACCCACGGTGTGGTCCTCCAGGGTGTCCCAAAAAATTTGCAGGATGTAGCGCTCGGGGCTCTCAATGCCCTTGTTCACCTTGAAGCCCTGGCAGCCTTGGGCATGGCCAATCACCGTATTCAATCCACGCTGGATGGCTTCTTCAAAAGCGGCGTTTTGACCGGGGTGAATGCGGATGTCGGCAAGTTCGAGAATCATGGAAAGCTCCTGTTATGGGGGGGGGAAGTGGGGACTGGCGCGCTTGTGCAACGCAAGGCGTCGATGGTAGCGGGCTTGCAGCTATCCTTTGCGCCATGAACATCCCAATGAAATCCGGCGACAGGGCAGGTGCTCCCTGGCATACCGATTGGCTGATCCCGCAATGGCCCGCGCCCGCAAAGGTGCATGCTGTATGCACCACCCGTGCGGGCGGCGTGTCGCCCCCACCCTATAACAGCCTGAACCTGGGGTTGCATGTGGGCGACGACGCGCAGGCCGTGCAAAGCAACCGTGAAACATTGCAAGTTGCATTAGGTGTCCGGGCTGTTTTCATGGACCAGGTGCATGGCACCGATTTATTGGAACTGCAAGCCGCAACGCCTGACGCGCTGCAGGCAGACGGCGCTTGTACGCGCGAGCCCGGTCTGGCCTGCACCGTGATGGTGGCCGATTGCCTGCCTATCTTGCTGTGTGACCAGGATGCCACCCAGGTGGCGGCGGTGCATGCCGGTTGGCGGGGTTTGGCCGGATTCCAGGGTGTGGGCGTGGTGGAGCAAATTCTTAAGCGTTTTAGGCCTCTATCCCCCGTAGAACCTGCGCAAGCAGCTATTAAAATCATAGCGTGGCTGGGGCCTTGCATCGGTCCGCAGGCGTTTGAGGTGGGCGACGAGGTGCGCTTGGCCTTTGTCGCCACGGCGCCGCAGGCCGCGCAGTGTTTCACGCCCCAGCCGTCCGGCAAATGGCTGGCCGATTTGCCCGCTCTGGCCCGGCAACGGCTGCTGGCGGCTGGCGTCAGCCAGGTGTATGGCAATGACGGTAGCGCCGACTGGTGCACCGTCGGCAACCCTTTACGGTTCTTTTCCCACCGGCGTGACCGGGTCAGCGGGCGCCAGGCCGCCGCCATCTGGCTGGACTGAAGCCGCCTGCCTTGCAGCGGCCAGCTCCGCCGCCTCGCGGGCCTGGATCGCCCGGCGCCGCGCGGGCGAGCCCATGAAGTACAGGACCAGCCCCACGGGCAAGGCCCCGTACAGCACAAAGGTAATGAGGGCGCCCAGTACGGTGCCGTTGGAGTGGGTGGCTTCGGCCACACTCATCATGAGGGCCACATACAGCCATGCGATGGGGACAAGGTACATACAGGGTTCGTTTTGCTTTCCGTCAGCTTTTTGTAGTCAATACACTGACATACTACGGCGTTAGACTAGATGCACTAAAAAACAAGGTAATGGCGTGATGCAAAACTCTCCCGATTTTTGGACCGAGGCGGCCCAACAATTTCAAAACTCCATGACCGAGAGCTGGACCAAGGCCCTGCAGTCTTTTCAGACGCTGGACCTGGGCGCCGTGAGCGCAAGCTTGCCGGGCGCAGGCCAAAAGCTTCCCGACATTCAATTTTCCCCAGAAAAACTGCAAGAGCTGCAACAGCAGTACCTGACTGACGCCTTCGGCCTGTTCAGCCAGGGCTTTGCGGCGCCCGCCGCAGACGACAAGCGTTTTTCCAACGCCGCCTGGGGCGCCAATCCCATGGCCGCGTTTTCAGCGGCGGTGTACCTGCTCAACGGCCGCACCATGCTGGGTCTGGCCGATGCCGTGGAGGCGGACGCCAAAACGCGCAGCCGTATTCGGTTTGCGGTGGAGCAGTGGATGGCGGCCGCCGCGCCCAGCAACTTCATGGCCTTCAATGCCGAAGCGCAAAAGAAAGCCATCGACACCAAGGGCGAGAGCGTTGCCAAGGGCATGCAAAACCTGGTGAATGATCTGCGCCAGGGTCATGTGTCCATGACCGACGAAAGCCTGTTTGAGGTGGGCGTCAACGTGGCCACCACCGAAGGTGCCGTGGTGTTTGAGAACGCGCTGTTCCAGCTCATCGAATACAAGCCGCTCACAGCCAAGGTGTACGAGAAGCCCTTTTTGATGGTGCCGCCGTGCATCAACAAGTACTACATCCTGGACCTGCAGCCCGACAACTCCCTGGTGCGGTATGCCGTGGCCCAGGGGCACCGCACCTTTGTGGTGAGCTGGCGCAACCCGGATGCCTCGCTGTCGGATAAAACCTGGGACGACTACATCCAGGACGCGGTCATCAAAGCGATCAACGTCACCTGTGAGATCAGTGGTTCACCCACCGTCAACGCGCTGGGTTTCTGCGTGGGTGGCACCATGTTGGGAACCGCCATGGCCGTTCTGGCGGCCCGTGGCGAGAAACCAGTGGCCAGCGCCACGCTGCTGACCACTTTTCTCGACTTCACCGACACCGGCATTCTGGATGTCTTTATTGACGAGTCCTTTGTCAAATACCGCGAAAAAGAGTTGGGCGCGGGTGGCCTCATGAAGGGGCAGGACCTGTCCTCCACCTTCAGCTTCTTGCGGCCCAACGATCTGGTGTGGAACTATGTGGTGGGCAACTACCTCAAGGGCGAAACCCCCCCGCCGTTTGATTTGTTGTACTGGAATTCGGATTCCACCAACCTGCCCGGTCCCTTTTATGTCTGGTATTTGCGCAACACCTACCTGGAAAACAACCTGGTCAAGCCCGGACGGGCGACGGTGTGCGGCGAAAAAATCGACCTGGGGCTGGTGGATGTGCCGGTGTATATCTACGGCTCGCGCGAAGACCATATCGTGCCAATCGGTGGGGCCTACGCCACCACCCAGGTACTGCCGGGCAAAAAGCGCTTTGTCATGGGCGCGTCGGGCCATATTGCGGGCGTGATCAATCCGCCCACCAAAAACAAGCGCAGCCACTGGATTCGTGCCGACGGTAAATTGCCCAAAACCCACGACGCCTGGCTGGAAGGTGCGGTGGAGCACCCGGGAAGCTGGTGGACGGACTGGTCGCTGTGGCTCCAGGGCCAGGCTGGCAAGCAAATTGCTGCACCTAAAACCTATGGCAAAGGCAAGTACAAAAGCACCATGCCGGCCCCCGGCAGCTACGTCAAAGCCAAAGCCTGAATTATTTGAATCACCACACCCAAGGAGAGAAACATGGAAGACATCGTTATCGTTGCAGCCGCCCGTACGGCCGTTGGCAAATTTGGCGGCACGCTGGCCAAAACCCCGGCCACCGACCTGGGCTCGGCTGTCATCAAAAACCTGCTGGAGCGCACCAAATTGGGCACCGACCAAATTGGTGAAGTCATTTTGGGCCAGGTTCTGGCCGCCGGTGTGGGTCAAAATCCCGCACGCCAGTCGTTGATCAAGAGCGGTTTGGCCAAGGAAACCCCGGCACTCACCATCAATGCGGTGTGCGGCTCCGGCCTCAAGGCCGTCATGCTGGCGGCCCAGTCCGTGGCCTATGGCGACAGCGACATCGTGATTGCCGGTGGCCAGGAAAACATGAGCCTGTCGCCCCATGTGCTGTTGGGCTCGCGTGACGGCCAGCGCATGGGCGACTGGAAGATGATCGACTCCATGATCGTGGACGGCCTGTGGGACGTGTACAACCAGTACCACATGGGCATCACCGCTGAAAACGTGGCCAAGGCCCATGGCATCACCCGTGAAATGCAGGATGCACTGGCCCTGGCCAGCCAGCAAAAGGCGGCGGCGGCGCAGGATGCAGGCAAATTCGTGGACGAAATCGTCCCCTTCAGCATTGCCCAGAAAAAAGGTGATCCCATCGTCTTTGCCGCCGACGAGTTCATCAACCGCAAGTCCAATGCCGAAGTGCTGGCTGGCCTGCGCCCCGCCTTCGACAAGGCCGGTGGTGTGACCGCAGGTAACGCCTCCGGCATCAATGACGGCGCCGCCGCCGTGATGGTCATGAAAGCCAGCAAGGCCGCCGCCCTGGGCCTGACGCCCATGGGCCGCATCGCCAGTTTTGCCACCAGCGGCCTGGACCCCGCCATGATGGGCATGGGGCCGGTGCCTGCGTCGCAAAAAGCATTGGCCCGCGCGGGCTGGAATGCGCAGGACCTGGACCTGCTGGAAATCAACGAAGCCTTTGCGGCCCAGGCCTGCGCGGTCAACCAGCAAATGGGCTGGGACACCTCCAAGGTCAATGTGAACGGCGGCGCCATTGCGATTGGTCATCCCATTGGGGCGTCCGGCTGCCGTATTCTGGTCACCCTGTTGCATGAGATGCAGCGCCGCAATGCCAGGAAGGGCATTGCCAGCCTGTGTATCGGCGGCGGCATGGGCGTGGCGCTCACCATTGAGCGCTGATTTACCGTTTGTGTGTAAGGACTGCTTGAACCGCACAAGGGTCTGAGCAGCTCCTGTTTTTGTAGCAAGTAGAACCCTAAAGGAGTCAAAAAATGAGTCAAAAAATAGCTTATGTCACAGGTGGGATGGGCGGCATTGGTACCGCTATTTGCCAGCGCCTGCACAAAGAGGGTTTTAAAGTGATTGCCGGTTGTGGCCCCACACGGGATTACAGCAAATGGATCGCCGAGCAAGCCGCTTTGGGCTACACCTTTTATGCGTCGGTGGGCAACGTGGGCAACTGGGATTCCACGGTCGAGGCCTTCTCCAAGACCAAGGCCGAGCACGGCAGCATCGATGTGCTGGTGAACAACGCCGGTATCACCAAAGACCGCATGTTCCTGAAGATGACCCGCGAAGAGTGGGACATGGTGATCGAGACCAACCTGAACAGCATGTTCAATGTGACCAAGCAGGTCGCGGGCGACATGGTGGAAAAAGGCTGGGGCCGCATCATCAACATCTCTTCCGTCAACGGCGTCAAGGGCCAGGCCGGGCAGACCAACTACTCGGCTGCCAAAGCCGGTATGCACGGTTTCTCCATGGCCTTGGCGCAAGAGCTGGCCACCAAGGGCGTGACCGTCAACACGGTTAGCCCAGGCTACATTGGCACCGACATGGTCAAAGCCATCCGTCAGGAAGTGCTGGACAAGATCATTGGCACCGTACCGGTCAAGCGCCTGGGCGAGCCGGGCGAGATTGCCTCCATCATTGCCTGGTTGGCCTCCGATGAAGGCGGCTACGCCACAGGCGCCGAGTTCTCGGTCAACGGTGGTTTGCACATGGGCTAGGCCAGCTTGGGTTGGGGCGACGGCCCCATTGTCAAAAACCCCGCCTCGGCGGGGTTTTTTTGTTTCAATGCGAACTGTCAAATATTGAAATGGTTCTGGTGGGAAGCTTCTTCTGGTTGGAGCAGCCCATGTTCACCCATAGTCGAACAGTGGCCTGAATTGATGAAGCGGGGCCGTGATGACACTGTCTGATTTTATTTCCACCCATATCGAAGCCATTCTGGTGGAGTGGGATGCCTTTGCACAAAGCATTTTTTCGGCGCGCAAAGCCGACCCCGCCAAGGCGCGGGACCATGCAAAAGGCATATTGTTGGCCATTGCCGCTGCCATTGAGCGCACACAAACACCTCTTGATCAAGCTGAAAAATCCAAAGGCCACGGCCCGCTGGGAGATGTGGGCAGCCAGGCCAGTATGCACGGCATGTCCCGCCGGGCATCGGGGTTCAACCTGGTGGAGGAAGTGTCCGAATTCCGGGCCTTGCGGGCCAGTGTGCTGCGACTTTGGCGCAATGCCAATCCAGTCGCGCCACCCAGTGCCGACGAGGAGCTCATCCGCTTCAATGAAGCCGTCGACCAGGTGCTGGCCGAATCGATTGCGGGCTATTCGGTTGAAAAGGAACGTTATGCCCTGCTCCTGGACAAGCTGTTGTCGTCTTCCCCGGACCTGAACTACATCCTGGATCTGGAGGGCCGCGTCATTTACGCAAACAAGTCCCTGGCGCTTTTATGCCACCTGCCGGTGGAAGACATGCTAGGCAAGCGCTTCTCCGAACTGGGCTCCGCCACCGACAAAATTCCACAGCATTTGGCCGTGGTCATCCAGAACAAGGAAACTTTTTGCGGCGATCTGCAGTACACGAACGACTCTGGCCATGTGGTGAGCTACGAATACCTGCTGGTTCCGGTGCTGGATGAACAGGGGCAGGTCGAGGCCATTGCCGGGTCGGCACGCGAAATCACGGCGCGAAAGCAGCTGGAAGACGATATCGGTCGCGAGCGGTCGATTTCTGACACCATCATCGAGAGCGCCTCAGGCGCTTTTTTCATGATCGACCAGCAATTTCATTTGGTTCGGTGGAACAAGTACCTGCAAGAGGAAACGGGATGGTCCGATGCGCAATTGCGTGGCGGCTCCATCCTGGACAGCATCCACGGAGACGACCGGGCGCTGGCCGCCGCCAAATTCATGGCCGCTTTTGCCACCGGCTACGCCCATATGGAGGTGCGCGTGAACACGCACGAACACGGAACGCGGTATTTTCTCAAGTCGGCGCGGCGTTTCATGGTGGACAACGTGCCCTATGTGGCTGGTTTTTGTTTCGATGTCACAGACCGCAAACAAAGCGAAGAAGCGCTGGAGAAAGAGAAAATTTTCTCCGATGCGTTGATCGAGAGTATTCCTGGCGCTTTTTATGTCCTTGATATGGAAGGCAGCTTTTACCGCTGGAACAACTACCTGAATCGGCTGACCGGGCTGTCCGATCGTGCGTTGAAGCAACGGCCTTTGCTCCTGAGCATCCATGAAGAGGACAGACCGCTGGCCGCAGCGACCATCAAAGAAGCCTTTGACAACGGCTATGCCCAGGCGGAGTTGCATGTACTCACCAAAGACCGCGGTATCCGCCTATTTTTTATGACTGCGCGGCGTTTCCAGGTCGGTCGGGATACCTATTTGGTGGGGGTTGGCACGGACACCACGGAATGGCTGGCCAAGATGAAGAGCCTGGAGCACCAGGCCTGGACCGATCCGCTCACGCAGGTTGCCAACCGCAGCCATTTTCTCGACATGGCGCGCCAGGAGTTTGCACGTTGCCGTCGTTATGCGCACCCGGTTTCCCTCTGGATGATCGATATTGACCATTTCAAGACGGTGAATGACACCTATGGCCACCATGCGGGGGACATTGCCTTGCAGTCCCTGGTGTCCACCAGCCAGCAGACCTTGCGCGACTGGGACATTCTGGGGCGGATTGGCGGGGAAGAGTTTGCAGTGTTGCTCCCGGAGACCGGGGCCGAACGGGCCATGCTGGTTGCCGAACGCTTGCGCCAGGCCGTGGCGGCTTCGCGTATCGATGTGGGTGATGGCGCGTCGGTGGTTCTGACGATTTCCATCGGTATTGCCACGGTTGTGGATGATGATGTGGATTTGGAAACGCTTCTGGACCGTGCGGACCAGGCGTTGTATGAGGCCAAACGCACCGGGCGCGACAAGGTCTGTCAGTCCAAGCAAGTGCTCCTGGGCTGAGTCATTTTTACGCCACCCAGTCGTGATACGCTCAGGCGCAATAATTTGGATTCGAACTGCGCCCTGGAATGAAAAAAGAAAGCCCCCATTTTGTTGACATCCACCAGCTTCGAACCGGAATGTTCGTCGAGTTGGATGTCGGCTGGATGGCACATCCTTTTCCCACGGGCAGTTTCAAGATCAGCTCCAGCAAACAGATCGATACGATTCGCGGTCTGGGTTTGGTTCGTGTGCGTTATGTTCCAGAAAAAAGCGACCCGGAGTCCGCATCCGTTGAAGATGGGGCGGCGACAGCCTGCCGTTCGCCCTCGGATGTGCTGGCCCTGGAGCGGGCGCAGGCGGCTCAGCATGCGCAACTGCTGCGCCAGCAGCGTGCGCAGCTGTTGAGTGCGCAACAAAACAGCTTGACCGCCTGTGAGCGTCGGTTTGGCGCTGCCGTATTGCAATACCGCAAGACCCTGGAGCAGGTCAGCGCACAGCCTAAGCTGGTGGCCGAGCAATGCCACGCCATGGTGACCGGGTTTGTGGGTGAAATGCTGGCCGACGGTGAATCCGCCATCCGCCTGCTGACCGAGACCGCCGGTGACAAGTCCTCCATGCATTCGGTGAATGTGACCATTGTGTCGCTTTTGATGGGCAAAGCCATGGGGCTGAACCAGGACGATATGCAGGACCTCGGAATGGCGGCCTTTTTGCACGATATCGGCAAGACGCAGCTGCCGGACCGTGTGCGTTGGCTGGAAGAGAACTTTTCTTCGACGGAATACAAGGCCTACCAGGAGCATGTGGGGCAGGGCGTGCAGATCGGGAAGACCATGGGCCTGTCCCAGGGGGCCATGCTGGCCATTGCGCAACACCATGAACTGGTGGATGGCAGCGGCTTCCCGTCCCGCGTCAAGGGCGAAAGCATGTCGGTAGGGGCGCGGATTCTGGCACTGGTGAACCGGTACGACAATTTGTGCAACCCCAGCCGCCCCGGCGCCGCCTTGACACCCCATGAGGCCTTGGCCTTGATCTTTGCACAGCTCAAAAACCGGTTTGATGCGGCGGCCTTGAGTTGCTTTATTCGCATGATGGGGGTCTACCCGCCCGGCTCGGTGGTGCAGTTGGTGGATGGGCGGTATGCCAGCGTGGTGTCGGTCAATTCCAGCCGCCCCCTGAAACCCCGCGTGGTGGTGCATGAACCCAGTGTGCCCAAGCACGAGGCCTTGATTCTGGATCTGGAACATGCATCCAACATCAGCATCCGCCGTAGTCTCAAGCCTTCCAGTCTGCCTGTTGCGGCGCTGGATTACCTGGCGCCGCGCCAGCGGGTGTGCTACTTTTTTGAGCGGGTGGTGGATACGCACATGAAAGACGCTGTTTCATGAGCAGTGCTTGGTGGAGTCCATTGCTCAATGCAATGCACCACGCCGCGTGGGTGGTGGACCCCAAAACCTTGCGTATATCGGCAGTCAATGAATTGGCGACGGCGCTCATTGGTTTGGCGGAATCCGACTTGCTGGGCAAACCCACAATTGAACTGACATCCACCCCGGAGGATATGTTTTTTTGGGAGGATGTGGCCGCTGGCTTGGCGGACAGTATCCATTCGAACACCTTGCTGCGCTGTGCCGACGGTATTGCCATACCGGTAGAGCGGCGGGTCAGCCGGGTGTGTTTGACGCCTGACCAACCGATGTATGTGGTCACCGCAGGTGATTTGCGGTCGCAGCACCAGGCCGAGGATGAATTGCAAGACCGCCTGGCAGAACTGTGCGCCACGCTGGAGTCCACCTGCGACGGTATTTTGGTCACCGACCTGGCGGGCACCGTGCGCAACTACAACCGGCGGTTTGCCGAGTTGTGGGATGTGCCGCAGGCCATTCTCGAGTCTCGCGATGATCCGTCGCTTTTCTCGCACCTGGCCGCCAGCGTGGTCGATCCTGTGGCTTACCAGGAGCGATTGAAGCAGCTTGCGGGGGAGCAGACCCCACAGCGGGGTTCCGATGTGCTGCTGTTGTGCTCTGGACGCATGCTGGAGCGTGTGACCTTGCCGCAGCACAGCCGGGGCCGCGCCATGGGCTGGGTGTATTCCTTCCGGGACATCACCCAGCGGGTGGACGCCGAATCGCGCCTGCAACTGGCTGCAAAGGTGTTTGAGTCCAGCCTGGACGCGATTTTTATTACCGATGCCAATTTTGAAATTTTGCAGGTCAACCCGCGTTGCGAGTACCTGACCCGCTGTGGACGGGAGCAACTGCTGGGCACGACGGCGCGCAAGCTGTTTTTTGACCCGCAACAGCCGGACTATTTTGACCAGGTTGAATTGGGCTTGGCCCTCAATGGAATGTGGTTTGGCGAAGTCTGGCGCATGGCGGGCAAGCATCCTTGTGCGGTGGAGGTGTCCTGGGTGGCGCTGCGCAACGCGCAAGAGGAACTGCAGTACACCGTGGGGTTTTTTCAGGATATGACCGAGCGCCTGGAAGCCCAAAAACGCATTGAAACCCTGGCCTACACCGATGTGTTGACCGGTCTTCCCAATCGCTTGCTGTTGACCCAGCGGGTCGATCTGTCTTTGTGCATGGCGCAACGCCACGGCGGGGCCAGCGCGATTTTGCTGATCGATCTGGACCATTTCAAAAACATCAATGACTCACTGGGCCACGCGTTTGGCGACCGGGTGCTGATTGAAGTGGCCCAGCGTGTGAAAGGGTGTGTGCGCGAGGTGGATACCTTGTGTCGGCTGGGGGCGGATGAGTTTGTGGCCTTTGTGCAAGACGCTGATGCACTGGGGGCCGAGATTGCGGCGCACCGCATATTGGAGGCCCTGGCGCAGCCTTTCCAGGTGGATGCCATGAATTTCTCCCTGGGCTGCAGCATCGGCGTGGCCATGTACCCGGAAGATGGCAAGTCCGTGGACGAGTTGATCAAATGCGCCGACACCGCCATGCACCGGGTCAAAGAGCGGGGCCGTGGAAACTTCCGCTTCTACCAGCCCCAGATGAATGTGGACCTGCTCTCGCGCATGAAAATGGACCATGCCATGCGCCAGGCCATGGACCAGGGGCTTTTCCGCTTGCACTACCAGCCGCAGGTGTCTTTGCGGGATGGACGGTTGTTGGGCGCTGAGGCTTTGGTCCGTTGGACGGATGCCCAGTTGGGCAGCGTGCCACCGGCCACTTTTATTCCACTGGCGGAGGAGACCGGTTTCATCATCACCATTGGCAATTGGGTGATGACTGAGGCCGTGCGCCAGGCAGCGCTTTGGCAGGATGCGGGGCGCCCGGTGGTGGTTTCCGTGAATGTGTCGGCGCTGCAATTTCAGCAGGCCGATTTTGTGGAGCGGGTGGCCCAAACCCTGCGCAGCGCGGGCCTGGCGCCTGCTTTGCTGGAGCTGGAATTGACCGAGTCCATTCTGATCAAAGACGCCAACGAGGCCTTGGCCCGATTGCATGCGCTGGCGGCGCTGGGTCTCAGTCTGGCGATTGACGACTTTGGCACCGGCTATTCCAGCCTGGCCTACCTCAAAAAGTTTCCCATTTCCAAGCTCAAAATCGACCGTGCGTTTGTCATGGGGCTTCCTGAGGATGAAAGCGACCGGGCAATCGTCGGCGCCACGGTGGCCATGGCACGCGCGCTCAAACTGGCGGTGGTCGCCGAAGGGGTGGAAACCCAGGCACAGCGGGACTACCTGCGGGAACTGCAATGTGGGTCGTTTCAGGGCTATCTGTGCTCGCCGGGCTTGCCCGCGGACCAGTTTGAGCAATTGCCTACCACCTGGCCGCCAAGCCGCGCCCGGCGCTAGCGCCTTCCTTATTCCGTTTCCAATTCAATGTGAGATGAGGCGCACCGACGCAGACAGTGCTTTAGCACGGCAAGGAGGGGCAACGACATATCGCGTTGAATTGGAACGGAATTATCCGTGCAGGCCTTTGTAGGCCATGTAGGCCGCCAGGCAGTACAAGACCAGGGAGAACACTTTTTTGAGCTGGTCCACCGGCAGGCGGTGCGCCATTTTGGCGCCCAAGGGGGCCGTCAGCACACTGCAACTGGCAATCACCGCCAATGCGGGCAACCACACATAGCCCAAAGACCACTGCGGCAATCCGGCCACCTGGCTGCCGCTGAACACATAACCCACCGTGTTGGCCAAGGCAATGGGAAAGCCCAGCGCGGCACTGGTGGCCACGGCGTTGAGCATGGGGACGTTGTGCGCCACCATGAAGGGAACGCTCACAAAGCCGCCCCCCGCACCGACCAAGCCCGATAGAAACCCAATCACCGTCCCCGCCGCTATTTGCCCCTGTGCCCCTGGCATGTGGCTGCTGGGTTGGGGTTTTTTGTTCAAAAACATCTGGGTGGCCGAAAAACCAACGAAAGCGGCAAACAGCAAGGCCAGCGTGGTCCCCTTCAAGACGGAGAAAACCCCCACGCTGGCAATGGCCCCACCCAGCACAATGCCCGGCGCCAGTCCTTTGACAATGGGCCAACGCACCGCACCACGCTGGTGGTGGGCGCGTACGCTGGAGACACTGGTGAACATGATGGTGGCCATGGACGTGGCAATGGCCATCTTGACCGCCAATTCAGAGGGCACCCCCCGGCTGGACATGATGAGTGTGACGAAGGGGCCGATCAACATGCCACCACCGATGCCCAACAGACCCGCCAGATAACCCGTGGCCAAGCCCAAAATGGCCAACTCAGTGATCAAAGCGGGTTCGAAAGGCATGGGGGAAGGAAATAAGGTGTCTGCGGTGGGCCGGACCGGCATCCTGAACCGGGGTTCAGGTGGGCGAGGTCATCTGAACATTGGGTCCATCTAACGCGAGATGGTCACGCTTGAACAGCTATGTTCCAAGCCCGGGCTCTAAGAGCATTGGTTCAAGGAAATATAAAGCCCGACAAACACCGCAGACAGTGCCGATTGTAGGCGCATCGGAGCGCAAGCTGCTTACAACAAGCGGCCATCTTCTCCAAGCGCTGCATCGAGCCGCTCCAGCAGTGACGTCAACAGCAAATCGGCGTCACCGGCGTGCTGGGGGGAGTGCGCCCCGCCTACCCACGGCGCAGGGGCTGCGCTGGCTGGGGGCACTGGGGCCTGTTGCTGGTCCGACAGGTCAAACGCCAGATTCAGCGCCGCCAGCACCGCAATACGCTCACGCGCCCGCACTTTGCCTGCATCGCGAATTTTGCACATGGCGGTATCGACCCGTTCGACTGCTTCCAGCAGTCGGGCTTCGCCACCTTGCGGGCAACCCAGCAGGTAGCTTTGCCCCATGATTTGAACTTCAAGCTGTTTCATGATGTGGTTTTTTGCGCAGCCATGGCCTCAGGGAGCCTTTCCAGCAGTGCGTCCATGCGTGCACGTGCGGTACCCAGGCGCGATTTCAGCGAGTCGCGTTCTTGCGACAAAGCCTCCACCTGGCTGACCAACAGCGCATTGGTGCGTTGCAACTCTTCATAACGCACGAGCAGGCGTTCTACGCGCTCGGCAATTTGGTCGATTTGAGATGGGTTCGACATAGGTCTTGCATTGTAGGGTTCGGGACAGCTGATCTCGCGTAAAATCGCAATGTTGGTGCTCGCGGTGTGGTTCACACGCCGCAGTTCAACGGGAAGCAGGAGGGTAAGGCGGTCAACGCTGCACCTAACCTGCGCTGCCCCCGCAACGGTAAGTGGACGAATCTTAGTATTCAGCCGCCAAAACTGCCACTGAGCGTTCTGAACACGCGCTTGGGAAGGCTTGGTCGGTTGTTCCACCAGCCCGGATACCGGCCAACAAGGTGGTTGCACGTCTGCGTGCAGCCGTGATGCCCATGTGCTGTCGGGGACGACGGTGAGGGCTTTTTTGTCGGTGTTTCCCTTTATGAAAAATTGGTCTTTTGGCGCACGCTTGAGCGTGCTTTCTTTGGCATTGGGCGCTGCTTTCTCGGCACGCGCAGAGCTTGTTGCGAATTTGCCGGAGACAGTCGTGACGACGAGTCGCTTTGCCGAGTCTGCCAGCGCCTTGCCCCATGCGGTGAGCGTGATGACGGCTGAGCAAATTAAGGCTTCCGGCGCCAGCTCCGTGAATGAAGCCATCATGAAGCTGCTGGGGGTGCCGGGGCGGCTGGATACATCCGGTGGTGGCAACTACACCTTGGACTTGCGGGGTTTTGGAGGAACAGCCGATAGAAACCAAGTGGTCATTGTGGATGGTCGCCGCCTCCGAGAAGACGATTTGTCCGCGACCAATTTGTCCATTGTGCCGATTGAAACGGTCGATCGGATTGAGGTGATGCGCGGAACCGGAACGGTGCAATACGGCGAGGGTGCAACGGGTGGCGTCATTGTGGTGACGACCAAGGCGGGTAAAGGCGTGGACCGTCGCCATGCGGCGACGGTGGGCGCTTCGGTAGGATCTTTTGCCACCCGTGAGGCGCATGCGTCGGCGGTGCTTGCATCGGGTGGATTTTCGGTGGATGTCTCTGGCAAAGACGTGCGCAGCAATGGCCACAGGGATAATTTTGCATCTACTTCGAATAACCTGGCATCCACCGTGCAGTGGAGCAATGATTGGTTGCGCCTGGGGGCGCAAAGTGGGCGCCACATGGTGCAAAGCGGCTGGCCGGGTTCGCTGACGGCCGCGCAGTATGCGAGTGATCCGACCCATGCATCTTCCTTAGGCGATTTTGGCGTCGCCAAAAGTGAAAATACCGGGGTTTTTGCGGAGGCTGATATGGGTGATTGGCTGTTTGGTGCGGATGCCAATCAACGCAGCAAGCAAGTGCGCAGCGAAAACTGGGGTGCCTCGGCCGCTAATGTTATAGCGTCTAACGTGAATGTGCGTGCCCGTCATGAAGTGCGGGGGAAGTCGGTCGCGAATGCTTTGGTGCTAGGTTTGGACAATGGAAAGTGGGCCAACACCGTTATCGATTCCACGTACAAAACCATAGGCAGCTTCTCGGAATCGACTTCAACCGCCATTTATGTGACGGATGATCTGAGTTATGTGCCGAGTGGAACCCGTGTGAGTGCAGGGCTGCGCCAGGAGGTGGTGAAGAAGTTGGAGAGTTCTAGCGGGATGGGCTTGGATGAACATCCTGTGGCTTGGCAGATTGGAGTTAGTCAAGCGCTTGGGCAATCTGTCACCGCTTACGGGCATATGGCCACAAGTTATCGCTTGGCGACGGCGGACGAATACACCTATGTCAATACGGGCGTGATCTTGCAAACGCAGACCTCGCGTGACGTCGAGCTGGGGGCGCGTTGGGTTCAGGCGCTGAATAAGGTGGAATTGCGGTGGTTTCGTAGCGATCTCACGAATGAAATCGGGTTTGATAACGGTGCAAGCCCCAAGAGGAACGTCAATTTTGACCCCACCCGCCGCCAAGGACTGGAGTTGGAGGCCAAGCACAAGGTTGTGGACGCTTTGGACGTGCGTGCAACCGTCGCTGTGCGGGATGCCAAGTTCACAGCGGGTGCTTATGCGGGCAACGACATTGCCTTGGTTCCCCGCCAGACCGTGGCCTTGGGTGCCAACTGGCGCCCCATGTCAGGCCATGCGGTGGATGTGGGGGTGAACTGGGTTTCCAGTCAAAGCCCTACTTTTGACAACCAATGTTCCATGCCCGCATATTCGACGGTGGATGCGCGTTATGCCTACACTGCGGGAAAATTGGAGTTGGCGATTGGCGTGAAAAACCTGGGGGATGTGAAGTACTACACCCTTGCCTATGGCTGCGCGGGAGGTGTCACGACCTCCATTTATCCGGAAGCCGGACGTGCCGTGACTGCCTCGGTCCAAATGCGCTTTTGAAGTAGTCTTAGGCTGACACACACACACACACCAAGGCTACCCATGCGCCGCACCATCACCTGTCCCGCCATCCTCATCGCCGCCCCCGCCTCCGGCCAGGGCAAGACCACTGTGGCTTCGGCCCTGGCGCGTCTGCACACGCGCCAGGGGCGCCGGGTGCGCGTGTTCAAGTGCGGACCGGACTTTTTGGACCCCTATTGGCACACGCTGGCCAGCGGCGCGCCGGTGCACCAAATGGATTTGTGGATGACGGGGGAGGCGGATTGCCGGGCGCGGCTGGCGGCGGCGGCGCGGGAGGTGGATTTGATCATTGTGGAAGGGGTGATGGGCCTGTTCGATGGCGAGCCCAGCGCCGCTGACCTGGCGCAGCGCTTTGGCCTGCATGTGCTGGCCGTGATCGATGCCTCCGCCATGGCGGGCACCTTCGGCGCCTTGGCCTTCGGGCTGCAGCACTACCGCCCGGATATGCCCTGGGCCGGTGTGCTGGCCAACCGGGTTGCCAGCGAGCGCCATGCGGGCATGCTGAAAAACAGCGTGCGGGAGCCCGCGCAGTGGCTGGGCGCGGTGATGCGCAATCCGGCCATGGTCTTGCCGGAACGGCATTTGGGGCTCACCGTGGCCAGCGAGGTCACGGATGCGCTGGAGCGTCTGGATGCCGCGGCCGATGCGCTGGCCGCCACGCCTTTGGGGCAGATGACGCTGCTGGATTTGAAGCGCTGGGACGTGGACTTTGCAGTGTTGGAGCGCTCCCCGGAAAGTGGGCTGGCAGAGCGCTCTGCTTCGTGTCCTTCGCCCGCTTTGCGGGCTCCTCCTTGTACGGAGCAGAGCCCTCTGCCAGCCCACTTTCCTACCGTTAATGGAACCTCCCTGCACGGCACCCCCTTGCAAGGCACCACCATTGCCGTGGCCCGCGACGCGGCCTTTTGTTTCATTTACGCCGCCAACCTGGACTGCCTGCGGGAGTTGGGCGCGGAGTTGGTGTTCTTTTCGCCCTTGAATGACACAGCACTGCCTGCCTGCGACGCGCTGTGGCTGCCGGGGGGCTACCCCGAATTGCACGCCGAGCGCCTGGCTGCCAACACCGCCTTGCGCGACAGCGTGGCCGCGCATGTGGCGGCGGACAAGCCGGTGTGGGCCGAGTGCGGCGGCATGATGGTGCTGTTTGACACCTTGAGCACCGTGGACGGCCAGGTGCATGCGCAGTGGGGCGTGCTGCCCGGCACGGTCACCATGCAGAAAAAACTGGCGGGCCTGGGGCCTCAGCAATTGACGCTGGACAGTGGGCAGTTGCGCGGCCATACCTTCCACTATTCCACTACGGCGACCGCTTTGCAGGCGCACCACCGCACGGCGCGTCCGGGCTGTGAACCCGCGCCCGGAGTCGGTGAAGCCGTGTGGGCCTGTGGTTCGGTGCGGGCCAGCTACTTCCATGCCTGGTTTGCGTCCTCGCCGGATGCGACTGCCAGCCTGTTTTTGCCACAAGTTTTGCGGCGCGAGGTCTTGGACGACACACCCAGCGGAGCGCACGCATGAGCGCATCGTTGCTGGACTTCACCCTCGGCCCGCAGCGCATCGTCTGCATGACCGAGGAGACCACCGAGTGGCTGTACCTGCTGGGGCAGGAGCACCGCATTGTCGGTATTTCGGGTTACACCGTGCGGCCACGCCGGGCGCGCGACGAAAAGCCGCGGGTCAGCGCCTTCACCAGCGCCAAGATCGACAAGATTCTGGAACTGCAGCCCGATTGTGTGCTGGGTTTTTCCGACATGCAGGCCGACATTGCCGCCGAGCTGGTGCGCAAAGGGGTGCAGGTCACCATCTTCAACCAGCGCAGCATTGCCGAGATTTTTTCCATGCTGTTCCAGGTGGCGGCCATGGTGGGGCAGGGCGCACGGGGGCTGGCGTGGATCGAAGCGGCACAAGTGCGCTTGCGCGCTATGCAGGATGCCGTGGCGGTTCGGCTGGCAGCGGGCGCGCGGCGGCCGAAAGTGTTTTTCGAGGAATGGGATGTACCGCACATCAGCGCCATTCGCTGGGTGTCGGAGTTGATTGGTCTGGCCGGAGGCGAGGATTGTTTTGCGGAACTGGGGCAGGAGTCCTTAGGTAAGAACCGCATCATTGCCGATGGGGCCGAGATTGTGCGTCGCAACCCGGACATCCTGATCGGTTCCTGGTGCGGCAAGAAGTTTCGTCCCGAGCTGGTGGCAGCGCGCCCAGGCTGGGAACAGGTCAACGCGGTGCGCGACCGGCAGCTGTTTGAAATCAAATCCGCCGACATTTTGCAGCCCGGCCCCGCCGCGCTGACCGACGGCGTGGCGCAGTTGCACCGCATTTGTATGCAGTGGATGGACCGGTGTACCCCCATGCTTGCCACTGCCGGTGATGCACGTTCTGCCGAAGGGGTGGTATTGCCATGAGCGCCACGCCCCAAATTGCCCGCAGCGAATTCATTCTGGGCGGCCAAAAAAGCGGCAAGTCGCGTCGCGCCGAACTGCTGGCGCGCCAGTGGCTGGATGCCGATCCGGCCCACCGCGCCGTGCTGATTGCCACCGCCCAGCCCTGGGATGACGAGATGCGCCAGCGCATCGTCCGCCACCAGGCCGACCGCGCGGTGCGTGTGCCCGGCATGCACACCGTGGAGGAGCCTTTGCAGCTGGCGCAGGCGATTACGCAGCACAGCCGGGCCGACACGCTGGTGGTGGTGGACTGTCTCACGCTGTGGTTGACCAACAGCCTGATGCCCGCACCCGAGCAGTCGGCGCAGCCCCTGGGTGCGTCGGGCGATACAGACCCGGGTTTGCCCCAAATACACGAGTCAAATAGCCCGTTTCGGCATATGGAGACTGCGCAAGCAGCTCCTTTATTGATAGCAATAGCACAGGCCCCGGGGCCGGTCGTGCTGGTGGGCAACGAAATCGGCCTGGGGGTGATCCCGATGGGCGCGCAGGTGCGGGCCTTTGTGGACGCGCTGGGCAAGCTCAACCAGGACGTGGCGGCCACCTGTGAGCGCGTGACCCTGATGGTGGCGGGGCTGCCGCTGACATTGAAAGGCATGGCATGACGATAAATCTACCCAGCAGCCTTCGTGAGCTATGGAACTGGCCAGGAGGCGAGGCGGCAGGGCGTTCTGCGCAGGTAAAGGAGGAGCCCGCAAAGCGGGCGGGGGACACGGAGCAGAACGGCCTGCCGCCTCGCCTCCTGGCAGCGCTAACGTGTACCTTCGCGCTCACGGTTACGTACCTATTCGCCGGTGCCGCCCATGCCCTGCAGCTCACCGATGACCGGGGTGTGGTCGTCACCCTTGCGCAGCCGCCTCAGCGCATCGTCAGCCTGTTGCCGTCCTTGACGGAGACCGTGTGTGCGCTGGACCAGTGCCAGCGGCTGGTGGGGGTGGACCGTTACTCCGATTTTCCGGCCAGTGTGCGGGCCTTGCCCCAGGTGGGCGGAGGGTTGGACCCGAATATCGAAGCCATCGTGGCGCTCAAACCCGATGTGGTGCTGGTGGCCACCTCGTCGCGCGCCAGCGAGCGCCTGCGGGGCTTAGGTCTAGCGGTGGTGGCTCTGGAGCCCAAGACCTATGCCGATGTGCAGCGCGTCATGCTCAAGCTGGGGCAGTTGCTGGGGGTGGCGGACGCCCAGCGCATCTGGCGCGCCATCGATGCCGGTGTGTCGGCGGCGGCCCAGTCGCTGCCCGCCAGCGTGCGGGGCACACGGGTGTACTTTGAAGTGAACCCCGGACCTTACGGGGCAGGGGAGTTGTCTTTTATCGGCGAAACACTGACCCGACTGGGCGTGAAAAATATTTTGCCCGCCAAGCTGGGTCCGTTCCCCAAGCTCAACCCGGAGTACATCGTGCGCGCCAACCCGGACGTGATCATGATCGGCCAGCGCTCCGAAGACGGCCTGGCCCAGCGCCCCGGCTGGAGCGGCATCCGCGCCTTGCGCGAGCTGCGGGTGTGTGTGTTCCCCACCGAACAGGCCAATACCCTGGTGCGCCCCGGTCCCCGCATGGCCGAAGGGGCACGCCTGATGGCGCAATGCTTGAGCGCCAAGGCGCCTAAAAACCCCGCCGCGGGAACCCAGCCTTGAACCTGCGCCGCGCCTCCTTTTTAGCCTGGGCACTGCTAGGCATCAGCCTGGCGCTGGTGTTGTTGGGCGTGTGTGTGGGCAGCACCGGGTTGGAGAACCTGGTGACACCCTTGCTCAACCCCTTGCAGGACCCCGATGCCTACGCCATGGCGCGGCAAATCGTCTGGGAGATTCGCCTGCCGCGCACCCTGGGTGCCTGGGCGGCGGGCGCCTTGCTGGGGCTGGCCGGTGCGGTGGCGCAGGGCCTGTTTCGCAACCCGCTTGCCGACCCGTACTTGCTGGGAAGCGCTTCGGGCGCTTCATTGGGCGTGGCACTGGCACTGGTGGCCATGGGCGGGGGAGGCGGCATGTTGGGCGGCAGCATGATGAATGGCGGGGAGGTGGTCAGCGTGTTTTCCAGCAGCGTGCTGGTGCGCCTGGGCCTGACCGGTGCGGCTTTTGCCGGTGCGGTGCTGGCGGTGTTGCTGACGCTGGCCTTGTCGCGTGGGGTGCAGCACACGCTGCGCCTGTTGCTGGCCGGGGTGGTGGTAGGTGTGGTGCTCGGCGCCATGACCCACATGGTGCTGCTGTTCTCGCCCGATTCGCTGCAGGCCATGCAGGCCTTTATGCTGGGGTCCACCAGCTTTGTCGGCTGGACGGCCTGCCTGCTGATGGTGGCGGTGTGGGGCGTGTGTGTGGTCGCGGGGGGCTTGCTGGGCCGGGTGCTGGATGGCCTGAGCCTGGGCGAATCCACCGCCCACAGCCTGGGCCTGCCGCTGGCGCCCTTGCGCATTGCTCTGGTGGCGGTGCTGGCGCTGGCCACCGGGACCGCAGTGGCGCAAACCGGTCTGATTGCTTTTGTGGGGCTGGCCGCGCCGCACCTGGTGCGCTCGGTCATCCAGTGCACGCATGGCCGCCTGATCTGGGTCTCCAGCCTGATGGGCGGCGCCTTGTTGATGGGCGCAGACACCCTGGCGCGCTGGCTGATTGCGCCGCAAGAACTGCCGGTGGGCGTGCTCACCGCCGTACTGGGTGGCGGCTACCTGCTGTGGTTGATGCACCGCGGCAACCCTTCTGGCAAGGGGGCATGAACATGACTTTTGCTACACATTCGATAGCTGTCTGCGCACATTCCATCAGGGCTAGCCTCGGAAATGGTGCTACAAAAGCCGAGGTGCTGCACGGCATCGATCTGAACCTGCCCGTCGGCCGCTGGACCAGCATCGTCGGCCCCAACGGCGCGGGCAAGTCAACCCTGCTCAAGGTGCTGGCGGGCTTGCTGCCGCACAGCGGCACGGTGGATTTGCTGGGCCAGCCGCTGCACAGTTTGCCCAACCGCACACGCGCCCGGCAACTGGCGTGGCTGGGGCAAAACGAATCCTCGGGGGATGACCTCACCGTGTTGGACGTGGCCATGCTGGGGCGCCTGCCGCACCAGCCCTGGCTGGCGGCGCCCAGCGCGGCCGACCATGCGGCGGTGGAGCAAGCCCTCCAAGCCACGCAAGCCTGGGACTGGCGTGGCCGCAGCCTGGGCCAGCTTTCGGGCGGCGAGCGCCAGCGCGTGCTGCTGGCCCGTGCGCTGGCAGTGCAGGCGCAGGTGCTGCTGATGGACGAGCCGCTGGCCAATCTGGACCCACCGCACCAGGCCGACTGGCTGGAGCTGGTGCAAGCCCTGGTGGCCGAGGGCAAAACCGTGGTCAGCGTGTTACATGAAATTTCGATGGCCTTGCATGCAGACGAGATGGTGGTGATGGCGCAGGGGCGCGTCACGCACCAGGGCGCGTGTGCCGATGCCGCTACCCACCGGGCGCTGGAAGCCGTATTTGACCAGCGCATTGCGATCCGTGCCGTGGACGACCAGTGGGTGGCGATGCCACGCGGGCGCGGCAAGGAGCGTCGCAATTAGGCCTTCCGGACTCTCATTTTTGTGTTTAACTTATTGACCCCATTCTGAGGAATTTTGATGCATATCGAAGCTGGGCATTTGGCCCACCCCCCATTGCTTGTGACCGCCTCGGTGGTCGTGGGTGCCGCCTGATGGGCGCGGGCACCGTCTGGTTTGTGGGCGCCGGTCCGGGCGACCCTGAGCTCATCACCGTCAAAGGCCGGGGCTTGGTGGAGCGCGCGGGCGCCATTTTGTTTGCCGGCTCTTTGGTCAGCGAAGCCGCCATGCGCTGGGCGCCCGCAGGCTGTGTGATCGCCGACAGCAAGGACATGACGCTGGAAGAGATGTCGGCCTGGCTGGTGGAGCAGGCCGCGCGCTGCGACACCGTGGTGCGCCTGCAAACCGGTGACCCCGGCCTGTATGGCGCCTTGATTGAGCTGGTGCAGCCGCTGGACGCCGCCGGTGTGCCGGTGCAGGTGGTGCCAGGGGTATCGTCCGCCATGGCTTCGGCGGCGGCGGCGGTCGAGAGCCTGACCTTGCCCGAAGTGACCCAAACCGTGATCTTTACCCGCATGGAAGGGCGCACCCCCATGCCCGAAGGCGAATCGCTGGAAGCGCTGGCCTCGCACCACAGCACGCTGTGCATCTTTTTGAGCATCACCCTCATGGGCAAGGTCACCGCCGCACTGTCGGCGGCTGGCTGGTCACCCGACGCGCCGGTGGTGGTGGTGCACAAAGCGAGTTGGCCGGGTGAAGAAAAAATCGTGCGCGGCACGGTGGCCACCATCCAGGGCCTGTGCCGCGAGGCCAAGCTGGTGAGCCAGTCCATGATCATCGCCAGCCCGACCCTGGGGTCGCGCCAGTGGACCACGCTGGCCAAATCCAAACTCTACGACGCCAGTTTCACGCACCGGTTCCGGCGCGCCAGCGTCCCCGCATCCACCCTGACCCACGATACCCAGGACAATCCATGACCACTGAGACCATTTTGCTGGTGGGCCACGGCTCACGCGAAAAATCCGGCAACGACGAAATCCTGGCCTTTGCCGCGCAGTGGCGCGAGCGCCAGCCGAACTGGTCGATCGAGGTCTGCTTCATCGAGTTCTCGGAGATCACCATGGGCGAAGGCCTGCGCCGCGCCGCCACCCACGCCCGCCGCGTGATTGTGGTGCCGCTGATTCTGAATGCCGCAGGCCATGTGAAGATGGACATTCCGCAGGCCATTGACGCGGCGCGGCTGAAGTTTCCGCAGGTGCAGTTTCTGTACACCCCGCAGCTGACGGCCTGCGACCAGCTGCTGAGTGTGGTCAAACGCCGCCTCAAGTCCGCCATGCAAACCCTGGACATGCCGGACCCCAGCACCACCGGCGTGGTGCTCTTGGGGCGCGGCTCCTCGGACCGGCATGCCAATGGCGAGATGGCCAAAATGGCGCGCTGGGTGATGGAAGAAACCGACCACGAGCTGGTGGATGTGGCCTTTACCGGCATCACCCACCCCCGGCTGGAAAAAGCGGTGCAGCGCCAGAGCCTGTTGGGCATGACCCAGGTGGTGGTTTTGCCCTACTACCTGTTCAACGGCACGCTGGTGGCGCGCATCCAGCGCCAGGTGGAACACCTGAAAGCCCAGTACCCCACCATCCGCTTCACCTCAACCGATTATTTCGGTTTTGAGTGCGAGATTTTTGAGGTGCTGGAGCAGCGCGTGCTGGATGTGAAACGCGGCGCACCCGAAGCCCTGATGCCCTGCGACGGCTGCAAGTTTCGTGCGTTTGCGGTGGAGCACGGCCAAGGCGGCCACCACCATGATGACGACCTGCCGCACAGCCACGACCATGCGCATGATCACGACCATGAACATGCCCACGAACATCCGCATAATCAGGCCCATCCGCATGACCACGGCCATGGCCATGCGCATCCCCACGACCACGATCATTCCCCTACAGGAGTCCTGCCATGACCCACGCTGCCGCCAATGTCGTTACCGAGCAACTCACTGCCGCCGGGCGTGCCATTGAGCACGATTCATTCGCCGTGATCGACCGCGAGGCCGGCCCCTACACCTATGCCCCCGAGCAGTGGCCCATCGTGCGCCGCATGATCCACGCCAACGCCGATTTTGATTTCAACGGCCTGACCGAATTCCACCCCGACGCGGTAGCCGCCGGGCTGGCCGCGATTGCCGGGCGCGCCACCCGGGTGGTGGCCGATGTGGAGATGATTTGTGTCGGCCTGTCCGCCCCGCGTTTGGCGCATTTTGGCATCACCACCCACCAGTTCATCAGCGACCCCGATGTGATTGAATTGGCCAAGGCCGAAAACACCACCCGTGCGGTGCAGGCCATGCGCAAGGCGCACCGCCTGGGTTTGCTGGACGGCGCCATTGTCGGCATCGGCAACGCGCCCACCGCCTTGATTGAATTGGTGCGCCTGATCCGGCAAGAGGGCGCCCGTCCGGCGCTGGTGGTGGGCATGCCGGTGGGTTTTGTCTCGGCGGCGGAGTCCAAGGATTTGATGGCCTTGGAGGCTGAGGTGCCCTGGATCGTGATCCGCGGCCGCAAGGGCGGCTCCACCCTGGTGGTGGCCGCCATCCACGCCCTGCTGGGGCTGGCCGAAGCGCAAGAATTGGCCAAGGAACAGGCCGCATGATGGAAAAAGACGCGCCACGCGGCACCCGCACCGGTTTCACCACCGGCGCGTGTTCGGCTGCTGCTGCGCGGGCGGCCGTCATCGGCCTGGTCACCGGTCAGGTGCCCGAACAGGTGGAATGCCTGCTGCCCAATGGCGACCTGGTGCGTTTTGCCGTGCAGGATGGCCGTGTGCAGGGCCAGGCGGCCCATGCCATGGTCATCAAAGACGCGGGCGACGACCCGGATTGCACCGACAAAGCCCACCTGACTGCCGATGTGCGCCTGCTGCCCAGCCAGCCGGGCCAGGTGCTACTGGGCGGTGGTGTGGGTGTGGGCACGGTCACCATGCAGGGCCTGGGGCTGACGGTGGGTGGCCCGGCCATCAACCCTGTGCCCCGGCGCAATATCGAAGCCAATGTGCGTGCTGCGGGTGCGGCATTGCTGGATGAGGTCGGCTTGGAGGTGACGATTTCCGTGCCCCAAGGCGAGCAAATGGCCAAAAAAACCACCAATGCCCGTTTGGGGATCTTGGGCGGCATTTCCATTTTGGGCACCACCGGCATCGTCAAGCCCTATTCCACCGCCGCTTACCGCGCCAGCGTGGTGCAGGGCGTGCATGTGGCGGGCACCTTGCCACACGGCGTGGTGGTGCTGACCACCGGCGGGCGTACCGAGAAATTTGTGATGGAAGAGCTGCCGCATCTGCCCGAAGCGGCCTTTGTGCAGATGGGCGACTTTTTGCGTTACGCCATGGGTGCGGCGGTCAAGGCCGGTTTGAAGCAGGTGGTGATTGGCGGCATGGTGGGCAAGCTCACCAAAATCGCGCAGGGTGAAACCATCACCCACGCGGGCCGGGCCGATGTCAACACCGGCTTGCTGGCCGATCTGGCAGCCGAGTTGGGCGCGCCCGCCGAGGTGTGTGAAGACATTCGCAATGCCAAGACCGCCCGCTACGCCGGTGAGCGCATGGACGCGCTGGGCCTGGGGCTGGCCTTCCACACGGCGCTGGCGCAACGGGTGGTGAAAACTTTGCGGGAACGTTACCCCGACCCATTTGAATTGAAAGTGCTGGTCTGCGACTTTGATGGCCGCAAGATCACGGAGTCTGCATGAACACTGAAGCGATGAACCTACCCCAAAAATGCCGCATCCTGGGGGTGCTGGACGACGGCGTTGCCAGCCTGGGCCAAAACGCGCTGGCCCATCTGGCGCAAGCCCAACTGGTCATCGGTGGTGGCCGCACGCTGCAACTGTTGGCGCAGCACCTGGCACCCGACGCCCAACAGCGCGACCTGACCGGCGCCATGTCGCAGGTGCCCGAGTGGATTCGCGCCGCCCAGGCCCTGGGGCAGCGCGTGGTGGTGCTGGCCACCGGCGACCCGTTGTGCTACGGCATCGCGGCCTTCCTGCAGTCGCGTCTGTGCATTGAAGCGATTGAGGTCATTCCCAATGTTTCCACCCTGCAACTGGCCTGCGCCCGGCTGGGCTTGCCGTGGCAGGACATGAAGTTTTCTTCCGTGCACAGCAAGGACGCTGGCGACTGGGTGGCCGGGTCCGACCCCAGCCACGGGCTGTACGGCCTGCTGCGCGACATTCGCCAGCATGACCGCCTGGCCGTGCTGACCAGCCCGTTCAATACGCCGGACCGTATCGCCCGCATGCTGGTGGCCGAAGGCCTGGCGGATGACTTCGAGATGGCGGTGGCCGAGCGCCTGTGCCAGCCCGAGGAGCGCATCGTCAGCGGCTTTGGCATCCAGGCCGCCACACAAATGCCGTTTGCGGAACTGAATGTGGTGCTGCTGTGGCGCAGCACGCTGCGCAAGTCCGAGGTCTTGTTTGGCCTGCCGGATGCCAGCTTTGCGCAGCGCCACCCGGAAAAGGGCCTGATCACCAAGAACGAGGTGCGCGCGGTGTCATTGGCGCGTATGCAACTGCGCTCCGACAGTGTGGTTTGGGACATTGGCGCGGGTTCCGGTTCGGTGGGGCTGGAAGCGGCGCGCCTGTGCCGCATGGGCCATGTGTATGCCATTGAGAAAAACGTCGATGACTGCACCAACGTGCTGCAAAACCGCCTGACCATGGGCCTCAGCAACCACACGCTGGTGCATGGCAAGGCGCCGGAAGGTCTGGCGGCCTGGGCCGACCCGGACGCGGTGTTCATCGGCGGCTCGGGTGGTGAACTCACCGAGCTGATCACCCTGATTTTGCAGCGCCTGAAACCCGGCGGCTGGCTGGTGATGAACTTTGTGACGCTGGAAAATCTGAGCGCGGCGGTGGAAACCGCCAAGGCCCTGGGCGCGCACTGGGACGTGCTGCAATTGCAGGCCGCGCGCAGCAAACCCATCTTGCACATGAACCGCATGGCGGCTGAAAACCCGGTGTGGATTGTGTGTGCCACAGCAGGCACCGCAAATGAAGCAGGAATACAAAATGACTAAGCCCGGCACCCTCCATGGCGTGTCTTTAGGGCCGGGTGACCCCGGTCTGATCACGCGCCGCGCCTGGGCCTTGCTGGAGCGCACCGACACCGTGTGGACCTACCCGGTGCGCAGCCTGCGCAAGGATAGCTACGCGCTCGACATTGCGGTGCGGGCCGGCCTGGCCTTGCCCACGCAACACCAATCGCTGCTGTTTCCCATGACGCACGACGCCGAAAAGTTGGCCCGCCACTGGCTCAAGGCGGCAGAAACCGTGCGTGACTTGCTGGCCACCGGCCGGGACGTGTTGTTTCTGGTGGAGGGCGACGCCTCCACCTACGCCAGCTTTTGTTACCTGGCGCGGGTGCTGCGCGAGTTGGAGCCTGCGGCCCTGGTGGACATCGTGCCCGGCGTCAACTCCTTCAACGCCGCCTGTGCGCAATTGCAAATTCCGCTGTCCGAACAGGACGACACCATCGCCATCGTGCCTGCCGCCTACGGTATTGCGGCGGTGGAGAAGATGCTGGACGACTTTGACACCCTGGTGCTGATGAAGGTCAAACCCCTGCTGGACGACCTGATTGACCTGCTGGAGCGCCGGGGCCTGCTGGAGCACAGCCGCTTCATCGAAAAAGCCGGCTCACCCGTGGAGCGTATCGTGCACAAGGTGGCCGAACTCAAGGGCAGCAAGGTCAACTACCTGTCGCTCTTGCTGGTGAAAAACCCGAACCGCGAACGCGGCGAGATGGTCCGCGGCTGCCGTAAAAAAACCACCACCGAACTGGAAGAGGAAACCCAGGAATGAGCAGTACCACCCCGTCAGACACCGCACCGGCCCAGGAGGGTGCCGTGCGCGTGGTGCTGATTGCCATCACCAAACACGGTGCACAGCAAACCGCCGAGCTGGCACGCCAGTTGCCTGCCGCCAGCATTTGTGTGGCCGACAAGTTTGCACCGCTGATGGCCGGTTTGGCCAACCCGGTGCGCGCTTACAGCGGCGCGTTCCGTGACGAAATTGCGCAGTTGTTCGCGGATTTTGACCAACTGGTGTTTTTTGTTTCGCTCGGTGCGGTGGTGCGCCTGATTGCGCCGCACATGAAAAACAAGGACGAAGACCCCGGCGTGCTGGTGGTGGACGACGCCGGGCAATTCGTCATTCCCGTGTTGTCGGGTCATGTGGGTGGCGCCAACGCCATGGCAGAACAGATCGCCGCCTTGCTGGGCGGCACGGCGGTGTTGACCACCGCGTCGGACGTGGGCAAGACCATTGCGGTGGATATTCTGGGCCGCGAACTGGGCTGGAAGGTGGAGTGCCCCAAGATCAACATCACCCGCGTGTCGGCCGCCGTGGTCAATGAAGAGCCGGTGGCCGTGGTGCAGGAGGCCGGCAGCCCGCACTGGTGGACCCGGCCCACGCCGTTGCCTGCCAGCATCCACAGGTTCACCCGTTTGGAAGATGTGGACCTGGAGCGCTTCAAGGCCGTGTTGTGGATCACCCATGCCGAGGTCACGCCCGAGCGCTGGGCGCAACTCCATGAGCGCCTGGTGGTGTACCGCCCACCGCAGGGGCAGGGTGTATGAGCATAGTGCGCAGCACGGAGGTGCTCCAGTGAGCCAGGCGATGATGCAAGTGGCTGTCGGCCTGGGGTGCGACCGGGGTACGCCGCTGGCCACACTGCAGCGCGCCTTGAGCGAGGCCTTGGCGCAGGTGGGCGTCGGGCAGTCGCAAGTGGCGGCAGTGGCCAGCATCACCCTCAAGGCCGATGAGCCGGGCCTGCTGGCGCTGGCACGCGAGTTGGGCTGGAGTTTGGCGTTTTACACGCCCGAGGTCTTGGCCGCCGTAGCGGTGCCCAACCCGTCCGAAACCGTGCGCAAATATACTGGCAGCCCCTCGGTGAGCGAAGCCGCGGCCTTGATGGCCGGTGCGGCACTGGCTGGGCTGGCACAGGCCCTGCCCATGCAGGCGCTGCTGGTCGAAAAATACAAATGCCGTGGCACGGATGGGCGCAACGCCACGGTTTCCATAGCCCGTTGTGATAGTTTTTCCCTGTGATTTTTGTCAGTTTTTTAACCCTGAAATGGAGCAAACCATGAACGCATCTTCTGCCACTTCCCCCGCGCTGCCTGCAAGCACGAGCGCCACCCGCAGTCTCTTGCTGCAACTCGCCGCAGGTGCCGCATTGGGCCTGGTCGTTCTGTATGGCGTGGCGTTCTCCGAGAGTTCGCTGGCCCACAACGCCGCACACGATGTGCGCCACATCACGGTGAAACCCTGCCACTGAACCGGGAGCCCGGCATGATTTTTCAACGTTTGATCTGGGCCGCACTGGCGGCGGCCCTGCTGGTGGGCAGTGTGCAAACCGGCGTACAGCGCTGGCAGGCCGCACCGCTGATTTTGTCGGCCGAGGTGTATGAGGACCAGAAGGCCGAAGCGCCCGCACCGTCCGAAGCGCTGACGGCCCACACCCATGCCGAAGGTGCTGCACCCGAGCATGCGCATGACCATGGCTCCGCCCAGGAGTGGGCGCCTGAAAACGGCTTCGAACGCACCGTCTGGACCTGGGTTGCCAATGTCCTGCACGCTTTCAGCATGGCGCTGCTGGTGTTTGCGGTGATGGGGCTGTACCTGTACCGGCGTGGCGCGGCCCTGGCCTCCTTGCCCCTGGCGGGACTGGTGGCGGCAGCCGGGTGGCTCAGTTTCCATTTCTGGCCTTCGCTGGGGCTGCATGCGGAAATTCCTGGCATGGACGCAGCGCCCCTGCAGGCGCGCCAAGCCTGGTGGATGCTGGCCGTGGGCAGCGCGGCATTGGCTTGTGCGGTGCTGGGTTTTGCCCGTGCACCCTGGCGCTGGGCCGTGGCACCCGCACTGCTGGCCTTGCCGTTTGCCGTGGGTGCGCCGCACTTGGCCGGTGATGCGCTGGGCGGTTTTGGCCCCGAGGCGCACGCGGCGCTGGAGCAATTGGGCCAGCAGTTTGTCTCTGCAACCCATTGGGTGGCGCTGTCGTTTTGGGTCTGTATGGGTGTGGCCTGCGGGCTGGCGTTTCAACGCTGGTTGCGCCCGGCGCTGTTGGCCGCTTTTGAACAGAACAAGCCGGTGACGGCAACTCCCGCAGGTGTGAATCCATGAGTGCTTCTGAAGGAAAAATCATGCTGGTGGGCATTGGCCCCGGCAATGTGGACCACATGACGCAGCGCGCCCGCGCTGCCATTGCGGAAGCGGATGTGGTGGTGGGCTATGTCACCTACATCAAGCTGGTGGCCGATTTGCTGGAAGGCAAAGAAGTCATCCGCAAGGGCATGACCGAAGAGCTGGACCGCGCCGTGCACGCATTGGAGCGGGCCCGCGAAGGCAAAAAGGTCGCCCTCATCTCCAGCGGCGACGCCGGGGTGTATGGCATGGCCGGGCCTACTTATGAGGTGCTGTTCCAGGCGGGCTGGACGCCGGAGACGGATGTCGAAGTGGAGGTGATTCCGGGCGCCTCGGCCATCAACGCCTGCGCTTCGCTGGTGGGGGCGCCGCTGACGCACGATTTCTGCTCCATTTCCCTGTCGGACTTGCTGACGCCCTGGCCCGCCATTGCGCGCCGCCTGGACGCCGTGGCGGCGGCGGACTTTGTGGTGGCCTTGTACAACCCCAAGAGCGGTCGGCGCACCCAGCAGATACAGCAGGCGCAAAAGCTGTTTTTGCGCCACCGCAGGCCGGATACGCCGGTGGTGGTGGTCAAGTCGGCTTACCGACGGCGCCAGAACATCGAGTTCACCACGCTGGACAAGATGAGTGATTGCGACATCGGCATGCTGAGTACGGTGTTGATCGGCAACAGCCACACCTTTGTGCGCGACGGCCTGATGATCACCCCGCGCGGCTACGACAACAAGTACGAGCTGGCTGGCGACGGCAGCACACGGGAAGGTGAAAAACGCGGGCGATCCCTGTCCACCGGCCTGGCAGGCTGGACCGAGAACCTGCGCCTGGACCATGCCGAGGGGGAAAGCATTGCCGAGCTGGCGCTGCGCCACCAATTGCCCGCCGACTACATCGAGATGGTGCTGAACGCGCCCGCCGACGAAGAGGACGATGTCGCGCTGGAGTCCGAGGAATGAACCTGGTGGAAAAACCCAAGATTGGCGCCTACAAGCGCCACCTGCTGGTTTGCACCGGCCCGCGCTGCACCCAGGACGGTGCATCGCAGGCCTTGTTCGACAGCCTGGGCGACAAATTCAAAGCCGCCGGGCTGCACGACGGGGAGATGCGTGTCAAGCGCAGCCGCGTCAGTTGCTTTGCCGCCTGCAAGGGCGGCCCGGTGATGTGTGTGCAGCCTGACGGCACCTGGTACTACAACGTGACGCCCGCCAACATGGACCGCATCATCGACCAGCACCTGGTCGGCGGTGCGCCGGTGGCGGATTTGGTATTCCACCAGGGACCGGGAGACTGTGATGCGTGACGCGAATACTTCAACTGGCCAGGGTTTTGTGTCCATCGTCGGCGCGGGCCCCGGCCCGGCCGATTTGATGACCCTGCGGGCGCTGGACCGGCTGCAACGCGCTGAGGTGGTGGTGCACGACCGCCTGATCGCGCCCGAGGTGCTGGACCTGATCCCGCAGAGCGCCCAGCGCGTCTACGTGGGCAAGGCCGTGGGCAACCACGCCGTGCCGCAAGAAGGCATTCACACCCTGCTGGTGGAACACGCCCAGCTGGGCAAACGCGTGGTGCGGCTCAAGGGCGGCGATCCTTTTGTGTTCGGGCGCGGCGGCGAAGAGGTGCAAGCCCTGCAGGCGGCGGGCATTGCGTTTGAGGTGGTGCCCGGCGTGACGGCGGCCAGTGGCTGCTCGGCCTCGGCGGGCATTCCCCTGACCCACCGCGACATGGCGGGAAGCTGTGTGTTCTTGCCCGGCCACCTGGCCGACGACAATGCCACGCACGACTGGGCCGCCTTGGCACGCCCCGGCCAGACGCGGGTGTTTTACATGGGGGTGCAGCGCCTGCCCCATATTGCCCAGCAACTCATCAGCCACGGCCTGGCGCCGGATACACCCGCCGCCATCGTGCGCGACGGCACCCGCGCCACGCAAACCGTGATCGCCTGCAGCCTGACCCGGCTGGTGGAACTGGCGCCTGCCTACGGTCCCCAGCCGGGCTTGCTCATCATTGGCGAGACGGTGCAACTCAGTCCTGACTACCAGGCAGTTTGATCGGAAGCTCATGCCAAGTTTGAACATCGCAAAGCTGAGATTGCGGGACTATCGCTGCTTCGATGCGATTGATGTGGAATTTCACGAACAGCTCACCGTACTTGTTGCTTCCAATGGTGTGGGCAAGACTTCCATTCTGGACGCCATTGCTGTGGCCTTTGGTCCTTATATCGGGGCCTTTGACGAGGCCACGGGAAAGCACTTTGAACCAAGCGACATACGTCTGGTGCGCGTTCGCGAGACGGCCAGCAATGAAATGGAATATGCAGCCAAAGGTGTGCGTTTGGAAGCCACAGGATTCATCCCCGGCAGCATGTTCGACGAGTTGGGTGAAGACGCGCCGACGGTGTGGAAACGTGCTCTAAGCGGCCCCACCAAGGCAAAGACCACGATGAAGGACGCCAAGGAATTGGGCGACTATGGCAAGCGTCAACAAGACGCTGTGCGCACACCCGGAGCGGATCCTACGCTGCCTTTGCTGGCGTACTACGGCACAGGTAGATTGTGGCAACAAAAGAAACTCATGGAAGGCAAGCTGCCACGCACCTCGCGCACCATTGGCTATGCCGATTGCCTTGATCCTGCATCAAGCTACAAGTCATTCGTCGCGTGGTTTCGTTACTGGAGCACCAACGCCTTCAAAGGGCAACTGGATGCCAGCAAGGCCGGTCTTGCTTACGAGGCAACCGAGTTTGACCATTACATCGAGTCCGTAAGCGGCGCAGTCAATACCTGTCTGGCTGCGGCCAAATGGAAAAATATTGCCTACTCCCTGTCACGCGAAGAACTCGTGGCACACCACGACCAATACGGCGAATTGCCCGTTGAACTGCTGAGTGACGGCATTCGCAACATGATTGGCATGGTGGCTGACATTGCCTTTCGTGCTACCAAGCTAAATCCGCAGTTCGGTAGCGATGCCGCCAAAAAGACACCCGGTATTGTGCTGATTGACGAAGTGGACATGCACCTGCACCCGCAATGGCAGCAAGTTGTGCTGCAAAGTCTGACGGCTGCGTTTCCCATGTTGCAGTTCATCGTCACCACCCACAGCCCGCAAGTGCTCAGCACCGTCCGGCGTGAGTGCATTCGTGTCATTCGGAAAACCGAAGAGGGATACGAGGCGCAGATGCCTTCCATGAGTCCTCTGGCCCGTGAAGCGGGTGATGCATTGGCTTATGTGATGGATACGCACGCGCAGCCGCAGATGCCTTTGCTGGAAGAGGTTCGTCAGTACGAACAGCTCGTCAGAGCCGGGCAGGAAGAGACCGATGTGGCACGCCTGGTGCGTCAGCGGCTGGACGTTGCGGGGTATGAAATCCCGGAAAGCAGCCTTGTCACTTGGCGCTTTCTCGCTTCACGCAACATGCGTTCGGGAGTGTGAAGCATGGTTGAGTTGCAACACCGTGCCGCCATCCCCTTTGAGCTGCACAGTTTCCTGCAAGCGCATCCCCGTGCCGGAGTGGCCGCCTTTGATAGCATGGAATTTCAGCTTGCCAAGCGGGCGGTTAGAGCCGCGCTCAACACAGATCAGAACGGGCTCTGCGTTTACTGCGAACGCAGGCTGGCGGCTGACGAGGGTCAGCTAGAGCACATCAAACCCAAGGGCGGGCCGAATGCGCACCCCTTGCTGTGCTTTACCTATACGAACTTTGCCCATGGCTGCATCAACGACCGCACCTGCGGCCAGAAGAAAAAGAATGGCCTTTTACCCATTGAACCCGGCCCTAATTGCAATGCAGACTGGACGCTTTCGACCGATGGCGCCATCGAACCCACGAGCAATCAGACCCGAGCCCGCAAGCATGCCGTCCGGCAAACGCGCGACATGCTGGGCTTGAACAACGCTGCACTGATGCTCGAACGCAGGAGATTTCTGGACGCTTTTGTCAGGGTTTTGCGAGAAACTCCAAATGACAGCCACCAATTTTTGGGCCTTGTGCCTTTTCGCCACATTCTTGGCACGGTTTTGTGAATACCCCTTTCAAAAGTTCCCTCATGCAAATTGAAACTCCCCCCTCGGTCAAGCCCTACGACAAAGCCGAGGGCGAGCGCCGGGGCCTGGTCATCGTCAACACCGGCGACGGCAAAGGCAAGAGCACCGCAGCTTTCGGCCTGGCCCTGCGCGCGCACGGGCGCGGCAAGGCGGTCAGGATTTTCCAGTTCATGAAGGTGCCCAGCGCCCGTTTTGGTGAGCACCGCATGTTCGAGCAACTGGGGATTCCCATTGAAGGCCTGGGCGACGGTTTCAGCTGGAAAAGCCAGGACCTGGAGCATTCGGCCGAACTGGCGCGGCTGGGTTGGCAAAAGGCCAAAGCGGCCATTCTGAGCGGTGACTACTTCATGGTCACCCTCGATGAAATCACCTACCCGCTGATCTACGGCTGGATGCCGCTGGACGACGTGCTGGAGACCCTGCGCAGCCGCCCCAGCCAGGTGCATGTGGTGCTGACCGGGCGGCGCTGCCCACCCGAGATCATTGAACTGGCCGACACCGTGACCGAAATGACCCTGATCAAACACGCCTTCAAAGCGGGTATCCCAGCGCAACGTGGCATCGAAGACTGATTCCCAGGAAGACACCAGCATGAACACCTCCAGCACCCACACCCCGGCACCCGAGCAGACCCTGCATTTCCACGCCCCCCACAAGTCCCCCGCCGCGCGCCACGCAGTGGCCCAGCGGGTGTGGACGGTGGAAGAGGTGCAGGCACTCCTGGAGATGCCGTTTTCCGACCTGATTTTTCAGGCCCAGACGGTGCACCGCGCCCACTTTGACCCGCAGCTGGTGGAGTTGGCCACACTCCTGTCGGTGAAAACCGGCGGCTGCCCAGAAGACTGCGGCTACTGCCCGCAGTCGGTGCACTTTGACACCGGTGTCGAGGCCGGCAAACTCATGGGTGTGGACGCGGTGCGCAGCGCCGCCCTGGAGGCCAAGGCGGCGGGCGCCACGCGTTTTTGCATGGGTGCCGCCTGGCGCGCTCCCAAGGACCGCGACGTGGAGGCCGTGGCCGAGTTGGTCAAGGCGGTGAAGGGCACCGGGCTGGAAGCCTGCTGCACCCTGGGCATGCTGGCCGAGGGCCATGCCGAGATCCTGCGCGATGCGGGGCTGGACTACTACAACCACAACCTGGACAGCGCCCCCGACTTCTACGGCGACGTCATCACCACCCGCGACTTCCAGGACCGCCTGGACACCCTGGTGCGCGTGCGCAACGCGGGTGTCAGCGTGTGCTGCGGCGGCATTGTGGGCATGGGCGAGTCGCGTCTGCAGCGCGCCGGCCTGATTGCCGAGCTGGCCAACCTGGCGCCGTACCCCGAGTCGGTGCCGATCAACCATTTGGTGAAGGTGGAAGGCACACCGCTGGCCGATCAGCCCGACTTGGACCCGCTGGAATTCGTGCGCACCATTGCCGTGGCGCGCATCACCATGCCCAAGGCACGGGTGCGCCTGTCGGCCGGGCGCCAAAGCATGGGCGACGCGGTGCAAGCCCTGTGCTTTGTGGCCGGCGCCAATTCCATTTTTTATGGTGACAAGCTGCTCACCACGCCCAACCCCCAGGGCAATGCCGATTTGGAACTGCTGGCGCGCCTGGGTCTGAAGACCGGCCACCCGATGCCCCGCGACTGATACCCAGACGAGCCACCTTGGATTTTCTGGTCCCGATTTTTTCGCCCTGGAGTGCGCAGGCCTTGCCCGCCTGGGGCCTGGGCCTGGCCGTGCTGGTGGCGCTGGGGGTGGACCGCTGGCTGGGCGAACCCCCGGTACGCTTGCACCCCGTGGTATGGATCGGGAATTACCTGGGCTGGGCCGGGAAACGGTTGCAGCGTCTCACCCGGCAAGGCCTGGACGAGGCCCCGGATTACAAGGCATTTTGGCTTGGAGCCCTTGCCTGGTGTGCGGGGGCAGCTCTTGTTTTGATAGCATCAGTGCTCTTGCAGTGGGCGACGCTGCTGGCGCTGGCAATGCCTGGGCCGGGCCACTGGGAACGCTTGGGCGGCACCCTGCTGGCAGCGCTGCTGCTGGGCGTCTTACTCAAACCTTTGCTGGCCTGGACGCTGCTTAAAAACGAAGTGCTGGCGGTGGAACAAGCCCTGGCGCCGGAGCAGGGCGGTTCCCTGGCCGCCGGACGCGAGCGCCTGCGCTGGCTGGTCAGCCGCGATGTCAGCCAGCTCACCGAAGCCCAGGTGCGCGAAAGTGCCATCGAGACCCTGGCCGAAAACCTCAACGACTCGGTGGTGGCGCCACTTTTCTGGTTTGCGCTGCTGGGCCTGCCGGGTGCGGCGCTGTACCGCTTTGCCAACACCGCCGACGCCATGTGGGGCTACCGGGGGCTGTACCAGGGCCACAACTGGGAATGGGCTGGCAAGTGGGCTGCCCGCGCCGACGATATCCTGAGCTGGTTGCCCGCGCGCCTCACTGCACTGCTGTTGGTGCTGGCGGCGGGCGGAGTGTCGCTAGACCAGCTGAAATGCGAGGCCCGGCGCACTGCCTCCCCCAACAGCGGCTGGCCCATGGCCGCCATGGCCTTGGGCTTGGGCGTGTGCCTGCACAAGCCCGGCGTGTATGCGCTCAACGCCCAGGGCCGTGCGCCGGGGCGCCAGGATACCCAGCGGGCTATTGTTTATGCATCAAATGGGCTTCTAGCCCTTGTAGGTATTGCGCAAGCAGCTATTGTTTTAATAGCGATTAAGGGGCTGGTATGAGTGGTTTGGATAGGCCGGGAAACAAGCCCGTGCCGCTACCCGCACGCCTGCACGGCGGCCCCGACGCCGCTGGCGTGCCGCGTTTTGATTTTTCCACCAACAGCAACGCCTGTGGCCCCTGTCCGGCGGTTGCCACGGCTTTGCAGCAGGCCGATGCGACCCGTTACCCGGACCCCCACTACACACGGTTGCGCACCGCATTGGCGGCTTTCCATGGGGTGGATGCGCAGCGTGTGGTGCTGGCAGGCAGCGCCAGCGAATTCATATTCCGCATCACGGCCTGGGTGGCGCAGCATGGTGCGCGGCGGGCAGGGCGCAAAGTGTGCGTGCCACCCCACGCCTATGGCGACTACGCCCAGGCCGCCCAGGCCTGGGGCCTGGGATTGACCACCAAGCCCGCAGCGGCGCAACTCATCTGGGCCTGTGAGCCCTCCAGCCCGCTGGGCGGGACGCACACCCATTGGCCCGCATGGTTGGTCGACGCTGCTTTGCCCTTGGCGGCCCCCCCCTCCGAACCGGATTCCGCACCCCAGGCCACCCCGCTGGTGCTGGACTGCGCCTACGCGCCGCTGCGCCTGAGCGGAGCGCCCACGCTGGACGCGCAGCAGATGGCCTGCGTCTGGCAGATGTATTCCCCCAACAAAGCCCTGGGCCTGACCGGTGTGCGCGCCGCCTATGCCATCGCCCCGCTGGGCGCCGAGGACGCAGCCGCTGAGTTGGAGCGGCTGGCGCCCTCCTGGCCGCTGGGCGCGCACGGTGTAGCGCTATTGCAAACCTGGGTGCAGCCCGAGGTGCAGACCTGGCTGACCGAGAGCCTGCACACCCTGCGCCGCTGGAAAACCATGCAAATCGACATGCTGAAAGCCCTGGGCTGGACCTGCCTGCCCAGCGACACCAATTTCTTCTGCGCCCACCCGGCCAACACCGACGGCCTGGCCGCTGAGTTGAAGCGGCTGCGCGCGGCAGGCATCAAGCTGCGCGACGCCACGTCCTTCGGCCTGCCCGGCCATGTGCGCCTGAGCGTGCAGCCGCCGGTGGCGCAGGATGCCTTGCGGGTGGCGCTTGGTGTGGCGAATTGACGTACAATTTTGCAAACAGGAGTTGTACCATGCCATCCTCTCGCGCCCCTACGGAATCTGCCCGCATCAACTTGCGCACCAGCTATGAAGTTAAGGAAATGATCGAACGTGCGGCGGCGATCACGGGTTCGACGGTGTCTAGTTTTATTTCCCAGAGCATGTACGAAACATCTAGCCGCATCGTGGCGGATACAGACACACTCCTGCTTTCTGCCGATGCGTTTGATGCCTTTGTCGCAAGGTGCGAAAACCCGCCAGAACCCAACGAGGCGCTGAAAAAACTCATGGCATTGCGCTGAATGCCCATACGTATTGAGCGCTTGGCTGTCCATCACCAGCGTGCTGGTTTTGATTGCGGCGAGTCTGCCCTGAACGAGTTTTTGCACCGTCAAGCGAACCAGTTGGCTCGCAAAGGGTTTGGCAAAACCTATGTGGCCTTGGCGGACGATGGCGTTGCGGTGGTGGGCTTTGTTACCGTCAGTGCGGGTCAGGTTCAAACCCGGCAACTACCGCCGCACTCCAAGCTGCCGCGTTACCCGGCGCCGGTGTTGCGCATCGGCCGCCTAGCCGTGGATCGGCGTGAACAGGGGCGCGGCACGGGTCAGCAATTGATGTCCTTCGCTTTGCAATTGGCTTTGGAGTTTGCCGGTGTGGTTGGTATCTACGCCGTGGTGGTGGATGCCAAGCATGAAAAAGCCAAGGCGTTTTATGAAACGCTTGGCTTTACAGCCACACTGGATAACCCTTTGTGTCTGTATTTGCCGGTATCGACCTTGCAAAAGTTGCCTGCGACGTAATGCGGTTTTGATAGGAGTCCCATGCGCGTGAAGCCCCTGAGTTATTTGCAAAACCTGTACAGGTCCTCTGGAGTGCGCCATTAATCTCGACTACACCACCCTGGAAGCCCTGCGCCGCCAGCACCCCGCCTGGCGCCTGCTGGCGGCCGAGCACGCGCCGCTGATTGGCAGCTTTTTGCACCACGCTTTCATCGTTCCCAACGTGCGGGTGATGGCGCAGTCCGATCTGGTCGAGGGGCTGGAGGATACCTTGTTTGGCTTGCGCGAGCAGTCGGCGGCGCGTGGCGGTGGGCAGTTGTTTCCCAAGAGTGCGCAAGAGTACCTGAACGACTGGGCCGCCAACGAAAAAGGCTGGCTGCGAAAGTTTTACCCCGCAGGCTCGGACGAACCGCATTTTGACCTGACCCCGGCCACCGAGCGCGCGCTGGCTTGGTTGACCAGCCTGACGGAGCGCGCCTTTGTCGGCACCGAGTCGCGCCTGCTCACGCTGTTTGAACTGCTCAAGCAGATGAGCGAAGGCAGCGATACCAACCCCGAGACGCGCCTGCAGGAGTTGCACAAAAAACGCGACGAGATCGACGCCGAGATAGCGCTGGTGCTGGGGGGTGAGATGCCCCTGCTGGACGACACGGCGGTCAAGGAGCGCTTCCAGCAGTTCACCGGGCTGGCGCGCGAGCTGCTGACCGATTTTCGCGAGGTGGAGCACAACTTTCGCGGCCTGGACAGACGCGTGCGCGAGCGCATTGCGCTGTGGGACGGCGCCAAAGGTGCGCTGCTGGAAGAAATCATGGGCGAGCGTGACGCCATTGCCGATTCGGACCAGGGCAAGAGCTTTCGTGCCTTTTGGGACTTTTTGATGTCGCAGGCGCGCCAGGAAGAGCTGACGCAGTTGCTGGAGCGTGTGCTGCAACTGCCCCCGGTGGCGGCACTGTCGCCGGACTTGCGGCTCAAACGTGTGCACTACGACTGGCTGGAGGCCGGTGAACACGCGCAGGCTACGGTGGCGCAGTTGTCGCAGCAGTTGCGCCGCTTTCTGGACGACCAGGCCTGGCTGGAAAACCGCCGCATCATGGATATTTTGCGCGGCATCGAGGCGCGCGCACTGGCGCTGCGCGCCACAGCGCCCACCGGGGCTTTCATGGAGGTGGACGACTTGAACGCCAGCCTGGAGCTGCCCATGGAGCGCCCGCTGTTCAGCCCGGCCCTCAAGACCGTGATTGCCAACGTGGCGCTGCAAGCGGGGGATGCGGATATGGACGCCGCCGCCCTGTTCTCGCAAGTGCGGGTCGACAAGGCCGCGCTGGCGGGCCACATCCGCCAGTCCTTGCAAACCCGAGCCCAGATCAGCCTGGGGGAACTGCTGCAAACGCGGCCACTGGAACAGGGGCTGGGCGAGCTGGTGGCCTACCTGCAACTGGCCAGTGAGGCCCCGAACTCGGTGGTGGACGAGGCCACGCTGGAGTCGGTGGAGTGGATGGTGCTGGAGCCACAAGCGGCGCCAGACAATTTGACCACCCCGGTCACCCGCCGCGCCCAACTGCCGCGCGTCATTTTTGTGAGGAGCTGAGGATGGGGTGCCATGTATATTGGGTTGTGACGATTTGCTGTTATGGTGTAATTAATAAAGTCACTGTTTAGAATTTACATTAATGATTCTGCGGCATATCCAATCGCATCTGCAAACGCTGCTGACCCACTTCCCCTGCGTGGTGCTGACCGGGGTGCGGCAGTCCGGCAAAACAACGCTCCTGAATTTGCTTCCCGGCGAATGGCGGCACTTTGATATGGAAAACTCGGCGGACCGCCAGCAACTGCTGGCCGATCCGGATCTGTTCTTGCGCTTGCATGCCGACAAGGTGGTGATCGACGAAGCGCAGTTGGCCCCCGCCTTGTTTCCAGCGCTGCGCGTGGCGATCGACCGGGACCGCACCAGGAAAGGGCGGTTTCTATTGTCGTGCTCCAGTTCGCCGGAATTGGTCAAGAAGATTTCGGAAAGCCTGGCAGGTCGGGTGGCCCGCCTGGAAATGGCACCGCTGAGTCTGGCGGAAGCGTGGCAATTGCCACCGTCCCGTCTTTACCCCCTGCTGGCCGAGGGCGCAGCGATTGAGGATATCCAGAGCGCTGCAGCTTCCCGCCTGACGGTGCAGCAGGTGCGTGAGTACTGGTTCCAGGGCGGTTATCCAGAGCCCTGGTTGAGTACCAGCGAGGAATTTCGCAGTCTGTGGTACCGGCACTATATTGATGCGTATTTGCTGCGCGATATTGGCGCTTTGTTCCCCAATCTGAACCGGGACCGTTACCGGCAGTTCATTGCCCTGTTGAGCCAGCATTCCGGCAACATTCTCAACAATGCCGACATTGCCCGAACGCTGGGCGTGAGCGAACCCACCGTGCGCGACTGGTTGGGTATCGCGCACGATACCTTTCTATGGCGGCATATCCCGGCCTGGGATCGCTCGGCGGCCAAGCAACTGGTCAAGCATCCCAAGGGTTTTCTGCGGGACAGCGGCCTGCTGCACCGGCTATTGCGAATCCCGGATATCGACATGCTGGGCACCCATCCTGCGGTTGGGAAATCGTGGGAGGGCATGGTGGTGGAAACCTTGCTGCGGGGTTTTGAGAACGCTGGCATTGACGTGAACCCCTTTCATTACCGCACGCGGGGTGGGGCGGAGATTGACCTGATCCTGGAAGGCCCGTTTGGCAGTGGCAACTTCCTGCCGGTGGAAATCAAACTGACGCAGCAGTCCGATAAACGTGCCTTGCGCTCGCTGTCAGAGTTTGTTGCGGCCCACAACTGCCCGCTGGGCCTGGTCATCAACAACGACGAGCGTCCGCGCTGGCTCGATGATCGTATTCTTGCCATTCCGGCGGCTAGTTTGTGACCGTGTTGATCAAGCCAATATGACCAAGTACTACTTTGGGGAAATTACGATGCAAACCATTCTGACCAGCAAGGGGCAAGTCACGATACCCCGCGTTGTCCGCCAGCATTTTGGGCTCAAGCAAGGCATGGCCATTACCTTTGCAATCGAGGGTGACCACATTGCCCTGCGTGCTGCGCGCCTCCCCCGACAAACTAATGCCAGTGGTTTTGGCCTGATCCAGAGCCGACGTACCCGCGTGCCAGCGGATTTTGACGTCGCCAGCCTGGTCACTGACGTGCCATGACCGAGCTCGACGCCCGCAAGGCTGGAAGCCGCCGGTCAAATTGTTGGCCAATTGACCGCTTGTGGTGGAGTTCTTGTCATGACGAATGAAGACCTTGGCGATACACCTGCGGCAAACCCTGCCGCGCCCCAGCACGACCTGACCAGCCTCGTCGTCCCCTTGCTCAAAAGCGTGCTGTACCGCGATGAAGACGCCCAGGCCTGGGCCGCCTTGCTCAAGCTGCAGGCCCGGGTGCGCGACTATGTGGCCGTGCTGGCCCTGGACCTGGTGCTGGACGAAGCTGAAGGGTACGCCTTTTTGCGTTCTCGCTCCACGCCCGATGAAGATGCGCCCAAGTTGCCACGGCTGGTGGCGCGCCGGCCCCTGAGTTTCCAGGTCAGCCTCTTGCTGGCGCTCTTGCGCAAGAAGCTGGCCGAATTCGACGCCAGCGGCGGCGACACCCGGCTGATTTTGTCGCGTGACGCGGTGGTGGAGCTGGTGCGCGTCTTCTTGCCAACGGGCTCCAACGAATCGCGCCTGATGGACCAGGTGGAAACACATTTGAACAAGATCATCGACTTGGGTTTCGTGCGGCGCTTGAAACCCCAGGCCAGCCCTGCCGGGCGCGCGGCGCAAGAGCCGGTGTACGAGGTACGGCGCATTCTCAAGGCCTTTGTGGATGCGCAGTGGCTGGCCGAATTTGACCAGCGGCTGGCCGCCTACCAGGCGCAACTGGCAGCACCTGAAGCGGAGGGCGCTGACTATGATTGATAGCACGATGCCACAAGACTTCCTTGCTTCCGTTCGCCCTGAGCCTGTCGAAGGGTTGTCGGCTTCGACTGGCTCAGTCCGAACGGTTCGCGAGCCAGAACTGGATTTCAGCGCCCCCGAGGCGCTGACTGGCTTTCGCCTGATGCGCCTCGAAGTCTTCAACTGGGGCACCTTCGACAAACGCGTCTGGACGCTGGCGCTGGATGGCAAAAACGGTTTGCTGACCGGCGACATCGGCTCTGGCAAGTCCACGCTGGTCGATGCCATCACGACCCTGCTGGTTCCGGCCCAACGCATCGCCTACAACAAGGCCGCTGGGGCAGATGCGCGGGAACGCTCGCTGCGCTCCTACGTGCTGGGCCACTACAAATCCGAGCGCAACGAGGTCAGCGGCAATGCCAAACCTGTGGCGCTGCGGGACCAGAGCAACTATTCGGTGATTCTGGGCGTGTTCCACAACGCCGGTTTCGACCAGACCGTGACGCTGGCGCAGGTGTTCTGGATCAAGGATGCGGGCGGTCAACCCGAGCGCTTTTATGCGGTCGCGGAAAAGCCCCTGGCGTTGGCCACTGACTTCGCCCACTTTGGCACGGAGATAGCGCAGTTGCGCAAACGCCTGCGCAAAAACGGCGTCGAGCTGTTTGACAGCTTTCCGCCCTACGGCGCGCATTTTCGCCGCCGCTTTGGCATCGAGGGCGAGCAGGCGCTGGAGCTGTTTCACCAAACGGTGTCCATGAAATCGGTGGGCAACCTGACCGACTTTGTGCGTCACCATATGCTGGAGCCATTTGACGTGGCGCCGCGCATCTCTAGTCTGATTGCGCACTTTGACGATCTGAACCGCGCCCATGAGGCCGTTCTCAAAGCCAAGCAGCAGGTGGAACTGCTCTCGCCCCTGGTGGCCGACTGCGACCGGCATGCCGCGCTGCTGGCGGCCACGGATGAACTGCGCGCTTGCCGCGAAGGGCTCAAGGCCCACTTTGCCGGGCTCAAGCTGGCCCTGATTGATGCGCGCCTGGAGACGCTGGCCGACAATTTCAAGAGCGAAAGCACCAAGGTCGAGCGGCTGGAAGCACGTAAAACAGCCCAGCAAGTGCAGGAACGCGAACTGCGCCTGAGCATCGCCCACAGCGGCGGCGACCGCATCGCCCGCATTGATGCGGAGATTGCGCGCAGGCAGTTGGAGATCACACGGCGCCAAGCCAACGCCACACGTTACGACGAACTGCGGCAAAAACTCAACTTGCTGCAGGTACGCAGCGCCGAAGACCTGGTGGTACAGCAGCAAACCTGCGCTCAAAAACACGAGGTCGAGAGCTGCCGCGCCGTGGAGCTGCAAAACGAACGCAACGAACTGGGCGTGACTTTTGCCCAGGGGCGCCAGGAGCACGAGGCCCTGAGCGCCGAGATCGCCAGCCTACAGGGTCGGCGCAGCAACATCGATGCACAGCAAATCGCCGTGCGCGCCGCCCTGTGCCAGGCCCTGAATGTGCGGGAAGATGCCATGCCCTTTGCTGGCGAGTTGATCGAGGTGCGCGACGATGAACGCGACTGGGAAGGCGCTGCCGAGCGCTTGATGCACAACTTTGCGCTCTCCCTGTTGGTGCCGGAGGCGCACTACGCCAAGGTGGCTGAATGGGTGGACCAAACCCATTTGAAAGGCCGCCTGGTGTACTTTTGCGTACGCGCGGCCAAGCAGGCGGACTTGCCCTCGGCGCACGCCGATGCGCTGGTGCGCAAGCTGACGCTCAAGCCCGATTCGCCGTTTTACGCCTGGCTGGAAAATGCCGTTTGGCAGCGCTTCAACGTGGTGTGTTGCAGCACCCAGGAGCAGTTTCGCCGCGAACCCAAAGCCATTACCCGCGCCGGGCAGAGCAAAGGCGGCGAGCGCCACGAGAAAGACGACCGCCACCGCATCGACGACCGCAGCCGCTACGTGCTGGGCTGGAGCAACACCGCCAAACTCGACGCGTTGAACGGCAAGAAGCGCGGGCTCGAAGCGCACCTGGCCCACACCGGCAAACAACTGGCTGACGTGGACCGCGAGCAAGGCGAAATCAAGGAACGCCTGGCGACCCTGTCCAAACTGGTGGAATACCGCGACTACGCCGAACTCGACTGGCCCGTGATCGCGCTGGAGGTGGCCAAGCTGGCCGACGAACTCGCGGCGCTCAAAGCCGCCTCCGATGTGCTGCAGACCCTGACAAAAAGCCTGGGCGAGCTGGAAGCCGAGCTGCAAACCACCGAACAGCAACTGACGGAGCAGCGCGAGCGGCGCGCCAAAACCGAGCAAAAAACCAGCGACATGCAGGTGCTGCGTAGTCAAACTGAGGCGTTGCGGGGCAACTGGGCAAAGCAAGAAGCCCTAGCCACGCGCCTAATCAGTTTGCAACAAGAAATACTTGGCGAACACACGCTGACCATCGAATCCTGCGACAACCGGGAGCGCGAGATGCGCGACGGGCTGCAAAAAGCCATCGATGCCGACGATGGCCGCACCAAGCGCCTGCGCGACAAAATCATCGACGCCATGCGCAGTTTCAGCACCCGCTACCCGCTGGAGACGCAGGAGGTGGATGTGGCGGTGGAGGCGGCGGGCGAGTACCGCACCCTGCTCGACAAACTGGCCATGGATGACCTGCCGCGTTTTGAGACGCGCTTCAAGGAACTGCTGAACCAGAACACCATCCGCGAAGTGGCGCAGTTCAACACCAAGCTGAACAACGAGCGCGAAACCATCAAGGCGCGCATCGCCCGCATCAACCAGTCGCTCACGCAAATCGATTACAACCCCGGCCGCTACATCGTGCTGGAAGCGCAGGTCAGCACGGACGCCGAAGTGCGCGACTTCCAGACCGAATTGCGCACCTGCCTGGAGGGCTCGCTCTCGGGCTCCAATGGCAACAACGACGAGGGCCAATATTCCGAGGCCAAGTTCCTGCAGGTCAAGCACATCATCGAACGCCTGCGGGGCCGCGAAGGGCAGGGCGAGCAAGACCGGCGCTGGGCCGCCAAGGTCACCGATGTGCGCAACTGGTTTGTGTTCTCGGGCAGTGAACGCTGGCGCGAAGACGACCGCGAACACGAGCACTACTCGGACTCGGGCGGCAAGTCCGGCGGTCAAAAAGAGAAGCTGGCCTACACCATATTGGCGGCCAGCCTGGCCTACCAGTTCGGCCTGGCCTGGGGCGAAAAGCGCTCGCGCAGCTTCCGCTTCGTGGTGATCGACGAAGCCTTTGGCCGCGGCTCGGACGAGTCGGCGCAATATGGACTGAAGCTGTTCCAGCAACTCAATCTGCAACTGCTGATCGTCACCCCGCTGCAAAAAATCCACATCATCGAGCCCTATGTGGCCAGCGTGGGGTTTGTGCACAACGAGGAGGGGCGTGATTCCAAGTTGCGCAATTTGAGTATTGAGGAGTACCGGGAGGAGAAGGGGCGTGTGGAGTTGGCGAAGTAGGATGAAGACGGGTTTGACAAGGCGAGAATGCAACGGTTCGGCTTTCCCAAACAGTTGCCAATACACAGAATTTGAAGTGATGACTGGGGTGATACCCCCCATGAAGGACAGACCATGGCATTGATCGAAGGTTTTCGCGTTCAGAATTACCGCGCGTTAAGAGACGTAACGTTGGGCAAGCTTTCTTCGCAGGGCGGCGAACCGCTGACGCCGTTTACGGTGGTGATCGGTAAAAACGGAGTGGGCAAGAGCACCTTGTTTGATGCTTTTGGTTTCGTGGCCGACTGCTTGGTGCACGACGTGGAGCAGGCTTGTGACATGAAGCAGCGTGGTGGCTACGAGCGCTTGCGTTCCAGAGGGACAATCGACCCGATTCGGTTTGAAATCTATTACCGAGAGGCCACGGGCGAACGACCAATGACTTACGAGTTGTCGATTGCATTGGACGAAACCGGGCGCCCCTTTGTCGAGTCTGAGTTACTGAAACAGCGGCGTAAGGGACAAAAGCATGGTCGACCGTACCCTTTTTTGCGACTGAACCACGGCAAAGGCATGGTTTGGGCGGGCGAGGAAGCGGTTGAGGCGGAAGGGGGCGAGGAGGATCGTGCTCAGACCTTGGTTGAGTTGACCGACCTGCGCCAGTTGGGTATTGCTACATTGGGTACGCTCAAAGAGCATCCCCGCATCAAGCGTTTTCGTGACTTTTTGAAGGGCTGGTACCTGTCGTACTTTTACCCCGATGCAGCCCGCAGTCTTCCAACTGCTGGCCCCCAGAAACACTTGAACAGCCATGGCGACAACATTGGCAATGTGGTGCAGTTCATGGCGCGGGAGCACAAGGATAGGTTCAAGGCGGTTCTTGATCGCATAGCGGCCAAAATTCCCGGTATCAGGAGCATCGACACCCAGGAAACCCAGGACAAACGTTTGCTGCTGCGCTTCAATGACGGGGCGTTTGCTGACCCATTTTTTGCGCAGCAGATGTCCGACGGCACCCTCAAGGTGTTTGCCTACCTGCTGTTGATGGACGACCCCGAGCCGCCGCCCTTTATTTGCATTGAAGAACCCGAAAACGGTCTGTACCACAAGCTGCTAGAGGCACTGGCGCAAGAGTTTCGCGCACATGCCACCGGCAAGAAAAATGCGCCCCAGATTTTTGTGACGACACACCAGCCCTACTTTGTCGACGCCTTGTCGCCGGACGAAGTCTGGATTTTGGAGAAGGGCGCGGATGGTTATTCATTCATCCGGCGGGTGTCTGATCTGGAGATTGTCAAAAACCTGGTCGAAGAGGGTTTGCCGCTGGGTGGTCTTTGGTACAGCGACTATCTGGAGACGAAGTAAGCCATGCACATCGAGGTTTTGGTGGAGGACAGCTCCGGGGAAAGGCTGTTGGCACAACTGCTGCCGCAAATCATCGGCGAGCAGGGGGCGCCACACACTTGGCGGCTCAAAGCCTACAAGGGCATTGGACGTATTCCGCAAGGTCTGTCGCCAAAGGCGGACCCGGCCAAACGCATACTGCTTGATCAGTTGCCCCGGTTGCTGCAAGGCTATGGAAAAACGCCAGGTATCGATGCGGTCGTCGTGGTGCTGGACACGGATCGGCGAAATTGCAAAGAATTTCTGCAAGAGTTGAAGTCGGTTGCTGACAACTGCAACCCGGTGCCGCACACGCTGTTTCGGCTGGCCATTGAGGAGGTGGAAGCCTGGTATCTGGGAGACCGCGCCGCCTTGCTGAAAGCCTACCCGCGCGCCAAGCGGGATGTGCTGGACCGTTACGTGCAGGACAGCGCGTGCGGCACCTGGGAACTGCTGGCCGATGCCGTCCATGCGGGTGGCGCTGCGGCCATCAAAAAGGCGAGTTGGCCATTGCCTGGGCAGATAAAACATGAGTGGGCTGAAAAAATCGGCCCCTTGATGCGTCTTGATCAAAACGTGTCGCCAAGCTTCGGCAAATTTCGTGACGGCCTGTTGCGGATGATTGCGTAAAAAGTGTTCGGCATTTTGATGGACTTCCAGCCAAGCCAGGTGCCCGCATGAGCTGGACCACCCCTGCCGACCTGCGCGCCCAAGTGCAAAAGCTGTGGGACAAAGGAGACTTGCTGCGCCCGTGTGTGCAGGGCGAGGCGATGCCACCCCGGCGCCTGCGGCTGGTGGGACCGACCTCGACCGAGCTGAGCGAGCGCTTTGACGCGGTGCGCGCCTGGATGGCGGACTTGCGACAAGGCGCAACACCACACAGCACGCCGCGTTATCGCATCGTTTTGCGCGAGTTCCGCCACCGCGTGCTGGGCGCCAACGCCGTGCCGGACGAGGTCTGGCTGGACACCTTGGATGACGCGTTGGCGCTGATTGGCAAGCAAAAGGACGCCAAACGCTTCGCCAGCCTGGTGCATGCGACCCGCGAACAATACCCTGTGCTTTGGCCCGCCTTGTTGCCCTGGCTGGAAAAGCGGCCGCTCCAGGTGCTGGCGCTGGTGGACGCCTGGCCGCGCCTGCTGGCCGTGGTTTGCTGGCTGCAGGACCATCCGCGCCCCGGTATTTACCTGCGGCAGGTGGATCTGGCGGGGGTGGACAGCAAGTTCATCGAGGCAAACCGGGGCGTGTTGTCGGAACTGCTGGACTTGGCCTTGCCCATGGATGCCATCGACGCCAGCGCCACCGGCACCAGCCAGTTCTGCCGCCGCTACGGCTTCAAGGACAAACCCCTGCGCATTCGCTTTCGCCTGCTGGACCCGCAAATTACGCTGCTGCCAGCGGGATGTGAGCAGGACATGGGCGTGACGCAGGCGGCGTTTGAGCAACTTGACCTGCCCGTCAACCGCGTGTTCATCACCGAAAACGAGGTGAATTTTCTGGCCTTTCCGCCGCTGCCGGGCAGCATGGTGATTTTCGGCGCGGGTTATGGTTTTGAGGTACTGGCCGGTGCCCGCTGGCTGCACCAACGTGACGTGTTCTACTGGGGCGATATCGACACCCACGGCTTTGCCATCCTGGACCAATTGCGTGCGCAATTTCCCCAGGTGCAATCCTTGCTGATGGACAAAGCCACCTTGCTGGCCCATGCCACACAATGGGGCGAAGAGCCGCAGCCGGTGCTGCGCGACCTGCCGCGCCTTACGGTGGAGGAGCGTGCTGTGTTTGACGCGCTGCGCGACAACCGGCTGCGTGTGGGCCTGCGGCTGGAGCAGGAGCGTATTGGTTTTGACTGGCTGCAAAAGAATTTGGCGGCACTGGCCCCTGGAGATGGTGCGGCCTTTGATATTGAGGATAAAAAGTGACTCTAGCCCTTATGGAATATGCGCAAGCAGCTCTTATTTTGATAGCAGGTGGTAGGCCATGAGTGCCCAATGCGTGATGGTGCTGGGCACCACCAGCGGCGCTGGCAAAAGCTGGCTGACCACGGCCCTGTGCCGCTACTACGCCCGCCAGGGCTTGAAGGTGGCGCCCTTCAAGGCGCAGAACATGAGCAACAACGCCAGAGTGGTGGGCCCCCACGCTCCACCGCTGTGCGGGTCGCTGCCCCCCGAGGGGGCTAATTCGCCTTGGGGCGGCCCGGCGGCAAATTGGCCGTCTGGCGGGGGGGAAATCGGCAGTGCCCAGTACTTTCAGGCGCTGGCGGCGCGCGCCATCCCCGATGTGCGCATGAACCCCTTGCTGCTCAAGCCCGAGCGCGACACCCACAGCCAGGTGGTGCTGATGGGACAGGTGGATGAGGTGCTGTCCGCCATGCCCTGGCGTGGCCGTAGCGCCAGTGTGTGGCCGGTGATCGCCCAGGCGCTGGATGCATTGCGGGAGGAGAACGACGTGGTGGTGATTGAGGGTGCGGGTTCGCCCGCCGAAATCAACCTCTCGGGCAGCGACATCGTCAACATGCGGGTGGCGCGGCACGCCCAGGCGGCTTGTCTGCTGGTGACCGACATTGACCGAGGAGGGGCCTTTGCCCACCTGTACGGCACCTGGGCTTTGCTGCCCGAGGCGGAGCGGGCGCTGATCAAGGGCTATGTCTTGAATAAATTCCGGGGCGATGCCACGCTGCTGGCGCCCGCGCCGCAGATGTTGCAGGACCTGACCGGTGTGCCCACGGTGGCCACTTTGCCGATGTGGTGGCAGCACGGTCTGCCGGAAGAAGACGGCGTGTTTGACGACCGCAGCATCACCAGCGGCGCGGTCACGCTGACGGTGGCCGTGATCGCCTACCCGCGCATCAGCAATCTGGATGAGTTTCAACCCCTCAAGAATATTCCCGGCGTGCGTTTGCAATGGGTGCGCAGCCCCTCGGAGTTGGCGGGTTTGGCGGCTACGGACTGGATTATTTTGCCGGGCTCCAAACACACCAGCGGTGACCTGGCCTGGCTGCGCCAGCAGGGGCTGGACGGGGCCATCGCCCGGCACGCCGGGCAGGGTGGTGCGGTGTTGGGGGTGTGTGGCGGATTGCAAATGCTGGGGGAAGCCTTGATCGACCCACACGGTATTGACGGCAATGCGCCTGGTTTGGGCCTGCTGCCGCTGGTGACGGTGTTTGAGGCAGACAAAACGGTGTGCCATACACAAACCTGTTTTGATGCCGGAATTTGCGGGCCCTGGGGTACTCTGGCCGGTGTGTCGGTGGCAGGCTATGAAATCCACCACGGCCAAACGCAGCAGCATCCAGCCATGGCCCACAGTGGCGATGTGGCCCGCCCGGTGTTGCCGGGTGGTCTGGGCTGGCAAAACGGCGCGGGCAATGTGCTGGGTCTGTATTTGCATGGTTTGCTGGAAGATCCGGCGGCTTTGCAGGCCCTGTTTGGCTCCCACTTGCGGGGGCCGGTGCCTACGCTGGACCGGGTTTTTGACGGCCTGGCCGATTACATCGGCCACCACTTTGCGCCGGGTGTGTTGGCGGGCCTGATTGCGTGATTGTTTGTATAGACTTCTGTCCCTATGCGTAGCAAAGCACATTGGCGCCGTCCCCACACCTACCTGGGTGCCGCGCACAGGCTGGGGGGGCGGGTGGTTGCGGGATTCCGTTCTAAAAGGCCAGCAGACAAGCCCCTGGTGCCACCGCATCTGGTGGGATCGGTGCCGCCGTATAACCCAAAGGGACCCGCGCTTTCCAGTCTGCCTTTCCTCACACGGCCAGTGGTCAAAGTTTTCTTTCTGTTGGTGGCCTTGGCATTGATGGCCGCCGCAGCCAGCCTGGCATGGCAGGAAATGCGCAGCTCGCAGTGGCAGGCCAAGGTCTTTTCGGAACAGGCCCACAAGATGCGCTATACGCTGGAGCCTGGCCCCAGTGCGGCCGCAGCAGTCCGTTATCCCGTGGACAGTCCGTATGACGAAAGGTTGGGTTACTCCAATTTGCCGGAGTATTTGGGGCGATTGCAGAACAAAAACTTTTCCATCACAGCACAGGCCCGCATGGCGCCGGAAATGACAGAGGTGATGGATTGGGGCCTTTTTGCGCCGTATCGGGAAAAGCCCCAGTTTGGACTGTCGATACTCGATTGCCGAAAACACCCTCTGTTCGCGGCCCTCTACCCAGAAAGGATTTATCCGGGCTTTGAGGATGCGCCGGATATTTTGGTCAAAAGTTTGCTGTTTATCGAGAATCGGGGGCTTCTGGACCCTCGCTATCCGCTACGCAATCCGGCAGTGGATTGGGGGCGCTTGGGCAAGGCGGTGCTGGACCATGCCTTGCACGGCTTTGGACCGGATTCCAAATCGGCGGGAGGCAGCACGCTGGCAACGCAAATCGAAAAGTACCGCCATTCACCGGAGGGTCGCACCACATCCATGAAGGACAAGCTGCTGCAAATGACTTCGGCCTCGTTGCGCGCCTACCAGCCGGGCCAGGACACCACGGCCACGCGGCGGCAATTGGCGGTGGACTACCTCAATACGGTGCCGCTGGCGGCTAAACCAGGTTTTGGCGAGGTCAATGGCATTGGAGACGGCATGTGGGCCTGGTACGGACGGGATTTCACACAAGCCAATGCGCTGCTGCGCAGCGCCACACAAGCCGTACAGCCTTCCGGCGAAGTGGCTTTGGCCTACAAGCAGGCGCTCAGCCTGGTGATCGCCCAACGCCGGCCGTCCTACTACCTGGGTGACAGTGAGAGTGATCTGGAGCCGCTGACCGATAGCCACCTGCGGCTGCTGGCCAGCCAGGGTGTTATTTCCAACGCACTGCGCGACGCGGCGTTGGCGGTGAAACTGGCCGACAGCAACACGGTGCGTCCTGTGGCGCCCGCAGTCTCCTTTGTCACGCGCAAGGCGTCTACGGCGATACGCAGCCAGCTCGCCAGTCTGCTGGGAAGTTCCAGTTTCTACAACCTGGACCGGTTGGATTTGCGCGTGGCAAGCACGCTGGATGGCCAGACCCAAGCGGCCGTTACCAGCGTGCTGCGCCAATTGCGCGACGCACAGGCCGCCAAGGCGGCCGGCCTGCAGGGCAAAGGATTGCTTGGCCGTGGCGACCCGGCCAACGTGGTCTACAGCTTTACCTTGCTGGAGCGTGGCGAGAACATGAACTATCTGCGCCTGCAGACCGACAACTTCGATCAACCGCTGGACATCAATGGCGGCGCCAAACTGGATCTTGGATCAACTGCCAAATTGCGTACCTTGGTGAGCTACCTGGACATCATTGCCAATTTGCACCAGCGCTACAAGGTGTTGGATTCAGCGCAGCGAAAGAGCATCGTGGTGGACCCGAAAGACAAACTCTCGCAGTGGGTCCTGGACTACTTTGAGCAGCACCACGAAGGTGATTTGCCTGCCATGCTGCAAGCCGCCCTGGACCGCCGTTATTCGGCCAGCCCCGCCGAGGGTTTTTACACCGGTGGGGGAATACACACATTCAATAACTTCCGCCGCGAAGACGACCGCAAGGTGCTGTCGGTGCGCGACGGCCTGCGCAATTCGGTGAATCTGGTGTTTGTGCGGCTGTTGCGTGATGTGGTGCACCACTACATGTTCCAGGTGCCGGGCTCGTCCGCCAGCTTGTTGCAAGATACCAGCGATCCGCGTCGGGCGGTCTACCTCAGCCGTTTTGCCGACCGCGAAGGCCGGGAATTCATCAACCGCTTTGTCAGCAAATACCAGGGCAAAACGGCGGCCGAGGCGCAGGAGTTGCTGCTGCAAAATGTGCGGCCCACGCCGACCCGCCTGGCTAGCATCTTTCGCACCATTGCACCGAAAGCCGAAGTAGAACAACTGGCGGCCTTTTTCAAAGAAAATTTGCCCAGTGAACACGAGGTTCCTGCGGCCAAGCTGGCCCTGCTGTATGCGCAGTATTCACCCGAAACCATGTCGTTGGCTGACCGTGGCTATACCGCCAATGTGCATCCGCTGGAGTTGTGGGTCGTTGGCTATTTGCGTACGCATCCAGGTTCCACCGCCACCCAGGTGGCAGCGGCCAGCAGCACGGAACGCCAGGCGGTCTACCAGTGGCTGTTCGCCAGCAAGCTCAAGCGCGCGCAGGATCAGCGTATTTTGAGTCTGCTGGAGGTGGAAGGCTTTTTGGAAATACACCGCCAGTGGAAACGCATGGGTTACCCCTTTGGCTCCTTGGTGCCGTCCTATGCCACGGCGCTGGGTGCCTCGGCCGACCGTCCTGCCGCGCTGGCCGAGTTGATGGGCATTTTGGTGAACGGTGGCGTGCGCAAACCGAATGAACGGATTACCACCCTGCACTTTGCTGCCGATACACCGTACGAAACCTTGCTGGAGCACCAGCCCGGTAAGAGCGAACGGGTGTTGTCGGCGGATGTCGCCAAGGCGGTTTTGGGCGCCATCCGGGACGTGGTGGAGGAGGGCACCGCCAAACGTGTCAAGAAGGCCTTTGTCAGGGCCGACGCAAGCGTCATCCCGGTGGGCGGGAAAACCGGCACCGGAGACCACCGGTTTGATGTGTACGGCGGGCATGGCCAGTTGGTGGAGTCGCGTGTGGTCAGCCGCTCCGCCACCTTTGTGTTCAATGTCGGTGAACGGTTTTTCGGCAGCATCACGGCCTATGTGTACGGGCCGCAGGCTGCCAACTACGACTTCACCAGTGCCTTACCGGTGCAACTTCTCAATGTCCTGGCGCCCACACTGATGCCCTTGATGGAGCCTGCCTCCAGCAAAGTGGCCCCTGCCGACCCATGCGGCGGTTGACCATGGTGGCGTGTTATTGCCACTGCACGGGCTCAACGCCCCATATCTCGCTGGCGTATTCGCGGATCGTGCGGTCTGAAGAAAATCCGCCCATGCCCGCCACATTGAGAATGGCGCTGCGGGTCCATGCCGCCGGTCTGCGGTACAGCTCGTCCACCTTGTCCTGGGTGGCAACGTAATCGGCGTAGTCCGCCAGCAACTGGTAGTGGTCGGATTCCAGCAGGGTGTTGACGATCTCCCGGTAGCGCTGCGGCTCTTCAGGCGAAAAAGCGCCCTCGGCGAGCCGGTCAATGGCGTACTTGAGGTCAAAGTTGTTGTTGTAATAGTCGCGTGGCCGGTAGCCCTGGCCGCGTATTTCCGCCACTTTTTCTGTGCGGTTGCCAAAAATAAAGATGTTGTCCAGTCCCACCTTGTTGGCAATCTCGATATTGGCACCGTCCCAGGTGCCGATGGTGAGCGCACCGTTGAGCGCCAGTTTCATGTTGCCGGTGCCCGAGGCTTCGGTTCCGGCGGTTGAAATTTGCTCTGACAAATTGGCGGCCGGAATGATGGTTTCGGCCAGGGACACCCGGTAGTTGGGGATGAACACCACACGCAACTGGCCACCGACGCGCGAGTCATGGTTAATCACCCGCGCCACGTCATTGATGAGCCGGATGATGAGTTTGGCCATGTAATAGGCCGAGGCGGCTTTGCCGGCAAAGACCACGGTGCGGGGAACCCAGTTGGCGCGGGGTTGCGCCAGGATGCGGTGGTAGCGGGTCATGACGTGCAGCACATTGAGCAACTGGCGTTTGTACTCATGCATGCGTTTGACCTGCACATCAAACAGGCTGTCCGGGTCCGCCAGAACGCCTGTGGTTTTGGCTACCACCTCGGCCAGGCGACGTTTGTTTTGTTGTTTGGCCAGGCGGAATGCGTTTTGGAATGCGGGCTGGTCGGCGAGGTCTTGCAAACGTTCCAGTTGGTCCAAATCCCCGCGCCAGTCAGGTCCGATGTGGCTGTCAATCAGCGTTGAAAGGGGCGGGTTGGCCAGGGCCAGCCATCGGCGTGGTGTGATGCCGTTGGTTTTGTTGCAAAACCGATCCGGGTACATCCTCACAAAATCGCCAAAAATGGTGTCCACCATCAACTGGCTGTGCAAGGCCGAGACCCCATTGATTTTGTGGCTGGCCAAAGCGGACAGATGGGCCATGCGCACCCGGCGTGTGCCGCGTTCCTCGATCAGGGAAATTCGGCGCATCAGGGCGTTGTCTTCTGGAAAGCGGCTGTGCACTTCGGCCAAAAAGCGGGCATTGATGTCGTAGATCAATCCCATGTGCCGTGGCAGTACCCGTGTCAGCAGGTCCACCGGCCAGGTTTCCAGGGCTTCCTCCATCAGGGTGTGGTTGGTGTAAGAGAAGATGCGGGTGCACAGGCCCCAGGCGGTTTCCCACACTACGTGGTGTTCGTCCATCAGCAGCCGCATCAACTCAGGCACCGCCAGCGCGGGGTGTGTATCGTTCAGGTGAATGGCCACCTTGTCTGCGAGTTCATCAAAGCCGCTGTGTTTCTTGAGATGGCGGCGCAAAATGTCCTGCAGCGAGGCGCTGACAAAAAAATACTCCTGCCGCAAGCGCAATTCGCGTCCATGCTCGGTGCGGTCATCCGGGTACAGCACACGCGAAACGTTTTCCGACAGGTTCTTGGCTTCCACCGCCTGGATGTAGTCGCCCCGGTTGAAGGCGTCCAGGTTGACCCCCCCGCTGGCACGCGCGGTCCACAAACGCATGGTGACCACACTGCGCATCTTGTAGCCCGGTACACCGATGTCGTAGGCGGTGGCAATCACATCTTCGGTTCCGATCCAGACGCAGCGGCTGTCTTGCGGCGTCAGGCGCCCGTTGAACCGGATGGTGTAGCTGAATTCGGGGCGCATGAATTCCCAGGGGGAGCCGGTGAGCAGCCAATAGTCCGGCTCTTCCACCTGTTGGCCATTTTCGATGCGCTGGGCAAACATGCCGTACTCGTAGCGAATGCCGTAGCCTATGCCGGGCAAGCCCAGGGTGGCCATGGAGTCCAGAAAGCAGGCGGCCAATCGGCCCAGGCCCCCGTTGCCCAGGCCGGCATCGGGCTCCAGGTCAATCAAGGCGTCGAAATCGGCACCCAGCAGGGCACACGCCTGTTTGACGGGTTCGTAGATGTCGGCGGCCAGCATGGCATTGGTGAGCGCGCGCCCGGTGAGAAATTCCATGGACAGGTAGTACACACGCTTGGCGTCCTGGTCTTCCGCCTGGGCCAGGGATTCGCGCCAGGCGTCCATGATGCGGTCCCGCACGGCATGGAAGACCGCAAAGAGCCAG